>AMFJ01033975.1_pt1 | contig 35439 bp, 23 predicted proteins | sample 427208 | NCBI WGS metagenome assembly AMFJ01 (sample SAMN02954298, study PRJNA114691) | groundwater metagenome | biome: aquatic; feature: subsurface aquifer; material: sediment; isolation source: subsurface aquifer sediment | place: USA: Rifle, CO | collected 2008-08 | reverse complement strand
CCCATATGCCAACGGAGCGGTGCACATTGGTCACCTTGCAGGAGTATATATTCCGGCAGATATTTATGTACGTTACCTCCGAATGCGCGGAAGAGATGTCAAGTTTATTTGTGGTTCCGACGAGCATGGAGTTCCCATTACAATAAAGGCAAAACAACAGAATTGTACTCCTCAGGAAGTTGTGGACAAATATCATCTTATCATTCAGGATTCGTTTGAGCGTCTTGGAATAAGTTTCGACATCTATTCCCGAACCAGTTCGGCTATTCACCATAAAACAGCTTCGGAATTCTTCAGGAAGTTATATGACGAAGGGAAGTTCATTGAGAAAGAGAGCGAACAATACTTCGACGAAGAGTCAAACCAGTTTCTTGCAGACAGATACATTACGGGAACATGTCCAAAATGCGGAGCCGAAAACGCATACGGCGACCAGTGTGAGAAATGCGGAAGCACCCTCAGCCCAAGCGAACTTATTAATCCCCGCTCGGCACTTAGCGGAAATACGCCTGTACTCAAAAAGACAACTCACTGGTATTTACCCCTGGACACATACGAGCCATGGTTGAGAGAGTGGATTCTCGACGGGCATAAAGAGTGGAAAACAAATGTATACGGCCAGTGCAAATCTTGGCTGGACGGAGGCCTGCAGCCGAGAGCAGTGAGCCGCGACCTTAACTGGGGCGTTCCGGTTCCTGTAGAAGGCGCCGGTGGAAAAGTGCTGTATGTATGGTTTGACGCTCCTATAGGATACATCTCGAATACTATTGAACTTATGCCCAATGAATGGGAAAAGTGGTGGAAGAGCGAAGACACCCGACTTTTGCACTTTATCGGTAAGGATAATATTGTGTTCCACTGCATCGTGTTTCCTTCTATGCTAAAGGCATACGGCGACGGATACATCCTCCCCGACAATGTTCCGGCAAATGAGTTTCTCAATCTTGAGGGGAACAAAATTTCAACTTCAAGAAACTGGGCTGTATGGTTGCATGAATATCTGGACGACTTCCCCGGAATGGAAGATGTTCTAAGGTATGTTCTTTGTGCAAACGCACCCGAAACCAAAGACAACGACTTCACCTGGAAAGACTTTCAAACGCGCAACAACAGCGAACTTGTGGCTATTCTGGGCAATTTTGTAAACAGGGTTGTGGTGCTCACACACAAGTACTTCTCAGGAGAAGTTCCTGCACATCTCAAAAGTGAAAAAATTGACGATGATACTCTTTCTCAAATTCCGATTATCAAAAAATCAATTGAAGAGAGTCTTGAAAACTTCCGTTTCCGTGAGGCTATTAAAGAGACTATGAATCTTGCCCGCATTGGAAATAAATACCTTACAGACACAGAACCATGGAAGGTTGCAAAGACAGACATGGAGAGAGTTGCAACAATCATTAATGTTTCTCTTCAAATTTGTGCCAATCTTGCAATCGCTTTTGAACCATTCTTGCCTCATACAACACAGAAACTTGCATACATGCTTAACATGAAGAGCAGGAACTGGGAAGATTTTGGTTTGGACTCCATACTTCAGCCCGGACATAAAGTAAACGATCCCCAGTTACTGTTTGATAAAATCGAAGACATTGCAATTGATATTCAGCTTGCGAAGCTGGAAGCTTCAAAACCGGCGATACCCGAAACAGAAAATGATGTCACGGAGGAGGCATCTGCACCTGAAAAAGCTCCTTTGCTGCCTCTTAAAGAGGAGTGTACATATGACGATTTTACTAAAATGGATATTCGAACAGCTACAGTTCTCGAAGCAGAACGCGTGCCAAAAACGGATAAACTGCTTAAGCTTACAATTGATACCGGACTTGATACAAGAACAATCGTTTCCGGAATTGCAGAGTACTATACTCCCGAAGAGATGGTTGGAAAGCAGATATGCATACTGGCAAATCTGGCACCTAGAAAAATCAAGGGTATCGACTCCAATGGGATGATTCTTATGGCGAAGGAAGAAGGCGGGAAAATGAGGATTGTATCTCCTGAAGAGCGTATATCAAATGGCGGAGCAATAAACTAATTTAACTGAACAGCCTCATAAGCTCTCTCTCCTGCTTGTTGTAGAGAAGAATTTCCCAAAGTGGTTTCAATTGATCGCTGAAAAACAGAAGAATTACAATTATTATAACAAAAACCAGAATAAACATTAATGCCAGGCGAAGCGGGTTTGGCATTTTTACTTCATGACCTTCTGCTGCGACAACTTTTTTTAGTTTCTCCTCGTTTCTGAAGAGTTTCAATGGTTTTGACTTAATGTTTTCTATAACTCCTGGTTTAGAGAGAACCTTGATATTCAAAGGTTCCAGGCCGTATGTCTCCTTGCTTATTAAAACATCGTTGTTTAAAACGAAACTATAACCATTTCTTTCGTTAAGTCTTATTGTTCCAAAGCCAGGCAGTTCAAGCATTCTTGTCATCTCCAGGTCGCGGCGGACTCCGTTTATGAATGTTTCAATCTCTGACTTCGATTTGTGAGCTGGAATATTCATCACCTGAGCATACCTTTTTTCTAAAAGTTCATCGTTCCAAACTTCTCTGCTCCTGAACATAATCCTGCGGAAAGGGGGGTGAATAAGTGATGCTCTGTCCGAAAAAACAGATGGAGCAATTTCTGAAACGAAACTTCCCATCCCCGGTAATGATACCCGGTCGTTTTCAATTATAAGCTCTCTGAGCAGGTTTGCCAAAAGATAGACATCCATAATTACTGTAATCCTGTTACAAAGTTATAAAATTACTTTAAAAATCATTTATATAACAACTTTAATAGGTTTTTCACTTATTATTTACTCTTTAGATTTGCAGTTTTATAAAATTCCGCTTACATTTGCAGTCCCAATACGGGAAAATTCCTTGTTAGCTCAGTTGGTTAGAGCACCTGACTGTTAATCAGGGGGTCCTAGGTTCAAGTCCTAGACAAGGAGCTTAATATTATTTTAAGACCGCAGTAGCATCGTTGCTTGCGGTCTTTTTTTGTGCTCACGTACAAAAGTACGCTGCGCCAAAAAAAACCTTAGCGCCTTGCTCCTTCGGCTTTAAATAATATTACAATCTTGCAAGGGGAGGCAAAAAAAACTTTGCCGCCTTGCATCTACAGCCTTTTATCAATTTTTATCACCTACACTAAGCGAAAATATTGCCATCAAGTTGTTGGCTCTTTGGTAAAGTAAAATGAAACACAGACCCATTTCCAACTTCGCTTTCAGCCCAAATAATTCCCCCGCATTTTTCAACAAATTCTTTACAAAGAATTAATCCCAAACCTGTTCCCGATTCACCTTCCGTTCCTGATGTAGAATAGGAATTCCCTATATTAAATAGATTTCTGAGGGCTTCTGGAGCAATACCAAGTCCAGTGTCTTTAACTGATATTTCAAGATATTCAATGCTCTTGGTTGCCGAAATCACAATAGAGATATGCCCATCTTTTGGTGTAAATTTGATGGCGTTGGACAGTAAATTCCGAATAATGGTACTGACCAAATCATGATCGGTATTAATGAGATAATCCTTTTTCAAATCAGATTGCAGTTGAATATTTTTTGCTCTGGCCAACTGTTCCAATAGTTTAAGATTTTCGACAATCAAAGCATTTATATTCACAAGTGAGGGGTGAAATTCGATTTTTCCGCTTTGTGCAGCTGACCAAGCCAGTAGATTCTCTAGAAGTTTGTAGGTATTTTGGGTGCCTTCATAAATATGTCCTGCAAATTCCTTTTTAGTCTTTTCGTCGAGGGTATCAAAATCATCGTGCAGCAGCTCTGCAATTCCAAGCAACGAATTGAACGGGTTTTTGAGGTCGTGAGCAATAATCGAAAAAAATTTGTCTTTTGTTGCATTCAGTTCTTCCAGTTTTTCTTTTTGCTTCCTGATTTTGTTTTCGCGTTTCCTGAGTTGGGTAACATCGCTAACCAACGAAAAAAAACCTTTGACCGAGCTGTTTTCGTCCAGGTGAGGAATCAGTGTGACGTGTAGAAACTTCTCACTCCCGTTTATCTCGTGAGAAGAATAGAACCTTACCGTTTCTCCCTTCCATACTCGAAAAATGTTTTGCTGAAGTTCGTCATACGTTTCTTTTACAACAATATCTTTCACATGTTTTCCATAAACATCATTCATCGAAAGACCCATCCATTTTTCGTAGGTTTTATTGGTGTAGAGGTAGCGCAAGTCGGAGTCGATGTACGAAATAAGTACCGGCAGATGGTTTAGAATGAGGCTCATGGTTTGCTGGTTGGCAAAAAGTTCCTGAAAAGCTTCTTCTTTAGTATGTAGCTTTTTCCCATAAATATATCCGATAATCACACCAAGAATTCCAAAGAGAACAGGAATAGCCAGATGGTGAATTTTCGAATGTCCCATGGTAAACGAAACATCTCCATCAAACTCCTCTGCAGCAATAATAATAAGACTGATAAGGCTTCCAAGCCCGAATCCAATAAGTGAAAACAAATATTTTGGATGGACTTTTATAATATGCCCGTTAGAAAGTCCAGAAGCATACGCCGAATCTGTTAATTTTATCACTCTTTTCATTGTTAACTTAAATTAACCAATCGGTTTTGATTGGCTTAAAACCCAATCTATTTTCAATAGTACAATCTGGCTTATCTTATTATGTGAAGGCATTTTCATTACCAGATTCAAAACTTTTAGGACATAAATTTTTGGAGAAGCGTAAACAATCGTTCCTTTTTAATCGGTTTTTCCATATACTCGTCACATCCTTCTAAAAGAGATTTTTCCTTGTCGTCTGGCATGGCAAAGGCCGTAACTGCGACAACCGGAAGTTTAGGGTTCGCTATTTTTATCATCTTTGTTGCCTCAAATCCATTCATTTTTGGCATCTTAATGTCCATCAGAACCAATCCTATTTCAGGATGTGCCGAACACAGGTCAACGGCTTCCTGTCCGTCACAGGCTCGGATAATATTCAGGTTTGATTTGACCAGAAAATATTTCAAAAGATCAAAATTCGAGTCTTCATCTTCAGCAATCAAAATCGTTTGGGTTGAAAAATTAGTTTGCATCTTCTTGTCGTCCTCTTGTTCTGGTGCCGAGTTGTGAATTAATTCCGACTCAACCATCGGGATTGTAAAATAGAACGAGGTGCCTTTCCCTGGCATTGAATCAGCCCAAATCTGTCCACCTAGCAATTCCACTTTATGTTTTGCAATAGTGAGTCCAATTCCTGTTCCGCCATACTTACGTGTATGAGAATCATCCACTTGCCGAAATCGTTCAAAAATTAAGGATTTTTGATTCTCCGGTATTCCAATCCCGGTGTCATTCACAAAGAATTTGATTCGAGAAGTTCCCCCTTCGGATTCAATCAAATAACCAATCTCAACTTTACCCAAAGAGGTAAATTTAAACGCGTTGCGTAACAGTTGGCTGTATATTTTGGTTATTATTTGGGGATCGGAATAAAGCTGAATTTGCTTTTCGGAATTGAAGTTTATACATTGAACCTGAAGTTGCGGCTTATTGGCCTTCTCTTGTTCTTCTTTTGCTAGTTTGAGCAGAGTTTTCATAAATGGCGCAATGGAAAACCTTTCAAAGTGCGTTTTCGTCTCACCACTTTCCAATAAGGTTAAATCGAGTATTCCTTCAATAATATCCAAAAGGCTATTCCCGTTGCTGTGAATCATTTTGGCAAAAGAGGTAATCTGCGTTATTGGCGTTTCTTCATCAATCAGGCTCGAAAAACCAATTACAGCATTCAGCGGAGTACGCAACTCGTGCGACATGGTAGCTAGGAACGCCGATTTCAGCCGGTCGCTTTCCTGCGCATGTTCTTTGGCAACAATCAGGTCTTGAATAATTTTCTTCCTTTCGGTGATATCTTCCTTTACTGCCACGAAAGATGAAATTTTACCGTTTTCATCTAATACAGGCGAAATTACCGCACTCTCCCAATAGTCTTCTCCGTTTTTCTTTTTATTATGCATCTCCCCATGCCAGTCGCCTCCCGACAGGATAGTATTCCACAAGTCTTTATAAAACGCTTGGCTGTGCTCACCCGATTGAAGAAAACGCGGATTTTTGCCAATCACCTCATCGGAAGTATAACCGGTGACTTCCGCAAATTGAGGATTCACGTATTCAATATCTCCATCGGTATTGGTTATCACGATGGTTACAGGATTTTGCTCAATTGCCCGCCCCAATAGTTTTAACTGTTTTTGAGCTTGCTTGCGTTCTGTAATATCCTGTATGGTTGAAATAAAGTAAGAAGGTTTATCTTCAGCGTCTTTTTGTAATTTTGAGCTAACCTCTGTCCATACGATATCCCTGTCTTTACGGATGTACCTTTTTTCAAACCAAATAATTTCCTGTTCTCCATTGATGAGGGACTTAATGGCATTCTCACTTAATTGAAGATCATCGGGATGCGTGATCTCTCTCCAGTTTATTTGCAGAAGCTCCTCTTTTGTATAACCAAGCATCCGGCAAAATGCCTGGTTTACTTTAAGCGATCCATCAATTCCGGTTATCGATTTTCCAAGAGGCGAATTTTCAAAATAGTTTCTGAAGTTTTCTTCGCTGGCATGCAAGGCATCCTCAGCTTTTTTACGTATTGTAATATCCCTGTAAACGCTTAAAATGGTCCTTTCGCCTTCAATTTCAATGATTTTACTATGAATTTCAAACTGATAAAGTGCCCCATTTTTGGTATAGTGGGCCGTTTCAAAATAAAGGTCGCCTTCACGATCCAACATTTCAAACCGGTCTTTTACCTTTGGCTTATATTCTTCAGTATTCAAATCAATGGTTTTCATGTTTCGCAATTCATTGGCGGAATAGCCAAGTATGCTACATGTGGCCGGATTTACATCCAGAATATTCCCGTTGAAATCGACTAGTAATATTGGATCGGCCGCGTTTTCAAAAAGCGACTTGAATTTCAGTTCCGACTGGCGAAGCTCAATTTCTGCATTGATCCGCTCGGTAATATCTTTGGTAACCGATAAAAGATAAGATTGGTCAGCAAACTCAACTATCCGGGCAGAAATTAATGTTCGAATCACCCTTCCTTCTTTAGCTCTGAATGCAACTTCAGAATTATCGACAAAACCTTGAAATTTTAGAGAATTTAAAAACTGTTCCCTATCTTTTTTGTCCAACCAGAACCCAAGCTCGACAGAACTCCTTCCTATGATTTCATCGTGTTTAAACCCGCTTAATTTTTCAAAAGACTCATTTACATCAAGATACCTTCCAGTTTGGATTTCTGAAATTGATACAGCATCTGGCGATATGTTAAAGATATTTTTAAAACGTTCTTCGCTTTCGCGCAGAGCAATTTGGGCTTTCATACGATCTGAAATATCGTTGTAAATCGCTACAATCTCTCCGGTATTCAGTTTATAGATGATATTTTCGCGCCAACCCTCAATTCGGTTATCCTTATAAAAAGTTGAGTTCCGATATTCTGTTTCACCGGTGCGCCATACATTTCTGAAAACACCAAGGAGCCCCAGTTCGTTGGCGCTCGGGAATAATTCGGTAATTCGCTTTCCAACAACTTCGTCACGCGACAGGTTATCGGTTTTCTGGGCCTGAAGGTTAAAATCGGTAAACACAAAATCGTCGCCATCGTCAACCGCCTGGTAAACGGCAATTGCATCAGGACTGTTGTTGAAAAGGTTTTCCCATCTTTCGTGGCTTTCATGCAATATTCTATTACCTTCCGTTCGTTCGGTGATGTCGTTGATCACGGCAAAGAATGTGCTTTTATTTTCTGCTTTATGAAGTTGCAAATGAATTTCTACCGGATAACTGCTACCGTTTTTGCGTCGGTGTATTGCTTCTAATATAAGCTTTTCTTTTAGTCCGGTTGTTAATGGCTCAAGCACTTGTCTGAAGGTTTCATCTGTAAATTCGGGTTTGATGTCAATGGGGGTAAGACTCTTCATTTCTTCCAGGCTAAACCCCAGGTTTGTCAGCGCCCCGTTGTTTGCAAATTCGAATTTCAAGGTGTTTGCATCAAATACATATATTTCATTTAGGCTGCTTTCAATAATATTTAACAACCGAAACTGTTCTGCCTCCGCTTGTTTGCGTTCGGTAATATCAGTAATTGTTCCAATATAACCGGTAAGCTGATTTTCTAAATTTATCTCAGGAACAGCCTGCCCAAGCACATAAACAATAGTTCCGTCAGGCTGAAGAAAACGATATTCAGAAACCGAAACTGATTTACTTTGATTGGCCAGTTCCCAGCCTGCAACTAATTTTTCCCTATCCTCCGGGTGAACAGCAGAGAGCCATCCATCGCCCAAGACTTTTTCCGCACTTAAACCTGAAATCTCTCGCCATTTGGGATTTACATAAGTTGTAATTCCTTCCGGGTTTGTGCGAAAAATGCCTACCGGCGCATAATTTGCCAGGCTATGAAAATGAAGTTCACTCTCTTCAACGGCTTTTTTAGCCTGCATTTCTTTTGTCTGGTCGCGGAAGACCAGCACAACTCCGGTAATCTTACCTTCAGCATCACGTATGGGAGCTCCGCTATCACCTATTGGAATTTCATTTCCATTTTTCGATTTTAAAAAAGTATGATTCGACAGCATGACAATCATCCCTTTTTCAAGAACTTTGTCAACAGGATTTTCAATTTCTTCGCGGGTATCTTCACTATAAACGCAGAAAATTTCGCGGATTGGTTTCCCGTTTGCATCTGTTTCCGTCCAGCCGGTCAATTCTTCTGCCACCGGGTTCATATTGCGGATATGGCCATGGATGTCGGTAGTTATGATTGCATCACCGGTGCTATACAGGGTGGTACGAAATCGTTCTTCGCTTTCGCGCAAATCAATTTCGGCTTGTTTGCGCTCTGTAATGTCGCGGATGACTTGGTGGAGGAAGTTCTGTCCGTCTACATTGATAATCCGGGCACTAATTTCTACATTAAAGTGTGAGCCATCTTTACGCTGATGGATGGATTCAAAAATATGCCCATCGTCTTCAGTGAGATGTTTCAGCCTAGTTTCTGCGGATTGCTTGAACTCAGGCACAATCAAATCAGTTTTTTTCATTTTTCGCAACTCTTCCAGGGTGTACTGATAAGCCTGTTGGGCGCGCTGATTTGCTTCTATAATATTCAGGTTTTTATCTTCAAGCAAAATGATGTCGTTGGCATATTTCACAACATACTCATAATGGCTTTTTAGTGCTGCCTGTTGCCGCTCATCTTCTAATAATTGCCTGAAAAAATGTTTTCGACGGTAATTAATAATCCAAAAGACTACCGCAGAAAAAGATAGAAACAAGAGGATTAAAATGATCGAGATAACTTTTATACGCAGATAAACAGGTTTGTATAATTCATCCGAGTCAATTTTTGATGCTAATAACCAAGGTGAATTTTTTACTGGCTGAATGTATTCTAAAACCTTTTGGTTATGATAACCTATGCCTTCATAAAAACCAGTACCATTTTTAACAGCCCTTACGGCGGGATTTTCATTATTTGTTAATGGGAACTTGAGCGAAAGAGCGGCATTTGGCAAACTTTTCAAATTGGTAAGGTATAAAACGGAATCCCCTGCTTTTTCAAATAAAAATGTTTCTTCCGAAGAGTCTGTTGTCCCGGCTTTTACTATTGAGTAAAATTGCACCCTGGGATCTATACGGAAAAGGATGATGGCATGAACTTCACGAATATTGTTAACAATAGGACATGCTATATCAATGAAAATGGCCCCGTCTTTTTCCCTCTTATACAAGTCGCCAATGATTTCCGTTTTAGTTTTTATTACCTCACGAATTAATTTACTGTTTGACTTGTCCACAAATTCAATATCCCCAGTTTTACCTGCCAATAAAACTTGGCCAGTAGTATCCGTAATTAGTATGTTTATACAATTAGGATTATTTCGGATAACAACCTGAAGTCTTAGCTGAATTTCGCCTTCTAACACCTTATTGTCCCGATGGTCTTTCCAGTTGAGAACGGCATCCTGTAGGAACGGGCTTTGTGCAATTTCCCGGACATCCCCTAGTCTCTCCTGTCTCCAAGCTTCAACCTGGCTACTTTTTAAAACCGATGTGGTTTTCAACTGCTTGAGTGCATGGTTACTCCAAATAGCTTTTTCGTTTTTTAAATAGAAATAACTTCCTGCAAACAATAAAATAGATGCAAAAATAAAAACACTGATAAGGCTCCTTCCGGTTTTAGTTTCCCACTTTTCGCTTTTCATCCTGTTCTTTTTTACTCCACCTGATAGTGATAATGCAAATAATCCTTTTCTGATACTATCGATTTTCTAGTAAAGGACTTTTTTAACAGGCGAATTTACTCATAGATGGTCTAGTGGCATATAGGTATTTACCCTCATAGAAAACCTGTGTGGATTAGAAATTGAATCAGGAGTCAGTTTGTCCTTGGGTCAGATTAAAGTTTTATGATATCTTTACTGATGGCATAACGGATGAGATCTGTTATATTTTTGAAATTCAATTTCTCCATAATTTTAGCGCGGTGATTCTCCACAGTCTTTATGCTGATTTGTAATATTTTCGCCATTTCCCTATTGCTATGCCCTTCAGCAACCAGTTGCAGTATTTGAATTTCTCGTTCTGTAATCGAAGGTGTTTGCGGCAATTCATCCGGGAATTTCTCAATCATTCGTGTACCTATGATTTCAGCGATTTCAGGAGAGAAAAAGGATTTTCCAAGTGAAACAGATCGAATGGCGGAGATCAATTGTTCCGGAGCCGATTTTTTGACGATATAACCTTTTACACCGGCATGCAATGTTTCAAAAACCAACTCTTCGGTGTCGTACATGGAAAGGACAATTATTTTTATTTCGGGACAACGCTTGATTAGCTGTCGCGCTACTTCCAAACCATTTAAAAGTGGCAGGCTTATATCGAGAATGAGGATTTTGGGCAATAGTTCTTCTACCTTTTTAACTGCTTCCAATCCATCTTCGGCTTCACCTATTACCTTAATTCCGAATTCATGTTCCAAAAGTGAGCGTAATCCTTTACGAACAATAGCATGATCGTCGGCCAGAAACACCGTTATTTCATTTTCCCTTTCCATAGAGCAGTACTTTTATTTGTATTTTCGTTCCCTTGCGTGGTCTTGAACTTATTCGAAATTTCCCTTGCATCGCATTTACACGTTCATTCATTCCAATTAAACCAATTCCCGGAGCGTTTTCTGACATTTCTATGTTGGGGTTAGCAGTAAATCCTTTTCCGTCGTCTTTAATGGTCAGGACAAACCATCTATTCCCGGAGTCAAAGCATATTTCGACATTTTGTGCATCGGCATGTTTAGCAACGTTGGTTAACGCTTCTTGAACTATCCTGAAAAGGTTGATTTCCTGTTCGGTATTCAAATTTGATTTAAAATCATCGATAACCCGTACTTTAATGCCGGTACGTTTTTCAAACTGTTGAGCATATGATTTTATGGTTTTGATAAACCCAAGTATTTCAAGAATTGCAGGGTGAAGATTGAGCGAAATATCGTGAACGCGAGTTAAAATTGTATTTAACAGTTCATCAGTTTCTCTTATTCGTTCGTATGCAAGGTTGTGTGTTTCATTCGGAATATTTTTTAAAACAGATGAAAGGTTGATCTTCATCGCTGTCAAAGCTTGACCGATTTCGTCGTGAAGTTCTCTGGCCAGTATTTTCTTTTCTTTTTCCTGGACATTAATAAGCTCATTACTAAGTAACTTCAGCTCTTTTCCGTGCCTAATCAGTTTTTCTACTGCCATTTTCCGTTGCGAAATATCATGATAATTTACCAAAACACCATATATCGCTGAAATACTTAAACGATTTACAGCGGTTAACTCAATCCATTTGTAGCTATTATCTTTACATTGATAACGACATTCGGTATTAACGATTTTTCCTGGCTTGGCGAACAATGAATAGAAGTCGTCTTTAATTCTTTTTTGATCGTCGGGATGAATGTTGTTGAATGTGTTTTGTCCAATCAGTTCGTCGGGCATCCAGCCAAACCATTTTTCAACATTAGCGCTTATAAATTGGTTAATTCCCTGCTTATCGATGATGGCAATGACATCAGAAATATTGGAAATCATAGCTCTTTGCCTGATTTCGTTTTCGTGAAGTGCCATTTCTGCCTGTACTTGTTCAGTAATATCCATTTGAACGGAAATTAATACCCTTCCAAATGATGAATGCTCAAATTGAGAAACACTAGCCTGAGACCAAAAAATGCTTCCATCTTTTTTTGCATTTTGTACAACACCTTTCCATTTTCCCTTCTCATGAACAGATTTTATAATGGTCTCATCGACTTGTGTTGCATTCCGATTCGATCCGGGAGCATTTAAAATGGCAACATGTTTACCAATTAGTTCACCATGCCCATATCCAAACATCTCTTCGAACCGGCGATTGGTGTGAACAATTATTCCATCTTTTTTCCGGTTGAGCATGATTCCATCAGAAATATTAGAAGCTATTTCAGCACGATATCGAAATTCTTCTCCTCGCTTTTTAAGTTCGGTTATGTCTTCAACTTTTCCGATCATCCGCATAGCATGGCCACGCTCATCAAATAGTGTTTCAGCAATCGCGCGAACATTCCTGATTTTTCCGTCTTTATGGATGATGCGGTATTCCATATTGTAAGGCCGCTTGCCAGTTACTGCATCCTGAAAAACAGAAAGAACATGCTCTTTGTCTTCCGGATGAACCAGATTTTCAACAAAATTTTTAAATACCAATTCTTTGGGTATTTCAGGATCGACATCGAATATCCGGAACATATTTTTTGACCAGGAGGCTTTATCAGTAGTTACATTATAATCCCAACTTCCGCTATTACCAATTCGTTCAGCTTCTGCCAAATTGTGTTCACTTTGCTGAAGTTTTTCGATTACCAGTTTGCGTTCAGTAATGTCGTTAAAGAGGATCGCAACCTGGTGTTTTTCAGACTGACCAAAACGGAAGGCGTAAACGTCATACCAACGGTGTAATTGTTCTGCGCGGTTTACAAAACGCTCGGGCACCCCAGTCAATGCTATTCTGCCATAGATTTCGAACCAGTATTTTTCGTGCAATGGTTCAAGTTCTCGCATTCTCTTACCGTATGCATCTTTCAGCCCGGTTTGTTTTTCGAATGCAGGATTGATTTCTAGGAAACAGTAATCTATGGGATTCTGGTTTTCGTCAAAAATCATTTCTATGATGCAAAATCCTTCATCTATCTCATTAAACAACATTCGATATCGGGTTTCAAACTCTAACCGTTCATTTTCCATTCGCTTTTGTTCGGTGATATCGGTGGCAACGCCAAGTAATCCGTTCACTTTACCATTATTATCCCAAATTGGCGCGAACTTATTGTCGAAAACAACACCGTTCATTTCGGTTATACCGGACAAATATTCGCCATTAGAAACCCTGTCGAGAATAGATTTACCGGTAGTAACCTGCCCGTTGTGTTCAATCACTTCTAACCCCGCAAAGAGTTCATATGCAGAAGAGCCCACATTTTCTCCTGCTTTCATTCCTACACGTTCGATAGCTTTTCCTTCATGTAAGGTAAAAATGCCACTTTTATCAGTGGCAAAAATAGAAATGGGAGCGTTGGAAATCACTGTGCGAAACAATTCTTCTGAAACCTTAATCTGTTGTTCTGAAAATTTTCTTACTGATAAATCAAAAATTGTCCCTAAATGAAATTCACGCCTGCTTTTTTTATCTTTCAGGCGAATGACGGTGAGATCGACCCAAATAACGACTCCGTCTTTTCTTACATTTCGTTTTTCAATGTTGTACGAATCCGTTTCACCCTTAAGAAGTTTTTCGTGAAGTTCCAGATTTTTATTTAAGTCTTCCGGATGAGTAATCGATTGAAAAGTCTTTTTTAACAATTCTTCTTCGGTATAGCCAAGAATTTGCGCGAAACTTGAGTTTATAAAGAGAAACTTTCCTGATGCGGGATCAATAATGGCAATCCCAATGGGCAATTGTTGAAATATATATTCAGTCTTAAAATTCTGCAATAGTGAAATATTTAACCCGGATTTACCATGGAATTCGTCATAGTTCTGTTGAAAATCTTTCATGATCTTTTTAGGCTTAAAGATTGTAAATACTGGCATAAAAAATAACCCCTTGCCGGACTAAATTGATCACCACAAAAGAACAATAATTTCCGAGCTCAAGAGCAACAATTTTTTATAGGTTGTTAATTAATCAAATATACGAATATGTCGAAAAATTTAATCGTTTTGAGCAAGGTAAAAAAGCACAAATGGTTGTTTCTGACACCTGCATTTACCAGCCAAATTAAACACTCTTTGCTATATTAAATTAAACACCTCTGTTAGCTTAAATTAATTATTTAATAACAACCGAGTTGAAAATTTAAATCGGCACGAACTATTCAATTTGTCCAATTTTTTGCACAAATATGCAATATTTTGTTACAAATTGAGAACTGCTCTTGAATATCTGTGAATAATATAACTTATTCCCAGAAGCCTGTAACGATATACGGAATTCTTATGTCTAATTTTATTTGTTAAAATTAGCAAGTCCATGAAAGATTCTCATTTTTTTCATATCTCTAAAACCGGGAAGATCATTTCAATTTCCAGTCTTGATGAAGCTCTGGAAGTGGCAAAAACCGGTGGATACATTTGGTTGTCTTACATACATCCTACTTTGGAAGAACTCTCTCCGTTAACTGAAAAGATGGGCATTCATCCTTTATCCATTGAAGATTGCATGAACGAAGGACAAATACCAAAAATCGAAGATTTTCCGGGTCATACATACATACTATTCAATGCTTTCAATTATTCCAAAAAGAAAATAATTATTGAGGAGGTGAATTTTTTCATTGGAGAAAACTTCCTTATAACTGTTAATCACCATGGGCCAACCGGCAGGATTCTGATGGAAAACATTGAGCAACTGGTAAAAAAAAGCGTCATAAATACCGGACAGGGACCCGCTTTCCTCATGCATATTATTCTTGATCTTATTGTCGACGAAAAATTTATCGCAGTTGAAGCAGTAGAAGACGACCTCAACAATGCCGAAGACATGATGATGCAGGACTTGGTTAAATTTAGCCTTTCCGACTTGCAGCACTTGCGGAGAAATTTGCTGACTATTCGCAAGAGCCTGTTCCACGAACGGGAAATTATGCTGAAAATATGCCGGAAAGATTGCCCGTATATCCAGGACAAGGCCATTTTTCATTACCGTGATATATACGACCATCTGTTAAGGTTTTTCGAGCTTACCGAAACATATCGCGAGGTTGTGACAAGTCTCATGGAGATGAACCTTTCTATGCTTAATAATCAGATGGCTCGTTCGTCGAACCAGACTAATGCTACTGTGAGAAGACTCACATTTATCACAACCATATTTATGCCTCTTACCCTGCTTTCCGGTGTTGGCGGGATGTCGGAATTCTCAATGATGACCGGCTCTGAAAACTGGAGAATCGCCTATCCTATCTTTATGGCAGGCATGGCTATTTTCGGATTCCTGAGTTTTCTCTGGTTAAAAAAACTTGAAAAAGCCGAATTAAAAAAAGGAGATTAAAAAAATGTATTCAATATCTGTGAATAGTATAACTAATTACAGAAAGAGTATAACTTTTTAAGGACTTTTAATGGCCAATTTTACTTGTCGAAATTATTAACAATTAAAATTCATTAAAATGGAAAAAATGGAATTAAAAGGAAACTGGAATGAGCAGAAAGGCAAGCTAAAACAAAAATTTGCCATATTAACCGATAATGACCTGTTGCTTGAAGAAGGCAAAGAAGATGAGTTGCTGGGTAAAATCCAGATAAAACTTGGAAAAACAAAAGAAGAAATTAAAAAGATTATTGCAGGGCTTTAAATAATATTGCGCTGATTATGTGTGAATGATGTAATAATAGGGGTTAATTCTATAAAGATTGTTTTGATTAAGTTCTTCAACTTTGCAAATCATAATTTACTATAAAAACAAGATGAAAAGATTAAAAACGACTTTATTATTCCTTATGGTGATTGCTGTAACAAGCGTATTTGCTCAGGGAAGGTACGAAAATGAGAAATATGGCAAAACATTAAATATTGGAGTTGGGATTGGCGGCTATTCGGGTTATTACGGGTACACAGGTACTTTGATGCCAATCCTTCATGCAAACTATGAATTTGATGTAATTCCTAGTCTTACTCTGGCACCTTTCATTACATTCTATACATATCACCGCAATGATTATCGTGAGGTTGTTATTCCTATAGGTGTAAAAGGCACCTACTACTTCGATAAAATATTTAATGCAAATCCCAAATGGGATTTCTACCTCGCAGGATCTCTTGGTTTTGCTATTAGCAATACCGTTTGGGATAGCGGATACATTGGCGACAGAACAAATAACACAAGAGGAGCACCACTTTTTCTTGATGTTCACGCCGGTGCCGAATATCACATAACAAGAAAACTCGGAGCTTTTCTTGACTTGTCCAGCGGAGTATCAACTATAGGTATGGCTATTCGTTTATAAGGTATAGCGATTTATTAAGCCTTTGCTGGTTTTTTAAAAATCATACATAATGAAAAAGAGCTACACAAACATGTGTGGCTTTTTTTTATTTATTTAAATATCTATATTTGGACACATACTTTTTTACCATGAAAAAAATCTATACTCTATTATTTCTCATTTTACCACTGAGCCCTATTTTCGCTCAGGAGAATATTTCAAAACAGGAGGTTTATACATTTACAACAACCGTAAAACACGCGGCAACACCTGTAAAAAATCAGGCGAAAACCGGAACTTGCTGGTCGTTTGCTACAACATCGTTTTTTGAATCGGAACTGCTGAGAATGGGAAAAGGAGAGTATGATTTATCTGAGATGCACACTGTAAGGTACAATTATATTAATCGGGTAAAAGACAATTTTTTAAGAGGGGGTAAAGGGAATCTTGGAGAGGGAAGTCTTTCGCATATGCTCATGAAGATTGTCTCTCAAAAAGGGATGGTTCCCGAGGCAGTCTACAATGGTATAAATTACAACTCCAAATCGCACAATCACGAAGAATTAAACCGTTTTATAAATGCAATTGCTTCTGTTCCTGTTGCGGTGAAGAATCAAAGTCCGGAATTTGACAAACTCCTCGTAAATCTTCTCGATATTTATCTTGGGCCAGTTCCCTCAAACTTTAATTATAAAGGGAAAAATTATACTCCTGTAACGTTTTTTGCAAGTCTTGGCATAAATCTCGAAGATTATATAGAGATTACAAGTTTTTCACATCACCCATACTATTCAAAATTTATTCTGGAAATACCCGACAACTGGGATTTTGGAAAATACTATAACTTACCTTTAGATGAATTTATGAAGGTAATTGATTATGCTCTTAAGAATGGCCATACCGTTTGCTGGGATGGCGATATGAGCGAAAAAAGTTATTCCGATAAAATGGGAGTAGCAGTTAATGGTGCGAAAGAAGAGCTGGAAAGCGAAACGGGAAGAGAACTCTCTTTCACGAAATTATACAAAGAAGAGGATGTAACTCAGGAAAGCCGCCAAAAGGGTTTTGAGTCTAATGCAACGACAGACGACCATCTGATGCATCTAATTGGCATGGCAAAAGATCAAAACGAAACTCCTTACTACATTGTCAAAAATTCATGGAAACCGGAAATCAATCGGTTTGGAGGATTTAATCATTTATCAGAAAAATTTGTAAAGGCAAAAACCATATCTATATTGGTTCACAAAAATGCAATTCCTCAGGAGATAAGAGCTAAACTGGGGATATAAACTAAGGTGGCCGCAAAAAAAAAGAGTTACAATTATTTTGTAACTCTTTTTTTTAATTTGACTGAGCTTATTTTAGCTGCTTTTCAATTTCCTTAACAATTTCCTGAAGGAGCTCTTTAGTGTATCCTTTTTCGGCATAAACAACCTTACCGCTCTTGTCTATTACATAGTTTCTTGGAATAGTGGCTTTTGCAAACTTTGAATATATGTCTCGTTTAGGGTCCATGCCCATCGGAAAGTTATGGCCTTTGTCTTTTCTGAATGCATCTATCTTTTCGTATGTATCCTCTCTTGAAATTGGAAGGAATACAAAATCCTTTCCTTTGAACTTTTCTATTATCTCTTTCTGGACAACGGCGAGTTCCTGAACGCAATAAGGGCACCATGTTGCCCAGAAATTTATAAGTACAACTTTACCTTTAAGGTCATTTATGCTTATCTCTTTACCGTCGAACATCTTTACTTTGAAGTCCGGGACCATGTCTCCTGCTTTAACTATACTGCTTTCATCTTTCTGCTGAGCGCCCAAAATCGAAACCGAAAAAAGTAGGATTGCCGATAATAATAATTTTTTCATATGTTGTTTGATAGTTATTGATTAATAATTGTGACCGGACAAAAATAAAAATAAATTCTAACTTTATCATATGAAAATCATTGACCTCACCCACATAATTTATCATGCAATGCCGGTATATCCAGGCACCGAACCACCTGTAATTTCAGATACCAACACAATCGACAAAGATGGCTTTGCAGAAAAGTTATTTTCTTTTTACTCTCATACCGGAACTCATATTGATGCTCCGGCACATATTCTCAAAGGCAGGTTTTCACTGGATAAGTTTAGTGCCGGCAAATTCATCGGCAAGGGGATGGTAATCGATGTTACAAACTGCCCGGAAGGAGTTATTGAGAAAAAACACATGGAAAAGCATTCAAAAGAAATTGAAGCCAGTGATTTTATCCTTTTTAGAACCGATTGGGATAAGCGGTGGGGCTCGGACAGTTATTTCAGCGAATTCCCCACTCTATCCGCAGATTCAGCAAAATGGCTGTGCAGTTATAAAATAAAAGGCATCGGATTCGATTGCATTTCGGCAGACCCGGTAGAATCAACAGACTTGCCGAATCATAAAATAATTCTCAATAACGATTTCATAATTATTGAAAATCTTTGTAACCTGGACAAATTAACAGGTTGCTCATTTATCTTCTCCTGCTTGCCGATGAAAATTGAAAATAGCGACGGGTCTCCGGTGAGAGCCGTTGGGATACTTGATGTTTGAAAATAATCTAATTATCGGATTAAATGGACGAGAACGATTTGGAGAATAGGAAACATCTTGCAAGCTATCAGGAGAAACTTGCGAACAACACTATAAAGTGCAACTTATGCCCTCACAACTGCATTGTAAAGGAGGGCAAAACCGGTATTTGCAGAGTAAGAGAAAATATTGGAGGCATATTGCACTCTCTTTCATACGGTAATCCTTGCTCCGTCTCTGTGGACCCCATTGAAAAGAAGCCATTATTTCACTTTTTCCCGGGGACAAAAATCTATTCTCTGGCCACGGCTGGATGTAACTTTCATTGTCTCAACTGCCAGAACTGGTCAATTTCACAGGCGTCTCCGGCGGAACTGAAACATTACGAACTTATTCCCGAAGAGGTTGTGGTTCAGGCTTTGAGTCACAACACAGGAAGCATAGCATTTACTTATACAGAACCCACTGTTTTTTACGAATATATTCTGGACATAGCCAAAATTGCATGCAGTAAAGGAGTAAAAACAGTTCTAATCTCAAATGGCTATATAAACGAAAAGCCTTTGGTGGAGCTTTGCAAATGGTTGAATGCCGCAAATATTGATTTGAAATGTTTCGACGATACAATCTATCGAAAGTTAACAGGCGGTAAATTGCAGCCTGTACTCGACACATTGAAAACACTTCAGAAAAATGGAGTCTGGCTTGAGATAACCAATCTTATTATCCCCGGTTGGTCGGATAGCCCGGAAATGATTAAGGTTATGTGCGAATGGCTGGCAGAGAACAATTTTAGGGATACGCCACTGCATTTTAGCCGTTTTTTCCCTACTTACAAGCTTTCACAATTGCTCCCTACTCCGGAAAGCAGCTTAGTTAAAGCCCGGGAGATAGCAGAAAAGGCTGGGATAAAATATGTATATATCGGAAATATCCCTGACTTGCACGGAGAAAATACATCTTGTCCGGTTTGCGGGCACAGGTTAGTTGATCGGGAAGGTTATCTGGTTAAACAAAACGATATAAAAATTAACCCGGAAGATAAGAATCCTTTCCGGAAGGGTTTATGCAGGTACTGCGGGGAGGTAATCTCCGGAGTGTGGTCGTAATCAGCTGAAAACAGTTGCTGTAAAAATATAAATATCTGCCGTTTTCCATCCATCCCAGCCTAAACCGGCTTTGTCGCGGGAACAGTGTCCCAGATATTCCTCTTTGCTCCAGTCTGTTTCTGAGGCAACCTGGGGTAAAAAGACTCCCGAATGTTCTCCGTTTTCTATTAAGATTCCATGCATTCCAAGCTTAATCTCTGCTATGTCTTCTATCTTTCTTAGTGGCGAAAGTGCCGATATTTCAATATCAATTTCTGCAAGCTCTTCCTGCACCACAGGAGAGAATCGATAGTCATGCAACGCAACAGAAGCCGCCATCTCCTGAACCATCTTGTATAAGGGGAGGTCACCGGTTAAATGGCCCAGACAGCCTCGAAGCTTGCCTTTCTTATGCAGGGTAACAAAAGCTCCGCAGTTTGTATTAAGTGCAACCGAAATATCGTCCGGAGCAACTTTGCTCCTCTTGCTTCTTAAAACTGCGCACTCAACCGAATCTCGAGCAATTTTCAACAAAAATTCTTTATCGTCGTTGGAAAGAATGAAATTGTCTTTATCAATTTGCTTTTCAGAAACAGCAATACCCCAGTACCCTACAACTTTGTCTTTCTCTCCATAACATTCGGCATCGCCGGAGTTTTTGTATTCAATTCCGGAATATTCCAGCGAGTCATTCCCGGTTGTCATATAGAGCATAGTAAGTACCGAAGTCCATCCGCAAAGGCTTGTAGAGAGATGAGAAATCTGTTTTGCTGTATTCTTTTTTAAACAGGTTTGCAGAGTTTCCGGATTATTTGACAGTATGGCTTCTTTGGTTTCGGCATCCACTTTTTTAGCATCCTCATAATTTGGATAGTGCGAAAAATCTGAACTTATAATAAAAAGGTTATCAGGAGTAAAGTAAGGTTTTAATACCAGAGCAATATTATTGCAAATGCGTGGATCAGAAGCGCCAATGATTATTGGTACTATGCAATAATTCGTTTTTAGAACATAGTGCAAAAAGGGAAGCTGTACCTCAAGACTATGTTCATTAATGTGTGGTCCTGTGTGGGAAGTAAATATTTCCGGAAAACCGGAGACCAGCATTTTGCCAAACTCAGTATCAACCTTCTCCCTGCCATATGGCATCAAAAAATCTCCGTCACAGTATATCGCTGCCCCTTCGAAGCTCACCTGATGAGAAGACGCAATTATAAATACCCTCTTATAGTTAGTATTTTTGTCAATCTGATTAAAAGCAGATGCTGCAACTCCTCCGGAAAAGATGTATCCGGCGTGCGGGCATATAATAGCTCTTACATTGCTGCATTGTTTAGGCAATGCAGCTGCAAAAAGAGATTCAAGTGTCTGTTGCAGTTTATCGGGTTCTGCCGGATAAAACATACCTGCAACTGCAGGTTTTCTGTCGAAAGATTCTGAAGTGGAATTCATATCATTCAATTATTGCCAAAATCATACTTTTGAACAAGGTCTCTTAACTTATCCTCGGGCAAGATGACATTAAAGTGTTCCCAGAAGTCCATGTCGTAAACAAAACTTGTCTCAGAAAAGATGTCTCTTGTGGGCAGTTTGTCGCTTCCGGAAAATCGCTTCACATCATTGGTGTCCGTTTTGCAATTGACAATCTCAAACCACACATGCAAATTTGAACTGAAAAGCCGATTCTTCTTCTGTACCTTAAAGTTGAGATCTCCTCTTATGTGATTTATATAATAGATCCCATTAAATGGTTTATAAGAAACCTCATAGGCAACATTTTCAGGAGTAACTACAAGGTTTTTTCCCCTCTTTAAAACCAAATCATCGGCTGTTTTTCTCACATAAAGAGGATTTATTTCGAAACGGGCCAAAACAAGTGCAAAGTTTTCCGCATCAATGAATAATTTCCCCCGATACAAAGGGTCAAAAATATTCTCTTTTTGCTCGAATGAAATTTCAAAAACTCTCCTGTCGTCCAAAGTTGTAATATCTGAGTGAGTAAAATTGTACTGGTTATAAAATTCAGGCAAAAGAAAATCCGGCGGATTTTTAACCAGGTCAAGCAAAAGACATGAGTTTAGGCTGGATTTGATTTTTGTTATAAGAGTGTCCTTGTTATCACTATTTTCTACCCTGTGCATCTTTAGCAGTTTAAGCTGCTCACTGTTCACGCTGCTCTGGTTACCTGTCTTATAAACCATAAGAACAGCCTCAACAAGATTCATGTTCTTTTTATACTCTATTCCCTCTCTGTAAAAAGCCGTTATGTATACCGGCTCTCTGGAGTAGTTTTGCCCCCTCCGGTACATCATTTCCCTTAATGTGCTTACCGGATCTACAATACGAACAACAACTTCCTGAAGTGGAACGACTTTCTGATCCATATGAAAAACAACACTTCTTCCTGAAAGCAACGATGCAGAAATTTCTCTGGAAATATAACCTATATGCGAAAATTTAATAAGGGAGTTTCTCAGTGAATCGTGCAGGGTAAGTTTAAAATCTCCGTTTTGGTTTGCTACTGTTCCGTAAGAGTAGTCTTTTACACTTATAGAACCGTAAACTATGGGTTCTTCTGTATGACGGTCCTTAAGAGTCCCTGCAAGGGTAAAATAGTTGTCACTTATTACCGGCTCAGATGAAGGAGGCGCTATCTCGACAGGTTCCTTTATATATAGAAGAATGTGATTCCCTACTACGCGGAAATCAAGCCTGTTATCTCCCGTTATCAGATGAACGGCCTCAAGAAGCGAGTATCTCCCCGATGGGATTTTCACTACTTTGTCGTTATCAAAAAGCTGGCTGTCGTAGATAAACAAATAGCCGCTCTGCATCGAAACCACATTTAGCAGATGGTATATGCTTCCTTTTGTTTTGGGCAGTTGTACCACTATCTCCTCCTTACCTCTCTCAGTTCCTTTAAGAGAGGAAGGCTGCAAAACAAAGCAGCCAATAAAAAGCAGACCTAACAGGTATATTGCCCTTTGGATCATTATATGCTGACGTGCTATTTATATATCTTGATTGTATTTTGTTCCTTGGAGTATTTAAGGTTAAGTGCCGAACATATCAATTCGGCAAGTGAATCAGGAGAATTTTGAGAAAAAGTAGCAGTAAGAAGTCTCTCTTCCACTTCTGGAGAAATCTCAAAAAACATATCCTCATAATTGCGGTTAATTACCCGGATCACATCTGCCAGCCGCTCATCTTTGAAGTGTATACGGCTCATATAAAGGGTGAACTGTTCAAGATCACTTGTAGGGATTACTTCCAGATTGCCGGAATGGATTATAACCGTTTCTCCGGCATTTATTTTTGTACTCTCTCCCCCATTTTTTAAAGTTACCTCTACGACACCTGTATTAACAGAAAGAGACGGGTACCCTTTTGTGCCTGCTTTTACATTAAAAGAAGTTCCGAGCACTTTTACTTTTATAAGATCTGTCTCAATAATAAAGGGAGATTCCGGATTCTTGCTTATTTCAAAAAATGCATCCCCTTCCAGAAACACTTCACGACTGTTCTTCTGAAAGTGTTCCGGATAGGATAATGACGTGTTTTCGGCCAGGTAGACAACAGATCCGTCCTCAAGTGTTGTAACAAATGTTGAATTCTTTTCACTATTAAGCAAAGTGAGCATTTCGGGAAGTGTTGGATTTAGCTCACGGGCTATAAATATTGATGCAGTGACTAGAATCAAAAGGCTTGCCGCCCATTTTAAAGCAACAGGGCGAAATAAATGTTGCTGCGACTCTTCTTTCTTCTTAAGCAGCCCGTCTTGTTCCAGGCGTGAATGCAGTCTGTTCCATGCCCGGTCAACCCTTATGTTGTTGTTTTCCATTGTAGCCATTATATACTTGTATGATAATCAATTTCTCTTCTCAATGTCTTTAATGCTTTGCTCATTTCTGCCTCTATGGTTTTTACAGAGAGCGTTAGAATTTCTGCAATTTCCATATACTTAAGGTTCTCAAAGCGATGCATTTTAAAAATCCTTCTCCTCCTTTCCGGCATTTTTTCCATAGTCTTCTTCACTACATCTTCCAACTCCTTGAACTCTATCTCCTCCTGGGCACTCGAATGCGTTATGTCAAAACTCTCCGCGTCTATTGTTCCCCTGTATTTTTTATCCAGTTTGCGTCTCTCGCAGTATTGAAGAGAACGGTTTCGTACTGCCCCGTACAGGTAACCTTTTAAAGACCGGAGTATGTTAAGGTTTTCGCGTTCCTTCCACAAGACATAGAACAAATCCTGAATAATCTCTTCCGCTGCATCGGTCCTGCCTGTAATTCCTGCTGAGAAAAAGATAAGAGAGGAGTAATATTTTCGAAAAACATATTCGAACGATTTTATATCCCCCTCTTTTATCTTTTTAATCAACAACAGGTCGTCGAGCATATTATATTTGAATTAATCCGATTTCAAATATACTAAATGTAACAGATTTTTATTAATTTATTGTTTTTTAAGTCTGTTAACGGCCGATTCAAGAGAAGCATCAGGCTCAATTATATTGTAGTCTTCCCAGAAATTTTCATCAAGGAAATTGCTTACTTTATCCGATAAGGAAGTATTGGGGCTAAATGCAAGTTTAGAAGGAATTCTCTTGGCATTTCCGGATTTTCCGCCGGTTATAACTGTTTCAGAAACAACTGTATAATTTGTTGAAAACAACCTCTTTCTCCAATCGCATTTAAAGCGGACTTCACTTCTGATGTAGTTTAGGTTGCTGATACCGTCTCTAAGTTTATAAGTAACAAGGAATGATACTTCTTCCGGTTTAAAGCGCATGTTTATTGGTTTTTTCTTAAGAATTGCCTGAGTTGCCTTGTTCTGGTCGTCCATATTCAAACTGAACTCAATACGAGAGAATGCAAGGCTAAGTTTGTCTATAAACATCTTTCCGTTATAGAGAGCATAAGGTAGCGACACCTGTGGCTTAAAAGATACCACATAATGAGGCCTGTCGTCAATCATCACGGATTCTGTAATTTCATATTTATAGTCTGCCACATTTTTTTCATTTAGCATCAGATCCGGATTTTTTACAACATCGATGTAGATAGATAAATTGGGACCTCCCAGCAATCTTACAAGAAGGGTATCCTGAATTTTTGGACTTATCAGCTTCCGTCCTTTATAAATCTGAACATTGTCTCTGTCCAGACCTTCGGTGTACGGAGCTTTGTAAAGTTCCACAATTGCCTCTGATACATTAATATAGCTTTTCCTTTTGCGGATTGTTTCCCTATAAAATCCGGATAGCATGTTGTCTTCTGCACTGTAATTGGTTTCAATCTTGCTAATTGCTTTTTCCACCAGTGACTGAGGATCGAGTGAATAAATAGTTATTTCATCCAGCAGATTAGCTTTTGGTGTAAGGAAAATTTTAACATCCTGCATGTTTTCTCCTTTAACCGGAAAATTTAAAGTTGCATAACCAAGGTGCGATACCTCGATGCTCGATGCATCAGTAGAATTTTTAATTTTAATTGTAAATTCACCGTTGGAGTTTGTTATTGTACCAACTTTTGTTCCGGGAATTGACACACTTGCATATTGAAGTGTTTTCTGAGAAACTTTGTCTTTTACCACACCTTTTACAGAGTAGTAATCTTTGGTTACTTGCGATTGTAACGCTACAGGAGTCATTCCTGATATTAAAAGGAGTACTGCCAGTATCCTTTTAATTTGATTAATTCTTGTTTTCATAATAGTGTATTTTAAATTTGAATATTGTTGCTTGTACTATTAAGACGGTCGAGATCAAAAAAACCCTATGGAAAGTTCATACCTTCATTGATATTATAATTTTTTGTATATTTACCCTGTAAATTTTATACATACAGGTTCGTCCAGCTTTAAAATGTCCAATAACCTTGCGTGTAGTTATTTTTACTGTGTCCCGTTTTTATTAGAACTTAATTCAATAGAATGGATATACCAGTTTACTAAAGGCCAAAAGTTAAGATAAACACTTGACTTTTTGGCCTTTATGTTTAAACTGACATCAATAAAAAATTTGGATCACTTAATCTTAACTAATTTCGGATGAAACCAATTATTGACCTAATCAAGGATCTTGCCGATCAACATGGCCGGGACAGACACAGTCTGCTGCCGATTCTCCAGGGAGTCGTGGAGCAGGAAAAATATCTGTCCGAATATTCAATGATTGAAATTGCACGTGAACTGGACCTGCCTGCGACAGAAGTTTACGGTACTGCAACTTTCTACTCTTTTCTCGAATACACAAAAATGGGCAAATTCGTTATACGGATTTGTAAAACCATCACTTGTTCCATGAAGGGAGAAAAGCAGATTTTGCTTGCAATTGAAGATATGTTGAAGATAAAAGTCGGGGAAACATCTCCCGACGGGAAATTTTCATTACTTCAAACAAATTGCCTGGGATTCTGCCACAAAGCACCGGCAATGCTAATCAACAACGATGTTTATACAGAACTCACCCCTGAAAAAGTTCGTGAGATTTTAACTGTCTATCTGAATAAAAAAACAGAAGGAGGGCCAAATGTCAACTAACTATCAACTAAAAAGAGCCGATTTCATTTTTAAAAATGAAAACGATTGGGAAAGTGTTCTTAGAAAAAGCATTAGCCGCCCCCCAAACGAATTGATTAACGAACTGATAAGCTCCGAATTAAAAGGCAGGGGTGGTGCCGGATTTCCAACAGGATTAAAATGGAAAGTAGCTTCAGAGGAGGTTAACGATACAAAATATGTAATTTGCAATGCCGATGAAGGCGAGCCGGGCACATTCAAGGACAGGGAAATTTTATCCAGAGTTCCTTTTAAAGTTCTTACCGGTATCGCTATATGCGGTCATGTTATTGGAGCCAGACTGGGATATATTTATTTGAGAGGCGAGTACTTCTTCCTTCAGGATGAATTAAACAAGGCTATAAACGAATTTGAATATTATTGCAAAGAGATCAAGTTCGATTTTAAAATAAAAATCTTTATGGGCAGCGGCGCATATATCTGCGGAGAAGAGACTGCGCTGTTTGAATCAATGGAAGGAAAGAGGGGTGAACCGAGAAACAAACCTCCTTTCCCGTCTTCATACGGGTATATGGGTAAACCCACAGTAATAAATAATGTGGAGACTCTCGCGCATACTTATACAATTTTCAAGTATGGTTCAAAACGGTTTTACGATTTGGGTGTACAATATTCCCGTGGATCAAAATTATTTTCAGTATCGGGAGATACTCCCAAACCGGGCATCTATGAGCTTGAACTTGGAATGAGTCTGTCCGATTTCGTTGAAGAGTTTGGCGATGACGATACTAAAGCTGTTCAGGTTGGCGGTGCATCCGGTTTTCTTGTACCTCGCAAAAGGTTTGCAGAAACAAATATCGGCTTTCAGGGTAAGCTCGTGGGGATTTCACTTCCAACGGGAGGCTCTATGATGCTTTTCAACAGTTCTCGTTCTATGTTCAACGTGCTGGACAACTATCTTAATTTCTTTGCCGAAGAGTCCTGCGGGCAATGTACTCCATGCCGGGTAGGATGTCAGCAGTTGCTTAAAGGCATCAAGGCAGTTAAAAGAGGAGAGAAAAACGCACAATATCTGGACAAGTTGTTAAAGCTGGCAGAGACTATGCAGTTTACAGCCAAATGCGGGCTGGGACAGTCTGTCGGAAACTCTTTCTCATCTATTGTTGAGAATTTCAGAGAAGAGATGATTTACTAACCCTGCAAATTTAAAAAGTTATGAGAAAGAAAATTAAAATATCAATAAACGGGGAATCGGTTGAAGTTGAAAAAGGGACTTCCATACTTGAAGCAGCTAAACAAACAGGTGTTATTATTCCTACACTATGCTACCATAAAGACTTGTGTATTGCAGGAAACTGCCGTGTTTGTGTTGTTGAGGTCGTAGGCCAGAAAAGACTTGCTCCTGCCTGTGCAACACCTTGCGAAGATGGAATGGATGTTCTTACAAACTCATTTAAAGTGAGAAACTCAAGAAAGCATATCATTGAGCTTTTGCTTTCGGAACATAATGCCGACTGTACCAGTTGTTATAAAAACGGCGGTTGTGAATTGCAGAGACTTGCTTCGGAATACAAAATAATGACTCAGGATCTTATTAATCTTGTTCCTTTTCACAATTACACCATCGATATGTTTTCTCCGTCAATTATTAAAGACGACAGTAAATGTATAAGGTGCCAGAGATGTGTTAGAACATGCGCAGAACTTCAGGGAGTAAATGCATTGACTATGTCCTACAAGGGAGATCATGCCAAGATTACTACATTCTTCGAAAAAGCGATGAATGATGTGGTGTGTACAAATTGTGGCCAGTGTGTAAACCACTGCCCTACAGGAGCTCTTGTTGAAAAAAATTACATTGAAGAGGTTTGGAATGCAATTGCAGATAAAACCAAGCATGTTGTTGTTCAAACCGCCCCAGCTGTACGTGTAGGTTTAGGTGAAGAGCTTGGCTATGAACCCGGCACGAGAGTTACAGGAAAAATGGTTGCAGCACTCAAGAGATTGGGATTTGACGCCGTAATGGATACAGATTTTACTGCAGACCTTACGATTATGGAAGAGGGTACTGAATTGCTTACAAGACTTAAAAGCGCTCTGGTAGACAAAAATCCAAACATTAAACTCCCTATGGCTACTTCGTGTTCTCCGGGATGGATCAAGTATATTGAGCACATGTATCCAAATTATCTGGACCATCTTTCTACCTGTAAATCGCCGCAACAGATGTTCGGTGCACTGGTTAAGACTTACTACGCCAAAGCCCGCAATCTTGATCCGGATAAGATTGTTTCTGTATCAATAATGCCATGTACTGCCAAAAAATTTGAGGCAAACAGGCCCGAAATGCACGACAGTAACTACCGCGATATTGACTATGTTCTTACTACAAGAGAGCTGGCAATAATGATTAAACAGGCAGGTATTGACTTCTTGAAACTGAAAGATGCTAACTTCGACCGCCTTATGGGAGAGTCAACCGGAGCAGGCGTAATCTTCGGGGCAACTGGTGGAGTTATGGAAGCTGCACTCAGAACTGCTTACGAGATTGTTACAGGGAGGGAAGTTCCGTTTGAAAACCTAAACATCACTCCTGTTCGCGGAACTGAGGGGGTACGTGAAGCGACTGTAAAAATTGAGAAGACGCTTAAAGAGTGGTCTTTCCTTGAAGGCGTTGAACTTAAATGCGCAATTGCACACGGACTTGTAAATGCAAAGAAGGTTATGGATTCGATTGTATCAGGAGAGTCGCATTACCACTTTATTGAGTTTATGGCATGTCCCGGCGGATGTCTCGGAGGAGGAGGTCAGCCTATTCCTACCAGTCCGGAGATTCGTGCAAAAAGAGCAGAGGCAATTTATGCCGAAGACGAGGGGATGCCTTTAAGAAAATCTCATTTAAACCCAGAGGTTATCAAAATTTACAAGGATTTTCTAATTACACCGCTTGGCGAAAAGTCGCACCATCTATTACATACAAAGTACACTCCAAGAAACAGATTCTAAAAAACCACGTTTCATAACAAAAATGACTTTTTGTGTTACAATTTAAAGGGATTATGTAATAATAATCCCTTTTTTTATTTAAATTTACACCACAAAGTATTGCATAGCTTAGTTGAGGGAGATTATATTTTGCAGTTTTGATGGTTCCGTACAAATTTGAGTTAACTCTTGACCATAAATATACCACTTTAAATAACTAGCTATGAATGCAAATTTTGACAATCAAGTCGATACGAAAATTATCGATGAGATTATGACTAAACACAGGGGTAAACCCGGTGAATTGCTCACTGTAATGGAGGAGGTGCAGGAAGCAAATGAATTCAAATATCTCGACGATGCGAGCATGGATTATATCTCTTCCAAATCAAGGATACCTCTGTCCCAGATTTACAGTGTGGCCACTTTCTACTCTTTTTTCAACTTAAAACCACAGGGTAAACATACTATTATTGTGTGTCGCGGAACAGCCTGCCACACAAAAGGGTCAAAAATCCTGCTGGACGATCTCACGACTCTACCCGGTTGTAAAGATGCATTTGAAGCCGGAGAGACCTCTTTTACCACAGAGGATAAACTTATCACAATTAAAACGGTAGCGTGTTTTGGACAGTGTGCGCTTGCACCTGTTGTTGCAGTAGATGGCGTGATATACAGCAATGTGACTTCGGAACAGATTAAAAAATTATTAGAAAACTTACAGGAGGAGAATAAAGATGAAAATATCAGACTTAGCTAATCTCAACGAAATTAAAGAAAAGGCTGCAAAAAAAATTCTTCCCGATAAGCCATATATTGCAATAGGTATGGGTACCTGCGGCATAGGAAGAGGCGCAGAGTTACTGTTTGACAGTTTTGAACAAATAATAAAAGAGAGGGATCTCGACATAATACTTAAGAAAGTAGGATGTTTTGGATATTGCTCAGAAGAGCCCCTTGTAAATTTATATATCCCGGGACATCCTCTGATAATAATGCATCAGGTTTCGGAAAACGATGTAATTCCAATTATTACAGGTATCATCAAAGGTATAATGCCATACAAAAAAGTATTATGCAGGATCGAGGAGTGGGATTTCTTAACAGGTAAATACGAATTTGGTAAGGGATTGACAGAATATCCGCTTTGGAACGAAATTCCGTTTTTTAAATGTCAGAAAAAAATCGTTCTTAGGGACTGCGGAATTCTTGTTCCCGATGATATTGAAGAGTACATAGGCGTTGGAGGATATTACCCTCTATTTGATGTATTAAAGAAGATGAAACCCGAAGAGGTAATCGCAGAAGTAAAAGCATCAAAATTAAGAGGTCGCGGCGGTGCAGGATTCCCTACAGGTCAAAAATGGGAGTTGATGGCAAGAGTAAAAGCCGATCAGAAATATATAATTTGCAATGCAGATGAGGGCGATCCAGGGGCTTTCATGAACAGAAATGAGATTGAAAGTGACCCCTTTATGCTCATTGAGGGGATGACTATTGGTGCATATGCGATGGGAGCATCAAAAGGCGTTGTATATATTAGGGCAGAATATCCGCTTGCAGTCCGTCGTCTTAAAGAAGCTATTAAGCAGGCAAAGGCATTCGGACTCCTTGGCAATAAGATTTTAGGCTCCGATTTCAATTTTGATATTGATATCGTAGAAGGTGCCGGAGCATTTGTTTGCGGAGAAGAAACATCTCTCATTCACAGTATAGAAGGCAAATCCGGCCGGCCGTCTCCTCGTCCGCCTTATCCTGCAGAGAAAGGGTTATACGGAAAACCGACCAATATAAATAATGTTGAAACCTGGTGCAATATCCCTGTAATTATTTCCAAAGGAGGAGCCTGGTTCACAGAAACAGGTACCGAGAAGAGCTCCGGGACAAAAGTTTTCTCACTTGTTGGAAAAGTTAAGAATACCGGTTTAATTGAACTGCCTCTTGGGTCGACTCTCGAAACAATTGTATTCAAGATTGGAGAAGGGACAGGAACTCAGAAAAGGGTAAAAGCAGTACAAACAGGCGGCCCATCCGGTGGTTGTATTCCTGTCGAATATCTGAGTACGGCAGTAGACTATGAATCTCTTAATTCTCTCGGGTCAATTATGGGTTCCGGAGGTATGGTAGTAATGGACCAGGACAACTGTATGGTGGATGTCGCAAGATATTTTACAGAATTTTCCAATGGTGAATCTTGCGGAAAATGTACTCCATGCAGGGAAGGACTTGCCCAAACGCTTAAGATTCTTAACAAATTCACAGAGGGGAAAGCCACACTGGCAGACATCCATACACTTGAGCACCTTGGAAAAGTTATAAAAAACACAGCTTTATGCGGGTTAGGACAAACTGCGCCAAATCCTGTTCTTACAACTTTGAGGTATTTCAGAGATGAATATGACCACCACATGATTGAGAAAAAATGTGAACCGGGAATTTGTCAGAGCCTGTTCAGTGCACTTTGCGAAAACAGCTGTCCTATGCACATGAACATTCCGCGATATCTTCAACTTCTGAAAGAGGATAAACTTGAAGATGCCTTTGAATCTACATTAAGGGACAATCCGCTTCCTTCTACAATAGGGCGCATTTGCCACTTCCATTGCCAGATGAAGTGCAGAAGAGAGTCAATTGATGCTCCTGTTTCTCAGGGTGATATTCACCGTTATATTTCTGATACGGTTTACAAGGAGGGGAATGTTCAAAAGGTTTATGACAAAATCATAAAAGGCAAACTCCCGCAAACGCACAAAAGAATAGCCATTATTGGAGGAGGACCTGCAGGTTTAACAGCTGCTTACTACCTTGTAAGGCTTGGACATGATGTCACAATATTCGAGTCTCAGTCGGAGGCCGGCGGCATTTTGCGATGGGGTATACCTAAGTACAGGCTGCCGTCTGAAGTTCTTGACTTTGAAATTAAGTTTATTAAGGACCTGGGAGTTCATTTTGTTTTTGACACTGTTGTAGGCAAAGACATTAAGCTGGAAGATCTGGAAAGCGAGTACAATACTGTTATTCTTGCAATAGGTGCACATAAAGACATCGAACTTAGCATAACAGGAAGTGAACTTGACGGAGTACTATCCGGAATGGACTTCCTGAAGGATGTTGCATTAGGCAATAAGCTTAATATCGGCAAAAATGTTGTCGTAATTGGAGCAGGCAATGTTGCAATCGATGCTGCACGAACAGTTCAGAGGTATGGTTCCGAAGTTACTGTAGTATACCGCCGTATGAAATCGGACATGCCTGCAAACAAAGATGAAATCAAAGGTGCCGAAATAGAAGGGGTTAACTTCCTCTACTTATGCAATCCTAAAGAGATTCTTGCAGACACCAGCGACAAGGTTCGCGGCATTGTACTTATGAAGATGGCATCAGGAGACATTGACCTTTCAAATCGCCGCAAACCTGTACCAACAGGAGAATCATTCATTCTTCCTTGCGACACCATAATCACTGCAATTGGTGAAGAGGTGGATGCAACATTTGCAAAGGATTTCGGAATCAAAATCTCAAGCAACGGCAATATATCTTCCGACCATTTCACTTTCGTAACCAACCACCCAAAAGTATATGCAATAGGAGATGCCGTCACCGGACCGGCCACAGCGGCCGAAGCAATGGGAATAGCAAAGAAGGCAGCCGAAATTATTGACTTTAACCTTATGAATAAGCGCCGCTTCCATAAACTGTTCCGCGGGTTTGATTATAGCGATGAAGTTCCGCTCAAGCCGGAAGGAGGAAATCGCCACTATCCAATCCGGAGGCCTTTTGAAGAACGCGTTGGCAATTTTAAAGAGATTAATCTTGGCTACACAAAAGAGCAGGCCTATGAAGAGGCATCAAGATGTCTTCGCTGCGATGTTCGAGTAATTGTAAATACTGAGGAGGAATAATAATGGAAAAGAAAAAAATAAATATAACAGTAGACGGCAAATCTTATCAGGTTTCAGACGGGAAGACAATACTTGATTCTTGCCGGGAGATTGGAATAAAAATTCCTACACTCTGTTACCTAAAAGATATTTCAAATAATGCATCTTGCGGAATTTGTGTAGTAGAAGTAACGGGAGCAAGAACTCTTGTGAGGTCCTGCATAAGTAAGGCAACCGAGGGGATTAATATTACAACACACTCTTCGGCAATAAATGTTGCCCGTAAAACCAATCTTGAACTTTTGCTTGCCAATCACCCTAAGGATTGTTTGATTTGCGAGAGGAACGGCAATTGTGAACTGCAGGATTTATCTTCTCAACTTGGAATAACTGAAACTCCATATGAAAGGACGAGACCTGTTCCAAAAATTGACAACTCTTCACTTTCATTAATCCGAAATCCCGACAAGTGTATACTTTGCGGTCGTTGCATTTCTGTATGCGCCGACGTACAAACCGTTTATGCAATTGATTTTGCAGGCAGGGGGCTAAAGAGCAAAGTGTCTACATATCGCGACCAGGGGCTGGGCAATGTCGCCTGTACAAATTGTGGCCAATGTGCATTAGTATGCCCAACAGCTGCCATAATCGAGAGGGACGAATCTAAAGATATCCTTACAGATATCTATAACGAAGACAAAATCGTTATTGTCCAAACTGCTCCAGCAATAAGAGTTGGAATTGGAGAGGCAATGGGAATGGAAGAAGGCTCTCTTGTAACAGGCAAGATGGTGGCCGCCTTAAGAAAACTTGGTTTCAGCAAGGTTTTTGATACCGATTTTGCTGCCGATCTTACAATAATGGAGGAGGGTTTTGAACTGATAAACAGAATCAAAAACAAAGGAACACTTCCTATGGTTACCTCATGTTCTCCGGGTTGGATTAAGTTTATCGAACACTTCTTTCCAAAATCGCTTAACCACCTTTCAACTTGTAAGTCTCCGCAGCAGATGTTTGGTGCAGTTGCAAAAACATATTATGCCCAAAAGTTAAATATCGATCCGAGAAAACTAGTTGTGGTTTCAATTATGCCATGTACAGCAAAGAAATTCGAATGCAAGAGGCCGGAAATGAAATCGGCATTCCATTACTGGAAAGACAAACTGAATTTGCATGAAAAAGAGAGTTTCTTTGATGTTGATTATGTTTTAACAACCCGGGAACTTGCAAAAATGTTCAAACTTACCGGAATTGATTTCAGCAACCTGGCAGAAGAAGAATTCGACACTCCTCTTGGAATATCTACAGGAGCCGGCGTTATTTTCGGAGCAACAGGTGGTGTTATGGAGGCTGCAGTTAGAACAGCATACGAAGTGATTACTGGTAAACCTCTTGCAAAAATAGACCTTAATGTATTAAGAGGATTTGAGGGCATAAAAGAGGCAGAACTGGATCTGGACGGAACCAAAATTAAGGTAGCTGTTGCACATACTTTAAAAAATGCGCGTGTCCTTCTTGAACAAATTGAAGAGGGAAAATCCCCTTATACATTTATTGAAGTGATGACCTGTCCGGGTGGATGTCTGGGAGGTGGAGGTCAGCCTATTCCAACAACATGGGCAATCCGCCAGAAAAGAGCAGATTCCCTGTACAAGGAAGACCGACTTAAACCAATCAGAAAATCTCACGAAAATCCAGCAATCAAAGCCATTTATGAAGAGTTCCTGAAAGAACCACTGGGTCATGTTTCTCACGAACTTCTCCATACAGAATATGTCGAAAGAGGAATTTTCTAGATAACCGCTGAAACAAACGCCAAGTAAAATGTTTTACAAAACCTAACTAACACATTTACTGACACATGCTAAGAAGACGCAGAGAAT
>AMFJ01012297.1_pt1 | contig 35451 bp, 42 predicted proteins | sample 427208 | NCBI WGS metagenome assembly AMFJ01 (sample SAMN02954298, study PRJNA114691) | groundwater metagenome | biome: aquatic; feature: subsurface aquifer; material: sediment; isolation source: subsurface aquifer sediment | place: USA: Rifle, CO | collected 2008-08 | reverse complement strand
AGAGAATTTAGATATAGATACTTAGAATTTAACTATAAACATCTTAAACTTTTAAGTAAAGAACAGTTTGAGGAATTAGTATTAAAATATATTCAGTATCAATTTATAAACTCACCAAGGACTTAAAAATGAATAACCCTTTCTTTACAGATAACTTTGTATTAGAAGATTTAACATACATACCAATCGGAAATTTTGTACCAATGTTTAATAGACCTTATATGGTCAATTTAGATTATGGTGCAGTAGATGCTATAAATAGTAGATTAGATGATACTAAGAGTTATAAAATAACTCCTAATATCATTAATGGATTAACTGACAGAATTATGCAACATTCTGCTGTCGGTTATGAGACACAAATAAATAATAATTGGATTACTACTAAGAAATTTATTTTCATGTTAAAAGTTAGTTGTACTGATCAAATGGGTATAACTAACTTTACATACATTCAAGGTTACACTGATTATGATGGTATTTCTATGTCAGGTAATATAGACATGTCATTGACACATACTATCAACAATGTAATTGAAACTAATCTTATACAGTATAATACGCCTTTCGGTGTAGTTCGTAGAGAAAAACTATATAAAATATATAATGTATTTACTAACGATACAAGTGAAATGTTATTCACACAAAGACCTAATGATGTGTTTAATAATGTAGATACTATAAATATGTTTAACCTTATGGGTGGGGGTAATTTAGATGTAACTAATAATCTTTATACTATTAATCCATTCGATAAAAGAACTGTTGGTTCTACTGTAGAGAACAATATTTCTACTGAATATCTGAGTAAAATACTTAATGCAGGTATGATACTTAATAAAGAAAAAGCAATACATGTTAATTCATTTGCTATAGAGAATGTAGATTCAGCTGGATCAAGGTTAGTTGAACCTGGTTTTAGTGATAATAGATTCTTTAAATACATAAGTAGATTAGCAGGTTCTATGTCTACTCTAAATAAGTTTCAGTTTCAAACTTTAATGCAATTAGATCCTAGTATAAATGACAGATTTAAGTTGTTAAATATTACTAAGAATTATATTGATCCTAATATACTTAAAACTCCTGAAGTAGGTGAGTTTTGGCATGGACAAGATATGATTACTCTTAAAGCTTATAGCGTAATTGAATCTGCTGTAGCTATGGCTGTTAAATATGGATTTAATAAACTATATTTTATAGCTAGCAATATGAGTAATCCTATGTCTCAGGCTGAAATATTTATCACTAACTTTAATAGTTTTATTAACTTAGAAGAGCAAGAATTTACTACTCTTTTAGAAATATTTAAAAGTAATTTTATTAATGAAGTATTTCTTAATGAATCTAATAATGGTCAAATACCTTTACATGTTGAAATGTATGTTGATCTATTAGGTACAAGTAAAATTAATATAACATTTGCTGGATATCCTGGTACATGGTATACTATACCTACATTTGCTAACAGTTGTTTCTCACCAGTAGTAACTGTCAATAAGCAAGCATTCGATGATTTGTCTCAACAGTTAGTTAACATAGTTGATACTATATCTTCAGCTGGTAATAACAACGTTAATAACTATTATTAAAAAAAGGAATCATAATGAAACTTAATTCTGTTATAGAACAATTCTATCTATCAGTATTAGATTATTCAGGTCTAGAACTTTCTGATAATATCATTGTTAATAAGAATGAAAAACTAGGTGAATTTACTGTCAATGGTAAAGAAATAACTTTACCATATTTAGAAAACCTAAAGAACCCTGATAATAAAATCATCTTTCATCCTTTAAATGAAAACTATGTTAAACCAGAAACTAACTTGTTTAACTTATATAAGAAGAAGTTAGTACATGAAATTAATGTTAAAATTCTAAGTTTATTTGTAACCATAATTAACATTGCTAACAGTGTTGAGTTACAAAGTAAAATTAAGAATACTAAGTTAGTAGAACTTATTACAGGTATAGGTGAAACTGATTTAGCTCTTATAGAACATTTAATTAACTTAAGTAAACATTCTCAAAAAGTAAATGATGAAGCTTTTATGGTAGATATCTTTTTGAAAAAGAATGGTGAAGTAAAAGATATACCTTATGCAGCTATAGGTAAAATTAACTTCATACTTTATAATGAAGTAAATAAAGCATTAGAAGAAAAGGAAAGAGAATATAAAGTTTTTGGTTATAAGCTTAGAAAGAAAGATCTTCTAGCCATTAATAATCTATTCAATGTAGTATTTCCTAACATTAACACTGAAGAATATATGGAAGGAACAGATAATAAGATATTTAGATTTATGAATATCTTGTTAAAAACTTCTTATCTATTAACTAATAGAATAAATGAAATAGTAAAATATCTTGAAACACTTAAAGATGAGACACTTAATCTTAAAGAAGTAAAATTTAATCATGAATGGGTTGATAATTTAGAAGATCTTTATAAAATGTCTAATGAGATTAGATTAATACCTAATCAAACAGATATTAGTAATGAATCTCCTGAAGTTAAACGTTTACATGTAGATGAATCTGCTAGTAAGAATATATCTACAGATAATATTCCTATGACATCTGCTAGGATTAATGAACCTATTAATCAAATTGTAAATCAACCTACATATACAGCTACAGCTCCTGTTAACGCTACTCCTACACCAGAAGAAATATTAAGGAACATGAACAGACCTTATGTTCCTCAATACCCTGTAATGCAGCCTAGCATGATGCAACAACCTAATTTTGTTCCAGCTTGGATGGCTAGAGAAGCTAATCCTAACATGACAAATAATCCTAATATGCAGCCTGGTATGATGATGAATCCTGGCATGATGAATCCTAATATGATGATGCAACCTAATATGATGAATCCTAATATGATGATGCAACCTAATATGCAACCTAATATGCAGCCTGGTATGATGATGAATCCTGGCATGATGAATCCTAATATGCAACCTGGTATGATGATGAATCCTGGCATGATGAATCCTAATATGCAGCCTGGTATGATGATGAATCCTAACATGATGAATCCTAATATGCAACCTGGTATGATGATGAATCCTGGCATGATGAATCCTAATATGCAACCTAATAACGGATTAGAAATAAATCCTCTTTTTACTAATGGAAATAATTTAACATATAGATGATAAACTAACCCTAACTAAATAGTTAGGGTTAGAATGTCATAAATTATTATTATTTTTTTCTTTAGAATATATTACAGTTACATATATACTAGTTGATAACTATAGAAACAGTATAGGATATACAACTAGAGACAGCCTCTTAAGCTGACTTATATAACTTAGAGGAACTTACATGGAACATTTACCTATCATATCTGAATATTTACTATCTTCAGATGAAAGAGATTGTAAAATAATTAACAATTTAGAAAGAGAATACCTGATAAAAAGAAATCCTATTCTTATTAATTATCTATTTAACAAAAACGGTAATGACAGTTTATTTAAATACATAGATCAAAATAAACTATTAGATCTATATCCTGAATATACTACAATTTATGGTCCTTATATAGACTATAATAGTGATGAACAAATACTAATTTTGTACATTAAGAATAAAAGAGAAATTAAGCTTAAGACTATATACTTTAAAAGAGCTATAGAAGAGATAAGACTAGGTTATAAGCTATCTGATGTTTTAGATATAAGTAAGTATCAAAAATTATTAGAAATGCTTTCTAGCTATGTTATAGTTAATCCTAAATGTGTAAGAGTTTATTATACTCCTTATGTTTTTAATGAAGAAGAAAAAAGAAAGATATTTGAATTATATCCTGAAACTAAAATAATATATAAACCTAGTTATTCTAAAACTAATAATAGTATAAAAGTAAGATTATCTAATAACATTAAAATAGATATAACTTTAGTTAGATTACTCTATGAAATTCATATAACTAAAAAAAGACTCACTTTAGATGAAAAAGTTATATTTAAAAATGGTAAAACTACAGATATAAGATTAGAAAATTTAGAATTAATTAATTTAATAGAAGAAAATAATAAAGCTAAAAAAGAAGCTATAGAAAAATATGGTTTAGATGTAGATAAATTATTAGAACTATATAGTCCTCTAGGATTTAATAAGTTTACATATATTTCTCAATTTCCAATAGAATATAAAGAAAATTCTGGAAGAAGATACATTATATTAGCTAAAAATGGTTTAAATATTAGACATACTATATTACTTTCTAGAGCTCTTATGGAAGTTAAAGAAGACAGAATACTTGATGAATATCTTGAAACAGTAGATCATATAGATAGAAATAATCAAAATGATAATATAAATAATTTAAGAATTATTGCAAAAAATATTCATTCTTTAGAAGATAGTGTTTTTATAGAAGTTGATCCTGTAAATTGTCCAGTATGTGATAACTTATTTATACCTAATCGTAGACAAAGAACTATGTCTAAAATTAATAAATTAGGTATTTTTTGTAGTTATTTATGCAGTATGAAAGCTAAAAAATTATATAATTTTAATAACTTAAAATCAGTGACACATAAAGATTTAATATATAGATACTATGTATTAGATAAAACAGATCTTAATAAAAAGAAAATAATATATTTAAAAGCTAAAACTCGTAGAGAAGCATTTAAAGAATTAGATCAATTAATAAATAAGTAGATAGTTTGAATTTATTAGCTATAGGGAAAAATAAATGAGTGGAACTAATTACGATGAATTACATGAACAGCATATTAAAAAAACAATTGTTAAAAATAGAACTCATAATTATATGTTAAAGCCTGAAGGTTATTGCCATGCATGCGGTGATGACGTAGAAGGTGTTCAGTTATTCTGTAATAACACATGTGCTGATATACATAAAGTAAATAGTAAATTTAGATAAGATAAACATCCTTCACTACACACAGTAGTGAGGGATGTTTATATCTTATTAGTTATATATTTTTTCTAAATAATTGATTAGGTTTAAATTAGGTACTTTGAAAATTAACTTATCACCTTTATATTGCACTGGATTAGTATAGCCGTTTATATGCATTGTAAAGACATGTAATTTACTACTAATATTTAATTCATTAAATAAAGCAAATAAATTACCTTGATATCTGTAAGCATCATCAGGTTTAGCAATAATGTTAGTGTATTCAGCATTTAGATAATCCATATATAACATAGTATCATTTAATTGTTGATAATTATTTATACTAGAATCATTAACTATATAGTCTTTAAGCATTTTTAATCCTTTATATTAAGATCTATCAATAAGATTTCTTTTTTATTTTTTATTTATCATTCTGAAAATAGGTTAACTACATATATAGTAAGTGTATTGATGGTAGTAAAAATAAAAAGATTAAGATTTTAATTAATTAAAAAATACTGTATTAACCATGGTATGGTTTTCTAAACCACTAAAGGAAAAGAAAAATGAAAGAAGAAAAAACAGAGATAAAACCTGAGTTTTTAGGGATGGCTTCAATCAATAGTTTTATACCTAATACATCATCCCCACGTGGTGTTATGTTAGGTAGTCACTTTTCATCACATTTACCTATTCTATCTCCAGATAGTAAACTTATTAAATCTGGCACTGAATTTGAATTAGGTAAATATATTAACCATGTTACCACTAATAAAGATTGCATAGTTAAAGCTGTAATACCTCGATATGGTAATTATGGTTTAGATAAAGTTCCTGAGTATCTAGTTATTATAGAATACGAAGAGAATAATAATTTATTTTTAGATTATATAGAAGTAAAGACCTTTGAAAGTACTCATACATTTTTCGGTTATAAACTTCATCTGACCGATGAATTTAAAGATATAATGATTAATCAAAAATTAAATAGAGATACTATTTTAAGTAAAGCAGATAGCTATTCTAAAGATGGTTCTTATGCATATGGTATTAATGCTAATATTGTCATGATGACACATCCATCTGTTTCTGAGGATGGATATGTTGTATCTGAGAGTTTTCTTAATAAAACTAAATTTGATACCATTGCTAAACGTGTAATAAATATTAATAAAAATACATTACCTATCAATATGTATGGTAATGATGAAGTATTTAACTTTATTCCTAATATCGGTTATAAGGTAAGAGCAGACGGTTTACTCTGTGCTATGCGTGAACGTAACGATTGGTTTAACATAACAGATATATCCAATACTTCTCTTAGGGAAGTAGATATGAATTTTGATATTCTAACTTATGTCAGTCCTGATTCTATTGTAGTAGATGTAAAAGTACTTAAAGGTAATTATAATAAATCAGAATTTACTAATAAAATGGCAAGTCAATTAGATACTTACGCTGACATGCTTATTACTTATAATAAAAACATTATAAGTCAAGTTAATCAAATATTGACTGAAAAGAAATCTATGTATGGTAATACAGAATATGTTAGAATGTCTCCTAAGCTACATAGACTGTTAACAGATACACAGATCATTATAGATAGTAGTGCTAATAATAAAATTAAACTTTGTTATAGAAAATTACCTATAGATCAATATAGAATTGAAATAACAACTATGGCTACAATCAAACCTAATTTAGGTTTTAAAATCACAGATATTCATGCTTAAAATTGCACCATGTAAACTCATCATTGTTTGATTAATTCTTTCAATCAATGGTGTTATTATGTTTAAACCTATACCAGGTAATTCTTGTTTTACAGTATCACTTTCTCAAGATTTTAGAGATGTTAACGGTTATCCTGTTAATATAACTAAAATAGGTGATGGTAGAGTTGAGATTGAGATATATGGGACTTATGTAAAAGTTTGCCCTAAGTGGTTATCATTAATATCTCATTTTGAAATTTATCTACCAGAATCAAGTTTTTCCAAACTTTTAAAAGTTAATTTTGTTCAAGCAGATGTAAGAATTTTTAACCCAACCTCAAGTCAGCTTCCTATATTCTCTGTACCTACTATTATTAAACATGATGGTAAAATATTCAGGGTAATACCTAATCATTCCAGATATGCTATTTCATCATCTGGGACATTGATTGAAGTTGATACGAAACAAGAAGTAAAGATCTTGTTTCCAGGAGAAGATACTAAGTCAAGAGAATCTAGTTATCCGAATGTGTTTATATATGACCCTGATAAGTCCAGGTATCGTTATGTATATATACATAGGTTAGTTGGTATGGCTTGGATCAAAAACCCTGCTGACTGCTTTGTTTTAAAACCTTTACTTAATCATAAAGATGGTAATAAGCTAAATTTTAAAGCTAGTAATCTTGAATGGTGTTCTTTTCAGGAAAATAGTTTACACGCTTATTCATCTGGTTTAAGAAATGATAACATCCATTGTAAGGTTAGAGACTTTAATACTAATAAAGTATATGAGTTTCATTCTAAATCACAAGCAGCAGAGTTTATGGGTATTTCAAAACAGATGTTGAACAATAGTAATCTTTATTTAAGAAAAGGTAAATTAATTAACGATAAGTATGAGTTTAGGGTAAAAGATGATGCTGAACCGTGGTTTTACGATGGTAAGAAAAAAAAAGTAAAACATGGAAGATATCTTGTTGAAGTAGTTGATAAACAAGATAATAAAATTCAGTTTCATGATACTAGAGATTTCATTAAGCATTTCGGAATTTGGAATATTTCAAATATAAGAAATCTTATTGAAGTAGCTAAGATCAAATACCCAGAACATAAATTCTCTTTCATTGATAATTACCAACTTGTACCTATACAGGCACATGAAATAAAGACTGGAAAAATTTTAGAAACAAAAACTATAGTTGAAATGACAGATTTGACAGGCGTATCTAAACATAAAATACGTCGAGCATTAAGATCAAGTAATAAATGGTCTTACTCAGGTTTTGTATTTCGCTATAAGACTGAAAAGTCTTGGGAAAGTGATATTGTAAATATGGATATACAAAGAGCCATTCCACTAGAAGCAACTAATCTTATTACTGGTGAAAAGATAATCTACAATTCATTAAGAAGTGCTCAAAAGGCACTAAATGTAGATTCTCGCTTTTTACAAAAAAGACTGGGAAAAGAAGAAGTTGTTTATAATGGTTGGAGGTTTATTTCATTACATGATGTAATGTAGGCTCATGTAACAGTAATGTTACTTGATAACTTCTTTAATTGCGGGAAACTCTTTAGAGCTTTAACTACCAAGTTCACATAGTGATATAGTGAATGGCTGAAGTAACTACTCAGGTACGGTAAAAATGTTAAAGATTAGACAATCCGCAGCAAAGCTTCTCTAGTAGAAGTGTGTTCAACGACTATCGAAAACACAGTAGTAATGCTGGAAGTGAGTAGAGTAGGATCAAGTGATCCGAAATGGGAAGCATCCTATTTATATAGGATGATGATATAGTCTGGTCATTCAGTGAAAAACTGAAGCTGCGCGTAATGGCGCGAAATAGAATTAACGATTCTATTTGAACATTAACGGCAAAGGGTGTTATCTGTAGAGTATTACCTGATCATTGTATGCCTATAGATAAAAATGGTAATAGAGCAGATGTTATAACTGATTCTACTTCTACAATTTCTCGTATGAATTTAGGTAGAACTTATGAAAGTTACTTAGGTGCTACTAGTAGAGATAATAAACAAAGATTAATTAATTATCTATGTAATAAATATAAGAAACCATTAGATGCTATTTTAGATAAACTTAAAGAAGAGGATATAACATATATCTTTAATTACTTAAAAGGTTTATATGCATTAATTAATTCTGATATGTCAGAGTTTATTAACAGTTTAAATAAAGAAGAACTAGTTAATCATATCAGAGAAGTATTGACTGATAACATGTATATTTATTATCCAATTGATAATGATAGAAATATTATTAATGTACTTGATGATATAGATAAATCTATTTATAAACCTTTAAATGATAAAGTAATTTATACAGATGATGCCGGTAATATAGTAGAAACTGTAGAAAATATACAAGTAGGTAATCTATACATAATGTTATTAGATAAAATTGCTAATACTTATATGGCAGTATCTTCAGCTAAAGTTAATAATTTTAGTTTTCCTGTTAAAGGAACTAACACTGATAAACATAGATATCCACATGCATTAACACCAACTAAAACTTTAGGTGAAACTGAAGTACGTATTTTAGCCAGTTATATGGGTGGACACGGTGTATCTGAACTTATAGATTTGACTAGTAACCCTATTAGTCATAAGTTATTAGTTAAAAATATCTTAGATTCTAATAATCCTATTAATAATAATTCACCTATTAATAGAGACATTGTTCCATATGGACAAACTAAGCCACTAATGATATTTAAACATATCCTTAATTCAGCAGGTTTTGATTACGAGTACAAAAAAGAGGAAGTATAATGAAATCACTAACTCCTAAAGAAATACTTAACATAGATTTAAGTAACATATGGACTGCATTGTCTGATAAGAAATATTCAGTAGTTTATGAAGATAAAGTTAAAGTAATAAATACTAATAAAGAAATTATTTTTAACAGATATTGCTGGATACTTTTTAGTCTTTATCCAAGTACTCCTATACCAAGCACTTGTAATATTAGTCATATACTTAATGGTAATTTCTATAACGCTGATACACATGTAAAACTATTAGAAGCAATATTTGGACATATAGTAGAATATAATAATATTACTACTTATACTCAAAAAGAACCATTACTTAAATTAACGTATCAAATTGTTAATCTTATTTATAATGATTTAATTTACAAAATATCTTCACATGTCACTACTATTAATGCTATTGATTTTGTAGAAGTAGTTAATATGACTGAAATAAAAGACATTCATGGTAATATTAAAGCTAATCCAGATAGCATAGATAAAGCTTATAAGAGTATAAAGAAAACATTAACTGGTACTACTTTAGTTAATAATAGGTTTATTCATGCTTATAAATCTAAGTCTGTTAATGAAAATCAGTCTAACCAGTGTATAGGTCCGAGAGGATTCGTTACAGATATCGATAGGACCGTGTTTAAGCAGCCTATATTGAATGGATTCATACGTGGGCTACATAACCTATTTGAAATAGTAGCAGAGTCTAGAACAGCCGCTAAAGCTCTTAATGCCTCTGATAATCATATTAAAACTTCTGAGTATGCATCTAGACGACTACAACTCTTAACTATGACAGTAACTAATGTTGTTTATGGAGATTGTGGTAGTACAGATTATTTTAATATCTTAATTATACCTGTTATATTAGAAAATATAAAAGGTAAGTATTATTTAGATGAAGATACTAATACCTTAAAGTATTTTAAAGGTAATGAATCTCATTTATTTAATAAAATAGTTAAATTAAGATCTACATTAGGTTGTAAAGTAGTTAATCCTAAACATGTTTGTTCTACTTGTCTTGGTAAACTATCTGAGAACTTTAAAGAAAATAGTAATCTAGGTTATACTGCTACCGCTTACTTAATGGAAAAAGCTTCACAATCTATTCTGAGTACTAAGCATCTTACACATAGTGTTAGAAAGAGTAGTATACTTTTAGAAGGACATGCTAATAAGTATTTCGCTATATCAACTGAAGATAAATTATATATATCTAAAGACATAAATACTACTGGACTATTTATAATACTACCTAGTAGTCAATTACCTAAACTTACAGATGTACTTAATCTTACACATGTATGTATAGGATTAAATAAGATAGGTGAAGTAAGTGATGTAATATTTAGAGATAGTAAACATAAAACACCTATTTCTGAGAATGTAGATATTTCTTATAAAGATAGAAATTGTATTTTAACTAAAGAGTTTTTAGATTATATTAAATGCACTAATATTGAATCTGATTCAAGAAGTAACTTTGTTGTTCCTTTGGATAAATGGAATAAAGAACAACCAATGTTCTTTAACCCGTTGAAGGAAAATAATATCATTTCTTTTATTAGTAAACTAACTAGAATCATTGAGACTAATAATGATAAAGTTAAAGATCCTTATGAGAAGCTAGATATGCTTCTTAACCATGTTATAACACAATTCAAATGTAATATAACTATATTAGAAATATTAATTTATGCTACTACTACTTATAATGTATTTAATAATAATTATAGGTTAGGAAGAAATAGTCAACATTTATTAACTGAATCTGAAACTAATATCTTTAGAAATAGATCTTTAAGTCAACTATTTGTATTTGAAGATCAAGTAAAGAGTATATATAATAATGGAGTAAATATATTCATTAACAATAATCGACATGATCATGTAATGGATTGGTTATTTGCACCGTCAGATATATTAAATAAAGAAATGATATATAAACATATTTAAAAAGTAATAGTTACATGTAGAGCCAAGGATAATATCCTTGGCTCTTTTTCTCTTAAATAAAAAAGGAAAACAAAATGAAATTGAATTTTTTATTATTAACATTAGTAATTAGTTTATTCAGCATTAATTCTAGTTGGGCGTTAGACAGTGGATCAGTTAATTCAGCTGGCTTCGGTAAATTAACCGAAGAACAAAAAGCTGATATTCTTAAAACTATAGCAGCAACTGTAAATAAAAAATAACCCTGATCCATCGACTTCTGTAATTCATGAAGTTGATAAATGGGCAAGTATAGGTGAAAAAATAGGTAAAGGTTTAGCAGGGGCTGCTAAAGAAATGGGTATTGTTGTTAATGATTTTGTTAAAACTCCTGTTGGTCTATTAGTAACTTTTCTTATTGTATGGAATTTCATGGGTTCAATGATGATTCATGTAGCAGTTGGATTATTTATATTAATACTTGGAAGTATTTTTATATTTAAATTCATGAATAATTGTTGTACTGTTACAAAAATATATGTCGATGATAAAAATCGAAAAGATATATTTGGTAGATCTGTTTTAAAGGAAATTAATAAAGCTTGTTTATCTAATACTGAACAAGCTACTATATTATTTTCTGCCATTATACTATCAGTAGTTTCAATATTAATTATTTTTACATGGTAATCAAAAAAAGAATAAAAAATGTTCACAAGTACTTATAACGAGCGATACTATTGCTTATAAGACCTTACGTTGTCAACAATGTTTAGATGCTGAAAACTAGGAGAATAAATTGAGACTATATACAAAAGAAGAAATTATAGAAGATATATGGCAACATGAAGGAGTTAAAATAGAGGTTAGTAGAACAATGTCTGTTACTGTTCTTTATTCTGAAGTATATAATAGAACCTCAGATAAAGAAACAGTGACCTATGCTGAAGCTAAAATAAAAGAGTATATTAACGAGTACTGTTCACCGGAACTTGACAGCGCTCCTTCCGATGACTATAATTGTTATACCATTTATGCCTTCAATAACTGTGATAATAAAAATGAAATTGGTGTTAAACTTGGTAGTTTTCCTATAAATGATATTGAAAAGTTTAAAGAAATATTAGATAAAGCTACTGACGATAAAAAAATACTTATAGTTATCGATTATCAATGTAGACTAGTTAAATATCTAAAACGAAATATGCATTAAACAACAGGAGATAATAATGACGTTAGAATTAACATATGATCAAAAAGCTATACACTTTGAAACATATCAACATATCCATGAAGTACAGAAACTTCTATGTAAGATGCAAATAGAATTAGCTAAGCGTAGTATAGAACATGATAATAGTAAAATTTATAGTGAAGAAGAATGTGCTACTTTTGCAGATTTTACTCCTAAATTAAAAGATTTGGATTATGGTAGTCCTGAATATAAACAATGTTTGATTGATATGGGACCAGCTATTAAACATCATCAACAAAGTAACAGCCATCATCCAGAAGCTCATGAAAATGGCATTAACGGAATGAATTTGATTGATTTACTTGAGATGATTTGTGACTGGAAAGCAGCTACATTAAGACATAAAAATGGAGATATTAGAAAAAGTATTCTAATGAATAAAGGTCGTTTTCAAATGTCAGATCAATTATGTCAGATATTAAACAATACAATAGAATTGTTAGAAAAAAATGTTTAAGATAATTGTTGATACAGTAGAAGAAAAAAATGAATTATTAGTAGCTTCTAAATATCTACATGACTTAAAAAATATTAGTTCTGAATTAGGTATGGTAAATTTATTAATGCATTTATATACATGTCCTGAATTAATTGAGGTTGTTCAAAATGGCTAACTTTAAAACTAAATTCTGTTGGTTACCAGTTAGATTAGTGAGACATAATCCTCTTGCTAAAGAAGATAATAATGAACCTAAATTAGAAATTATAGGTTGGACTTGGCTAAAGAAAGTTCCTTTAGTTAAGAATGTTAATATAGGATGGGTACATGTACTTGATTCAAAACCATATGAATACACATGTCCAGCTTGTGGACAAAAGGTGATAACATGATAAAATTACTAAAACTATTTAGAGATATATTGTTAAATAAAAATAAAAAAGATAATTGTGTACATGTCTATGAAATATGTGGTATTGAACCTATAACATTTGCACCTAAAGTACGAATATGTAAAAAATGTAATAATGTTCAAAGAGCAAAAGAAACTATTATAAATTGGATAGATATTTAAGGAGATTAAAATGCAGTTATTGAAATCAAATGCAGAAATTATTGCTTTTACACCAGATATGGAAAAAGTAATTGAACTCGCTATTCGTACATGTTACAAATCTGAAGATAGAATTGAAGAAGGTTCTGCTGAAAAGATTATGTTATAACCAGATAACTCCTAACAGCAATAAAAAGCTGTTAGGAGTTATTTTTTATATACTTGTAAATATTTCGATTACACAAAAAAGGAAAACAAATTGATTAAATTTAATTATGAAAATGTAAAATCATTATTCATCATAACTGGTTTTATGATGTTAATAGTGGTAGTACCGAATGAATTAGGTATTCATAAAGTTAAACCTGAGTATATAGAATTTAGACAATATTTAGATAATTTTATTACAGTATTATTTTTAATAGCTATATGTCTATCTTTATTTTTAAGACTTCAAAATGTAAGAAATAACAAAGGAGAATAATAATGCAAATAACTGAATTAGATTATAAAAAATTAGAATTTTTAGCTTTAGCATCTATACAAAATAATACTCAAGATAAATTTATATCTATAGCTCTAGATTGCTTAAAACAAGCTATAGATCAGATAGATCAACTATCTAAAAACATAAATAAGTTAACTGATGTAGATATCATTGATTATGAATTTTTAAAATTAACAGAATTAGATAAAGTAAGATTATGTGCTCAGGCTATGGAGTATGATTTTTATGAAGTAAGTCTTAATGATCCTAGACATACTTTAAGAATTAAATATAAAGTAGGTGATAAATTATTTAATTATAATAATGATTCATATTGGCCTTTTACTTATGATATACAGGCATTAGCATTAGCTAAACATTTTAAATTGATAGTAGATTATACATCATGTACAGCTAACTTTATTAGTGCGCATTTTCCATCATTTAAATCACATAGTGAAGTATCTGTGAATAATGCTATTATAGATTGTGTAGTTAAAAAACAATTATATTTTAACATGTATATAAATAAAAATAAAGGAAATTAAAATGAAAGTGGTATGTGAATTGGACTGGTGATTCGGTGTATCCGTATTCGTAAATATGTGGCTATGTTTAATCCAGATAAAGGATTAATTACTAAAAAATACGGATACACCGATTTTAGATGTAGAATAATTAAAAAGAAAAAAGAAAAATGAAAATATCATGTCAAGCAATACATCATACTGATAAAAAAATAACTAGTCTTATTCAGTTATTAATGCCAGATAATGACAATATAGATTCAGTTGATATTATTGTTAAAAGAAAAAAATGGTGTAATAAATATATCATTATAGTAAAATCAAATATTACTAGATTTGAATTTACAGAAGTTTCTGGAGCACCTGAAAAATGGAAACTTGAATCAGGTAATATAGATAGTAAATATTTACCTTTTATTATACCTTTAGATAATGAAAAATGTTATGCATTAAATAAGTTTTTTAATAATTTAGAATAAGCATTTTAGTCATATTGTCTATAACAAGCATTTGAAAATAATACAATTACATATATGTTAAATGTAGTTATTGTATTTAAATCACAAAGGAAAATAAAATCATGAATGATGATATTAAAGTAATTATAGCTAATCTTCTTCAGTATTCTTTATCTGCGGTGGATTATAAATTTGATAAATTAACTCCCACTGAAAAAACATTAATTGGCAATCAAGAAAATCTTAATGAAATTAAAAAATTCATTCATGAAACATTGCCACGTGGGTCAGTTAGGGGTTTCTTAACAACCTTAAGATATAAAATTAAAAAGATATTTTCGTAACTATTCTAATTACTTTTTTACTATAGTTGTTATAGTTTGTAAAAAGTAAAAAAGCATTAATTCCATGATAGCTCAGTCGGTAGCAGCAACGGTCTGTTAAACCGTAGGTCCCTGGTTCGAGTCCAGGTCATGGAGCCATACATTTATATAATAGGAGAATAAAATGGCTAAAGTTTGTATAATAGTTAGAAAGTTACCAAATTTTGATCCAGTGGTACATGCTGTATTTGAAGAACCTAATTATCAAACAGAGGATTTAATTGGTTATTTTGAAGAAAAAACAAAACAAAATATTAAATTATTTAAAGAAAAATTTGTAGAATTTAATAATGCAGATTTCTTCACACAAGTAGTTGATACTCAATAAAAGAATATAAGTAAAGTAAGCAGTGATTTGATGGGGAGAGGTTGGAGTAATCCTGGAAAGCCCTAATATGACCCGTATATGAAATCCTAGGGAACAGTTAAATCATCAAGCAACCTCTTACTTATTTTTATGCACCATATGGCTATCCATGTCATTAGGTGAATCTTTCCAAAATCAACAAATACTGAACTAACACAAAAAATCCTTTTCTGGAATGAGTGATTAAGTAGTGTGTATATGTTGAACTAATCCTTACTAAGAAATTAGATACGCAGTTATGCTTACTTACCATCGCCGGTTTGAAGCGTTAGGTTAATGGTTTAATAGTATTAGAAAAACTAAATGGAGTTTAGGATAACCACGAGACTATGAAGTTGGAACGCCAGTTCTGATGGAGTCAACCTTGAAATAGTGGTCGAAGTTTAGTATAGGAAAGTAACGAACTATAAAGGAAAGTATTCTTATCGGGTATATATAAAATGAAGTGTTATTTAGTCGAGGTGAAATTCCTAAGAATATCCAGTTGCAAAATTGGGTTACGATAGGTGGCAGACTCCTAACATATATCCGGTATGAATAAATCATAGTCAAGACCACAATAATAGAAAAACTAATAACCAACTAGTAGGGCTACTTATTGGATTGCAATCTGGTATGTAGAGGTGAAAAGGTAATCTGTTAGCATTGAAAGATGTAGCGGTAAACAAGCTTCATAAACTTGGAAGGAGATCTTCGCAAGAGGATCTACTTTTAAAGTACTTTCATTAAATTCTAATTAAATAGATGTAAACATCTAATCTGTTAAAATAGATATAAATAGAGTTTTTTAGAAAAGTACTTTAAAAGTATTTAAATAAGTAAATTTGTAAATTAATTTCTATAGCAACCAAGGCAATTTAGCTGGAGGTTGTAACTTTATAAACCTATTTAACTGCTAGAGTATCAGGAATTAAAATACTCTTAATCACTTAGTGAGGATATCATGAAACTAGCATAATTTTGTGCTATTATTTTTTAAGATTATGAATAATCAACAATTGTTTAATCTGCTTGCTTCTATTGATGCAACACGAGCAATCGTGATTGCTGAAATCCGTAAATTGGACTGGCAACATCTTGCTGCTAATGGACTTAAAATCGATGCTATTGTGGTATATCGTAATAAGTTTAAGGTTGACTTGAAAAATGCTAAAGAAGCAGTAGATAGTTTTATCAATAGTAATTTGTAGAAGAATTCCTGTGGTTTGCGACTAGAGGAATAAAAATAGTTGTAGAGAGTAATCTCAGATTGAAAAAGGAAAGTTATTTTATAAACTTTTTAGATGCCTTATTACTTTTATATAAGCATCTGTAATAGATGCTTATTGGAGGTACATGAAAACAACTGTTTTACACTGTTCTAATTGTAATGAGTCATTTATTAAAATTAATAAAGAAATAACTAGACGTATAAAAAAACACGGTAATAATATTCCATTTTATTGCTCTATTTCATGTGCTGCTATAAAGATAAATTCTGTAAAGAAAAAACCTTTAATAAGTAAAATATGTAAATGTGGAAAAGAATTTAAAACAATTGATGCAACATATTGTTGTAGAAGATGTGCGTCATTGTATACATTTTCAGAACTTAGAAGAAAAGCTTTATTAATCAATGGTAAAAAGAATCATTTTTCTAAAGATAATATTCAACATATTGCTTCTGGTTTAAGATCACGTGAATGGAATAAATATATAGAAATTTATTATTATTTAAAAGATAAAAATATTTCACATATATTTGAATATAATTTACCTAACACTAGGTATATTTATGATTTAGCTTTATTTGATTTAAAGTTATTAATAGAATTTGATGAGTATTATCATATTTCAAATACAGAAGTAGATAAAAATAAAGATTTAATGGCAATAAAAACAGGATGGAAAATAAAAAGAATTAAAATTAATTCTAAAATAAAACCATATCCAGTTGATTTAGTGATGCAATTTTTATCATCGTAATATAAATTTTTATATTACTGATGAAAGGTATCTAGTACGAGAGTCTATAAGTTCTTAATAGATGTTTTAATAATTGTGGATTAAGCCCCCTGATTGTTATTATATCTTCTGCCTTGTAAAAGAAAACTAGCAGTAGTTCTTTCGGGAACTACTGAATGCATTCAATGATAAAATCGCTAATTATTATTATATAAATGCATTCAATAGTTCCTGTATTTAAAATAGAATGAAAATTAATATGTCGGATAAGTCCGTTTGGTTGACGGTATGAATCAATAAGAGTATTTTTGATCACATAGAGACATGTCTCTTAAATCAGTCACTTGGTGATCCAGGTAATACCCACAGGGTTCGATTCCCTAATCCGGCTCCATATTTTTAACTAGGAGAACAACATGAAAAACAACGATAATCCAATTACTAGGCCAGCAATAGGTTTATTTATATTTATATTTATTGCAACGCTTACTGCAGTGGCATTTCTGTAAATTTCTGTTTAAAGGAGAATAACATGGACAAAGGTATTGTTAATATTACCATGAACGGTAAAGAAGTGATAAAGAATGTAACTTACAAATTTGTTTCAGATGACACTATTCTTTGCACTGAAACAAATGGTAATGTATTCTATACTCACTATAAGTCTTTAGTAGTATAAAGAACATGGTCTTACTGTATAGGATCTCGATCATTGGAATAACTTGGGAATACATAACTAAGTTTCAGCCTTGAGATATACGGGGTTATGGATGACACATTGATCATTTATACGATACGTCACTGTAACTAGCTACGATTAAGTCGATAGCCTAATGATCCAACATGTAAACGTGGTCATTGGGATATAATCTTATTATTTTAAGTTCAAGCAGAGGTGGACTGCATAGGAAGCAATAGAAAAAATAGCAAAGCCATTAAATCAAATGAGTGTGTAGCTATTTAGCAAGGTAATATCCTAGACAATAATTAAACACTGTTTTTTACAATATCTAGTATCTATAGGTTTAATCACCTGTAGATACTAGTTTTTTATTTTTACAAAAAAGGAGATTATTTAAATGAACTCACATGACTTAGCTAATTTATTACTTACCTTACCTAATTTACCAATATCTACATTTGCTAATGATCACGTTTATTCAAGTGGTGTTGAATCAAAAACACATGGTAGTTTAAAGATAGGTTTATTAAACCATTATAATAAAGATCACATAGTGATAGGTAATATTTCAAAATTAAATATTAACAAACCAAACTGGTTTATAACAGAAATGTATCATGGTTCTGCTCCTGAAGAGTGGAAAAGTTATTAAACAAAAAGGAGAATAAAATGGCTATTAAAACTTTTAAATGTAATATCTGTGAAGCAGAAGTTACTAAACCTAAGTCTTATGCTTATAAAGATGGTCGTGCTTGTAGACATCATCCTGAAGCTATTAAAGCATATGAAGATAATGAACAATTGAAACAGAAAGATATTAATAGTCATAAAGAACATAAATCGAGAAATTGTTCTGATGATCATTATAATCACATTTTTAATATTCGTAATCCACATGAGTATTGTTGGTGTTGTAAAAAGGATGGGATTTATAATCATTTACTTGCTGAACGTGTTCTTATCAATATGTCAAAAAGTGCATTGCAAGGTAATCTTGTAAATCCTTTTAATCCAGATAGCCAACATTATGCTTTAACACGTGAGGATATCGGAGATAAAATAGCTATAAAACAATTTCCTGTATATACAAGTTATCCTGACTGGAAATTAAAACAAATGTTTAATAATGATGATAATAAAATTATGCTAGCTAGGTCAACTGGTATAATTAATCTTTGTCAAAATTGTGCTACTAAATATGAATTTGATTGGATTTTTGATAAACCTAATTTTGAATCAAGTGATTTAAAAATGCTTGCTACAATAGGAGCTGCTATTGTTCCTGTATTGGATAATATAGCTGCTGCTGAACTTGCCGCTGATGTAACTATCAACGCAATGAAAACTTAAGGAGAATAAAATGCTAGAAATATTATTTATATTTATTACAGTATGGTTTTTAGTAGGTTGTTATGTAGTAACAGCAAGATATCAACTTATACAAAAAGTTTTTATAACATATAGTTATAGTACTGTAAAACTTTTTATTATTGTTTTATGTTTTATGACTATATGGCCTTTAGTCATGTATTTTAGTGACGATGTTATTTTAACTAAAATTAAAATAAGGCATAACAATAATGTCAAATCCTAATAATTGTTCTAAGTGTGATCATAGTAAATATCCAGATGGAGGGCATTGTTATATGTTTAAAGATGCTCCTACTTACATATGTATGCAACATACAGAAAGAAAAAAGTTAGATTCTGATTTATTATTAGCAGTTCTTGTTTTAGATAATAAAACTGGATTTAAACGTAACTGGAATAACTCTAAATAAATATTTTTAAAATTGTATGTCATGGTAAACAATCTTACCAGGTTCTATTTTTCAAATATTGTTAGTAAATTGTGAAGAAAGTAGTAATATAAGAGAAGTTATTTTTATATATAAATAGTAGTATACCTTCTTTATTTAATATAGTTATATTAAGTAATGTTAAATTAGCTAGATCAATAGTTAATTATTCTAATCATTGTTTAAAAGTAACTGCATAATAATCAATATAACACAAGAAGATTAAGTTCTTCTTGTGTTATTATTTACTATTTTAACTATAATTTGTTTAATATTAATAATGGTAAAATAAAATGGAACAAATAACACATGCTCCTGCATATGTAGCATTTTATCCAATGATAGCAGAAATAGCTAGAGAAAACGGATATTCATTAACTATACATGGTAGTGTAGGTAAAAATAAACATAGTGATTTAGATTTAGTCGCTATACCATGGATAGATGATGCTAAAGATTCAGAAGAACTAATATCTAGTATTTTTACCTATTGTAATAAAGTTATGATACATTATTTTGAACATTTAAATGTAGATTTAAAACCATCTCTAAAACCACATGGTCGTAAAACATGGAAAATCTATTTAGGTAATGGAGCTTCATTAGATATATCGGTAATGCCTAAACAAATTTTATTAAAATAACTATAATTTGTAATACTAAATTTAAGGAATAAATATGTCTGACTTAACTGAAAAAAATGAAGTAAAACCTTTAGGTGTTGATGGTTTACCATGGCCTCAAACATCTGATGTTAAAATATGGACTAATGAATTTTGTTCTCAAAATCCTATAATTGATCATAACGTAATGATAGGATGGTTTACTGGCACTATGATATCAGGATATAACTTAGCTAAAAGTCAAAGTAAAACAGAGGTTTGTTGTGGTGATTTTGAAAATTGTCAAAAAGCCTGTGTTCCTTTAGTTAACTATTGGAAAGAAAAAAATAAATAATCTTTTTATCGCATGATAGCTGAAAACTCCATTCTTCAGGTTGGAGATGAAAGCATAACTATATTTGAAATAGTTTCGATTACATATTTAGTATTTGTCTAGTTACCAAGGAATTACTTATGCATAAGTCTTTCAGATACCGAATATATCCTAATAAGCAACAGAAGAATCTTATCAACCAAACTAATGGTTGTTGCCGTAAGGTCTACAACAACATCTTGGCTAAAGTTAATATGACTTACCAAGCTTATAAAGATTCCCTAAATACCACTAATCCTATACTTAAACCAGAGTTCCCAACTAGCTATACCTTAATCAATATGTTACCTACTCTTAAAGTAGAGTTCCCATATCTCTATGATGTCTCTAGCACTGCCTTGCAGCAGACTGTCATGGATCTAGGTGCATCCTTCACTAATTTCCTTAAAAGCAAAGCTAAGTATCCTAGGTTCAAAAAGTATAGTTATAAAAATACCTTTAGGTTAACTATAGATGGCTTTAGATTCAATAATGATAACTTATATATAGCCAAATCTAAGAAGCCTCTTAAAGTCAAGTGGTCAAGAAAGTTGCCATCTTCTCCAACTTCCTTAACTATCTCTAAAGAACCTTCAGGTGAATACTACGTATCCTTCCTCTGTAAAACTACAGACTACCGCCAAGTAGCTTACAAAACTCAAACTGTAGGTATAGACTTAGGGTTAACTGACTATGCTACCTTATCTACAGGTAGACGTATAGCTAACCCACGTAATCTTAAGAGATATCAGAAGAGACTAGCCAGACTTCAGATGCACAGTGCTAGAAAGCATAAAGGTTCTAAGAATAGACAGAAGTGTAACATTAAGGTAGCTAAACAACATAATCGAATAGCTAACCTTCGTAAGAACTTCATAGAACAAGAGACCACTAAGATAGTTAGAGACCATCAGTTCATAGCTGTAGAAGGTCTTAAAGTAGCTAACATGCTTAAGAACCACAAGTTAGCTAAAGGTATATCTGATGCCTCTTGGGGTATCTTCTTAACCAGACTAGCACAGAAGGTAACTGAAACTAAGGAATCTATACTGATTACAGCTGATACCTTCTATCCAAGCTCTAAGTTATGTTCCTGCTGTGGACATAAGATACTGTCACTACCACTCTCGACTAGAGAATGGATCTGTCCTGAATGCTCTACAAAGCATCACAGAGACCTTAATGCAGCCTTCAATCTAGAGAACATACTAGAAAACAACTTAGACTACTTAGTTAGTGAATCAACTATCTATGGTCCTAAGATCTTAGTAGCAAATAGTGCAGGTATGTTACACTAACTATAAGTTATCGCCCTAGGACTTAGGGTTAAAAGACTGTGGAGGGTGGTAGCTAGCCCTGCGAAACAGTAACCACCTAGGGCAACCTAGGAATCACCGTCCTTCAGGACAGTGAGGATGTCAATTACTAATTAGGATAAACATGAAAACATTAGACTTTCAGTCTTTAAAAAAGACAATACCACTTCAAGATGTATGTCAAGATGTACTTAAAATGAAATATTTTAAAAATAACGATGCATCTAGAGAAGATGTATTAGATAGAACAGTTAAAGGTCTTGTAGCTAATGAAACTAATAAAGAGAAATATACTAAAGAATTTCGTGAAGCTTTAGATTATTGTATTCTTGGTGGTAGAATTAATGCTAGTTCTGGTGTAGAAGGTATACAAACTACATATATTAATTGTTTCGTTCAACCAGTAGCTGATTCTGTATATGAAAATATAGGTGATACTCCTAGTATCATGGAAGCAGTTAAACAAGCTGCGCATACTATGCGTCTAGGAGGTGGAGTAGGATATGACTTTAGTAAACTAAGACCTAAAGGTTCTTGGATTAAGAAAACTAAATCAACTGCATCTGGTCCTATAAGTTATATGGAAATATTTAATGTAACTTGTAATACTGTTATTTCTTCTGGTTTAAGACGTGGTGCACAGATTGGTATTTTACGTTGTGAGCATCCAGATATTGAAGAGTTTATTATTTGTAAAAAATCTGATGATCCTAATATTCCTTATCATAAACGACCATTTAGTAACTTTAATCTTTCAGTAGGTATAACAGATGCTTTAATGAAAGCTGTTGAAGCTGATGAAGATTTTGAATTATCTCATATTGCAGAACCTGGACCTGAACTTAAAGAAAAAGGTGCTTATCAAAAACCAAATGGTATATGGGTTTATAAGAAAGTTAAAGCTAAAGAGTTTTATGATAGAATTATTAAAGCTACATATGATAGAGCAGAACCTGGTGTAGTTTTTCTAGATAGAATTAATGAAGATAATAATCTACGTTATATTGAAGTTATAGAAGCTACTAACCCGTGCGGAGAGCAGCCACTTCCTCCTTATGGTTGTTGTGATTTAGGACATTTAAATTTAACTAAATTTATTAATAAAACTGTTTGGGATGTAACAGGTTATGAATTTAATTGGAATAAAATAAAAGAAGTTATTCCTAGTTTAGTTAGAATGTTAGATAATGTATTAGATTTAACTCCTTGGCCTTTAGAAGAACAGAAAAAAGAAGCACAATCTAAACGCCGTGTAGGTATTGGTATTACAGGATTAGGTGATACTTTAATAATGTTAGGCTTAAAATATGATTCAGATGAAGGAAGAATGTTTGCTAAAAACATTATGGAAACAATTCGTAATGAATCTTATTTAGCTTCTATTGAATTAGCTAAAGAAAAAGGAGCATTTCCTTTATTTAAAGCAGAGGGTTATTTAGAAGGTGAAAGTAAACATTTAAGTCGTAAAGGAACTTTTGCTAGTCGTTTACCTAATAATATTAAAGAAGAAATTCGTAAATATGGTATAAGAAATAGCCATCTAATAACTTTAGCACCTACTGGAACTGGATCATTAACATTTGGTAACAACTGTAGTAGTGGTTGTGAACCTGTTTTTGATTTTATTCAAAAGAGATATATTAGACAAGAAGATAATACTCGTAAAGAAGTTGATTTATTAGATTATGCTTATTTAGTATATAAAGAACAAGGTGGAGATATTAATAACTTACCTAATTATTTTGAATCAGTATCTACTTTATCAGTAGATGGTCATTTAAAAATGTTAGAATGTTTAGCTCCATATGTAGATAGTGCTATATCAAAAACTGTTAATGTTCCTAGTGATTATAGTTTTGAAGATTTTAAAAATATCTATATTCAAGCATGGAAATCTGGTTTAAAAGGTATAACTACTTATAGACCTAATAATGGACTTGAATCAGTTATAGTTTCAGCTTCTACTTCTAATAAAGATTTAGTTAAATTAGAATCTATTAATTTTGATAGTAGATTTAAATTAAATAAAATACCTGAATCATCTTTAAGTAATTTAAAATGGTTAGATCGTCCTAATATGATTGATGGTAATCCAGGTTATAGTTATATGGTTAATTGTCCTTATGGTGATTTTATCATTCAAATTGGACATTATGTTAATAATGAAACTCAACCATTTGAAGTATGGGTAAATGGTGCTAATTTACCTAGAGGTCTTGGAGCTGTTGCTAAATCATTATCAGCAGATATGAGAACTCAAGATAGAGCTTGGTTAGAATTTAAACTTAAATCATTAGCTAAATGTGATGGTAATACATTTCATATAGAAATGCCTCCTACTGGTGAACAGATTATGGTATCAAGTCCAGTAGCTGCATTTGCTAAAATACTTCAATATCATTGTTCTAAGATTAATTGGATAGATAATAAAGAAGATAGTAATTTATTAAATTCTGTAATGTTTAATAAAGAACCTAAGACAGGTACTAATGGTACTTTATCTTGGACAGTAGATATAAAAAATCCTGCTACTAATGATGATTTTGTATTATTTGTTAAAGAGTTAGAATTACCAGATGGTATTCATAGACCATATTCTATTTGGTTAGCTGGTGAATATCCTAAAGCTCTTGATGGACTATGCAGAATTCTATCTATAGATATGCGTGTTATAGATCCTTCTTGGATTAAGATGAAATTAAATAAGTTACTTAATTACAGTGAAGCACAAGGTGATTTCTTAGCTAAAGTACCAGGCAGTGAAAAACAACAAAGCTTTTCTTCTACTATAGCTTATATTGCTAAATTGTTATTATATCGTTATGAACAATTAGGTGTATTCAATAAAGATAAAGAAATAATTGATGTAGAAAATACTAAATCTAATATTCTTAATAGTAACTATATGACTGGAAGTAAATGTCCTGAATGTAATGTAAATGCTGTTATAGTATATAACGGATGCTCTAGGTGCTCGAACTGCGGTTTTGAAGGAGGTTGTGGTTAATGAGATCTAAAACTCTTCATCCAAAAATACATAAAGTTAAATTAGAAAGTACTATCATAAAGTTATTTAAAAATATATGGAATAGAATAATGAGATTAAATTAATAAACAAGTTACCTAATAGCCTAAAAAGCTATTAGGTAACTTACTATGCAAAATAGTAATTTGATTTTTATTTTCATGTTTAATAATAAAGAATAACTATAGCTACAAGAGCTTTTAAAGGCTCTTGTAGCGATAGTTATGATCATGTTGTCACTGAGATATATCCTGATAAATTTATCTTGTTATTAGCTATGATACGTGATAAATTTTGTATGAAACGATATTGATGCAAATTAAGATTAATACTACTATTTCCTAAATGTGGCTGTATAACTACTATATTAGAAGGTAAATCAAATCTAACAGGATCTGATTCATATATATTCTTATAATCAGTATTTAATAAAGTTAATATTGTATTATCATCATAAGGATTAGTGTATAATGTACTAGGTATATTACTATCTAATAAGTCCTGTATAACTTTACTTACAGTAGGACTAAATAAGTAATAATTATCTGCTATTACATTAGTTTCATTTATATTAGGTTCAGGTAAAACTAAATCAAAGAAAGTAGATATCTTATCATCTAAGGTTTTAGCATCTGTAAATAAATTATGTGTTTCTAAATTAGTTATATCTTTAATAGGAGTATAAGGTTCTTTAATAATATAAGGTAATCCATTTAAAGGATTAGTAAGTCTTACAGTATTATCGTCTTCAGCAAATATAATATTATTTCTATTATATAATTTACCATCTATATAAATAGATATTAATCTATCGTCTCTTAAATCATATTTTTTATTTCTATTTAGTACACCATGATTAACAAAGCCTCTAGATTCTAAAGCATTAATCTTAGTTATATCTAAATTAAAACCATACATTCTTATATGTATATCCTGATTAACTTTAGTGTAATCTAAATATTTCTTATTACAGATATTAACATAAGGAAATTTCATAAAGAAATCTAACCCATATGCTAATTTATATCCATTTAAAAATATCTCTATATTAGCATAAGGAAAATCTATAGGCCATACTTGGTTACCAGTTCCTCTATCTTCAGGAACAGTTAACGGAAAATACAATAGACCATCAGTTAATGGTATTTGAATATCATAAATATTATTTTCATTAAAATAATGTATCTTAATTTTTTTATTAACAGTTTCGGTAACTGTTATAATGTTATTATTTACAACAGTTACTTTATTGGTATCATTAGTTATATCTTCCCAATTAGTTATTCTGTCTAATCCCATAAACATAGCTGATAAAACTTTATATTCACTATGTTTTAATGTTATAACTTCACCTGATTCATAATACTTATTATTACCAATGTTTATGCCATATAAAAATTCTACAGCATTACTATTAGCATTAAAGAAAATATAATTAGGACCTGTACTACTATGACTATTTAAGTATAGTCCATTAATGTCATATTCAAAAGTAAGAGATAGTTTTTGATATAAATATGGAACATTTATAGTAAGACTACCAATTTCTTTATAAATAGGATTATTAGCGAAATAATAAGTTATAGCATTATAACCAACTGTACTAGAACATAATTGATTAGTTAAATTACTAAGATTAGTATTAGAAGCTATTTTAAAATAATCACTATTTTCTAAATTTTCTGCTCTTAACTCAGATAGAGTATAACCAGTTCCTAATAAAGTATTTAATTGATTTTCTGGAGATAACTTATATAGTTCATGTAACTTTAAATTACTGTAAACCATATTTCTTATTAAACCAGATTTTCTAACATATATAATTATATTCTTATCAGATATAGCACCTGTAAAAAGATCAGATAATAATTGTGCTTGATTATTAATATAAGTTGTATAAAGACTATAATCTTTATCAGTTACATTTCTTATAGCATAATCTTTATGTTGATAATAATAAATACCGTTATTTAAATTAGTATTTGATGTAGAAATATATAATTCATTATCATCGTAATATTGAATAGCATTTACGTTATTTGGTCTAAATAATAAATACTTTAATTTATTGTCTTTAATTGAAGTAAAAGTTCTAAGATCATTTATGCTATAAACTTCTTTAGAAATTATAGATTGATCATAAAGAACTTCTACTGCACTAAAGTTATTTATACCTAAAGACATTTCATCAGTTATATAACCATTTACATAAACAATAGCTTTACCACCATTACTTTCATAATCATTAATCTTATTTTGCAAAGTTACTTTATCAAGATTATTTTCTACTACTTTATATTCATATTTAATACCTAATCTAACAGGTAATATATTAAATTCATTAGAGTTAAAATAAGAATTACTATATAAATGTAAGTAATTAAATGTATTAACTTCAAATTTAATCTTTAAGAAATGATCAAATCTCATAGCTATCAGTATACTACATTCATCTATGAAACTATAAAATATATGTTCTCTAGGATATATATTTCCTTTATCATTATATAACTTAAAGATATAATTTCTTTCATCCATGTCAGCAGCTACATTAATCCAAGTATCTTTAAACCAATCTTTATCTTGTCTAAGAAGATTAATAAATCTTGGATTTAAATTACCTATAACAAAAACATGATAATGATAGTTATTATCAGGTAACTGCTTAATAGAATTATAAATAGATACTTGTTTTTTAATAGGAATAGTTTCTTTATTTACTCTAATAAGTTTAAAATTAAATTGTTTATCTTGCTTAGAAGCACAGTAAATGTTATCTATAGCAAAGTTTTGAATAGGTAACATAAATTACTCCTCTAGATATTCCTTAACAGTGTAGATATAGGATTTGAGAAATTCATCACCTTTACCACGTTTATTTAACTTGTCAATAAGAGTAGCTATATAGTTCTTTTTAAAATTTCTTTGTACAAGTGAAGCATATACTAAAGAAATCCATGTAGGAGGATGTTCTAAACTAAGCATAACTAAATCTTTACTATTTAAGCTCATCCAATTATTAGATAAAATATTAACAAGAACATTAACATCTAAACCTTTTAATCTAACGTTGTCAGTGACTATGTAACAAGCTGAACAAAATTCTTCTAAAGTACCTATTTTATTACCTACTTTAGAATATACTTCTTCTATAAGTTCACCTAACATTTCTTCTTTAGATCTAATAATTAATTTATTTAAATCATCAGCATTAAACTCATTGTTAAATAAGTTAGCATAATAAAGAAGAGCTAATACTTTTAACTTAATATTGTCGTTAAGATTTAAACCGAATCTCTTAGTTAAATTATCTGATAACCAATTAGTAAAAGCTATATGTGCAAACTTTAAACTATATAAGCTACTTTGTTTACCAGTAGCCCACATACCTGATAAAATAAATCTTTGTAAAGTTAAATCATATTCAGCTTCATTTCTAATAACATAAGTTACATTTTCTTTATTAGGAGTAACTATGTTTCTTAAATCCATAGCAACCCATTTATCTTGAAAATTAAAGATAGGATGAGCAAATGGTGGTATATCTTTTTCTACATCACTTAAACCATAAAGAAATACTGGATTAAGAACTGTATCGTCATTTACAAAAGGTTTTATTTTCTTTTGTTCTTTAGTCTTTATGTAAGCATAATCTGTAATTATGTATTTTGTAATGTTACTAGTGATAGTTGAAATATTTTGTAGTTTAAGTAAACTAAATTCATATGGAGTTTTGAGAATCATTTTCATACCTTTCATTTTAAAAATACTATGTTGTTGTAAATTCCTGCTCTGAGCGCCTTATATCAACACATCATATCTAACAGGCTTAACTTTCCGTGCAACCCACGGTAGTTGTTCTTTATTATTTAACAGTTTGTAACATGATCTAACTGTATATACTTACCAGATGACTTAGTTATATTGTATATATGATCTACACTAGTTGCAAGATTTCTAAGGTTTATAGCTGCATTAAGATCTCTGTCATGAATGCTATTACAATTAGAACATTTCCATAATCTATCTTTTAGTTCTAACTTAATTTCAGATTTTTTAAAACAAGTTGAACATAACTGAGTAGAAGGAAAAAATGGTGAAGCTTCAACTATATTACACCAGTGACTTTCAGCTACCATCCAAGTAAGAGTTTGTTTTATTATACCAAATGAAGCATCAGATACACATTTAGCTAAACAATGATTTTTAACCATATTAGTAACTTTGAGATCTTCTATCACTATAACTTTACTTCTATTAACTAGTATACGATATAACTTAATTATATTATCTTTACGAATATTACTTATCTGATTATGTAATTTAGCTACTTGTATTCTAGCTTTATTTCTATTATTAGAGCCTTTAATCTTACGACTAAGAGCTCTTTGTAATTTAGCTAATTTATGTTGCTTTTTATATAGAACTTTAGGATTAGGGAATCTTTGATTGTCAGACGATACAACTAGTTCCTTAACTCCTAAATCTATACCAATAATATCACTACCATTTGTTACCTTAGGTACTACTTTACATAAAAATGAAGCATAATATTCTCCTGAAGGAGTTTTAGATATAGTTACTTGAGAAGGAATAGAAGGTAACTCTCTACTCCATTTAACTTCTACAGGTAACTCTAATTTAGATATTTTAAGTTTATTATGTCGTAATGCTCCAAATGTCTGATTAAGATATTCTTGTTGCTCTATAGTAGGATAGAGTCTATATTTATAAGCTTTTAATATTAACATAAACTTCTCCTTTCTATATTGGTAATAAAAACAAAAATACTATGATTCATTAATATTATATATCAAAGAATATTTTTCTTTTAGGTTTTTTAGTAAGTAAACTTTTCATCTAGTAGGAGTTAAAAATGAGTGAAATTGTAAACGCAGCACCAATGGTTATTGACTTAGGAACTAGAGACTTGTCTACTAGAGTTGTACCTGAGTCTGTATTAGAAATACCTCAACATTTACCTAAGTTTTATTTATTTGCAGAAAAGGGTAAACTAGGACCTACATATGTAGATTTTAGCAATACTTCATTAACTGGTTTATATGGTGATGAAACCTTTAATGTTAATAGTAAATATTTTACACATCAAACAGTTTTTGCACAAGCAGTAGCTGCAGCAGGTAATAATTTTGTTGTTCATCGCTTAGCTGCTCCTGATGCTAAAGACGTTGCTAACTTAGCAATGTATTTAGATGTATTACCATGTCAAGTTCCTTTATATGTTAAAGGTGTAGATGGTTCTATTACTTTAGATGTTAATGGTAATCCAACTGTACAACTGGATAGTAATAGTAATCCAGTTATGATTGGTGGTTACAAAGTTAAATGGGTTCTAGATAAGACAGTAGCTAATTTAGACGAATATCAACGTGGATTATTAACTGCACGTAATGGTACTCAATTTGATGCTATTAATAATGTACAGTCTCAGCAATATCCTATTTTTGAATTTGCTGCTTCCTCACCTGGTGAAGCTGGTAATAAGTTAGCTATTAAGATGTATGCTGCTATGCAGTCTGACTTAGTTCCTTTCCCATCTAATATTCTACAAGAATCTAAATTATATCCTTATTATTTCCAATTAGTTAAAGTAGTTGATACATTAACTGGTAAGACTAATTCTGTTTATAATACATTTGGTGGTCAATATTCTAAATATGTTGTTAAAAAGAATGGTTTAGATCCAGCTAGTGGTGCAGTTATTGATTTAGATAAAGTTATTTTTAATGAATTTATCAATGTCTCTGCAGCTGATGATAAAGGTTTAGGTGTTGCATATACATATACTGCTAATCTTGAATCAGTATTAACTATGCTTTACAATGCTGAAAAGGTTATTTCTGATTCACATCGTGACGGTGTAATTAATAATACTGATGCTAATCTTTATGCATTAAATATCTTCTCATTTACTAGTTCTAATGGTTCTCCTTATCAATCTGTTAAACTTATAGACGATACAGACAGCACTAGATTAACTAAGAATACTAATTTATTCTTATCCGGTTCTACAGATGGTACTATTGACTTAGCTTTACTTGATTCATTAGTAGCAGCTGATATGGATATGTATAATAATGGTTTATCTGAATATAATGATTTAGTATTACATCCTGAATCTATTATTTATGATTCTGGCTTTTCTTTAAACACTAAGAAAGCTATGTGTAAGTTTATATCAAGAAGAAAAGATACATTTACTGTATTATCTACTTATGCACATAATGCTCCTTCTATTACTCTTTCTGATCAATACTCAGTTGGTGTTGCTCTTAAGACTATGATTGAGCTTTATCCTGAGTCAGCTACATTCGGTACACCAGTTATGCGTGGAATGATTGTAGGTGGTTCTGGTACATTAATTAATTCTCTGTATAACAGCAGAGTACCATTAACATATGAGATTGCATATAAAGCAGCTCGTTATATGGGTGCTAAGAATGGTGCATGGAAGAATGGTTTTGCATTCGATAGAGCTCCTAATTCATTAGTACGTAATATTAAAGATATTGATGTTACTTGGGTTCCAGCTAGTACACGTAATACATTATGGGGAGTAGGTCTGAACTTTGTATTAAATTACAAAATCAGAACTCAATTCTTCCCAGCTCTACAAACTGTATATGAGAATGATACTTCTGTTCTCAATAGCTTCTTTACAGCTGTAGCTATTGCATACCTTAATAAAGTTTCTCATGCAGCATGGAGAGAATTTACAGGTAGTATTAGTTTAACTAATGCACAATTAGAAGAACAAGTAAATAACTTTGTTGCTAACATTGTTAAGGATAAATTTGATAGCAAGTTTATTATTGTTCCTAATGCTACTGTAACGGAACTTGATAACCTCAGAGGTTTTTCCTGGACACTCCCAATTTCTATTTATGCAAATAACATGAAAACTGTAATGCAAACTTTTGTAGAAGCTTATAGAATTTCAGATCTTTCTGCTTAATTATAAATAATCAAAATACCTAACAGCCTTATAAGCTGTTAGGTATTTTTACATCTAGGTATTTTTACATCATCATTATCATTAGAATAAAAAGTAACTACATATATATCAATTGATCAAACCAACTCAACTTAAACATAAAGGAGTATTAAATGGATCATAATGTAATTTGGATTTCTAATACAAAACAAAAAATATTTGGATTAACAGTACAAGGTATGGATCAAATATGTCATACTTTAAATCAAGATGATACAGCATTAATAATTAATGAAAATTTAAGAGTACGTTATACTAAATGGGGATTTGAAATTTATAATAGACAATCAGATATGTCTATTTTTAGATTTGATATTGATGATAAAACATCTAAGTTTGATGAAAACGATGAATGTCATGTTAAAATAATTGATGATTTATGGTTACGTGTAGAATATTATAAAGATAATTACCCATATCCAAATCAATATAGATTTACTATTTATAAACTAGTTACTGAAATACCTAAAGTTATTAATCAATTAACAGAAACACAAAGAAAAATTTATAATAGTCTTAGAGAATTTTATCAAGAATGTTTTTTAAAATTAGATATTATACCTATGACAGAAGATCAAATAACAGATGATTTATATGTTAAAGAATTAGAGTATAATGATAAACAATTAAAATGTATAAAATATATATTAAAAGGTTATGATAAAAAACATTTACCTATAGAAGTAAAAATAAAACCACAATTAGAAATAAAAAATAAAGATACAGATAAATTTATTATAACACAACAAGGTGAATCCATAAAAGAATGGTTAAAGAATGAAAAGAATCGTAGAAATCTTTCAGCTTTATCTTTAGTGCCATTTATTTTATTTGAATTAGGAACTAATGATTTATTTAATATTGATGCTAAAATTATAATTATTTTATTAGATGAAAAATAAAATAGAAGAAAAAGGTTATATAGCCTTTTTCTTTTTTCTTTTTAAATATAAGGCTAAAGACCTTAATATAGATATTTTGATTAAAGAATTAACAAGACTTAAAACAATAAGTCTTTAAGTATGTAAAACCGTTATTTAAACTATTAATTATTTGAAATTAAATAAAGATTATTGTTTAAAAGAGTTAATATTTTTATCAGGAGAAAATGAAAATGAGTAGACTTACTGAAGCTTTAATATCAGGTGCATATACAAGAGATCTAGACAAACCTATTCTTGATCTTAAACTAGGTGGTCAACAAGGTTGGACACCTAACTTAGCTGAATGGGTTAGTAATCAAGCTTATGTATCACGTCCTTTAACATGTATTCTTTTAGAAGCACCTAAACTTTTCACAATTATGCCTGATAGTCAAAAATGGATTGCTTCATTGAAGTCTTTATTTGAATTACATGCACGCACTATAGATGGTTTTAATGCTGGATTAAAAGTTGATGTAGATGAACATTCTGTAGGTGGCGCTGGTGAAATGCAACAAGAATTCACTAATGTTACTAGAGAACGTTCAACTCCTAAGTTTACCTTTGTTGAAAAATATGGTAGACCAACTCAAACATTAATTGATTACTGGATTCGTTACGGCATGATGGACCCAGAGACTAAGTTTGCATTAGCTGGTACATTAGGTTCTGCTGCAGTTACTGATCTATTAGCTGATTGGTATAGTGCCACTTGCTTATTCTTCGTTCCAGATCCTTTACATAAGAAGGTTGATAAAGCTTGGATCACAACTAATATGTTCCCATTAGGTACTGGTGATATTGTTGGTAAACGTGATCTTACTACAGCACAAGAAATTCTGACATTGGACATTGAATTTACTGGTATATCTCAGTATGGTTTAGGTATTCAAACTTTTGCACAGAGTATTCTTGATAACATTAATACTCTACATGCTGATCCATTCATGAAACCTAGTTTTGTACAAGGTGTTTCAGCTGACGTAGATGCAGTTGATCGTGGTACTAAAAAGTGGACTGAAGAAGTAGGTCGTGTATCAGTAACTAATATGACTAGATAATAATCATAAAAACTACTTAGGGGCCAAAAGTTCCTAAGTAGTTTTACCTACTTTATTTTAATAATGTGATTAGTATTATTAAATAAGGAGTTTTTATGTCTATCATTAAGTTTACAGAAACAGCTTTAACTGGTAAGAAAAAGAATGGTATTCTTACACCTGATGAAAATGGTTATTACACTATGATTATAGGTGGTTTAAATACTTATAATTCAGCTGGTGAGTATTATGTAGCTAAAGATGTTTTAAAGTTGTTTGAGAGTTCTTCAAGCTTAATGCGTAGAATTAAAAACGGTGCATTATATGCTGAACTAGGACATCCTAAAAAAGCTCCTGGTATGTCTATGGAAGATTTCTATGGCAGAATATTAACTATAGATGAAACTAATACATGTGCGCATATTTCAGAAATATGGTTAGATTTTAATTATGGTAAAGAACATCCTGAACATGGTAATCTGGATATGATTGCTATTATAGCTAAGATTAAACCAGCTGGTGCTAAACTACATGCTTTAGAATCTACTATAACTGATCCTAAACAAAATGTAGCCTTCTCTGTTCGTGGTATAACAGAAAATAAATACATTAATGGAAGAGTAGAACGTTCTTTAACACAGATTATAACTTTCGACAATGTAGTCGAGCCTGGTATAAATATAGCTAATAAATGGAATTCTCCTGTACTTGAATCCATTAATGAGCATACCGTTAATAAAGATTTACTTATGAAAGTAGCTAACAGTCAAATAACGAATAGATTTGCTACTGAAAGTAATAAAAGTGTTTGTAAAGAAGTTATAGAGAATTTCTCTGTAGATAGGTCTGTAGAGAGTAAATTATTTAAATGGTAAAGATGTATCTAAATATTAAATGGATAGATCCTAGAGGCCTT
>AMFJ01008201.1_pt1 | contig 35480 bp, 28 predicted proteins | sample 427208 | NCBI WGS metagenome assembly AMFJ01 (sample SAMN02954298, study PRJNA114691) | groundwater metagenome | biome: aquatic; feature: subsurface aquifer; material: sediment; isolation source: subsurface aquifer sediment | place: USA: Rifle, CO | collected 2008-08 | reverse complement strand
GAGGGTCGGAATCGAACCGACACGGAGTTGCCCCCACCAGATTTTGAGTCTGGCACGTCTACCAGTTCCGCCACCCCGGCATTAACTGCGACATTTAAACAAAAAAACAAACTTTGTACAAGGTGGATTTTTTCTTAAAAAAACCTCATCAAGTCATTGATCGTTACTTGCAAAAATAATGTAACCATCAGGATAATTCCTAAGCGTAAAATCAACGTTTGTATCCGTATTGATATTGGGCGATGGGTAATGGCTTCAATGAGCAGCAAAATAACATAGCCGCCATCTAGGCCGGGTAGCGGTAATAGATTAATTAATGCAATCGATAAGCTAATTATTGCCAAGAACCCCAAAAACATCGTAAAACCCTGTCCAAGTGCTTGCCCAGAGGCCGCAAAAATAGAAATTGGACCGCCTAAAACACGAAAAGAAAGTTTGCCGGTAAACAGTTTGTCAAAAATAATCTTATTTAAATCAACAAACAACCCAGTTTTATGCCAAGCCTTACTAAAAGCTGGCCACATAGTATATTTATATTCACGCAGCATTTGATCAGGCCACGCTATTGGTAGTGAGCCAACACCTAAAAAGCCAACTTTTTTCCATTTAGGACCAAATTTCCAGCCAGTTGTAGTGGTCAAATTGATGGTCTTGCCATCGCGCTTAAGTAATAAATTAATTTGTTTTTCAGGAGATTTTTTAATTAAATCAATGAAGTCTTCCCAGTTGTTAACTGGTTGTCCATCAATCGAAATAATCCGATCGTTTTTTTGTAATCCGGATTTTGAAGCTGGTGAGTTCCAAGAAATGTTATTTATAATTGGCGGTACTGGTGGCGTATAGCGAACTATTCCAAAATCCTTTAAGGGGTTGGGTTCATACGAATCGATATTCCAATTGATTAAATTAAGTTGATAATTTTTTGTCTCAAGTTTTGGTGAAGATTGCGTGGTTATGCTTAAATAATCGGTATTTCCAAGACGGGCAAGCATTGCAATAATAACTTCTTCCCAGTTGTTTGTTTTGTGTTTGTCAATTGTGATTATCTTTTCACCGCTTCGCATATTAGCATGGCTTGCAATTGAATTTGGTATGATCTTGCCAATAATGGGCTTGGGTAATTTAAAGCCAATCAAAAACATCAACCAAAGGGCAAAAAATGCAAAAATAATATTAGCCATGGGGCCTGCTAAGATAATGGCCATACGTTGTAATATTGGTTTGTGATCAAACGCAAGGTGTTGATTAGGCGATGAAATTTTGGTTTCTCGAGTATCTAAAAGCTTGACATAACCGCCCAATAGGATTGGCGCTAGTGCATATTTAGTGCCACTTTTTTTGTTTTTCCAAGTATAAAACGGTTTGCCGAAACCAATGGAAAAACGTTCTACTTTAACTTTGAATAAACGAGCGACTAAAAAATGACCAGATTCATGAATTAATACCAGAACAAGAACGGCAAAAAGAAAGGAAAAAGTGTATGTTAATATAGGCATGACAAATATAATGGCGACCTCGCGATCGCCATTAATGATTGTTTAAACAGCTAGTTAGATAGCTGGTGAATTGTAATTTCAACGCGGCGATTTCTCGCTTGTCCTTCTCTGGTCGCATTATTTGCAATCGGATAACGTGCGCCATAACCAACTGCCATTAGGCGATTTGGATCAATTTTTTGTGCAATCAAGTAGTCAGCGACAGTACGAGCGCGTTGTTCTGATAGCTCTTGATTGTGCATTGCGTTGCCGGTGTTTGAAGCAAAACCAGCGACCTTGACAGTAGTGTTGTTGAATTTATTCAAAACAATTGCTACTGAATTCAATGTGTTATAAAAATTAGACCTTATATCCGAACGATCGTTCTCAAAAGTTATGTCGCCGGGCATGATCAAACGAATATCTTTACCAACGCGAGCTATTTGCACGCCAGTGCCTTGCAATTGCGCTCTGAGCTCTTCATTTTGGCGATCCATATAATTGCCGGTTACACCCCCAACCGCAGCGCCGATACCAGCACCAATTAAGGTACTAGCAGTATTACCGCCTATTAATTGTCCAGCTAAAGCGCCACCAAGCGCCCCAACACCAGTTCCGATAGCTGTTCTACTAACTTGAGTTTCCCCAGTATAAGGATTAATGCTGGTACAACCACTTAACAAGCTGGTTAACACCAAGCTAATAACTAATAAAGCACTACGTAATTTCATATTCACCTCTTAATTTAAATAGTAAGTCGATTACAGTTTAGCAAAAAATAACGCAGTTTGGCAATTAAGCTTAAAAAAATGAAAAATAAATTGAAAAAGGCTGTTACCAAAAAACAAAAAACATGATACGATCGCGCCAGAATGAAAGGTCGTTTTTTATCTAAATAGTTTTTTCTCCGGATGTTCAGATGTTCCAACAACTTGTTGGTATCAATGCTGTGATTTTCTATACGCTGACTGTTTTTAGTTGGGCGGATATGGAAGGGGTTGATAGTGATGCTGCTGTGTTTACGGTTGATACGATGTTTGCCGTATTCGCAATATTTTTTAGTCAGGTTCTTCATAACTTTACAACTAATAAATAAGGGGAAATAATGAAAATAATCAAGCAAATCTTGAATTTTTTTAAAGCACCACCGCATATTGATAAAATTACTGACCCCAGTGTAATCGACAAAACTTACCGCTATTGGCGAATTAGAACGATGTACGCCATGTACATTGGATACGCCGGTTTTTATCTAACCCGCAAGAGCTTTACGTTTGTTATTCCCCAGATGATTCATGATCTGCATTTTACCAAATCTCAAATAGGTTTATTAGGAAGTGTTTTTTATATTACCTATGGAGTAAGTAAATTTATTAGCGGTATGATATCGGATAAGTCAAACCCTCGTTATTTTATGGCTGTTGGTTTAATTCTCACGGGTATAGCAAATATATTTTTTGGGTTTTCTTCTTCCCTCATGTGCTTAACGTTGTTTTGGTTAATCAATGGTTTTTTCCAAGGTTGGGGGTGGCCTCCTTGTGCTCGTTTGTTAACCCACTGGTATTCCAGATCTGAACGCGGTAGGTGGTGGGGTGTTTGGAATACGGCGCATAATGTTGGTGGGGCTCTTATTCCAATTGTTGTTGCTGGCAGCGTTGCTATTTCTGGTAATTGGCGTATGGCCATGTTTGTGCCTGGAGTAACTGTTGTTCTTATTGCTTTATTTGTAATTAATCGCTTAAGGGGAATTCCAGAGGCCCAAGGGTTGCCACCAATTGAAAAATATAGAAATGATTATGCGGGTGGAGAAAAAGAAGATAAGCAAACGGCGAAGAAACCGATGTTGGAGCTGTTTTTTACTTATGTGTTAAAAAATAAGTACCTTTGGATTTTGGCATTTTCCTACGCTTTGGTGTATGTGGTACGAACTGCTGTAAATGATTGGGGTTCGGTTTATTTAACTGAGCATGGTTATTCGTTAATGAAAGCCAATACTTGTATGTCGTTTTTTGAAATTGGCGGATTCTTTGGAAGTTTAGTTGCCGGTTGGTGCTCAGATAAAGTATTTCGCGGCATGAGGGGTCAAACGAACGTTTTGTTTTGTATAGGAATTATTGCCTTATTAATGGCTTTTTGGTTGGTACCAGGAAAACTTTTCATTTTCCACGCTTCAATTATGGCGGGAATAGGATTTTTTGTTTTTGGCCCGCAAATGCTGATTTGTACAGCTGCTGCTGAATTATCACATCGTGAAGCTTCTGGAACGTCAACAGGGTTTGTTAGTTTATTCGCCTATCTTGGCGCGGCTTTATCTGGGTATCCAGTAGGAGTGGTAATAAACAACTTTAGTTGGGAGGGTTTCTTTATTGTTATAGGCGGATGTGCTGTATTGTCAATTCTTTTGCTTATACCCCTATGGAATGCTGCCGGTTATAAGACAGTTAAAGAATGACAGAGAATCAGGTCATAAAAGAAATTCATGTGGAGTCATTGAGTCACGATGGGCGTGGGGTTGCGCATATTGACGGCAAAACTATATTTTTAGAAAATGCGTTGCCAGATGAAAAAGTGAGTTTTGTTTATACTCGTCGTCATAATAAATTCGATGAGGCGAAGGTTGTGGAGATCCTAAATCCATCTCCTGATCGCCTCATTCCTAAGTGTCCTCATTTCAATATTTGCGGTGGTTGCAGTTTGCAACACCTCAATCACGTCAAACAACTTTCTTTCAAAACAAACTCCTTCCAAGAACAAATGAAGCATTTTGGCAACTTGGATGCCATAAAAATTTTGCCACCAATTGTTGGTCCAGTCTGGGGCTACCGTAGTCGGGCTCGGCTTTCAGTAAAATATGTGCAAAAAAAACAAAAAGTGCTCGTCGGGTTTCATGAAAAAAATGGCAGATATGTGGCTGATATTACCGAATGTCCGATTTTACATCCGACAGTCGGTGAGAAAATTTTAGCTTTGAGTAAATTAGTTGAGCAGCTTTCTATTTACAATCAAATTCCACAGGTTGAAATAGCTTGTGGTGACGATGTTACCGTGCTTTTGTTTCGGCATTTGCAACAGTTTTCTGATAAAGATATCGATCTTTTGCAAAAATTTGGTGGCGAACATAATTTTCAAATTTATGTGCAAGCGGGCGGGGTGGAAACAGTTCAGCCCCTTGTATCAAACCAAGAGCCCATTCCATTAAGCTACAAACTCTCAGCGCAAAATATTGAGATGATTTTCTCTCCAGTAGACTTCACTCAAATAAATCAAAACATAAACCAACAGATGGTTGCTTATGTGCTTGAATTGTTGGAGTTACAACCAAGCGACAAAATTCTTGATTTGTTCTGCGGTATTGGCAATTTCACTCTGCCGATTGCAACAAAGTGTGCTGAAATTGTTGGGGTCGAGGGTAGTAAAAACGCAATCGTCCGGGCCAAACAAAATGCCGAGCACAACAAGATCAAAAATGCGGAATTCTACTGCGCAGATTTGACCAAGGAGCTAACTGCACTCCCCTGGGCGCAACAAAAATACGATAAGATTTTACTTGATCCACCGCGTACTGGCGCGCAAGGAATTTGTTCGCAAATTAAAAAATTTGGCGCCCAAAAAATAATTTATATTTCCTGCAATCATGCAACTCTTGCGCGTGATACCAAAGAATTAGTCGGCAATGGCTATAAATTGAAGAGCGCAAAAATAGTTGATATGTTTCCGCACACTAGCCATATGGAAATAATCACGAGTTTTGTGCGCAAGCAAAATTAGGTTCCCGTCCGGTTTGTAACACAGCGCTAAATTTCGATCTCCACTTGTGTCACGGATAGTGCATTCCCGGTTTTTATTACCTGAGGAAATAGCCGTCCAGGCAGGTCTGCATATTCATCAGCGCTTGGCAGGTGACATTCCTGATAAACCGGACGCCATGCTTCGATTTTTACTTGAGCATCTTGCAAAGATACGCGCCAATTCTCACTCTCACGCAAGCTTGCTTGGGTTAGAAAATATTGGTATTCACTATCGATGATATTACCCAGTATTGTTACGAATAATGCGTCCTGTGATTTTTTATCTTCAACTCCATCCGCTTCTATTCTTTTGTATATTTTATTTAAGTCAGCGAAAGTATTTTGCTTATTTTTTTGGTAGGCTACTAATATCTTTCGCGCACTTTCTTTTCCACCAACACGTTGAAGTGCCTCGCCCATTTCGGATCCCAGTGCGATTTCTAAATCAATTCTGCTTAACATATCAGCGACTTGTTTTTCATATATTGTATTGTCGTACCTAGCATGGTCTAGTTTTAGAGCATCGTGTAAACTTTCGAGCAACTGGGTGGTTATAGGGTTGCCAGTAAACTGTTTTCTTTGGTTGAGTTCTATTTGCTCCTCTGTACTATGGAAAACAAAAGATGGTGTATCATCCATGCTTGCTATCATCGCCTCAAGTCTTTTCACCCTGTCATACGTTATAAAGTCTTTGTAGATATCTTCTGAATCTTTTAACACCTTCTGCCATTCTTGACTTTCTGTAAACATTTTTACTCTGTCATAGGCAGTGGTAGGTTTTTGGTACAGATCATCCTGCAGAATATCAAGCCTTCTTAATCTATTAACTATGGCCGCAGCTTTTAACATCCCTTCGGTTTGTGTCCAGCCACAATTGCCTATGGTTTGTCCAGGCATAGGAATGAGAATATGTCCTGGAATATTACTGTCGGAGTCTTCTCTCAGTAAGCTATAAATTTTGGTCCGCGTGTCTGTTTGTGAGTGCGGTTCTTTCATCCAATCAATGGCAGCTATAACTTGAGGTAGATCTCTAATTATTTTAAACACTTTAATGCCTGGTTTTTCTCCTGATTCATCTCCTCCTCTATTGATCCAGAACAATAACTTTCCATCTGTTAGTATCGATTCTGCATGGCTGTCTGAGGTGGTGAATAGAGTTGTAATATTTATTGCCTGATATTGTCCAGGTGCTAGTTTTGTGGTGTCTATATCTTTAGCCATCCCAAAGTTATTTATAATATTGGCAATTTGATAAACTTCGTCGCTTTTGACAAAAAGTTGATATGCGGCAAATGATTTTTTAAATTCGTATAACATCAAATTGCCGTTTGATCCTTCTCCTTCTAAAGATTTTGCTTCATTATAACCAGCGGCGTTAATGAATTTATTAATCGCTGCTATTTCTTGTGGTTCAAGCTCGACTGGTGTTATTGGTGTTGCTGCAATAGCTTGTAACTTGGTGAGTACCCCGTCGTATATACTTTGTGGTATCCCTTTTTCAAAAGTATAAGCAGGTGCTATTTCTATGCGATCTTTTCCGTCTATTTTACCATAAGCTTTACCCCCATCTAAGGATAATACGAACTCATGAGGTATGGATACGGAAGTAAAGGTTGGAGTTAAGCGATACTCGTGTTCGGTATAAAGTTTAAATACATTTTTTTCTAGATCAAATGCGTGCGTAGCCATGATGGCGTATTGTGCTTTGGCAGCCGAGCGATAAAATAGCTCATATTGTTTATTTGTGTTTTGGCGTGGGAGTTCTATTGCTGATAATGGAGTAGATCTTGCTGTGCTCTCAGCATTCCACCAGTAGCTATTAATAGTCTGGTCGGCGGGTTTAAACTGCTTAAGGCCATAAGCTATGTGACTATCTGGGTAGGTTTGCGCCACATATTTATAGTATGGCGGCGTAAATCCTGACAAACCATCGTCATGTGGCTCATCTGTTGTTTCAGGGATTCCACCATCTATTCGCTCTAAATATTGGTCGAGGCCTACAGTAAGCTCAGGATATTCTTTTTTAAGAGCCTGAACCAATTCACCGCGCAATTCTGCATAATTTGTCCTCCCTTCAGTTATTTTGCTCCATGTCTTTAAGATGAATTCATTGCATTTTATGGCGTTTATAGCTTGATCCCGGTTCATGAGATTAAAATATTTTAAAACGTCAGTTAATGGTTGTGATCTCATTCTCTCAGTTTTTTCTGCTTCTGATAGCTCTCGCATGTGAGACTCTATGCTCTCACCAAAAAGTTCTCGATTAAATATGGAAATAATTTCTCCGGGATGTCCATTCCTTGCGACCCTGCCATAAATTTGCATCTTAGTGCTAAAGGTAATGTTGGTGCAAAGGTTGATTCCTAAAAAACCATCTTTATGTTCAGTATAGAAATCCGTACCACGACCAAGCATAGGCGTGGTTACGGTGAGGTAACCATCTTTACCAGCGTTATCGAGGATTTCTCTTACAGTTCTAGCAGTATCTTTCTGCGATGCGGCATATAATTGTGAATTGGTTCGATGATCACGCATTTCCTGATAAACTTGTTCTGCTTCTTTTGTTGATTCAGCAAAAATGATGACTGGCCTGTCAACGGGAAGAGTTTTTAAAATATCATGGGCTTTTTGATATTGTTCCTCTTTGTTTTTTGCTTCTTCTTGGCTAACTTTTTTTCTATCCGCATCATGTCGTGGCAGATTAAAAGTAAGCATCTTATTTGTAACTCTAAATTCTCCGATTTCTTCTTTGCTTCCAGCTGTGCCAGTCATACCGATAATTCTCCCCCCGCTTAATCTATAGTAATCAAAAAAGTTTTTGGGGCTGATATTAAAAATAGTGGAGGAGGGAATGGAAACATCGAATCGTTGTTTTAATTCCGGGTGTTGTTGTTCTAGCAAAAGGTGTACAAAAGGTTGTACCCCATCGCCAAATACTGTTCCTCTGCTTGGCTGGTCTTTGATGATGGGTGTGACTTGCAGTAACGCCTTCTCGTTTGCGATATTTTCTTTGAGGATAACATAGTCAACTCCTTCGACCAGCTGTTTTGCTATCACAACAGCGGAAAGTAATTTATCAAACAATTGATCTGCATGCTTATTGGTTTTAGATAAGGCGCGATGTAGGGCATGGAGCTTTGGTGCCCGTGGATCTTTGCTGTTCTTCAAATCATTAAGCTGGGCTAAACTTAGTGGATATTTATACGATGAATCATAGAGCAGAAATTGGTATGCCAAATACAGCCTTAGATTTTTGACATCATCTTGTCTAGAAAGATTTTCATTTTCAAAGATTGGAGTTTTAGAAAATTCTATGATGTAATCAAATAAGGCTCTCGTTTCTTTCTGAGTGGTTTTAATTAATGAAGTCGCTAGTTTAAAATTGATTCCGGATGTTAAAACAAAATCAACCTCATCGCCAATCAAGCTAACGTCGGTATTTAACCCTATATCGATTTTATCGCTGTAAAACTCTCTATTTGCTCTGAAGAGCGCCAAATCCGAGGCAACTGCATAGTTAATTCCACCTTTCTCGTAGGCGCTAATTTCTGATGCAGCGGTTATGATGCTGCGAGATACGGTTAGTCCTAGATTTTGATAAAACAAAGCAAATTCTTGACGATCTTTTCTGGCTAATTCTTGGCTCGACGTTACCACATCAACAGTTTGTCCTGTGAAACACAAATATGCGGCTTGCAGCGCCGCAATTAAACTTTTGCCTTCTCCAGTAGCAATCTCTTGGATAGTATGATTAGAATTAATGACACTCAAAAGCACACTAAGTATTTGTGTGTCTCGAGGAAACATACCCGTGCTTCTGTATAATGTTTCAAAAGCAAGAGCGATGTATTCTAAATCAACTTGCTCTATCTCTTCTTTTGCATGTTCCTTTAGCAGCGTGCGTCGACGTTTTAATTCAATAGCCTTCGCCCTGATCGCATTAATATTTAAAGCGCTATAAGTTTTAGCCTTTGCCATTACTTGTGTAAAAAGGTCATGTAACTTCCGTTGTTCTGCCGCATAAATCTCCCTTCCCTCATCATTATCCGTATTTTTACCTCGCATTTCTTTAATCTTTGAAGTAACCCTAGCTTCGTCATATTCAAATCTTTCTGTGTGATACTCAGAAAAGATGGCTTGCGCTGCTTCCGGGTGATCGATATGATTAAAAACTTCATTAATCCTGTCTTGTTTCGGGACGTTATCTATTAGCAAGTAAGAGCTAATTAATTTTGCATAACCCATATCGTTTTTCATGATTCGTTTTACTAGTAACGAATACCGATCTTTGGTGATGTCGCTACCTAATTTCAATGCTATGCCCATCAAGATCTCAATTTTTTTGATTTCTTTTATGGCTAACAAGGTTTTGAAATTATCGCCCAAAACCTCAGCTAGTCTTTCTATGTCTGCTGGCGAAATACGAAGCATAAAATCTACCAGTTCATCAATATTTTCGGCTTGGCCATCTATTACTGATAAAATAGGAATAATTGAATAATTTGAATGCTCCAAACAATAGGTGGTGATTCTTTGAATATTAGGGCTGCTATATTTTGCATCTGCAAGGTGTTCGATGTGTCGATATAGCTCTTCAGGGCTAATACCGGTACCAGATTGCATAAAATGATCAGTTGCGATTTTAAATGCATCGAAGTGTTGTCCTATGATTTTATTTCCTGCGCTTTTTATCAGCGTAGGTAAGGTATGGCCCTTGGCTTGTAATGCTGTTTTATCTATCGAGTTAAGATAACGCAACACTTCACCTTGTGTGGGGTAGGGAATATTGGGTTGAGCTAATAAATGATCTAAGAACTCTTGTCGTTCACGCTGATCAATATATTTACTCAGTAATTTAGAAAGTTGATGATAGTTAAGCTCAATTTCTAAAAATTGCTCTTCCAGTTTCTTTTTGGGGTTAAATAAAAAGGTTAGTTTTTTTTGTTCCTCTTGTTTCCAATCTGTTTGATGTTGCGAAAAAACAGAGAATATTGCAACGGCCACATCAAAGTGAATTTTTTGGATGAGCTCCTGATCTTCTAGATCTTTAGTAAAATTTATCTTGATAAAATCTTTGTCTTCTAAGATATTTTTTCTTATATCACTAAAGCGTTTTGATTTTACTTCATCCGTCAGTGAAAGAGGGTGTGTCCCTGCTAATTCACTAAAATCAATTGTGGATTGCTCCACAGCACGGACATTAGCATCATTAAATATTGTTTTTTTAGAGGAAGAGGGAATTTGCGATTGTTTTGCGGATTCTATCTTGGTGCTAATAGCATCAGGATGGTCCAAATCGTCTAATGTTATGATAGGGAAAGCACTAGCAACAATTTCACCCCCAGCATATGGTAATTGCGTGGTAGCAAAGCTATCAAGTAATTGATCTTTAAGAGAGGGGGTTAGTGTCCCTAGCTTTGAAAGCAGTGTTTTAATACGATCGGCATTTATCTCTTGTTCTCTTCCCAGGCTCGCGGCAAAAAATGACAGGTTCTCAGGATGTTTCCCTTGTTGAGTCAGCAGGTCATGGATCAATGGCTGGGTACCTAGGGTGTCTATGGGATCTGTTTCTTGAGAAGCAGCTGGTTTGAATAAATTACCGATAGCATTTGCGATAGCCCCGCCTCTTGCACGTAACTCATCGTATCCAGCTGTTGCGGATGGCTCATCGGCGGGTACAGAGCTCGATGATATTGGTGTGGACAATAAAATTCTCAGCATTTGCGTAAAATGGCCGTTGTATTGCAGTAATATTTTGGCTTTCTCAATTGTGTCAGCAGCCAGAGTAGGATCGACTAATCCCAAAGCAACCACTTGAGCAAAGTTAAAGGACGGGTTTTCTTTGTAGATATTAATAAAGGCTTCAACCATTCTTTTATGCCGCGCTTCTTTGTCTTTAACCTCTGGGCTTTTATCAAGACTACCACCGATAACATCATATCGACGGATCACACGTGAAGGGCCATAATTAAGGTCTTGTTCGATGTCGTATTGTCCGGAATTTGCGTGAATATCGTCGTATACTTTAACATCAGAAAATAGAGTGTTGAATAAGGAAACATACGAAGCAAACTCCTGATCTGGATATTTCGGGTCATAATGTCCCCCAGTTGATGAGAGTATATTAAGAGCCAATAATTTAATATTCTCTGCCGCTTGTGGCGCTGTAAAATTTGTTACTAAATTGGAATCATCTGTGACCACCCCCACAACAGCATAACAACGATGCTTGGTTTTTTCTTTTGGCGCTCCACTGAGAGCTATCATTTTTTCTTCATAACTTTTATCGCCAAAATATGGTTGATGTACCAAAGGTGCTTGGAAGGATTCAAAAATAGTGCCAGCCATTTCGCTTGGGGACAATGTTATATCAAAACATGTTTCGCTATTCAGTCTGCACTGTTGAATTCGCTCATCCAAAACAGTAGGCAGGGTTAACGACTTCTTGTCGAGCTTTGTTTCCCCGAGATATAATTCATAAGTGCCGCCCTCAAGCTTAATGGATATAGGGCTGTGGATACTTTCAGTGGGGCCAGCATTTTTAAAAACCGATTGCATCTCAGGGTTCATGATTTTACCCATCAACTGAGATGATATCTCAGGGAAACGAGACAATAAAAGTTCTATTAAGTCCCCCGATTGACTTTCTGTTAATCGGCAAAGTTCATTGTTATTTTTTGTATATTGTTTTATGTCTGATAATTTTGATTCTATTTTTTCCTTAGACAGTCCCAGTTCAGAAAGCTTTATTGTTTCAGAGAAATCATTTAATTTTATCTGTAAGGTTATTTCGCCATCCTCTATTACAAAGAGAATATATTTTTTTCCTAATTCATCCTCCAGTTGCGATGGTGTGCGATTGGCGTCAGGATTATAAATAGCTCCAAAAATAAACGCGCCTGCGTCTACTGCGTATCTGGAAGAAACTTCGTCAAATAAGGAATATTCCATAGTCCTAAGAGATTCTCTTTTAGGGTTATCCTGTTTATCTGTGAAACAGAAGGGGTAGCAATAATTTCTTATATGTCCCCTTTGGTCTGGTAATGCATAGAAGTGGTCGAAATATGTTGCTATGCTTGGTCTTTGATGCGGGGGAAGAGTAGTGAGATACCTCATGGTGTTGGTTAGTGGTGCATAGTCAGTAGTGCTCCAGCCTGTTGGATAATCTTTATCGGAAATCTGTTTTATCAATTGATCAGGAGTAATGGTGTCTCTGTTACCGGATAAGGTTGCATCTCTAGCACTCAAAGCAAGCGATGGATGTATTATATTTAATCCCAGATCTCCGGCCCTCCAATACTGTTGCGGATCTTTTAAAATTGAACTTCCTTCTGTGCTATCTAAGTATTCCAATTGCTCCTTTATGTTTCCACCATGAGATGTAATTAAGCTCAAGATATTAACGAAGCGGCCCAATACTGTTTTAAAGCTGCTACCACTTTCCATTTGTTTTTTTATTATTGATATAGATCGCGTTAATATTTCTTCTTGTAAAGCATCGGTAACTTTATTTATTACCATGAGTTCTTTTAATTTTTTATAAAACTCATCCAATCCTTCAAAAACATCTTCAGGAAGGCTGTTATGTTTAAATCGATATCCTTCTAAAACCTCACGGAAAAATTTTTGTTTTTCCGTGTTAGATGGGGGTAGTATCTCTTGAAATAATTTTTTAAAAAACAAAGACGCTCCTTCCTCCAATAAAAAGCCTCCGTCCGAAATTCCTCCTAAAGTTTCGTGTGAAGAATATTCTGAAGTATTTTCACTTTTTATAATGTTGCTTAATATTTTTACTAACCCTCTGGTTTGTAGATTATTGTAGATATCTTGTAATCTTTGCTGGTCAGATTCGGATAAATCATAAAAATAGATTCCGGGGAATGTATCTAAAAATATTCGTTTACTTTCTCCAGTGTTTTGAACGAAAAAATGTTGTGTTACGCGGTATGATTGGCCTCCTGTAGGTCTATGAGTAATATGATAGCTGTTAAATGGTATATCTAACATAATGTCGGTAATCATCCCCTGCGATTTAATTATTGGGTGTGCATCGTATCCATGAATCTTAGGTGCAATATCGCTCCCATAGATATCGTTTAATGATATGGAAGCTTTGGTGGCAAATGGTAACCATGAGTATTCAAGGGGGTTGCTGGTATATGGTTTGATGGGATTCGGTTTTACTGTAAAACCATTTATTGGCATAGAGGCAAGCCTTTGATCAGAGGCGAACAGAATGTGGTTTCTATAGGCAAGCCCAATGGGTAGGTTATCCATATCAACACCATCGCGAAACAAGAAATAATTTTGCATCACCAGGTCTAACGCTTTGCTAGTAATGAATTTCATATCTCGAGCACTTGCAAATAAAGAGGGAACTAATGTGTATGGTTCCGTCTTATCTTGGTAGTCGGACTGATCTTCTTCGTAAAAACACTGTAGTTTGATTTGCTGTGCCCTTTGAATAGCCACCGTTTCATCAAATTTATTATCTGCTTGTTCTCGGTCTAGATCTAATTCGCTCTCGCTTTCCAATTGTCTCTCAACCTGCGCATCCAAATCGATGTTTTTACTAACCTCTAATGGAGCCTTGCTGCCGCGCTTAATGGCAGCAGGGTTTTTGATTCTTTTTTCATCTGTTGGGTTATCGCTTGCTGTTATATATGATGGCTCTTTTAATTCAAAAGTGGTTTTTGCGCTTCCTCTTCTTGTATGCTCTACGTAGTTATGCAATATAAGCCGATCTGTTTCTTCATTGTTTAATAAGGCAAGGCTATGAGCATCTTTATAAATTAATTTGCGCTCTGAAATTTTTTCAAACCCCAGTATGTCATTTTTTCCGATGGAATCAGCGCGAATAGCTTCTATATCCCTGTCGGTTACAGGAATCATCATCAAGTTGATGCGTATTTTGTTATCTCTTACGAAATCATTGAGTTGTTCTGTGCTGATGGTTGGTTGATCTTGATGAATAAACAGCAATAATTCTCTAACCCCAGTTTGAGCCAGTTGGTTAATTTGTGCCGCAAATTGTGCATCTAGAGCAAGATTTGTCGTCCGTAAATACAGGGATTTTAGCTCTAATTGCTTGTATTCATTAAAAATAGTCGGATCGAGCAAGTCGGATAATCTATAAACCTGGTTGGTTAAATTGATATAAGGTTGATACCGTTTTTTTGCTAATAAAAATTTTTCTCTCAAGTTGGGTTGGTGGTCGCTGGATTCGCTAGTTGATTGTTGTTGTGGCGAAACGAAACTAGTTGTGTCGCCGGATGTAGGGGCTGAGGCAGTATCTACTTCTTCTTTAGAAGAAGGAGGAATGGTGCCATCTCCTTGCAAAGGATCGAAAGGTTGGAGTGTAAGGGTTTCTGTTTCAGCCGATGGATCTGCTGCGAATGCAGGTGAAAATATCGGGCTGGAGAATGTTATTAATACAACAAGAGAAACAATTCGACGCCAATGCCAATAGCGGCAAAAAACAGTGGATTTGTTTTGGGATTTAAATTTATATTTTAGTAGGTCAGTAAACATTCGGTGATCCTTTTTTCTTTCAAAATCATTCTTGCTTAATGTGATCATAGCAGCCGATTATTAACAAAACCTTAAGAGGGTATAATTATTATTCTGGGGTTGAAAAAACGATGCGGTGTGTGAGTTAACGTGTTGAATTTAAAAAAGTTGTGGCTTCCGATGATATAAAATTCAAAATATTTTGATAACGTGCCCGGTCTATTTTTGCGGGATCGCTAGCAAAGTAGGGTAATGTTAAAAACCAAACTTTTTCGTTTAATGGGTTGTTTAATTCCGGATGATTTTTAGCAAATTTTTGCCAACTTTTTTCAGGGTTTTCTTGGAGATACGCGACACCTTGCCGGAGTGCTTTGACGAATTTAGTTAAAGCTGGATCATTAATTTTATTTTTATTTGTAACAAAAATTAATTCGTCATACATAGGGAAGCCATGATTTTCCGGGTAAAACATTCTAACGGGTTTGCCTGCGAGTTCCATAATAACGGGTTCAAAGTTGCGCATGCCACCCGTGAAGCCATCAATTTTGCTGGTAAGCAATGCTTGGGTAAGATTGAATTTTACATTTATCAATTCGACATCGTTGGGGGTTAATCCGGCATTTTTTAGCATGGTAGCGAGTACGATGCTGTTATTGCCAATTGCGCTATAACCAATTCGTTTTCCTTTGAGATCTTTGAGCGAGTGAATTGGCCCGTCTTTTAAAACGACGAGGCAGTTTAGCGGGGAATTTATCAAAGTGGCAAATTGCGTTAATGGGAGGCCATGTATCGTTTTATAGATTAATGCTGGTTGGTAAGTTACAGCAATGTCTGCTTGGTTGGCCACAACCATTTTTTCGCCTTCGGATGTGTCAGCTGGAGGAATAAATTTAACTTCGATTCCTTGTTGAGCGAAAAATCCTTCCTGCTCGGCAACAAATAATGGAGCATGATTGGGGTTAACAAACCAGTCGAGTACTACCATCAGTGGTTTTTGTTTGATGGCAAAAGCTGAACTGTAAAGTACCAGCAAAAAGCAAGCTAATAGTCTATTGATCACTTGTTTCATTGCTCCATGAAATTACGGATTTTATCGACAAATCCACTATGAAATAAAAAGCCAAAGTTAAAATGATCAAGACAAATAATGTTGCAAACATTAAATCAATTTGCATTCTTGAGTTTGCGTTTAAGATTAAAAATCCAAGTCCTTTGCTTGCGCCAACCCATTCGCCAATTACGGCTCCCATTGGGGCAAAAGTTGCTGCGACGCGTAAACCACTGCCAAGAGATGGCAGCGCCATAGGAATGCGAATGCATCGTAATGTTTGCCATTTAGATGCGTTCATCGTTTGTGCAAGATCCAAATATCCTTGTGGAGTGCGACGTAAACCATCATAAAATGCGCTGGTGATCGGGAAAAACAGCATCAAAATTGTAGTTACGATTTTTGATGCCATGCCATAACCAAACCAAATCACGAATAAGGGTGCGATAGCAAATGTTGGTAGTGCTTGGCTGATTAATAGAATTGGTAAAAACCATAAGCGCATTGGGCGAAAATAGATTAATACCAGTGCGCCAAAAGTTCCAAGCAAAAAGCTAAAAGCAAAGCCAAGAGAGGCCTCGATTATCGTAGGTACTGACTGTTGCAGGATTAAAATACCGTAGCGTTGAAAGCTTTCTAACACCAAAAGAGGGGTTGGTAAAATGTATGGCGGTAAATTGAAGATAACAGCAATAAATTGCCATATTAAAATTAGCACTATAGCGATTATTGTTCCGCGTAATATAGTTATCATAAAAATTCTGGCCTCTAATCTTCCTCGCTGTTTTCGGCAAGTAGTTGCATTAATTTTGCGTGTTGTTGCAACAAGGTTATGTCAGTTGGGTCGCGCGGTGCTGAGCCTATCGGTTCAATTGGAACGCTTATTTTTACAGGCGAACCGGCCATAGTGTAAATATAATCTCCAAGTCTTAAGGCCTCCAGCGGATCGTGAGTTACCAACAAAACTGTACGATTTATCAATAGCTTGCTCGCTAAATTTTGTAATTTTAATCTCGTGATTACATCCAAAGACGAAAATGGTTCGTCCATTAAAATTATCGGGCGATTTTCGAATAGAGTTCTAACTAGCGCAACTCGTTGTCGCATACCACCAGATAGTTGCTGCGGTTTTAACTGAATAATATTTTTTAAGCCAGCATTTTCGAGCAAATCAATAGCTGTTTGTTTTAATTGCGGGGTTGTTTTCTCGTTACGCAAATGGGCGCCAATTAACACATTATCTAAAACATTTAACCAAGGCATCAATAAATCTTGTTGTGCCATGTAAGTAATGCGATTGCTTAATGGTTGGTTATCTGAGGTGGTAATGCTACCAAAGCACTCGGTATCTTTTGCGTATTCTAGTCCAGCGATAAAACGCAACAATGTTGTTTTACCAACGCCACTTGGGCCAAGTAAACAGGTCCATTTTTGCGCCGGCAAATGAAAATCCAGTTGATCAAACAGCCAGTGCTGTCGATAGCGTACGTGAAGTTTGGCTATGGTAAGCGCAGGTGGTTGATTTTGATTCATTAAGGCAATCATAGCATTAAAAACTAATTGGCACATATGTTCGGTTGTCTTAACCCGATCTATTTCAAGAGGTTTATCCCATATCTATTTGACAATTGATAAGTTTTGAGGGTATAGTGGCATAAAGTGGCGGGTAGTGGAAAAAAGTGGAGATAAATTAAGAAATGTTTCGTGGAATTAACTTCATTAATTTAGACGCAAAAGGGCGCATGGCGATGCCCACGCGCTATCGTGCGCAACTGCAAACTGGCGCAAAAGAGCAGTTAGTAGTTACGATTGATACGGAAGAAAAATGTTTGTTGTTGTATCCACTATCAATTTGGGAAGAGATCGAGAAGAAAATTGAAAATCTCCCAAGTTTTAACCAGATAACTCGTCGTATTCAACGCTTATTAATTGGACATGCAACTGAATTAGAAATGGACGGTAGTGGTCGTCTTTTGTTGCCACCACTTTTGCGTGAATACGCAGGTCTTGATAAAAGCGTGATGTTAATTGGTCAGGGCAAAAAATTTGAAATTTGGGATACAAAAATTTGGACAGAGAATCGCGATAATTGGTTGGCTAAAGGGATAGATGAATTATCAACCTTGCCGCCAGAATTACAATTGCTGTCGCTGTAAATAGTTTGATGAATAGAAAGCATAAATCTTGGTCTTGCTCTGAAAAGTCTTCTCAAGATTTTTTGGAGAAAAGTGTTGGTGGTGAGCATAAGCCAGTGTTGCTTGAAGAAGCGATAGCAGGGCTTAATATCAGAAAAGATGGCGTTTATGTTGATGCGACTTTTGGTCGTGGCGGGCATAGTCGGGAAATTTTGCGGCATCTTGATGATAGTGGGTCTTTGCTTTGCATAGATAAAGATTTGGAGGCGATCCAAAAGGCACAGCAAATTGGTGATAAGCGTCTAATTATTCGGCAAGGATCGTTTGCCAAGATTAAAACATGGATTGATGAGCTTGGTTACAGCGGAAAAGTTAACGGTATTTTGTTGGATTTAGGGGTTTCTTCCCCTCAGTTAGATAGTGCGCAGCGTGGTTTTAGTTTTTTGCGCGATGGGCCATTAGATATGCGAATGGATCAGGAGCAGTTACTTGATGCAGCTAAATGGCTGAATCGCGCTAAAGAAAACGAAATTGCTCAGGTTTTAAAGGAATACGGTGAGGAGCGGTTTAGTAGAAGGATTGCTCATGCGATTGTGGTGGAACGTGCAATTGCACCAATTGTAACAACTGGTCGGTTAGCTGAAATTGTTAAAAAAGCTAATCCAAAATGGGAAGAGCATAAGCATCCGGCAACAAGGGCTTTTCAGGCGATTCGCATATTTATTAATGATGAATTGCAAGAGTTGCATGATTGTTTAGGTCAATGTTTGGATGTGTTGGCAGTTGGTGGGCGTTTAGCAGTTATTAGTTTTCATTCCTTGGAAGATAGGATTGCAAAGCAGTTTATGCAAAAGCACATGATGGGTCATGTGCCAGAAGGCGTGCCGTTGCGAGATATACAATTACCCAAGCGTCTAAAACGCATTGGGAAAGCTATTCACGCTAGCACGGAAGAGATAAATAATAATCCGCGCTCAAGAAGCGCAATCTTAAGGATAATGGAGAAGTTAAAATGAATGCAGTAGCTAGGACGGTTGTTTCAGACAACACATTTGTACGGGAAACGCTGATTAGCTTTAATTTGCCAGAATTAAAAATTTTGGTGATGGTATTTTTATTATTGATTTCAGCGTTGGGGATGGTCTATGTAAAAGATCTCAATCGTCGATTATTTATAATGCAACATAAATTGCAAGCACAAAGCGAGCAATTACAGTCTGATAGTAGTAAATTATTGTTAGAACAAAGTGCATGGGCAGCTCAGGCACGGGTGCAAATGGTTGCCCAGCGACAATTGCAAATGCAAATTCCTCTGTCTGGCGACGTAGTAGTGATAAAAACCTAATGAATTATGCGCGATCAAGATGATGGGTATAAATGGCGGCTGTTGATTTTAGTATTAATTTTGTTCGCCACTATATTGGGTTTACTTGGTCGAATTGTTTATTTGGGCATTATTAAACACAGTTTTTTGCTTGATCAAAGCAATATTCGTAGCGTTCGTGAAGTGAGTGTTCCAGCTCATCGCGGCATGATTACTGATCGTAGTGGCAGGCCGTTGGCAATTAGTATACCGGTAGCGTCAATTTGGGTTAATCCCAAATTATTTAATGCTACTAGCGACCAAATGGCGCAACTGGCGTTGTTACTGAATGTACCAAGAAAAACTTTGCAGCAGAAGATTATAGGGCAAAAACAGCGTGGATTTGTTTATTTAAAACGTTCACTGCCCCTAGAGCTGGTTGCCAAAATTACAGCGTTGCATATTCCGGGGATTTTTTCAGAGCGTAGTTATAAGCGTTACTATCCCGAAGCAGATGCTATGGCGCATGTGGTTGGTTTTACTAATATTGATGATAAGGGGCAAGAAGGGTTGGAGTTAGCTTATGATTCTTGGTTACGTGGTGTCCCTGGAAAGATGCGTGTTGTCAAAGATTGTTTAGGAAATACAGTTACTAATTTAGGAGTGATTGCAGAACCACAGCAAGGACGAGATTTAATGCTTACCATTGATAGGCGAGTGCAATATTTGGCGTATCATGAATTAAAGAAAACAGTTGAAGAGTATAATGCTGATTCTGGTTCAGTAGTGATTTTGGCAGTTAAAACTGGTGAGGTTTTAGCAATGACTAATTTTCCCTCATATAATCCCAATAGTCGTTCTGGAATTTTTCCTGGTCGTTTTCGCAATCGTGCAGTTACTGATGTATTTGAACCGGGGTCGACAATCAAGCCACTGACCATCGCCAATGCTTTAAATAGTGGCAAATACACCCCCGATTCTGTAGTTGATACTAACCCCGGAAGATTAGAAGTTGGTGGTCATATTATTGTAGATGATAAAGGCATAAATAACGGGGTGCTTACAGTTACTGGAGTATTGCGTAAATCTAGTGATATCGGCACGTCGAAAATAACTCTGTCATTACCAAAAAATAGTTTATTAAATTTATTGAAGAATGTTGGTTTTGGGCAAAGTACGCAAAGTGGTTTTCCGGGGGAAGCAGAAGGAGTTTTGCCAGATTATCCCAAAATGCCACCAATCGTGCTGGCTAATTTATCTTACGGTTATAGCATTTCAGTGAGTTTATTACAGTTAGCACAAGCATATGCAGCACTTGCCTCTTATGGTTTGTTGCATCCGGTAACGTTTATAAAAAGAGATAAACCAGAGTCTGGCAAACAAGTGTTATCACCCAAGGTGTGTCGACAGATGTTGGCAATGTTAGAAGAGGTTATAGATATTGGTACCGGGCGTCGTGCGCAAATTCCTGGTTATAGGGTTGGAGGGAAGACAGGGACTGCATATATTGCATCGCCACGAGGCGGGTATTATAAAGATCGTTATTTTGCAACATTTGTTGGTATTGCTCCAGTGTCTGATCCGCAGTTGGTCGCAGCAGTAGTGATTAAAAATCCTCATGGGCCATATCGTGGTGGTAGGGTTGCCGCACCAGTGTTTGCTGATATTATGAATGGCACGCTTAGGATTTTGGGAATTCCGCCAGATGCGAAGGAAAGTATATAAATTTTTGAGGTTGTGATGCAAACAGTGGCTGGGAAAAAAATTAAACTAAAAGATCTTCTGATCGATACTGTGGAAATCAAGACACAGGATGATTGTTTAATTACGGGTATAGCAATAGATAGCCGTAAAGTTAAAGCTGGTGATTTATTTCTAGCGTATCAAGGCGAAGCGGTAGATGGTCGTGATTTTATTGCAGATGCTATTAATAATGGTGCTGTGGCAGTGCTTTGTGAAGATGCTATACCAAAAAAAATAGCAGCAACAACAGTGCCAATCATGGTTGCGCCTGATTTAAAAAAACAAGTTGGATTAATCGCCGCTAAGTTTTATGGCTATCCAGCGCGTAAATTAACGGTAATTGGTGTTACTGGGACTAATGGTAAAACCTCAATTACTCAATTTATTGCAACAACCTTAACGGACTTAGGTGTTCCTTGTGGGGTAATTGGAACGATTGGTGTTGGTTTTCCAGGAAAACTCTCCCCCTCGATTAATACTACCCCAGATCCGGTAACATTACAGCGCTGGTTGTTTGAGTTTAAAAAAGATGGTGTGCAAGCAGTTGCGATGGAGGTGTCGTCTCATAGTTTGGCGCAGGGGCGTGTTAATGGAGTCGATTTCAAGATTGCGGTTTTTACTAATTTGACACGCGATCATTTGGATTATCACAATACGATGGAAGATTATGGCGCTGCAAAGAAAATGCTATTTACGCAGCATGGGTTGCAATATGCGATAATTAATGCTGATGATGAATTTGGTCATGGATTGATTAGAGATCTAAAAACACCATTGAAGGCTTATGCGTACACAATTAAAGATATCCAAACTGAAGCTCCGACGATTCAGGCTCAAGATATTAAATTAGAGATAACTGGAGTAACTGCTAATGTCATAACCCCATGGGGTAGTGGTTTGTTAAAGAGTCGCCTTTTAGGTGGCTTTAACTTAAGCAATTTACTCGCGGTATTAGGGGTGTTGGGGGTTATGCGAGTAGATTTAACTGCTTCTTTAGCAAGTATTGAAAAATTACAGACTGTAAAAGGCAGAATGCAAACTTTTGGTGGCAATAAAAAACCATTGGTTGTTATTGATTATGCGCACACACCTGATGCGCTTGAGCAGGCTTTGTTGGTTTTGCGTGAATGCTGTCATGGTGCGTTATGGTGTGTATTTGGTTGTGGTGGGGCTCCTCGTGATCGCGGTAAGCGATCGATAATGGGAGAAATAGCAGAGCGTTATAGTGATCATATTATTATTACTAATGACAACCCGCGTGCTGAAGATCCGCAGCAGATAATAAATGATATTTTGCAAGGATTGTTGTGCCCTTGGGCAGCAGAAGTAGAGCAAGATCGTAGAGTAGCTATTGCGCATGCAATTGATTGCGCCCGCGCGAACGATATAATTTTAGTTGCTGGTAAGGGGCATGAGGAGTATCAGATTATCGGCAAAGAGAAGTTGCCGTTTAGTGATCAAGAAGTGGTGGAAAAGATCTTGAGCACCAAAGAATAATAGCCGCTCTTTATTGTTGTCATTTTAGGGCGTCATGAGACAAGGATGCCAAGCGCTAACTCACATGGAGGTTTTCATGGCGCCCTAAAATGACATCGTCTTGGATGAGCTTGCTGCTTTGAAAATTTTAAATAAAAGGAAATATAATTGTTTGTTAAAGTCAGAAATTTAAATATTCATTATAAAGTTACTGGTTCTGGTGAGCCGTTGCTGCTGCTTCATGGTTGGGGGTGTAATGCACAACATTGGACTAGATTGCAGCAGCATTTGGCTAAACGATTTACTACTTATGCAATAGATTTGCCTGGTTTTGGTTTAAGCAATTCTCCGGAAACGGTTTGGGGTAGTCCAGAATATGCGGATTTGGTGGCGCAGTTTATTGGTGCTGTGAAAGTTACTAATCCAATTTTAATTGGACACTCCCTGGGTGGAAAAATCATTATCAATTTAGTTGCGCGAAATTTAGTTGCTGTAAGAAAAATTGTTTTAATCAGTAGCGCAGGTGTTAAGTTGCCGCGGTCATTAGGGCTTTGGTTAAGAATTTATTCTTTTAAGGTTGTAAAGTTTTTCGCTCTATTGCCTATTACAAGAGGCCTTTTCGGGGCTAAGATTGAACGTTATAAGAGGAAATTTGGTTCTGAAGACTATCGAAACGCTGATGGGCATATGAGGTCAATTTTAGTAAAAGTTGTGAAGGAAGATCTAATCTCGTTGTTGCCGCTAGTTAAAGCGCCAGCATTATTGCTTTGGGGGGGTAAAGATATTAGTACGCCATTGCGAGCCGGCCAAATTATGCAGGCGATGATTTCTGGTTCCAAGTTGAAAGTTTTTCCTGGTAGTGGGCATTTTCCGTTTCTTGATAACTATGAGACAGTTGTTGTGGAACTAGATGGGTTTTTAGGGTGATTACTTATGCATAGCATTACCTATACGGTTTTATCTTTTTTTGTTTTAGCGTTAGTAAGCCACGCTTGCTACACCTCATGGAAGATCAAAAGGTATCTTCATATTTTGCAACTAAACTCCTATTTTAATAAGCGTTATCTTGTTTGGCTTAATAGGCGAAAACTGCGGGCTTTTCCTATCAAAGAGCTTGCTCCATTGGTTGCTTTGCTAGGTGTGTTTTTTCAAGTACCACTAGTGATTTTAGTGCTTTTTATTCTTGCTTATTTCAGGTTATTTTTGTTGCGTACGAGGTTGCCAGAAAAAAAACCACTTGTATTCACGGCGCGTGCCAGCCGTTTATTTGGTGCCAATATTATCTTGTTGATAGCTATTTATCTGCTGTCGTTTGTTGTGTGGTGGCATCACGGTGATGTTTGGGTAGCGACAACATTGGTTGTTTTAGTGTTTTATAATTTTTTTGTGCCAATAATTTTGATGTTGGTAAATTTGTTAATTTTGCCGTTGGAGCAGCTAATTCAACGTTGGTATTTTCTCGATGCACATAATCGAATAAGCAAACTGTCTAACTTGAAGGTCGTTGGAATAACCGGGAGCTTTGGGAAAACCACGACAAAATATGTTTTGGCAGAGATTTTGCGACAAAAGTTTAATACTTTAATGACCCCGGGAAGCTATAACACCACTATGGGGGTAACTAAAACCATTCGCTCAGAACTAAAACCAACGCACGATGTTTTTGTTGTAGAGATGAGCGCTAAAAAGCCAGGCGATATTAAAGAACTGTGTGATCTGGTGAAACCACAATACGGATTGATTACTGCGGTTGGTGAACAACATCTAGAAACTTTTAAAACTCTTGAAAACATTAAAAAGACCAAGGGAGAGCTGATAGAGTCATTGCCATCAAATGGCGTTGCTGTTTTTAATATGGATGATATTAATTGCCAAGAAATAGCTAGAGCAGCAAAGTGTCGTGTGGTTGGTTATGGTATTGACAAGGATGGCGTTGATTATCGCGTTAAAGATTTAACAATAAATGAGCATGGTAGTAATTTTACGGTTATTCGGGCGCGTGATAATTCTCAGGTTGTTTTTCAAACTAGATTGCTTGGGCGACATAATATCTACAATATTTTGGGAGCTATTGCTCTTGCTTCTGAGCTTGGGGTTGAGTTGCGTGAGATGCTTTACCCCGTACGACAGCTTGTAGCAATACCGCACCGATTAGAGTTAAAGCGTATTGGTGCCGATATTATTTTTATCGATGATGCATTTAATTCCAACCCGATTGGTAGCAAAATGGCTCTGGAGGTTCTTGAAAAGATTTCAGGTAAAAGAAAGATTATTATCACCCCGGGAATGATAGAGTTAGGTCCCAAAGAGGGCGAGTATAACGAGCGTTTTGGTGAATATATTGCACAAGCTTGTGATTATGTTATTTTGGTGGGCAAAGAGCAGACTGTGGCAATACGGCGCGGGTTGAAAACCAAGATATATCCAGAAAGTCAGTTATTCGTAGCTACAGATTTTGCCGAAGCAAAACAGCATTTAGAACAAATCTTACAAGCTGGTGATGTAGTCTTGTTTGAGAATGATTTGCCGGATAATTATAATGAGTAGAGGAAGTATTGATGAAATTGAATATTGCCGTAATTTTTGGCGGTAGAAGTGTTGAGCACGAGATCTCGGTGCTTTCTGCACAACAATGCATCGCCGCGCTTGATAAAAGTAAATATAAAGTTATTCCTATTTATATTTCTAAACAAGGCCAGTGGTATACCGGTGAGAAATTGCTTAATTTAGAAAACTATCGTGATCTTGAGCAATTGCTGGCTCAAAGCCAGAAGAGCGTGCTTGATCAAAATGCTGGTTCCGGCAAAGTTTGTAAAGAATCAGCGAGTATTTTTGGCAAAAGGCAGATTGCTGCTATTGATGTGGTTTTGCCAGTGACTCATGGCACTTATGGTGAAGATGGTTCCTTGCAAGGGCTATTTGAGACTATGAACATTCCTTATGTTGGTTGCGATGTTTTAGCCTCAGCAGTTACTATGGATAAAATCACAGCCAAAATGATTTTAAGGGGTATAGGTGTTGAGGTGTTAGATGATGTGTGGTTTTACGCGCATGAATGGATTGAGGCCAAAGATGCTGTGGTATCAAAAATTAAAGCTAAATTTAGTTATCCCGTGATTGTTAAGCCAAGTAATTTGGGGTCAAGCATCGGTGTGACAGCTGTTAACAATGATGATGAGTTAGAAGATGCAATTGATTTGGCGGTTAGTATGTCAAGGCGCATCTTGGTGGAGCCAAAAATATGTAATCTTAAAGAAGTAAATTGTGCAGTATTGGGTGATCATGAGGCTGTTGAAATTTCGGTATGTGAGGAACCAATTCGTGCCGATGCTATTCTTTCATATCAAGATAAATATCTTGGTGGTGCAAAAACCAAAGTTGGTGCTATTGGTGGCGAAGGAATGAGTGGTGCTAAACGCAAAATACCTGCAGAAATTTCTGATGAATTAAGTATAAAAATTCAGGCAATGGCGAAACAAGCTTTTATGGCTTTAAATTGCTGCGGTGTTGTTAGAGTCGATTTTCTTATTGATCAAGATACTGGTCGGGTTTATTTATGTGAGTTGAATACCATTCCTGGGTCACTTGCGTTTTATCTTTGGAAGCCAGTAGGTGTAGACTTTACAGCTTTAATGGATCGTCTGGTTGTTATTGCTTTAAAGCGACATCGGGAAAATAACAATTTAGTGGTGTCGTATAGTACAAATATACTTAAAAATTTTAAGGGGTTGGGCAGCAAAGTATAGCTCCAATTAGTGTAGGATATAATTATGTTATTTTATTTGGCAAGAATACTAGAAGAGTATTATCGCGGTTTTCACGTTTTTCACTATATTACTTTACGCTGCGTTTTAGCAGCCTTAACTGCGCTGTTAATAGCGCTATTAGTAGGGCCAGTAGTGATTCGGAAATTAACCAGCCATCAGGTCGGTCAAACTATTCGCTTAGAGGGTCCAAAAAGTCATATGCAAAAATCTGGCACTCCTACTATGGGAGGTGTTTTGATTTTAATTGCGATTAGCTTAAGTGTGTTATTGTGGGCAGATTTAGGTAATCGTTATGTTTGGGTGGTTTTTCTTACTACTATTGGCTTTGGTGTGGTTGGTTTTGTTGATGATTATCGCAAATTGATTTTAAAAAACACAAAAGGGTTGTTGCCGCGCTATAAGTTTTTTTGGCAATCATTAATTGGGCTATGTGCAGCTGTTTTTTTATTTTGGACTGCGAAATACACATCTGAAACTCGATTGATCATTCCTTTCTTAAAGTCGGTTAGTTTTGGTCTTGGTGTTTTTTACATTTTTTTTGCTTATTTTGTTATCGTAGGTACTAGTAATGCTGTTAATTTAACCGATGGTCTTGATGGCCTTGCTATTTTGCCAACAGTTATGGTTGCTGGGGCGTTAGGGATTTTTGCTTATGTAGATGGTAATGCCCATTTTGCTAAATATTTGTTTATGCCATATGTGCCTGGGGTTGGTGAGATTGCTGTGTTTTGTAGCGCGATTGTTGGTGCGGGTTTGGGCTTTCTTTGGTTTAACACCTATCCGGCACAAATTTTTATGGGAGATGTTGGTGCACTTGGACTTGGGGCGGCATTAGGAGTGTCTGCGGTCATTATTCGTCAGGAATTGGTGTTGATGTTAATGGGCGGGGTTTTTGTTCTTGAAACAGTATCGGTGATTTTGCAAGTTGCTTCATTTAAACTGACTGGCAAAAGAATTTTCAAGATGGCACCAATTCACCATCATTTTGAGCTAAATGGTTGGCCGGAGCCAAGAATCATCGTGCGTTTTTGGATTATAACAGTTGTTTTAGTGCTTTTGGGGTTGGCAACACTGAAATTGCGATAATTGTTCGTAGTATGTGTAGCGCCTAAATGCAATTTTTGCAAGATTATAGCTTCCACAACTAGTGCGTTTTTTAAACCCGGATGCGGTGGAGTGTTATAAGGAACTTTTATGTTAATGCGTAACCTGTTAATGATTGCTGTAACTTTACTTATCAATGGCTGTGCCAGTGATATGTGGCGACCACAAACAAGTAGCGGAGAAATAACACGAGAACAAATTGCTCCTCCACACGATATTGCTATCATGTTGCCATTAAAAGACAAAGGTGAGCTTGCTTGGACTAGTCAGGCAATACGCAATGGTTTTTTGGCTGCTTATTATGCGAGTCAGCCACAATCAGGTGTTAATATAAAAGTAATTGATACTAATGGCGGTGATGTCGATAAGCTTTACCACCAAGCGGTGGCGGATGGTGCAGAGATTGTTGTTGGGCCGCTTACTAAGCATGAAGTGGAGTTGATCGCAAACATTAATCCATTGCCAGTGCCAACGATTGCGTTAAATACTTTAGATGATTATAGGCATAATGTTAGGAATAATCTTTATCAGTTTGGTTTGTTGCCACAAGATGAAGCGAGACAAGTGGCAGTAAAAATGGCGCAAGAACAGCTTAATAATGCGGCTATTATCGTTCCAGAAGGTTTGTGGGGTGATAAAATAGTTGCGGAATTTACGCGCGAGTATGAGGTATCTGGAAAGCAGATTGCTGCAACTTTACGTTATCGTTTTGGTAGGGATCTAGCTGGACAGATTTGTAATTTTTTGGCAAATGATGCGGCTAAGCTTTGTACGCCACAGAAAAACAAAAAGCAAAAAAAATCAGATGAAATAATGCGTCGTCAGGATATTGATGCGATTTTCTTTGTTGCGACGACTCCTGTTCAGGCGCGACAAATTGTGCCGCTGCTGAAGTTTTATTATGCTGGGGATTTACCAATCTATTCAATCTCAACTGTTTATGGTGGTGTTTCGAGGCCATATTTAGATCAAGATATCAATGGTGTTTATTTTTGTGATATGCCTTGGGTGGTTGCTCCGCCGGGATCTTTTAGTCCTAGTCTTCAAGCAATTCATAAACAAATTGCCACAACCACTCTTTGGGCAGAGTCATTCGCTAGTTATAGCAAGTTTTACGCATTAGGTATTGATGCCTATAATTTAGCGGTGAGTTTGAATGTTCTGCTTAATGCGCCGCAAAACGGAGTCCCAGGGGCAAGTGGAACTTTGTATCTGGATGGTTTCAATCACATTTATCGTGAATTACAGTGGTCCCAGATTAGAAATGGGGTGGTTAGAGACTTTTAATGCCAATGTTTTGGTTGTTTTAAGGATATTTTTATGAAAAGCAATATGTTGGTAATAAATTGGCAGAGCTTTATTGAGCTAATCCTGAAAATAAGAACCGAAAAGCAACTGGTTGAATTATTTGATTTTTTATTAACGGATGCAGAACAAGAGGACATTGCAGTTCGATACGCAATAATAGTAGAGCTGCTTGCCGGTAAAAAAACTCAGCGTGAGATCGCAGAGCAATTAAAAATTAGTACAGCTAAAGTTACTCGCGGTTCAAACGCGTTGAGAATAGCAGATCCAGAAATTAAAAAGATTATAGTGACACAGAGTTAGTAGCATATCTTGAGCAGATCTTCTGTTCTTAATTGGTTTTTTTGTTTGGATTCTATACATTGCGCAATTTCTCCATTAGCTAGTGCCAAAATCCTATCGCCGTAATTTAATGCCAAATCCAAGTCATGTGTTGATAGAATACAGGTGATGCTGTGTTTGCGAATTACTTTGGAGGTGATTTCCATAAGCCTTGCTGCGGCCCGTGGATCTAGAGCGCTGGTGTGTTCATCTAATAATAAAATTTTTGGTGGATATAAGATGCTAAGCGCTAATATTAAGGCTTGTTGTTCGCCACCAGAAAGATTTATTACCGGGATATCTAATTTTTTTGTTAAATCTTGATTAAACTCATGCAAATAATCGATAAAAAAAGCTCTTTCCTTTGTTGTGCTTATGCGTAATAAATTGTTTTCATGGGATTGTTTAACTAAGATACAGTTTTCCAACACGGTTAAAGATGCAAACAAAGATTCTTGGTGGTTTTGTGTTAAAGTGATGATTTTTTTTGCTAGCTGTTGATGCGAATAGGTTTTTAAATCCTTTCCTTGTAGAAAAACATGTCCTTGAGTGGCTCGATAACGACGGTCTAAAATTTTTAATAAGGAGCTTTTTCCTGAGCCGTTATGTCCTAGCAAAACAATAAAATCTCCCGCATGGATGCTATAATTGATATTATTCAATATTGGCTGTGCCAAACCAGTTAGCCTTAAGCCAACATTATTTAAATTTAACAAATCTTTGTTCATGACAAGCCTCGGGTTTTGGCGGCATACGCCAAACGCAAAAATATTATTAGGACTAACCCGATTAACATTTTTAAGTATAGGGGGTTAATTTCAAGCCTTAACAATCCGTTAATTGCAAAAAAATAAAATAATACCCCAATAAAACACGCGCTAAATTCTATGCTTATATTGAATTTATTTTGTGTTGAGATTATGTGTAAAATTTGTTTCCCTAAAATAACCGTACCTAGGGCAGTTAGGGTCATGCCATAACTCATGCCAATATCAGCATAACCGATCGTTTGGGCGGTTAAACAGCCAGATATTGCAGCTAAGCCATTGGTTAAGGCGAAACCAAGCAAACGATAGGTTTCTATTGGTTTGCCCATGCGTTGCAACAAGCTCGGATTGTCGCCAAATGCGCGTAAAATTAAGCCAAAACGCGTTAGTAGTATTACACAAGTCAATAAACAAAAACTGCCACTTAAAAGCGCGATCAAGCTCCAACCGCTTAGTTGGCTATGTTGAAAAGCATTTGAAACCAGGGTGGTTTGTGACAACAAACTTATATTTGGACGGCCCATGATAAGCAGGTTGCCACTTAGTAAAATGAAAGTAGCAAGTACTCCGGCGAGGAGAGAGTCGATTTTTTGGCCACGTTGCATCGTGCTTACCCCCAAGCCAATTATTGCGCCGCCTAATACCGCGCTAATGGCGGCAATAATTGGTGAAACATTTAGTTCAAGCAGGCGGGCAAAAACAGCTGCTCCTATTACAAAGCTGCCATCTAAAGTCATATCAATCGCGCGTAAAGTAAAAAAGCTCACATATAATGCTAAAGCAAGAGGCAAAAAGGTGCTGGATTGATTAAATGTTGTAATGAGCAGTGCGATCATTTTTTCTCCCGATCGACAATTTCCAAGGGGTAACCTAATTGTTTGGCTACCGACTTGATCTGTTCTGCATTTTGGTCGGTCTCAGCAAGCTCTTTTAAATTTATAAACACCGTTGGCTTGGTTAGTTTTACGGTTGGTAATGTACCGGGCGAGGTCCCTCTTAAAATCTGCGCTGCCAGTTTTGCGCCTTCAATCCCTATGTCTTTTTCATGTACTCCAAGGGCAAAACCAGCGCCTTTTTTTACGGTTCCTTCGTCGGAAGTAATGAGGGGAATTTTACGTTTTTTAGCTACTTGCGCTAAGGTTTCAATACCGCTAGCAACGAGATTATCTTTTAGGATAAAAATTGCTTGAGTATCGTTTGGGATTGCTTGGCTAGTGCTGTAAAGATCCGTCAAATTTTGGATCAGCAGGCGATGTAAGGTGATATGGTAGCGACTGCTTATATTTTCCGCTTGCCGTGCTTCAGCAAAAATTTTATTGGTAGCGCTGTGTACCAAGGTGATATTTTTTAGCTGCGGGTATGTCTTGTGAATAAAGGCAATGCTTGGTGCTTTATCAATCTCGTCGTTTACGATTGCCAAATTGCTTTTTTTATCATCCATGTCAACTGCCAGACCAACGATGGGTTGAGTGCTAACTATAGAAGCCGTCATTTGTGCTACGGAAGTTGATATTGGTACAATCATATCATAGTTGGCATCCCGCATTTGGGTAATAATCGCACGTTGTAAATTGGCGTCACCTTGGGCGTTACCAATTTTAAAAATTATTGGTTGTTTGTATAGCTGTTGCAAAGTGTCTTGAAATCCAAGGGCAATTTCGTGTAATGCCTGATGCTCGATTGGTATAACGATGCCGATTTTTTTAATATTTGTTTGTGATTCCTTGGCGCGACACAAGGTCGCAAAATGTAAAGTTGCGATAAAGCATAGGCAAATAAAAAACAATTTACTGTTTGAAGGGTGCATAAATTACTCCGCTGTAATGGTTGTGATTTTTATAAAATCGATGTTTAAATAAAATAAAAGGTGAAATGCAGGTAATGGCGTTAGCTACGCCAGCGGAGGAGGTGCAATCTAAGTTTTACGGACAAGAAATAATTTATCATGATGCAATGGTACATGAGCACAAGGATGTGTGTCAAGTTTATTGTTGATAGAGGGTTCTGTGAAAAAATAACCCGGTATTTATGTTTTTACGAAGCCTGTATATATTAGATTTGTGACTAGGTTTTCAAATAAAATAATTGGTAAAAATGCCGAGGATTTGGCGTGTGGTTATTTGCAGCGCCAGGGCTTGAAATTGATTGTTGCTAATTATCAGTGTAGATGCGGTGAAATAGATTTAATTATGCAGGATGGTCAAACTTTGGTTTTTGTCGAAGTGCGATATCGTAAGGTTCATGATTATGGAGATGGTGTTTCTACGGTTACTAGAGCCAAGCAGCGCAAAATTATTAAGACGGCAATTTCTTATTTATGGGAAAATAATATATACGATAAAGTTTTATGCCGCTTCGATGTGATTGCTGTTTCTGGTAGAGCTGATAGGGAGGTTCAATGGATTAAAGATGCTTTTTGGGTGAGGTGGTAAAGATAGGTTACGCCTATGGTGCTTATTTTGTTTCATACTGACACTTAACATTAGATAATAATTTTACAGTTCCCTCTTTGAAATTGGTTTGTGCGCCAATGGCCGTAGCAATGCTTTCGCTTTGAATAATAATTATTGGTTCAGTGGTTTCGGCGAATTTAATATCTGGATGGACAGTAAGGGCGTCAGTAGTAATATCAAAGTCAGAGTTATTCGGACTGGCTGCTTGAGTTACTTTAACGTTATCCCAAAGATATATTGTAGACTTACCCCTTTCGCTTTTGCCTTTATTTGCAGTAATGTTCCACGGTTGCTCATTTGCGTTATGCATTTTTATACTGGGTTTTTCAAAGACATAGCTGTTATAAGAGGTGAAGTGTGTGATTTTGTTTGTGTAAAATTGATTGCTAATGTCACCGTTGTGATCAAATTGAGTATAAATAGCATTGGTTATAAAAAAGTCAGGGCTGTTAGCGGCTTTTGTGGTGGTAACGGTAATTTTCTTTGCGGCAAGCACCGCAAAAATGCTGGCGGTTGAAAATATAATTAGTAGAATAATTGTAATGATGATGTTTTTTTTATTCACAGAATCAATTTTTGGAATTTAAAATGAGATCACACGCTTCGCGTACTGCGCCATCCCCACCTTTGTTTTTTGTTATATAATTAGCCGCTTTACGTATTTTTGAAACGGCATTAGCCACAGCAATACTAAAACCAACTTGTTGCATAATTGGTAAATCTGGAAGGTCGTCACCCATGCAGGCAATATTTTCGTTTTTGATGCGTAATTTCTTTTTTAAGCCATTAAAAGGCTTGGTTTTATCTTCGACTCCGTAGTAAGCATGTTTGATTCCAAGGTCGCGTAGGCGTTTTTTAGTGGCATTGGACTTACGACCAGAAATGACCGCAACATCAACAGCGTTGTCTAATAATAATTTTAATCCCAAACCATCTTGCACATGGAAGCTTTTAGATTCAATGCCGGTATCGGAAATATAAAGCTTACCATCGGTTAGGACTCCATCGACATCCAGAATAAGCAGCTTGATATTTTTTGGTTTTTTGTGTGTTTTCATACCAGTCCGGATTTTAATAAATCATGCATATGTACGACGCCAATTGGCACGCGATTTTCATCAGCAATAACAAGAGTCATGATTTGATATTGTTCCATTATTTGTACGGCTTCAGCTGCAAGCGTTCCTAAAACAATGGTTTTGCAATTGGTGGTCATTACATCAGAAACTTTTGTTGTGTGCACATCTAAGTTTTTATCTAAGGCTCTTCTCAAGTCACCATCGGTAAAAATCCCGGCTAAGCTGCTATCGTTATTAACTACTGTGGTCATACCCATGCGTTTACGAGACATTTCCATCAGCGCTTCGGATAACAAGGTATTTTTTATTACTTTTGGAATGGCATCTCCAGTGCGCATCAGATCGTCAACACGCAAAAGCAGTCGTTTGCCTAAGGTTCCACCCGGATGCGAACGTGCAAAATCTTCCGAGGTAAAGCCGCGAGCTTCAAGCAGAGCTATAGCTAGTGCATCGCCCATTGCTAAGGTTGCGGTGGTGCTTGCAGTTGGCGCTAAACCAAGTGGACAGGCTTCTTTTTCAATGCTGATATCTAAATTAACGTTCGCTAGTTTAGCGAGAGTAGAGCTTGGGTTTCCAGTGATACTGATTAAAGGCACACCCAGTAATTTTATTGTTGGTAAAACGGCAAGTATTTCCTCGGTTTTTCCAGAGTTTGAAAGTGCTATGACAACATCTTTTTTGGTGATGACGCCAATGTCGCCATGACTGGCTTCACCAGGATGCATGAAAAATGCGGGACTGCCGGTGCTGGCAAAAGTCGCAGCAATTTTATTGGCAATGTGCCCGGATTTGCCAATTCCGGTTACGATAATGCGACCCTCACAGGCAAGCAAATATTGACATGTTTTAATAAAATCGTCGTTAATACGGTCGCGTAAGTTTAGAACGGCTTGAGCCTCGGTTTCTAAGACCTCACGCGCCAAGTGAATAATTTTTTGTGTATTTAGCATAAGTTTTAACCCAAAAATTTTCCGTATTATAACAAGAAAGTAGTCTTTTAAGAATAAATTCTGTAACATGTTGGCTCTGTTGGTAATTTTTTAATAAGCCTATGTCTGACAATAGTGTTGAAATAGTAGATCTGCATTTTGCTCATAATAACCATTGGGTGTTTCAAGGAGTGAATTTACAGATTCCACAAGGAAAAATCACAGCTATTATGGGCCCAAGTGGTTCAGGTAAAACCACACTTTTACGTTTAATCAGCGCGCAGCTTCGTCCGCAACTCGGTAAGGTTTTTGTCAACAAAATTGATGTTCATAGTTTGAATCAGTCCGCGCTTTATAAACTAAGGCGTTCGATGGGAATGTTGTTTCAAAGTGGGGCGTTATTTACTAATATTAGTGTCTTTGAAAATGTGGCCTTTCCGTTGCGTGAACATACTAAATTACCCGAAGATATTATACGCGATGTGGTGTTAATGCAGCTTGAAGTGGTTGGTTTGCGAGGCGCGCGTGATCTTATGCCAAGTGAGCTTTCAGGTGGCATGGCTCGGCGAGTAGCTTTAGCGCGCTCTTTGGTTCTAAACCCACAGCTAATGATGTACGATGAACCATTTACAGGCCAAGATCCGATTACCATGGGCGTATTAGTCAAATTAATCAAACACTTAAACGATATTTTGGGTTTAACATCCATTATAGTTTCGCATGATGTTGCTGAAACTTTAAGTATTGCTGATTATATTTATGTTATTGCCGATAAAAGAGTGATTGGCGAGGGCACAGCCGAGCAGATTATGAACGATAAATCACCACTTATAAATCAATTCATTCATGGTTTAGCAGACGGTCCGGTGCCGTTTCGTTATCCGGCAAAGAATTATAGTGAGGATTTATTATTGTGATTACTTGGATTGAAAATTTAGGACGTATTGGTTTGCTGTTTTGCGAGCATGTTGGCCTGTCTGGTTTATTTTTATTGCGAACGGTTTTTCGTAGACCGCGTGTAATAAAACTATTTCCACTAGTGGTAGAACAAATTTATAATGTTGGGGTTTTATCGCTGGTAATTATAGTTCTTTCGAGTTTGTTTATTGGTATGGTGCTTGCATTGCAAGGCTATAACATTTTACAGCGTTTTGGGGCGGTATCACAGCTTGGGCAATTAGTGGCGTTGAGTGTAGTGCGTGAGCTTGGACCAGTGATTGGTGGATTATTGTTCGCTGGGCGGGCAGGATCAGCTTTGACTGCTGAAATAGGTTTGA
>AMFJ01007563.1_pt1 | contig 35632 bp, 27 predicted proteins | sample 427208 | NCBI WGS metagenome assembly AMFJ01 (sample SAMN02954298, study PRJNA114691) | groundwater metagenome | biome: aquatic; feature: subsurface aquifer; material: sediment; isolation source: subsurface aquifer sediment | place: USA: Rifle, CO | collected 2008-08 | reverse complement strand
AATTTATTTCTAAGCAAAAACCAGTCATAAAAAGAAAAAGAGCTTAATGAAACAATAAAAATTTTAAATATTTAAATGAAAAATCAATGTTTTCAAGTTATGTTTTTTAAAATTTGGGCAAAATGAAAAATTATATTTCCTGAATATTATTGAATTTTAGCCAGAATTAATTTGCCCTGCATTTGCTAATATCATCAACACAGTAATTACCATTGGCATATCTTTTCATAGCACTATTAAGAACTTCCTGATATTTTTGGACTCTGACAACTGAATCACGATGCTGTACCTTTTGAATCAATGCTGGAATAGTTGCAATTGCGACTACACCGATAATACCAAGGGGTCATCAGTACTTCTGGAAGTGTGAATGCTTTATTATATCTGTTTCTTTTATTCTTCTGCATTAATTATACGTCTGTTTTCGTACTTGTGCAATCCGAATAGCAAGCTTAATAATGATAATAGAACTGTATGTTCTTGTTATTTCTAGGATTTTAAACAATATTGATTATTTTTTAATAATTTACAGCATTTTCTTTGAGAACTTTAGCTGTACAGCCTTCACCTCTTCCAGGATATGGAGTAACAGTATTACTTCCAGAGGGACTACAGGCTGAAGCCCCATCTGCATAAGCAAATGAAGTATCATCATACATGCCTACAGGATAAACCCCTTGTTTTGTTATATACCATGCGAAAACATCTCTACCTACTTGATTCGGGTTTTTATGCCCATTTATATCAATCAAAAACCAAGCACAAGTATATAATAGAGGACTATTATTGCTACGACTTCTATCCTGACTACAATTACCACCAAAATCCAACAATTTAATAAAAGATCCATCGGCCAAAGTAGCTGTATTGGTAGTATCAAAAAATTCTACGCCCCAATCATTACCATTCAGCCATTTATACATAACCGACGAATTATTAGAAGACCCTCCATTTGTTAAACTAAAATACGACTTTAGGGCATTCCATGCTTGAATGTGCTGAGCATCTCCAACAAAAGCATCGCATTTGCTAAGATCATCAACACAGTAATTATCATTAGCGTATCTTTTTATCGCACTATTTAGTACTTCCTGATATTTTTGGACTCTGACAACTGTATCACGATGCTGTAAATTTTGAGTTAATGCTGGAATAGTCATAATTGCTACTATCCCGATAATACCAAGGGTCATCAGTACTTCTGGAAGTGTGAATGCTTTATTATACCTATTTTTTATTTTTTTCTGCATATTTAAATTATACGTCTGTTTTCATACTTGTGCAATGTATACAAGAAATTCAGCTGAGAAATTTATATTGATAGACAAGTATGTCTATCCTGCAGTTTTTCTGCGATGTATGCTTTGAGATTGTTTCTCAAGTTTAATTCTCGCTTAGTATCCTATTTTGATGGCTCACAATGACAGTGCAACAACATTGAGATTCTTCGCTGCGCTCAGAATGACATGGCGTGGCTAATAATCTTTTCAAACAGATTTTATTTGCTTAAGTGCCAGTTTATAAACTTCTTTTAAAGGGATATTATTTTCCTTTGCCAACTTTACACAATCATCATATTCAGGCTTTACGGATAAAATCCTGCCTGTTTTATCTTTGCCTATTTTTACAGTTATCTCGCCAAGATTATCAAGGGAAACCTTTATAAATTCTCTATTTAAGATGGTTCTATTTACTCTATAGCTCCTGAGACCAAAAGTTGTAGTTTCTTCAAAAATTAACTCTTCAACTTTATCCTGAACAGCTACAGAACATAAGACCGTAAGAACATTAGCAGGTCTATTCTTTTTCATCACTACAGGGGTTAAAAATACATCAAAAGCCCCTAAGTCTATTAGTTTTTCAAATATAAAATCATAAAATTCAGGCTGCATATCATCAATATTGGTCTCTATCACAGCAATTTCACCGCTGTTTTCCTGCTTGGCAAATTCTCCTATTGTAAACCTGACAACATTGGCAAGCTGAGGAACTTCTTTTTTTCCTGCACCGTATGAAACTGTATTAATTTTGGAAAAACTCGGAAAACTGGCAAATTCTGTCTTTATGGTTGCCAGAATAGCAGCACCTGTTGGAGTTAATAATTCTGTATCCACGTTAATAGATGTATCCACAGGCCAGCCAACCGAGCTGATAATTTCAAGAGTTGCAGGAGCAGGAACAGGCATTATTCCATGAGCACATTTAACATGTCCTGAGCCTGTATTAACCGGACTTACTATGACTTCATCCATATCAAGCCTTGAGAATAAAATCGAAAAACCTACTATATCAACAATAGAATCAATTGCCCCGACTTCATGAAAATGTATTTTATCTATATCTGTGCCATGTACTTTAGCTTCAGCCATGCCAAGGTTGGTGAAAATCTTTATGGCCAGATCTTTTGCCTTATTATCAATTTCTGATGAGTTTATTATGTCAATAATATCGTGCAAACCTCTATGATGATGCTCGTGATGAGTCAGCTTAATATCAACATCAGTGGCACTTATGCCTTTTTTGACAACATTTGATATCTCAATTTCAAATGAATCTTTAATACTTTTAAGCTTTTTTATCTCACTAATAAACCAGTCTTGATCAATTCCTGCACCCAAAAGCGCGCCAAGAAGCATATCCCCACTCGCACCAGCAAAACATTCAAAATAACAGATTCTTTTCATATGTATATATTTCCAAAAATAAGCTTTCATGTAAACATTAATTTATCTGGCTAATAAATTTTATAATTGGCATTTTAAACTGTTTTCCTTGTCCAAATTGAATTTTTAATTAATATTAGCTGATTGACCATATCAATAAATGGGTATAATTAATAAAGAGGGTGATACTAAGTAGGGGCAAATTCGTATAACTCGCAAGCTCGTTTACGAATGTAGCCAAATCACCTAACTTAAGTTAACGAGTATAATTACTGTAGCACTACTTAAGCGAGCAAGAAAAACAGAGGTATATTATGGACAAAAAAGTTTGCCAGACGAATTTCCCTAGAATTACCCTAAAATGCAAGTGTGGTAGTGAATTTAACGTTAACGTAATGAGATTACGCGAAGATCAGCCCGTAATATGCCAAATCTGTGGAGAAAAATTCGATAAGGAAATAGGAGAAAAATTTGCACAGGCGCTTGAAGATATGTACAAAGTAAAATACCTGCTGGAAAAACAGGATTATCCTTTCCATTTCTCATTTGTCTATAAATCCTCTTATCCTCAACCTCCTGTCCCTATATCTTTTGAGGAAGAATAGAAACTGTTATAAAATGGCTAATTTTATTCCTTTTGAAAAATTTGACGGCTCAACTAATATGACTATAGATGAGCTGATTCTTGCTGATTCTATTCAGAATCAACTTGAACCAACTTTGCGTTTATATGGATGGCTCAATCCAACGCTTACATTAGGGCGTAATCAGTCTTTTAAAGGGCTGAATCTGGATTACTGCAAACAGAATAATATAGATATAGTTAAGCGTCCTACAGGAGGCCGCGCTGTATTGCACCATCATGAATTAACTTACAGCTTTATCACTCCTGTAGAGTTCTTAAATAATGGCCATTCAGTGCTGTATTCCTACAAAGAAATATCTGATGCACTTATAACCGGCTTTAAAAAGTTAAATATAGAGCTCTCATACCCTGAATACAAAAAAGTTTGCGTAAAAGACGGTTATTGTATGGCAATATCTACAGGGTCAGATTTAAATTACAATGGTAAAAAGCTTATTGGCAGTGCCCAATTTCGACAACAAAATTATATTCTGCAACACGGCTCTATTTTGATAGATATTGATAAGGAAATGTTAGCAAATATATTTAATTCACCTACTCTTGATTCAAATTTAACCACAATTAACTCAATTAATAAGGATTTAGCTGACATAGAGTTATTAAGCAATGCCATGAAAGCAGGCTTTGAAGAAAAATTTTCCATTAAATTCAATACTCAAAAAGTTAAAACTGATTTTAACGCTAATACTAATAAATCAAGTTGTCAGTTTTAATTAAATAAAGATATAATAAAATAGCAGCCCTTAGAAGCTGTCTTGTTAAAATTGAATCACCTTGCCAAGCAAGCTGCTTGCAATTTTAACCGCAGTCCATAAGACGAGCCTGTAATTATAGTTTGATTTTTATATTTTTAACCAGACAGGCTCTTAAATTTTCTAGTAATCAGGGGTTTGCAGGTTTATTGTGTCTTTTTATTATTCTTATATTTAAAACTTGAAGATTAAAAATAAACCAACAAATGTATTAATTGTTTCAAAAAAATTAATTATAATTAATTTATCTTACACTCAGAGTAGAGAATCTGTCTAAAAGAGAAAAAATATGATGTTTCAAGAAACCAAAACCCATGAAGTCACAGTTGACATTGTGATTTTCACAATCAGAAAGAAAAAACTGGAAGTTCTACTAGTACAAAGGGGACACGAACCGTTTAAAGACAAGTGGGCTATTCCAGGGGGCTTTATTAGATTGTCTGAACCACTGGATGAAGCTGCTAAAAGAGTGCTGCACGAAAAAACTCATGTTAAAGACGTTTATCTGGAACAGTTATACACATTTGGTGAGCCTGGCAGGTATCCAAATGCAAGGGTTATGACTGTAAGTTATTTCGCTCTAATCAGGACTGACGAACTTCAATTATCTAATCGCTCAGACATGGATGTTCAAAAAGTAGGCTGGCATCCTGTATATAGCCTACCAGCTCTGGCATTTGACCACGCAACAATCTTAAATTATGCAGTAAAAAGACTTAGAGACAGACTGGAATATTCACCAATTGCTTTCCAGCTTTTACCAAAGAAATTTACTCTTACTGAATTACAGAAAACTTATGAGCTGATTCTCGACAAAGAACTCGATAAGAGAAATTTTAGAAAGAAAATGATTTCTCTGGGTATTCTGAATGAATTTGATGAATTTACTAAATTATCATCAAAAAGACCCGCAAGACTTTATGCATTTAACGAAGAAATCATCGAAAATCAAAAAGGACTGTCTGCATAAAAATTATATTAAAAATGCAAAATCCCTCTAATTAGAGGGATTTTTTAATTAAGTTAATTATCTGAAGTAATTACTCAACAATAATTACACTAACCGGACAAGCATCAGCTGCTTCTTTAACAGCGTCTTCGTTAGCTGCAACATTAGCTTCATTGACTACTGCTACATCTTCAATTGTGAATACTGCATCACATATAGATTCACATGCACCACATGAAATGCATCCGTCTTCAACTCTAACTTTCATTTGTTTTCCTCCTAGTATACTTTCGAAAATAAATTTTCAACTTTAATATTATACTGCTAAATTAAATCTGTTATTAATAAATTTTTTTTAAATTTAATACAATTTAGCATTTACACTAAAATTTGTTGGTGAAAAGTAATTTCAATGCATTACACCATAGATTGTCCCGGTCCATCATAGGAAACTCCTACCCATTTTGCTACAGTTGCTGCAATATCGGCAAAAGTCTCTCTTATCCCAAGATCATAACCAACCAAAGCAGGATTATAAATTAAAACCGGCACCAGTTCTCGTGTATGATCTGTCCCTGAAACCGTTGGATCACAGCCATGATCAGCTGTGATAATTAATAAATCATTCTCTGTAACTGAGCTAAGAATTTCGGGCAAATAAGAATCTATTTCTTTAAGAGCGTTTGCATAGCCTATAGGATCATTTCTATGTCCATATAACATATCTGTATCAACAAGATTGGTGAATATAATATCTTTATTCGAAGAATTCATATTTTCATTATGGGTAATAGCAATTTCATTGAGATTTAGCTCATTCTTTATAGCCTGTAGAGTCAACTTTATGCCTTCTAAATTGGTTCCGGTATGAACAGCATGAGTAACGCCTGATTTAACGAAAATATCTTCTATCTTTCCTATCCCAATAACCCTTCCACCATTTTCAACAACATTATTGAGAACGGTTGAGCCCGTTGGAGAAACGGAATAATCTCTTCTGTCCGCTGAAACACGTTTATAATCACCGCTTGTTCCTTCAAACGGTCTGGCTATTACCCTGCTGACATTATAACCTTTATTTAAAATCTCTCTTGCAATTTTACACCATTCATATTGCACTTCTAACGGTATGACATCTATATGGCATGCAATCTGATACACGCTATCTGCGCTTGTATAAACAATGGGGAATTTTGTTTTAGAATGCTGATCACCAAGTTCATTAATTATTGCAGTGCCTGATGCCGGGTAATTTCCAAGAATACCTCCGCATCCTGTTTTTTCTATGAATTCTTCAATTAGCTCAACAGGAAACCCGTTGGGGTAAGTCTTAAATCCTTCTTCCAGAATTAATCCCGCTATTTCCCAATGCCCGGTTGTTGTATCTTTACCTTCTGAAACTTCACGCATTTTACCAAAACCGGCTAAGGGCTTTTCTACAGCATTAACCCCTTCTACTTTATCAATATTACCTAAGCCTAATCTCTCAAAATTCGGCAAATTAAGTCCATTATTAAACTTTGCTACATTTACCAGCGTATTGCATTCCATTGAATCACCGTATTTTGGAGCATCTGGCATGGCCCCTGCCCCTAAAGAATCAATTACTATTATAATAGCTCTTTTCATATATATTCATTCCCACTCACTATATATAGTTATTTTAGTTAAATATCACTCGAATGACCAGCCTTTTATTTTAAGGCAGGAATAGTTTGTTAATTCATAATTTTAACTTTTACAAATTACATATATAAAGGCAGATTGCCTGTTACAGTTTTAATTTTATTAAACTGGTACAACAATGAGTTTGCGTAACAACTTGCTTTCATATACCTTAATCCAACGTAAAAAGCTATATCAAGTAAAATTATCAATAAAACAGAGAATATGTTTTCTGAGTTAAGAATATCCCCATTTACTATTACACTTATAAACTGTGCAAATAATAGGAAAACAAAGAACAATCCCAATGCAAACAGTGCAATATTTTCACGTTTTACGAAAACCAGCTTTTCTGAGCGAGCTCTTATAACTTTATTTGATAAACCCGGCTCACTAATAGCAATCTCCATTCCAAACGCAGATATTATGAAATGCCATATAGACAAAATAAAAGATGCTATAAACCCAAATAATAAGGATATTGCGACAAGAATAGATACAAAGACAGTTGCCCCAAGACTAATTCCTGCCAGTGAGAGAAACCAGTTAAAAAATAATATACCCGATAAAAATAAAGTTAAACTCACAATACTAATTACCATTGGAGGTTTTAAAATCAAAATCAAACGATAGACATTCCAGTTTATTGTTCTGAATATAAGATTTTCCAGATTAACTTCTGCAGGTGCAACTCTTTTATTAGCTGCTCTTAATGAATTATATGTATGTATTGCCGATGACACTGCATATAAAATAAACATAACGTAAAACATTACAATAACTAATACGAATTTAAAAATCATTATAGCCTGCAAACCAGATTCTGGTTGAATGCTTTCTTCGAGTAAAACATCTTTTACTTCCATGAAAAATGGTGCTATCAAATCTGATATGGTAATCAGACTAAACAGCACCAATGCTATAAGAACTATCAATAATGAAAATGCTAGTCCCCAAGATGGTATCAGCGTGGTTAGAATTGACGATTTTCTCATAATCCCCTGATCTTTTCTTATTTCAGATCAGGCCTTGGGTCCGCTTTCAATTCCAATGCTTCTATAAGTTTATTAACCTGATCTTTGCTACCTGAGTTTCTAAGTTCATCAAAACTCTCATTTAGCATTTTACTAATACCAACTTGTAATTCTAATAGCTCAAGAAGCTCATCTTTTGTGATATATTTATTCTGCAATAAAATCTGCCCGAGTGGAATTTTTACTTGCTCCTGCTCAGTAAGGGCTTCCCCCAATTGGTGAATAGTCACTTTTTTATGCTGTACAAGAATTTCACCTAATCTTGGATGCTTGAGAAGCTTATCCCAGTTTTCAATGCTTAAACTACTATTGTCCATCAATTTTCTTCCGGTTTATATTGTAACCTTATTAAGATTCAACTTTTGAATCTTCTTTTTCATCTTCTTCAGGCGCATTATCTGCCTTTTCGGCTTTCTCAACAAGTTTTGCAGCTCCTGGAATTCTTTCAAAAACCACTTTCTTATTATCAAGATCTAATTTGATAACATCGCCCTCTTTGTATGCTCCGGTAAGAATCTCTTCTGCAATAGAATCTTCAATTCTTTTTTGAATGACTCTACGAAGAGGTCTTGCCCCATAAGTCTGGCTATATCCTTCCTCAGCGAGGAAGTCTTTAACCTCATTCGGGATTTCAAGCATAAGTTCCTGACCTTTTATTCTCTTAATAAGATCAGTAAGCATAATATCAACGATTTTTCTGATTTCTTCTTTTGTTAGATGTGAGAATACAATAATATCATCGAGCCTGTTTAAGAACTCAGGACGGAATTCTTTTTTCATTTCTTCCATTACTGTATCTTTGACTCTTTCGTATCTGTCTTTTTCTTCATCTTCAGCTACAGCAAAACCTAATTTGGAAGTATTTTCCAGTGATCTGGCACCAACGTTACTGGTCATAATTATGACACTATTTTTAAAGTTAGTTACTCTGCCTCTGGAGTCAGATAATCTGCCATCATCCAGAATTTGCAGAAGTAGGTTAAATACATCCGGGTGGGCTTTTTCAATTTCATCAAATAAAACTACAGAATATGGTCTTTTTCTGATAGCTTCTGTTAACTGCCCGCCTTCATTGTATCCAACGTATCCCGGAGGAGAACCGATCAGTTTGCTGGTGGTATGTCTCTCCATAAATTCGGACATATCAATTCTGATCATGTTTTCTTCAGAACCAAACATAGACTCGGCTAATGCTTTAGCTAGTTCTGTTTTACCAACACCTGTAGGTCCACTAAATATAAAGCTACCAATTGGTCTGCTTGGACTCTTAAGACCCACTCTGGCTCTTCTAATAGCTTTAGATATAGATACTATTGCAGAATGTTGACCGATAACTCGTTTATGTAAAGTATCTTCAAGTTTAAGGAGTCTATCAGTTTCACCTTCTGTAAGCTTAGTAACAGGAACGCCTGTCCAGCTGCTAACAATATATGCAATTTCTTCTTCTGTTACAACGGATTTATTAGCTTCCTGCTCAGTTTTCCATTTTTGAGAAATTTCTCTGATTTTTTCTTTTAAATCAGCTTCTATATCTCTTAATTGGCTTGCTTTTTCAAATTCCTGATCTCTAATAGCCTGTTCTTTATCTCGAATTACCTGCTTTAATTCTTTTTCTATTTCTTTTCCTTCAGGAGGAAGTGAACTTGCCTGAAGTCTGACTCTTGAACTTGCTTCATCAATAAGGTCAATTGCTTTATCAGGAAGGAATCTATCTGTTATGTATCTGTCTGATAATTTAACAGCATAATCAATGGCAGCATCAGAGATTATAAGTTTGTGATGCTCTTCATATTTATGCCTTAATCCACGAATAATTTCCATTGTTTCTTCAACAGAAGGCTGATCAACAAATACAGGCTGGAATCTTCTTTCCAGTGCTGCATCTCTTTCAACGTGTTTACGATATTCATCAAGAGTAGTAGCACCAATTACCTGTAATTCTCCTCTTGAAAGAACAGGTTTAAGAATATTAGCTGCATCTATAGCACCTTCAGCTGCACCAGCACCAATTAGAGTATGAAGTTCATCGATAATCAGAATTACATTTCCTGCGCCTCTGATTTCATCCATGATTTTTTTGAGTCTTTCCTCAAATTCACCTCTGTATTTGGTTCCTGCAACTAAAAGGCCCATATCAAGCTGTACAAGTCTTTTATCTTCCAATATTTCAGGAATATCTCCACTAACGATCCTGTTTGCTAAACCTTCAGCAATAGCTGTTTTACCTACACCAGGCTCACCGATTAACACAGGATTGTTCTTTGTGCGGCGACCCAGAATCTGTACAACTCTTTCTATTTCTTTTTCTCTACCTACAACAGGATCTAAACGCTGTTCCTGTGCAGCTTGAGTTAAATTTGTACCAAATTCATCAAGAGTAGGTGTTTTACTTCTACCCTGGCTTGTTGTTGAGCTGGCACCTGTTCTGGTTTCACCCAGCATTCTTATTACATTGCTTCTAACTTTATTTAAATCAACACCGAGATTCTCAAGAACTCTGGCTGCAACACCTTCACCTTCTCTAATTAAACCTAACAGAAGATGCTCTGTACCAATATAATTATGTCCTAATTGTCTTGCTTCATCCCAGGATAATTCCAGAACACGTTTGGCTCTTGGGGTAAAAGGAATTTCAACTGCTACGAAGCCTGATCCTCTACCAATAATCTTCTCAACTTCAACTCGAGAATCCTTCAGATTAACTCCCATTGCTTTTAAAGTTTTTGCAGCTATTCCTGTTCCTTCACCAATTAAACCTAATAATATTTGCTCAGTTCCAACAAAGTTATGCCCTAATCTACGAGCTTCTTCTTGAGCCAACATTATTACTTTAATTGCTTTTTCTGTAAACCTTTCAAACATTTATTTTATATCTCCCATCAGATTAATGCCTTTAATCATATTTAATTTTGGACTTAATATACACAATTCACTTAAAATTAAGGATAAAACGAATATTATTTGAACTTTTTTCATATTTTGAGCGATTTTAGAATCGTTTTTCGATTTTCTTCGATATTTTAGTAAGATTCCTTTTCTTCAGCTTTTCATAAAACTCGTTTCTAACTTTCATTTTACAATATAAAATTGATATCTTTCAATCTATAAGAATAAATTAATGATTTATTAATATTTTATTGTAAATTCTATTTTTAAACAATTCCCTATATTATAACCTACAAACTGTTTCTCCTTAAATCGTTACAATCCTATTTCTCAAAGCAAAATCAATGTTAATTTATATCTTATATTCTTAACCTATACATTTACAAATCTCTACCTTGATCTAATGCGGTCTTATCATAGATAATAATTTATTTTGTGGAATTATTTCCTGTAAAATATGTGTTTTAGATGTAGCAACTATAAAATGAACTTCCTGTCCCTGCTGTATACCAATATCAGTAAAAGGCACAGATAACTCTAAAACTGATTTATAGCTATATACAATATTATTTATGCTTTTCACCATCCATAAAGACCCTTCAATAGCCTCTGACAGGACAGGTGAGAAAATATTTCCCTGACAAATAGGTATTTCCATCTCATAAGCATAAGAATATCTCTGAGACGGAAAGAGTGCATTACCTTTATTTCTTATTCTAATAGGCGATAAAAGACCCGATCTATCCAGGATATAGAAATATATATATATTTCATTAGTTAAACCTAGCATTCTATCCTGATTTACATCAAATCTAAAATAAATATTGTCAGAATCATTCCCAAAGTAAATGCGTCTTAGCAATCTGTCTGATTGATACATTGGGCCCTGAGGCAGCTCAATATAGCCTGCTTGTGCCCACTCATCATCAGAATCAATTACACCGTTAATTGAAGGTTTTAAAATCCCATCAGGACAACGTGAAGGCTCTCCGGCAAATAAAACCAGAGGAATGTCCAGATAATCAGGTACAGGTTTATCAAGAAGTTTATATACATTTTTAAGGTGCATTCTGAACAGTAAATCGAACATATCATCATGCCCTGAGTCATTAGGCTCCCCATACCACCAGAACCAATCACTGCCTTCTGCAATATATATTTCTTCCCAGGCTTTTTCTACGGTTTCTTTAGGGTATTTATTCTCATTAACAAACTTTACAAGATCCTCTCTTGTTTTATACAAATAATCCCAGGCAATATTCTTTGTAGGATCACCTATCCAGAGACTAAAATTACGATTAATCCATGACCCTGAATGAATTGTATCCAATACTTTAGGCTCATCTGCTTTTTTTATAAAGTCACTTACTGTTGTTATATCCAGAGTTTCATCTTCAGACAATAATTTATATAAGTGCTTTAAGAATAATCGCCCATCTTCTTTATAACTTTCCCAGGAATTTTCACCATCCATAGCTATTGTTACGATATGATCATCTACAGGAGTGACCTGCAATCTGGCTTGGATGTACTTTATTCTTTCGTACAAGTCATTAGCTGCAATTTCAGATTCCTGATTACCATACTCAAAAGCAATTAAATCACCTAATGCAGAATTTCTAAATAAAGTAAAAATCTTCTTCTTATTTATATCAACCTGATAAGCCTGGCATAAATCATAAGGATCCTGTAAATTGCCATAAAAATCCCTGACAAAGTCTTTTCCTAATGTTTTAGCAAGATTTCCTTCGTCAGTAACTATCCATTTGACTCCCAAATCTGATAATAATTCTAAAGCTTCCGGACTGACACAATGTTCGGATGGCCATATGCCAGCTGGTGCAATGCCAAATATATCCTTAAATTTCTTCATCCCTCTTTTCATCTGAACCTTAACATCATCAACGAAATTAAAATGTGATGCAGGTAGCTGAATGTCAGATGAAGCTCTGGTTGCACATTCAGAATCTATTACAAGTGGTATTATAGGGTGATAATAAGGGCTGGTAGAAATCTCTATTTGACCTCTTTTGAGAAATTCCTTATATTTTGGGACTATATCTTTAATAATCTTCCTTTGTAATTCAATTATTAACTTACGATCCTCAAGGGTATAATTACTACCTTTATTGTACAGCTTTTCAAGTTCTGGTTCTTTAGTACGCCAGTAAGGATCAAACCATGCCAGATTAAACCATGCCAATATATCTGCATATTCCTGATCGAAAAAATCGTCTATGGTTGTATGATCATTCTGAAATCTTTTCTCATAAAGCTTTCTGTAGGGCTCATGAGGAAAAATCATGTTTACATAGTTGGCATCAAAAAAATATTTAAGTATAAAATCTTTATCTTCAGCACTTAATTTGGCAACATCTGTTACAGTTAGTCTGGAATGGATGTCATGAACATTATTATGACTGTAATCATACAACTGATCAAGCAGTGATGGTACAAGATTAAATGTCTGCTTGATATTTGGAAATTCTTCCAGCAGCATTAGCATATCCAGATAGTCTTTAATGGCATGGAGTCTTACCCATGGCATTAAATACTCTCCCGTTATAGTGCTGGCGTAAACTGGTTGATGCATATGCCATATAAAAGCTACTGAAAGCTTTTTAACCATGATTTTCCCTTCTAATAAAGAACACTTATTTCAGAATATTACTCACTATAAGTATATAACTTTGCGCCTCTAAATCAATAAGCTATTTAAATGATAAACCGTACCGTCAATAGAAGCATGCGGAAGCATGGATATTAAGTTTTACATAAATTAAAATATTGTTAGAAACTGAGAATCATTTTTGTCATATACTATTGATAATTCATATCTAATATAAACAGAATAAAGGGTTAAGCTAATGAGTGAAAAACAAAAAGTTGATTATAAAACAACGCTAAATCTACCTCAAACTGACTTTAAAATGAAAGCTAATGCGGCTGTTAGAGAAGTTGAACTTCAAAAATACTGGGAAGAGAATAATATATACGAAAAAAATATTTCTCAGAGAAAAAATTCAGAAAAATTCGTCCTTCATGATGGCCCTCCATACTTAAGCTCAAATAAAATTCACATAGGAACAGCTTTAAATAAAATATTAAAGGATATAGTAACAAAATATAAAGCCCAATCAGGCTTTTACAGCCCATACGTCCCCGGTTATGACGGGCATGGGCTTCCAATTGAGAATGCGGTTGTTAAATCAATTAAAGGCGGAAGAGAAGCCATCACTCCTGAAGAATTAAGAAAAAAATGCAGAGAATTTGCTATGACCAACTTAAAAGGTCAGGAAGAAAACTTCAAAAGACTAGGAGTATGGGGCAACTGGGAACATCCTTATGTAACCATCAGCCCTGATTTCGAGGCTGAGCAGGTTCGTATTTTTGGCGAAATACATAAAAAAGGATACGTATATAAGGGACTAAAACCTGTATACTGGTGTGCAGATTGCGAAACAGCTCTTGCTGAAGCAGAAGTTGAATATGCAGATCATAAATCCCATAGTGTGTATGTAAAATTCACTTTTGAAAATGAAGAAGCTAAAAAAGCATACCAGACAGCAGAACTTAATATAGATAATCCATTATCAATGGTTATATGGACCACAACCCCGTGGACATTACCTGCAAACCTTGCAATATGCTTACATCCAAGATTACAATATGCTTTTGTTCAAAAAGAGGGTGAGCAGGAAGTCTATATTATAGCAGTTGATCTTATGGAAAGCTTTGCAACTAACGTAAGTTGGGAAGAAAACGGATTTAAAATACTTGGTACTTCTACAGGTGACAAGTTTGAATACCTTAATGCAAAACATCCGTTATTTGACAGAAATAGTCTAATTATCCTTGGTGAACACGTTACAACCGAAGCCGGTACAGGAGCAGTTCACACTGCACCGGGGCATGGTCTTGAAGATTATGAAGTCGGCACAAGATATAGAATCGGTGTACTATCACCTCTTACAAATAAAGGTATATTTACAGAAGATGCCGGTCAATTTCAGGGAATGAGATATGATAAGGCAAATGAAGTAATAGTTCAGGAACTCAGAGATAAGAATGCTCTTCTTGGTTATGGGGAAATACTCCACAGTTATCCACACTGCTGGAGATGCAAGCATCCTGTAATTTATAGGGCAACAGAACAGTGGTTTATTGATGTAAATGCCTTTAGAGCAGACGCACTAAAAGCAATAAATGATGTAAAATGGATTCCTCAAAATAACTATCAAAGAATATTCAATATGGTTGAATCCAGATCTGACTGGTGTATCAGCAGGCAAAGGGCATGGGGTGTTCCAATTCCTGTATTTTATTGTACAGAATGCGATGAATCTATCATTAATGATGAGACCATCAAGAGCGTAGCTGATAAATTTGACAGAGAATCCTCAGATGCCTGGATAAAATACTCTGCAAAAGAACTGCTACCACAAGGATATAAATGTCCAAAATGTTCCGGCAGTGAATTCAGAAAAGAATCAGATATTATGGATGTCTGGTTTGACAGCGGAGTAACTCACGCTACAGTAGTTGGTGCAAGAAAAGAAGAATTAGGCGAGACTCCTGTTGAAATGTACCTTGAAGGTTCAGACCAGCACAGAGGATGGTTCCAATCATCATTACTTACAAGCGTGGCAACAAAAGGACGAGCTCCTTATAAGTCAGTGCTTACTCATGGATTCGTACTTGACGGTTCAGGACGCAAAATGAGCAAGAGTCTTGGCAATGTCGTGGAGCCACAAACCATAATAAATAAATATGGTGCAGACGTACTGAGATTATGGACTGCAAGCGTTGATTACACTAATGATGTAAGAATAAGTGAGAATATTATTCAGCAATTGGTTGAAGTATACAGAAAAGTACGTAATACCAGCAGATTCTTACTTGGTAATTTATACGACTTTGATCCTGCTGCTAACTGTGTAGAATATGCTAATCTTAGTGATATTGACAAATACGCCCTGCATAAACTACAAAAACTGGTTGAAAGTGTAAGTACTGCATTTGATAAATATGAATTTTATAGATATTATCAATTAATACAGAATTTTACTTCTGATTTCAGCTCATTTTATCTTGACATAGTAAAAGATAGATTATATACAGCAGGCAAAGATTCACTTGCAAGAAGATCAAGTCAGACAGTTTTGTTTGAAACCCTTCATGTTTTGGCAAGACTTCTGGTTCCGGTTACACCTCACCTTGCTGAAGATGTATGGTTATATGTGCTCCCTTCGCAAAAAGGTAATATTGAAAGCATCCTGCTTTCAGACTGGCCAAGGGTTAAGCCTGAATACTTAAATAATGAAGTGAATGATAAATGGAATGCAATAGCTGAGCTTAGAGAGATAGTTACTAAAGCTATTGAACCTGTTAGAGCCGAAAAGAAAGTTGGAAGCTCACTGGAAACAGCAGTAGCCATCAGAGTTATTAATAAACCTGATGTTGAAGAAATGCTAAAAACTGTACAGGGGGAACTTGCAAATGTATTTATTACTTCTCAAGCAGTAATACTGAAAAATAATGAAGTCCCTGAAAATATACTCAACCAATATGAAGAAGACAGCTATCACGTCTATGTAACCCATGCAATGGGAGAAAAGTGTGATAGATGCTGGAAATTTTCAGATACAGTCGGAACAGAAAAAGAACACGAAACCCTTTGCTTAGACTGTATAAAAGCTATATAAAACACAGTTTAAATTAAAAGAGAGGAAAATTTAAATTTTCCTCTCTTTCTTTAATGAATTACCAATTAATGTTTTTTATTCGGTTTTGATTTACCAGACTGTTTAGATTCAAATTTATCTGCATTTTTAGCTGCGTTACCCGAATTGCCTACGGATTTTGTTTGAATCGAATCAGCTTGTACATATTTTGGACTGGATGTTATAGCTGGTGTATGAGATTGTTTTGTTTCTGCTTTCTTTTCTACTGTATTTGCCTGTACATGTCTTGTCTCAGATTTCCTTTCTACAGTATTAGCGTGCACTTGTTTTTCTTCGGATTTATTTTGTCTTGTGTTAGCGTATACCTGTTTTGTTTCGGATTTACTATGTTTTGTATTAGCTTCAACTTGTTTTGTTTCCGCTTGTGCAAACAGATTTTCTGATTTTCTTTCTACTGTACTTGCCTTATTAACAGTTTCTCTAGCTTTTGATTCTGATGCACTGGATTGATAGGTTTTTTCTTCTGCTCTTCTTTCCTTTTGATGAGATTCAACGATTCTATCTTCGGCTTTTGCTTCAACAGTATCAGCTTGTATATATTTTTCTTCAGCTCTTGTTTCTTTAGCTTTTGCTTGTACTATTCTATCTTCAGCTTTTGATTCTACTGCACTGGATTGATAGGTTTTTTCTTCTGCTCTTCTTTCCTTTTGATGAGATTCAACGATTCTATCTTCGGCTTTTGTTTCTGTTGTATCAGCTCTTTGATACTTTTCTTCAGCTATTGACTCTTTAGTTGTAGCTTGATGAAGTTTTTCCTGAGCTATATCTGCTTTTTCTTTTTTATGACTAGCTTTAATTGTATTAACTTCTTTCTTTGCCTGTTCAGCTTCATATCTGGCTGAAGAAGCTTCTTTCTTAGCTTCATCTACTTCTTGTCTTGCTTTTTTAAGTTCTTCTTCGTCTTTTTCTTTATCTTCTACTGTCTGTGTTAAAAACTTATTATTTTTTGCTTGATCTGCAGGAGCTGTATCCGCTTCAGGTGCTGCTTTATCTGTATCTTTTGTATCTGCTTTAGCTGTTGCTTTATTTGTGTCATTATTTGTAGTCTCTTTTTCCTGCTTCTTGGTTTCTGTAGATTTCGCAGCCTGTGCAGCAGGTGCAGTCTGTTGTGCTTGTTGAGCCGGCGCGGCTTGTTGGCCATGGGCAGTTTGCTGAGCCGGTGCAGGTTGTTGCGCTTGATTTTGCTGATTGAGTCCTGGTATTAAAGCCATCAGTAAATTTAACATACTGGTTATTAATTGTAGTAGCATCATCATTATATTATTCATTGGCATGTTTTGATTTTGTACCGGTGCAGGCTGTTGCACCATCGGAGCCTGAGCCATAGGCTGAGCCATTGGCATAGGATTCATTGCCATTGGATTCATTGGCGCCATTTGACCAGTAAAAATTTGCCCGGGCATACCATTCATAGTATTTTGCCCGGGCATCACATTATTCTGATTGTTCGTATTTTGCAAATATGGATAATTCGGAATTCCCCCAAAAGACATATTAACTCCTCCAACTTTTTAATTTTTATAAGCCATTTTATAGTTTTCACCCTATATAATTATAAAAACAAAATAAACTTTTATAATTGTCATAAAAAATCTATAAATTATATACCTCTAACAATTTACAGCCAGCAAAAGCAGTATCCATAAGAAATATAAACAAAATATATTAACTATATACTTTGTTTATATTTCTTAATAAAATGAAAACTTATAATTTTTAGATTTTTGATTTTGAATTGCTGCACAATTATTAATACTGATAAATAGCATCGAAAACCCACCGTCAGGACTACATAAAATTAATAAAGTAATATGTTATTATGTATAACATTGAAATTAATAAATAATATAAATAAAGTAAAAATATAGCTATAATATTGCAACACGGATTGATTAACATAAATACTATTGGCAAGGAAGAAGATGAGGAATTCCAAGATGAGGATAAATAGATTTTTTAAATCACTTATAATAGTTAATCTACTCACGGTCAGCCATATTGCTATTGCTTATCCATTGGAAGGCAATGACTTATTATCTAAACCTTACACTTCCGAAATTAATGAAATTAACACCAGAATGGCCTATAGCGAATATGCAGGTACTGCTAATGACTATTTCCAAAAAGGGGTAAGTTATTATAATTCCAATGAGCATACCAAAGCTATTAGCGCATTCGAACAAGCATTAAAACTAAATCCCCAAGATCCCTCAACCAGAATAAATCTTGCTGCTGCTCATATAGCAAGAGGTACATATTATTTCAGGCTTGATCAGGCAAAATCTGCCAATGATTATAGAAGTGCTATTTATTATTTAAAATATGATGAAAATATTCCTGAAAAACAGTTGGCGCAAGAAAACCTTTCAACTGCTGTTACTAATTTGAAAAACGTTTTAACTGAATATAAGATTAACCAAAGTCCGAAAAACAGATTTAAACTAGCAAAAGAACTTAGAGGACAAGGAAATTTCAAAGAAGCTATTGTTGAATTTAACGAGGCATTAGCTGATCCTAATTTAAAGTTTGAAGCATATGAAGCATTGGGTGACATTATGAGAGTGCTTCAAAAAGATATTAAAGCTATTGAATACTACGAAAATGCTCTATCTATTGATTCAGATAATGGCGATTTACATATTAAACTTGCAAGAGCACTAAATAAAGTAGGAAATCTTGATGGTGCAGTAAAAGAATATGACATTGCACTTAATCTTGATGAAAATAATAAAGAAATTGTAAACTCTCTTGAGAACATATGGAAGTCAAGACTTCAGGAAAATCCACAGGACCCGATTGCCCATATGAATTTAGGTGTGGTATTACAGAAAAAAGGTGACTTTCAAGCTGCTCTGCAAGAATATAAAACAGCAGAAGCAATGGATCAGGGAAATCTTACTTTAAAGTTAAATATGGGAACCCTGTTTCAGACAATGAATGATCTGCCATCAGCTATGAGAGCTTATGACTCTATATTACAAATCAATCCTGTTGATGCTCGTACTCATTACTACAGAGCAACCGCCTTAAAACAACTGGGAAATATAAAAGGTGCTATAGATGAATTTCAGATAGCTTTAAAAATTGATCCTAAAAACATTCCGGCTAAAAAAGCTCTATTTGACACAGTAAAAGAAATTAACAACCCTGAAGAGAGCTTCAAAATAATGAGTGAACTTGCTAAGGTCTATGAAAATGATGCTATTGCACAATATAACCTTGCATATGAACTTCACACACAAAAAAGAATAGAAGAAGCCTTAATCTTATATCAAAAAACTATTGCACTTGATCCAAAACTAATAGACGCTTATTTAAACGCAGCTTCAATCTACAGAGAAAAGAAGCAATATCAAGAAGCAACTGCAACCCTTCAAAATGCCCTTGTTGTAAACCCTGATAATCCAAAAGCAAAAAATTTACTCACACAAATACAGGAAGAAACAACAATTAACCTGTATGAACAAGCTGTAGCTAGATACAATCAAGGTGATTACCAGAGTGCTATTCAGGATTACAAAAGAATAATAGCTGAAAATGGCGAAAGTGCTGACGTTTATGTAAGTCTTGGTGCAGCATATCAAGCTATAAATAAAATTGACGAAGCAATATCTGCCTATAACAAAACCCTGGAGTTAGATAAAGAAAATCCTGCTGCCCTTTATTATCTGGGCACCATCTATTATTCACAGAAAAATTATGAGAAAGCTTACAATGTATATCAGAGGGCTTTAAAACAGGACTCACAAAATGGAGAGATCAAAGAAGCTCTTAAGGCAGTAGAAATTGCAAGAAACGAAGAACTCCTAAATAAAGGATTCAATGAATATAATGCGAAAAGATACCTAAAAGCACTGGAAATATTCAATCATGTAATAAAATCAGACCCTGATAATGCCTATGCATACTATTATCGTGGCATGGTTTATGATGCTCAAAACAAATATCTAACTGCAATTGAAGATTATAAAAGAGCTATAGCTAAAGACAACACCCTGATGGTTGCATATTATGCACTTGGTGTGGATTATGATACACTACATTTGACAGCCGATGCAAAAAAAGCATATCAAAAATTTGTAGATGGCTCTAAAGACAAAAATGATGAGTATGTAAAATACGCAAAACAAAGACTTCAAAAATTATAGGTGATTAATATCACCTAACTAAGGATATATGCAACAGGAATTAGATAAAACACAATTAATTATCGGCGATGTAAAGCTTAACAGTAACGTTATTCTTGCTCCAATGGCAGGCATAACAGATTGTGTATTGCGACAAATAATTAGAATGTTTACCAAAGACTGCCTGCTTACCAGCGAAATGGTAAGCTCAGAAGCCTTACTGATGAATTCTGATAAAAGTATTATCTTTCACGATAAAATTGAACATCCTCTATCGTTTCAACTTTCAGGACATAAGCCTGAAGTAATGGCAAAATCAGCAAAGGTTCTTGAGGATATTTCAACAGTTATAGACATAAATATGGGATGTCCGGCTCCTAAAATCGTTAAAAATAACGATGGAGTTATACTAATGAGCGATTTAAGGCTGGCATCTCAAATAATCAGCTCGGTAAAAAAGTCAGTAAATATCCCTGTTACTGTAAAATTCAGGCTAGGCTGGGATTGTAATAATAAAAATTATATAGAATTTGCAAAGATGGCAGAAGAATCAGGTGCTGATGCTTTATGTATTCACGGTAGAACCAGATCTCAAATGTATTCAGGAACTGCCGACTGGCAATCTATTGCAAAAGCAAAGGAAGTTGTCAAAATTCCTGTAATTGCAAACGGTGATATCACCTCTATTGAAAAAGCAAAAGCCTGCCTTGACATTTCCAAATGCGATGGTATTGCCATAGGCAGAGGCATACTAGGCGATCCTGGGTTAATTTATAGGATAGAAGAATATATTAAAAACGGTAATGCCTTACCAGATCCAACAATTCACGAAAAATTAGAATTAGCCATGCTGCATTGCAAAATGGAAGCAGAGTTAAAGGGCGAAATTCACGGCATTAAATTTATGCGTAAATTCTTTGGCTGGTATATAAAAGGGATAAAAAACGCAACAAAATACAGATTTGACCTTGTAAGAATCACAACCATTGCTGAAATAGAAGATTTATTCAATAGAATAAAGGAAAACATCGATATTCTCTAATAAAATACTGTTAAACTCAGCTTATTTATCCTGAATATCCAGATCAAGCAAAGCTTTTATAATTTACGATTATTAGAAATATTAAACAAATAGACAACTAAATAATATATTGATAACCTAAATCCTTGCCAGCATTCAACTGTATTTTCCATAATAGGACTATAAGCTTTAATTTTTGCCACAAAAGTGTGATGTTTAATTTAACACTTTAAGGTGATGTTGTCTATATAAAATAATGATATATTAATAATGTCTGAAATTAATAAATCTCTTTACTGATTTTATAGCCTCCTAACAACCCTATGGGATAATATATATAGGATGCCTCGACCCTAGCTTGATTCGTCGAAAGGCGGTTTATAAGGGTCGGGGTGTCCACATTTAAAAGCAAAAAAGAAGCTAATAACTTCTTTTTTGCTTTATTCTTTTGCAGTAATCTTTGGAATTATATGCTTTTCCCAGTAGCTTTTTCTTCCAATTCTTGAAGAATCAATATTGTCCAATGATGTCCAATGCTCACTCCTCTTCTTAGAAGCTTCAACATCAAACCCCGCATAATCATCCTTTACAAACAACCATTTATGATGATATATGAGCGGATCTTTGGGAGGTTTTACATATTTAACAGTTTCACTAGGTTTTACTTTATAAGCATCACCTCTTACTGGTTCATTGGCAGTATTAAAATCAGGCGAGCTTATAAACGAAAAACTTTTGTCCTTTTTATCATAGCAAATAATGTCATACGTAAAATCTGCTGGAATGCTGGATTTAGCTAAATTTAATCCATCATTTTTTAAAACATTTTCATATTCTTTATGAAGATAAACCTGACTTCCCATTACTTTTCCCACGCCATATTCCTTGCTCCTAGGAGGAATACTGTACTTTTTTACTTTTTTAGCAGGCTCAATTTCTTTTGATTTAGTAACTACAACATCTACACCTGAAGAAAACTTGGTTTTTTCTACTTTATAACCATCCCCTAATATATGCTTAACATATTCCTGTAATTCTATTGAGGTAAATCCTTTTTGAAATGTCCCAATAGAAGTTAATACTCCATCTCCACAAGGTATCCCACTTTTGATTGCGTCAACGTCCGTTTTAGGCCTTACACTAATATATGCCTCACCACCGGGTTTCAACAACTCGCCAATATGCTTTACTACATTATTTCTTGTTTTTAAATCCTTGATTACATTTAATACGTATAAATTTGTTATTATATCGTATTTTTTAGTTATATCACCTGGCTTTACATAGTCAGGTTTATAACCTCGGGCGTAAGGTTCATAAGTTTCAGCACCAAGTATTGTTTTACTATGACCCAATCCTGCGCCATAATCAAGTTTATCCAGACTATCATAATCCCTAAACCTTTCCTTTAGTATTTGTGCAAGTTTTTTATATGTATTTTGAGTGGATTTTATCTGAGTTTTTTGAGAATTTTTGGCTGTATATTTGACATTAGTACCCGTGAAAATAATGGGATAAGCAGTATTATTAGAATCAGCATCTTGTTTCACAGAATAGTTACTACTAGCACCATCCTTAGCAATACTAGCTTTTCTGGAATTACATCCAGCCATTATTTCTGGAAAGTTTATATTCATCATTTTCATAAGCAACTTTTCTGGCTTTTCGTTTTAAATTTTATATCGACATAAATTAAAAGAACTGTGAAAATTTTAAATTGCCTTGAACAAAAGTTTTCGTATTGCTGATAAAATTAAACAAATAACAAATTAATAAGAATGATTATGCAAATATCACATAAAATACCCGTAAAACAAAATAACGGACCTAAATTTAAGGGTAATATAGCCTGTGCACTGACAAAGCAACTGGCTACAGAACCGTGGTACGTAAAATCTGCTGTTAAGTTTTCAGAAGTAGGCGGCGAAAAATTAAGTATTACAGTAAACTCTCTTGGAAAATTTGCCATAGCCCCTCTTGTTATTGCGTTTAATCCTTTTTCAAGTGAAGAAAAGGACAATAGGGCATACTCTGCATGGAAACAGCCTATAGAAGCAGTTTTGACCTTTGTCACTCAGATAGGATTGGTCGCTAAAACCAGCCAGATTATAGACAAATTAGCAAAAACAGGTCAACTGGGCTCCAACTTTAATATCAGCAAAAATCAAACAAAGCAGGCATTAAAAATGGCCGAAAAACGACTTGACGTGCTCAAAGACAGAGTAAGTCTCGGACTGACTCTTGCATCTTTGCCATTTATCATATCAGCAGTTAACTGGATATATCCCAAATTCATGGCAAAATTCTTTCCTAATCTCAGTAAAACCAAAATAAAAGACTAATTAGGCAGCAAAAATGATAACACCAACGCTTAGAACAATTGCAAATAATCAATTCCTGCAACGGCACATTAATAAAGTCGTTAGCAACGATATTTATGCTGCAAGAATACTAGTCGGTACCAGCGTGGCAAAAGATGCTGCCTCATGTATACTCAGATTCTACCAGAGTATAAATAACCAAGAAATCCCGCTGGAAAAAAGGAAATTTGTAGCAGCACTTGATTTAGCGAGCGGATTTGTAACCTGTGGGGTGCAAATGGTCATGGGAATTGCGATTTCAAATGAAAAATTACAGACAAAGATTACAAATAAACTATTCGGACATTTGAAAGAAACTTCTCCAGAGTTGTTTAAAAGAAGCAAAACAGGATTCATAGCAGCACTAGCGCTTATAGGCTCTGGAATGATAGGAGAAAGAATAATAGTTCCACTTATTGCGACACCATTTGCTTCCTGGATTAAGAATAAATATATAAATAAAAACCAGCAAGAATCCTTAAATATCAACAATGAAGCAAATCTTCATAATGAGAGTTTTGATTTATATAACAAATTAAAAAAGAAAAATATCTCTTATATTGTTTAAGACAAAAAACAGCTTTCTCATAATTTAAAATGAACATTAAGGGAGTCAGACTTTTGAAGGAGCCTATGTGCCTTGTCAATTTAATGGCACATTAAGCGACGGAAAAAGCCTGACTCCCTGCTATAAAGCTGTGACAAAATATTCCATGCCAAAATAACTAACTATAAAGTGAAAAATTAATCAATTATCTCTTTTTCCCTTTACCAATTGAAGGTTCGACAGGGGAAGATTTTTGAATTTCACGCAGATTTTTTAATTTATCTCTAATTTCTGCTGCACGTTCAAAATCAAGAATTTTAGCTGCGGCATGCATACTTTTTTCAAGCTTATCAATAATTTTAGGCAAATCATCAATTGATGCTCCGACTTCGACCATTTGCTCTGCAATAACATCTTCAACACTTCTATAGCTGTTTACAAGCTCAAGAAGGTTATTTTTGATTTCTTTAACAATCGTTTTAGGTGTAATATTATTAACTCTGTTATATTCAATCTGAATAAGTCTTCTTCTGTCGGTTACTTCCTTTGCTCTTTGAATACTGTTAGTAATCTTATCAGCATAAAGAACAACTCTCCCGTATGAATTTCTTGCAGCCCTACCAATAGTCTGTATTAAACTTGTCTCTGATCTTAAGAATCCTTCCTTATCAGCATCCATAATGGCAACCAGAGTAACTTCAGGTAAATCCAGCCCCTCTCTCAGCAGGTTAACTCCGATCAAGACATCAAACTCGCCCAGTCTTAAATCTCTTAATATCTCAACCCTTTCAAGTGACTGAATTTCACTATGTAAATATCTGACTCTGATGCCGAGCTGAAGAAAATAATCCGTAAGATCCTCAGCCATTTTCTTAGTAAGCGTAGTAATTAGAACCCTTTCATTCTTATCAGAACGTATTTTAATCTCACTCATAAGATCATCGACCTGATTTTCAATAGGTCTTATTTCTACTTCAGGATCAACAAGTCCTGTTGGGCGGATTATCTGCTCAACAATCTGTTCGGTATTCGTTCTTTCAAACTCTGCAGGAGTAGCGGAGACATATATTACCTGATTAACTCTTTCCCAGAATTCTTCTATTTTCAGAGGTCTGTTATCTCTGGCACACGGAAGTCTGAATCCATATTCAATCAGGACATCTTTCCTCGCCCTATCACCATTATACATGCCCTTTATTTGGGGCAAAGTGACATGAGATTCATCTATGACAACAAGAAAATCTTCAGGAAAATAATCCAGCAAAGTTGCAGAGGGAGAACCTGGAGCGCGTCTTTCAAAAATCCTTGAATAATTCTCAATTCCGTTACAATAACCGACTTCTCTAATCATTTCAAGATCATGGTTGGTTCTTTGCCAAATTCTTTGAGCTTCAAGAAGCTTATTCTCACTTTTTAACTCGTCATGTCTTTCAACTAACTCATTTTTAATCAGCTGACAGGTTTCCAGTAAATCTTCAGTACCTGATAAATAGTGTACAGCAGGATAAATTACCACACGTTCAGATATTTCAAGAATCTCACCGGTCACATGATCAATCCTTGCTATTTTCTCAATCTCATCCCCGAAAAAATGAAGCCTGATTATAGTGTTTTCATAAGCTGGCTGAATTTCGACTATATCACCTCTAGCCCTGAATGTGCCTCTCTTAAGGTCTATATCATTTCTTTCATAGTGGACATTTACTAACTCTCTAAGAAAATCATCCCTGTCTATCAAATCCCCCAGAGAAACCTTCATCGATCCCCTGAAATAATTTTCAGGAAGTCCCAGGCCATAAATACAGCTAACACTTGCTACAACTACAACATCTTTTCTTTCAAACAAGCTCCTTGTAGTGCTGTGGCGAAGTCTGTCAATTTCTTCATTGATACTGGAAGTCTTTTCAATATAAGTATCGGTTCTGGGAATATAAGCTTCAGGCTGATAATAATCATAATAGCTTATGAAATACTCAACGGCATTATTAGGCAGCAATTCCTTCATTTCATTATATAGCTGTGCAGCCAGCGTCTTATTATGAGCAATAATAAGAGTCGGTTTCTGCACATTTTGTATAACATTTGCAATTGTATATGTCTTACCGGACCCTGTTACACCTAAAAGAGTCTGTTTATCATACCCCTTATTTACCCCTTCAGTCAAAGCCTGAATAGCTTTTGGTTGATCACCGGCCGGACTGTGTTTTGATATTATTTGAAATTGCTTACTCATATTTACGCATTTTATTATGTATCACTATAATATTGTACTACAATATTAATGCTAAAAATGCCAATAAATAAGCTATTATCCTGCTTTAGAAGCTAGCTTTTATTTATGAAAAAATTATCTGGAAGATCCCCATCCTTAAAAACAATATATTCTTTTTGATTATCAAATCTGAATAAATCTTCTTATTGTGTTTTGTTTTTCTGTACAGGACTTTCTTCAAACAGGTTTTTTTCTTTATGAAATACAATTTCTTCTTGATTTTTATCAAATCCAAACATTTCTTTAAAAACTTCCACGCCATGATAAGCTCTTTTGACAAGGCCGCTCCAGGGATCTACAATAACTGCATCCTGTCCCCAGGTTTTAGGATCCTGAATGCTGGCATCTTTTGCCAGTCCTAATACTAAAAAAGTATGCTGTCTATTTTGATATTCTTCGCCATCAGACTTGCGTTTTATAATAAAATGAATAGTATCAGCCTTTTTACCTGCTTCTAAAAGATCTGCCTGGGCTAAAAAAGCTTGCTCTCCACAATTAGCTACTTTATACATAGATACAACATCTTTTACAGCCTTAGAGAATTCTTTATAATCTTTTGGAAAGCTAAGTTTTGTATAAGCATTCATTATGTCCCCACAAACTCTAGATGCAGTAATTGCATAATCACCGCGTATTTTATGCAAATATCTGAATATTTCAGGTGGAGTCTTGCGACCTCCTTTATCTGGTGCAGAAGTTCTTTGCTGTCTTCTCAAGTCAACAGCAGTGCTGGAATGCAGATTCATCCTGCGAATCTTTTTAACTGCATCTTCCCCCAGCTTTATATTATCTTCATATCCTTTAAAAGATACTTTATATTGATAATTGCCAGATATCATTACTTAAATTCCTTCACAAGTTTCTTTTTCTTAAAAACTAAAACAACCCTCAAAGATACAAATTGTTACCAATATAAAAACAATTTACACTTGGTAATATTCATATATCCGGCATGATAAAAGATAAGGAATAATCCTCTGGGTCTAACTTAAGAAATATCTTGTTATTATTAAAAAAGAAATATAGTAAGACTAGAGGGTTTTAATTCTGTATATTTTCGGCTATATAAAGTAGTAGCCATAACTAAAAATAAAAGTATAATAATATTTAATGCTATCACTATTAAAATTTGCAATACGGATTTAAAAGAAGGATATAACAGGTATGATTAGGAATATCTATAAAAAGCTATTCAAACTACACCTATTCCTAATCATAAATTTTATCATCATATTTTCCTGCCAGACTGCATTTGCACAAATTGGAATTCTTAACAGTAATACAAGTGCTAAAACATATTCTTCCAAGCATGTTGGCAATTACAGTGAGCTATTTCAGGAAGTAGTCTATACCTTTAGCAATACAAATATAAAATATAATGTTATTTCAGAAAACGAACTAAATGCCATCAACCCAAATAACTTCAGCATTATAGTTCTTCCTTTGATCACAGACTTATCGCCCGAAGCATATGCAAGAATAGAAAATTACATAAAAGAAGGCGGGAAAATTATAGTAATTTTCCCTGATACCTATACAAGCCCCATGGTTAAGAAACTAGCCGGACTTACAGGCGTTGAAGTTGATTCTACACAAAGAACTTCTTATAAGACCTCAATAAGCTGGCTTGAAAATAATAAAATACCGGAAAATTATTTCCCTGTATCAACAAGAATTGCTACTATACTTCCTTATTCCACTTCAAAACCTGTTGCTGTATGGAGCCAGGAAGATAAAAACACTCCTGCTATAACCATATCTAATACAGGCAGCTATATTAGCTGGAGATGGGGTAATGATGGCACACTTTCATTTAATATTTCAGCTATTAAAGCAACTATTGAGTCCTTAAAACCGGGAACTATCATCAAAGAACAATCAAAACTTGCTTTTACAGATCTTGAAAGTAAATTAAATGACATCACTAAAATCAGACAAGAAACCTCTGAATTTTTAGATGCCTTCAAGCAAACAAGCTCTACAACACTGGCAGATATTCAGGAGCATATTTATATTTCAAAAATGCAGGAAAATTCAGCCAAATCATACTATCAAAATTGCGAATACGAGAAAGCACAAGAAGAACTAAAAAAGTCCAGAATAAATGCAATGTATGCATATGCCAAGTCAGTTCCATCAAATATTGTTGAAGGCAGGACTCTATGGCTTGACAGAGGCACAATAATCGCCCTGAAAGACCCTCAAGAAATGGCAAAATTATTTGATAAAATCCAAAAAATCGGGATTAACCTGGTATATTTTGAGACAGTAAACGCCGGTTACGCAATATATCCAAGTAAAATAACAGAACAGAACCCACAGACTAAAGGCTGGGATCCATTATACTGGGCTGTAAATGAAGCTCATAAAAGAAATATAGAGCTTCATGCCTGGACATGGATATTCGCTGTCGGAAATACAAGACATAATCCTATCATTGGAAAGCCTAATGACTATCCGGGCCCCATACTAGCCAAAAACCCTGATTTAGTTTTATTAGGACAAAATGAAAATATGATCCCTAATAACCAGCATGAATATTGGCTAGATCCATCTAATGCTAAATCAAGACGAATAGCACTATCTATTTTAGAGGAAATTGCAACCAATTATCAAGTAGACGGAATACAATTAGACTACATTAGATATCCTTTCCAGAATGCCAATAATTATATGGGTTATAATGCTGAAGGCAGGAGAAAATTCGAAATAGAATCAGGATATAAACTTGATAACCTTGATGAAACAGTAATAAAAGCCTGGAACACATGGAAGGCAAAACAAGTCACAAGATTTGTACTGGAAGCATCAACTAAATTAAGAAGAATAAAGCCTGATATACAAATTTCTGCCGCAGTATTCGGTTCAGAAAAAGGGCCACGAATGGGATCAATCCAGCAAGAATGGGAATTATGGGTAGAAAAAGGATGGGTAGATATTCTAAATCCAATGATATATTCATCTAATACCCCAAAATTAGTCGAAAGCATAAACTATATAAATAAAGCCGTAGGCAATAAAGCTTTTGTATATCCAGGAATTGCAGTAAGGCAACTGGAAGTCGATGATTTACTTGATCAGATTTATGCTATAAAAAGTAAAGGTCTAATGGGCAGTACAATATTTGCTATGGCACATCTTGGCCCTGAAAAATCAGAGTTATTGGCAATTGGACCATACAGATTCAAGGAAGCCAAATCCCCAAGCAGTAATCCTGTAAATTCAGCAAGAATACTTATAGAAGAGTTCGTTCAAAATGTTAATAGTATCAAACAAAATGACAGCTCATTCATAGCAATACGCAAATACACTGGCTCTGCAGTAATTACAGAAGCAGGCAAAACACACGCTTATATATTACAATTGCTCACTAATCCTACTCCTGTAAATATTCAACAAGCAATAACAATGCTCAGGGAATTGGAAAATCTTACCCAAAAATGGTTAATGACAGATAGTACAATCAGACCATCTAAATTAAAGCTGATTACTACCTATTTAAAGGAAGCACAAGTACTGCTCTCATATGAACATCACAGACAAAGTACAAAAGAATACTATACAACCGATAATTTATTATCTAAAATTGATAAAAATTAAAAATAACCCAACTGATATTTTATTTTTAACTACTCTTTGCTAAAATCAACTAAGACCAAGGGGATATGTTTTTGGAGTAAAAGCATTGCAAAAGAAGAAATTTAATATATTTAAAACCTTCGATATATTCAACTCCGAAGCAATGAACGTAATCAAAGAAAGAATTATCAAGTTTGTACTCATAGAAGCCGACAACTTTATGGGTAAAAGTAGCTCTGTCACCACAGATGTTGGACAAGATGATTCTGTTCAGGTTACTGTGGTAAATAATCCCAAAATGTATCACCTATTAAGCAATACGTGGCGAAGAAAGCAACAAAAATTACAAGATGAAAATAATAAACGCAGAGTTCATAACTAGTTCGGACTGTCTAAAAAACTGTCCTGATTTTAATTTACCGGAAATTGCAATGATCGGTCGATCTAATGTGGGCAAATCATCGTTTATTAATGCCATTACTAACAGAAAAAACCTTGCTCGCACCAGTAACACTCCTGGAAAAACAAGATTGATCAACTTTTACAAGATTAATGATGAGCTAATAATAACTGATTTGCCAGGATATGGATATGCAAAAACATCCAAAGCCGAGCAGGAAAAATGGCGTAAAACCCTTGAAGACTATCTGACTAATAGAGAACCATTAGCAGGCGTGATTCAACTAATAGACGCCAGACATTCTGTGCAGAATAACGATATACAAATGCGTGACTGGCTTGATTATTACAACATCCCTGTCATAACCGTAGCAACAAAAGTTGATACTATATCCAAAAATCAAGCTACAAAGTCAGTCAATGAAATCGCAAAAACCTTTAATACAGAAGTTCTGCCATTTTCCGCCAAAACCGGCATAGGCAAAGATCAAACCATAAAGCGTATAGATAGTTTAATTAAAGAAAAATAATATTCATATAATTAGGACTTAACATTATGTATATATTCAAAAGGAGTTGTTTTCGCAGGAGCCTTGATACCGGTGACAAAGTCACATAATTAAGTCATCAACTATTCCAATGATGACTTAATTATATGCGTTAGCACTATCACCAGTGACGGAGAAAATACCCCCTTTTTGATTTTGTTTTACTGTTCAATAAAGTTAATGCAGCTCGGCTGCCTCTTTTAAGCATTCATTAATATGATACTGCCAATCGACATTTGGAGATACAACTCCGCTCTCCATATGCGTTCCTACAGCAGGAACAGGAATCCAAAGCTTATACCTTTTACCAAAGAAATTTTGTGCCCATGAATGGAACCATGTTCTTCTCACACAAGACCATAACAGAGTTTTGACAGGGTTAAATATGTGATACTTGGTTAAACTTAACCATAAACTATTATCTTTATTTCCTCTGGCATAACTTTCAAACACATCTGAGGTCTTGAGCAAATTAGTTTTAGTGGTCAAGAAGGTCATGCAGGTCGAAGAAGCTTCTCTCCAGTGCTTACCTCCGAAAATCTTAACCGAACCGGAATGATTATGTAATTTATTCGTATAATAATCCATATGATCATATGGAGAGATAAAGTCAACGTCTTCATTATTTTTTAAGAAATCAAGCAGTATATGGAATTGATCCGGCAGATAAAAATAATCGTCTTCAGCAAAATACACCGATTCTGAATAATTCTGCTCAGACAAGAGCTTAACTTGCAGATCAAACGTTTCCAAGTTACCTATTCCCCTAAGTTTAATAATATCCAGCTCTTCATGAGTAAAATATTTCTTAAACAGCTCTTCATAACTGTCAGGACAATTATCTAATAGAGCAATCATCTTTATTTTAAGAGAGCCAAGAGACTTTTTAAATGATCTAAGGCACAATTCAGATAATTTATATTTATCATCACTAAATATAATTGGTATTTTAGAAACTCTGGGATATATTCTGTAAGCAATAACCAAATCGTAACTTGAATTCATTCGTCTCTCCAAACTAATATATCATGCAATAAATTCAGCCAATATAGCATTACTAACTAAAATGCCATTATCAGTCAATCTTAAATTATCTTCCTGCATTTCCATATAACCATAATCAATATATTTATTAATAATACTATTATACTCTTCCCGTAAATCCACGCCATATTCTTCTTTAAATCTAGAAATATTAATCCCTTCGTTAAGCCTTAAACCAAGAAATATACCTTCTTCAATAACCTCTTGTCTGGAAACTTTGTGAACAGAAGCCTTCTTCAATGGATCACCAATATATTCACCAAAATCACAGGAATTTGAATACCTTACACCATTTACATAACCGTGAGCCGCAAGTCCAAAGGCAAAGTATTCCTCATTATGCCAGTAGCTTAAATTATGTCTTGATTCATAACCGGGAATAGCGAAATTACTTATTTCATAATGTTGAAAGTTATATTTTTTAAGAATATCTATAGTCTTAAGATACATTTGAGCTGATAATTCTTCCTCTGGAAGATTCGGCGGCAGATTTTCAGCAAACTTGGTTCCTTCTTCTATTTTTAAGCCATAAGCTGAAATATGATTAATATCCAGATTTACAGCTTTATTCAACGTTTCTTCCCATATTTCCTGAGTCTGTTCAGGCAATCCATGAATTAGATCAATACTTATATTATGAAATCCGGCATCTCTTGCCATACTAATAACCTCTACAGCATCCTGTGATGTATGTTTTCTATTGATTATCCCTAATATACGATCATTAAAACTCTGCACCCCAATACTTAAGCGATTTATCCCCAGCAGCCTTAGCTTTTGCAAATACTCAAAATTAACCGTTCCGGGATTTATCTCAATAGTAACCTCACAATCCCTGACTATATTTATCAATTGTGATATCTCATTAAAAATCCGCTCATAATATTCAACAGGGACTAAAGAAGGAGTACCTCCTCCTATATAAATAGACCTGAGTTTTAAATCCGAATAACCTGATAATCCTTCTCTAATCTCTCGAATTAAGGCATTTATATAATTTTCTATCTGGTCATATTTATCGGTAAAAGAAACAAAACCGCAGTAATAACACTTTTGTGCACAAAAAGGCATATGTATATATAAGCATTTTAGCGGCCTTTTTATTACTTTCATCAATACAACCTTCCCTCACACTATGATACTAAAAAATCTCCAATATGGCATTGGAGATTTACATATCTATATTTTGTTTTTTTATCATTTTTGTCGAGAAACAACCTTAATAGGCTGAAAAGCCAATTTTCTATATTGAATGTTCAAACTAGAATTTTCTAGACCTTCTCTTAACATTTTATAATCTTCAATAGCTTCTTCAGACACAGGTACAGCAAGCCTGCTAGCACAATCTGCATTCTGAGAAAAATTGCATTTTCTTATTCTTAAACTATTATCTAGTTTAATTATTTGAGCTAAAATTCCTTGTTTATTGCTTTCCATTCATACCTCCTTCTTCCCTCACATTAAGTTAAACAATTTTCAGTCAGAAAAATTGCCTAATTCATAAAGTATGTTTAGAAATCATTTACAATTTACAAGCTTATGTAATAGTTAAATACCCTGTAATTCTTCAGATGCTAATTCCATCCTTTTGATATCCTCTAATGCACTATCAATTACAGCTACAAATGCATTTATTATATCAGGATCAAATTGAGTCCCTGCACCTATTTGAATTTCAGCAACAGCAACTTCATGTGTTAAACCTTTACGATAGGCTCTATCTGATGTCATCGCATCGTACGTATCAGCAACAGCTATAATTTTTGCACCAATTGGAATTTGATCCCCTTTTAACCCATGAGGATAACCAGTTCCATCATATCTCTCATGGTGAGACTTTATTGAGCTAATAACCGACTCAAGCTGCTTTATTTCTTCAAGAATTTTAACGCCATAAGTAACATGCTCTTTAATGGAGTTATATTCTTCCTGAGACAGAGTGCCTGGCTTGTTAATAATACTTTCAGGAACACCAATCATGCCGATATCGTGCAATAAACCTGCTAATTCAAGCTCGCTAAGTTCAGCATCAGACAAACCTAAATGTTTTCCGGCTTTAAGCGCATAATAAGTAACTCTTTTACTTCTGCCAAAAGTAAAAGAGTCCTTGGCATCAAGTGCATTTGTAATTGCTGCAATGGTACCGGAAAATAAATCCTTTAAATTAACCGCTAATTCCTGATTATCAAAATTTAATTGATAAACCTCCAGAGCACTGTCAACAATATTGCTTAAATCGTTTATATTCCACGGTTTTTTAACATATCGATATATTTTTGCATTGTTAATAGCACTTATTAAAGAACTGGCATCAGTATAAGCTGTAAGTAAAATTCTGATAGTATCTGGATTTATACTTAACGAACGTGTTAAAAATTCCACTCCATCCATTTCCGGCATTTTATGATCAGAGATAATTAAGTCAATATGATTATTCTTAAGTATTTCTATAGCCTCATAGCCGGAGTTTGCTATAAGAACATTATACTTTTTACGGAATGTTCTGATAAACAACTGTAAATTATCTATTTCATCATCTACAACTAATATATTATATTTCATATCCAATTATACTCCGGCAATATCTGCTTCTTTGTGCCAATCTACTGGGATTTTGATAGTAAACTTAGTACCTTTACCTTTTTCACTTTCAACATCAATTGTACCATTATGGGTCTTAATTATTCTGTAACTGATTGATAATCCAAGTCCGGTTCCTTCACCAACAGGTTTTGTAGTAAAGAATGGATCAAAAATTCTGGATAAAGATTCCTGGTCAATTCCTGCCCCATTGTCTTCAATAATAACCTTAATATTATTATTCTCAAAGCTTGTTCTTACATATACATCTCCATGCTCTGGCACAGCCTGAATAGCATTATCCAAGATATTCATAAATACCTGATTTAACTGCCCTGCATAACAGGATAACATTGGAAGCTCTCCAAATTCTTTATGAACATTAACTTTGTTTTTAAATTTATTATAAAGGATATTTAAAGTACTTTCTAATCCTTCATGAATATCAATTTCTTTTAATAAAGCTTCGTCCAATCTGGAGAAGTTTTTAAGGTCAAGCACTATCTGTTTACATCTCTCTGCACCATCTTTGCAGCTTTTTATTAAAGGAGGCAAATCTTCCAGAATAAATTGATAATCAGCCTCTTCCTTAGATTTTTCAATACTTTCCATAACTTCAGCAGGAACTTTATCTGCAACTTGCGCCAAAGAATCAATAACTCCTATTAAATCATTCATATAATTTCTAAGATGATCTAAATTACCATAAATAAAATTAATAGGATTATTCAATTCGTGGGCCACTCCAGCTACTAATTGGCCTAAAGACTTCATTTTTTCACTGTGAACAACCATAGCTTGAGCTTCTTTTAATTC
>AMFJ01007825.1_pt1 | contig 35769 bp, 34 predicted proteins | sample 427208 | NCBI WGS metagenome assembly AMFJ01 (sample SAMN02954298, study PRJNA114691) | groundwater metagenome | biome: aquatic; feature: subsurface aquifer; material: sediment; isolation source: subsurface aquifer sediment | place: USA: Rifle, CO | collected 2008-08 | reverse complement strand
TCCCGACCTAGAAGGTCGGGGAATTCTTTAGATTAAAGATAATCGGGACTTTTCTTGTTTTATTCCTTATAAGCAAAATCGTCAAGCTGCAAAATATTAGACCCAGCGGACATTTAAATTTACTCTGGTACTTTCTGATTTTCCTTACTATTTTTAATGGTGTTGCTTCAACTGTAAGATGCCAGTTATTTACATTCATATTTCTTACTTTGTGGATATATGTGCTTGAAAGAGTAAGAAGAGGAGAAAACAGGCTATTATGGATATTGCCTGCCACATCTTTAATATGGGCAAATATGCATGGGGGCTTTGTGGCAGGATTAGGATTTATTGGATTATATGGGATAGGGGAATTTCTAAACAGGAAATCATATAAGAAATACTTCTTAATCCTGATTCCAACGGTTTTGATAACGCTTATTAATCCTTATGGAATTAAGTACTGGGAATATATTATTAATGCTCTTGCAATGCAAAGGAATACTATAGCAGAATGGATGCCAACAGCATTATTTGGTCCATTTGAAGAATGGCAGTGGTTTAAAGTTACATTAATCCTATCTTTAATAAGTATAATTTTCTCTTTAATTAAATCTGGATTCAAATATAAAAATCTTGATAAGGTTAAATACCTTTTACTAATGGTTTCTTTATACATGGCAATGAAACACGTCAAGCATCAGCCATTTTTTGCCATAATAGCAGGAAGTTTCCTGTACTATGATTTCTATGGAATATTAAGTATTATCAGGGATTACATCGTTTTAAAAGTGGGGTATATTGCTGATAAAGTATTAAAAAGGGCAGCCATTATAAAAGATATAATAATATATTCCTTCGTAATTATTTTTGGCAGTTTAATAATACTGGGAACCCCTTTAAAAATTAATATGCCTGAATATAAATATCCGATGGGAGCAGTCGAGTTTATAAGGCAAAATAACATATCAGGTAATCTGTTAGCTCCTTTTCACTGGGGTAGTTATCTGGCATGGAGCCTTTATCCTCAATGCCTTATAGCTATTGACGGAAGATATGAAGAAGTTTACCCTGAAGAAATTGATAAATTAACGGTAAATTTTGATTATGTTCTGGATGAGAACTGGTATGAGTTCATCAACAAGTATCATACAGATATTTTACTTCTGGATAAAAGGCTTGATTCTTATGGAGCAATTTTAAGGACAAAGTTTTGGAAAAAAATTTATGATGATAAAATAAGTGCAGTGTTTATTCCAATTAATGATAAAAGAAATTCATTTATAATTCCTGCACAACGTAATAGTGCTGAGGAAAAATACAATACGGCGATTAATTTTTTGGATTTAGGAGCAAAACAGTGAGTATAAAAGATAATTTACATTATAAAACAGCAACAGAGCTCAGACAGGCTTTATTAAACAAAGAAATTTCATGCAAAGAGCTGGTTGACAATGCTTATAAAAGAATTGAAGAAGTAGAGGACAAGGTTCAGGCATTTAATTCTTTAACTAAAGATCTGGCATACGAAGTAGCGCAGGAAGTCGATAAAAAAATTGCAAATAATGAGGAATTGCCTCTTTTGGCAGGTATTCCTATAGGTGTTAAAGATAATATCTGTATAAAAGGGCATATAACAACAGCCAGCAGCAAGATGCTGGAGAATTTCGTTGCCCCATACAGTGCTACAGTAGCGCATAAATTGAGAGAAAATCTGATTCCTGTGATTGGCAAAACCAATCTCGACGAATTTGCTATGGGCAGTTCTACTGAAAATAGCGCTTTAAAAATTACCAGAAATCCATGGAATCTAAATATGGTTCCTGGTGGTAGCTCAGGTGGATCAGGAGCATGTGTATCAGCAGGTGAAACTACAATTTCCCTTGGATCTGACACAGGAGGAAGTATAAGGCTTCCTGCAAGCTTCTGTGGAGTTGTTGGGTTAAAACCAACATACGGGCTTGTTTCAAGGCTTGGCTTAATCGCTTTTGCAAGCAGCCTTGATCAGATAGGCCCTTTAGGTAGATGTGTTGAGGATGTAGCAGCAATGCTTCAGGTTATTAGCGGGCATGATTGTTACGATTCCACTTCAATTGAGACAGATGTTCCTGACTATCTTGTTAATCTTAAAAAAGATATTTCAGGCTTAAGAATAGGTGTTGTCTCTGAATTATTAGGCGAGGGATTGCAGCCTGAAGTTAGAGATGCAATATCAAATGCTATAAAAGTACTGGAAAATCTTGGTGCCAGGATTGAAGAGGTCTCTCTTCCCCATAATAAATATGCTATTGGTACTTATTATATTATTGCAACAGCAGAAGCAAGTGCTAATTTGGCAAGATATGACGGTGTTAAATATGGCTACAGAACACCTCATGCTGAAAATTTAATAGATATGTATACTAAAACCAGGTCAGAAGGCTTTGGTGATGAAGTAAAAAGAAGAATTATGCTCGGAACTTATACACTGAGCTCCGGATATTATGATGCTTACTATAAAAAAGCCCAGCAGATAAGAACTTTAATTAGAAAAGATTTTGATAAGGCATGGGAAAAAGTCGATCTTCTAATTGGTCCGACCTGTCCGAGTACTGCATTTGAAATTGGGTCTAAAGTCTCTGATCCGCTAAGTATGTATCTGATGGATATAGCAACTATTACAGCTAATCTTGCAGGAATTCCCGGAATAAGTGTTCCTTGTGGTATGGATAATAAAGGATTACCGATCGGTCTGCAGATTTTAGGGCCGGTATTATCGGAAGAAGCTATGCTAAGAGTTGCTTATGCCTTTGAGCAAGCCACAGACTTTAATAAAAACAAGCCAAATATATAGGGTTAATGGATAAGATGAATTTAAAACGTATTACTTACGTTTTCATAGCATTTATTACTTTCTCTTTGTGCGCAGGAGATATGGTTTTTGCTGTTCAAAAAGCAAAAGTCACAAAAAACGAAGTAAAGCAGGAAATATCTGACCCTGAAACTCGTTTATACAAACAGGCTGAAGAGGATCTAGACAGACGTTTTTATCAGGCCTACAGGATAGTTGAGAGAATAGCAAGAGCTAATAAACTTGATAACTATCCGTGGAGAGTGATAATACCTAAAACGAAAGCCTATGATATTAATGCTTATACCAGTGATGCTAATGCTATTATTCTTGAACAGGGATTTATAGATAGTTTTTATGGAGAAATATCAGTTCTTGCTTATGTTATAGCACATGAAATGGCTCATCAGGTTCATAAAGATGTAGCAAGAGATTCCAGAAATGAGGAGCAATTAGCTAGAAAACTTGCTGAAATAGGAATTATTATAGATCCAAATGTGGTTCTTTCAAACAGGAATTTAATTTCCACTGACCTTATTTTGCAATATTACCTTTATAAAAAGCAGCAGGAAAAAATGGAAGAAACTAGAATAAAGGTAAAGGAATTAGTATATGAATACCTTGCTGAAACCCGAAAGTATGAGTATGAAGCAGATAAAGATGGTCTGATTTATATAATAAAAGCCGGTTTTAATTCTAAAGGGGCTACAAGGTTTCTAGAAATTGCTGATAGATATCCCCAATCATCTGATGTTGAACTGTCAACTCATCCTAGACATGAAAACAGGATTTGGCAGATAGAAAATTTGCTAAAAACCATAGATATCCAAAAGTATAAGGCAGAAGGAAACAGGAATATCAAAAATTCCAAACCTTTAACCTATCAAAAGTTTTATGATACGGAAATTAAGACCAAGAATCGCACTATAAGAGCGATTGTAATTAACTCAGAATACGGCTCGATTGACAACATAAATAAACCGTTTGAAGATTTATTTGGAAAGTAGTGGCCACATTTACATGTCATTAATCATTCCAATATCACGCATTGTCATCCTGAAGCATAAAACAGGAAATTATGATATTAATCGTGGATGTTCAGGATCTTTTACAGCTCTGCATTTGATTTTGGAGTATCGGGTTCTTTCTTTTGTCCTTGAACTATAGGTTTTTTCTCAACAGTTGGTTTTGGAGTGACTGGCTTTTTGTCCTGACTTGCAGGCTTTTTATTTTCTTTTGGCTTGACTGAAGAGCTTTGTATGTCTTTTACTTCTTCAATAGAACTTTGAGTTTCTTTGTTTTTAAGCTTTATGGAAATTGTTTTATTCCATCTTAAATCAATATACTCAATATCATCTTTTATTTTTAGAGCTTCTTCAAGCACATCGCTAATTCTTTTTGTCCTGAGGAATACCGTCCTATCTAATTCTCCAATTCTCAATTTGATTTCATCCAGCTGAGCAAAGACATCATCAGGATTTCTTATATCAAGATAGAGTAATTCAGTTCGAGTAAAACCTTCTATTAGTTTAGAAAGGTAGATTAAATAATTAACATGCTTGTTTGACCACATTGTATAGTCATCATACGTTAATATATGATATAGCTTTTTAGGAGAAGCCAGAGGCAGAAAATCTTTTCCGATAATGGTGGTATCTTCAGTGAAAATGGCAACAGGATCTATCTTTGTTGAAGGAGAAATAGCCAGTATTGGATTTTTCTCATCGATTACTACTTTTAACCTTGCAGGGAACCAAAATCTTCTGACATAAACCTTTTTAACAGGAGCTAATTTAAATATAGCATCCTCAAGCGGTTTTGTGTTTTGGCGATATATAGGTTGATCAGGAAGATTAATTGTCGCAAGTTGCTTTAATACCTGTTTATCAGAAACTATTTTATTTCCCTCAATTTCAAGGTATTTATTCGGATAGCCAAGAGAGAACAGGTTTGATGGCAGATACCACTGAGGTAAATTTACTATTGTGATCAATAACCAGAAAATAAACGCAACAGAAGCTACTCTGGCTATTGATCTTGATCTGGCCATAATAATTTCCAGTTTACGAAGTTTTCTTCTGGCTTTTAAGTATTTTAACTTCTTTTGCCGATGAGTTAGATTTAATCCATCTTCATCCTGTATTGCAGAAGCTTTTGGTTTCCTGTGAAACAATTTTATCATTTAATTTTCCTAGAAATTCCTCTTACCTATTATTGTCATTATGCTTTACGCTGTCATAAGTCCTCAATTGTTCCTGCATTGTCATCCTGAATGAAATGAAGGATCTCTCTGCTCTTACGAATGCTTTAGTCTGAAGCACTCCAAGGAATATTTAGCCACTAATGGCACTATCCAGAATGATTTTGACAAGATTATCATAATCAATTTCCATAGCTCTTGCCTGGGCAGGTAAATCGCTTAAATCTGTCATTCCGGGTATCGTATTAATCTCTAATATATATGGTACATTATTCTGGCTTAAAACAAAATCCACTCTGCTCATGCCTTTAGCTCCAATGGCATTATGAGCCTTGACTGACAGGTCTTTAATATCTTCGGTGAGGCCTTGTGGTATTTCAGCAGGCAATATAAACTCTGTCATGCCATGAGTATACTTTGCTTCATAGTCATACCATTCTGTTTTTGTCCTGAATTCCAATATTGGTGTTGCTATGGTTTCTGAATTAATATCAAGAACACCAACAGTAATTGATTTTCCTGTTATATATTCTTCCAGCATAACTTCTGTTTGGAAATTCTGAGCTGACTTTATTGCTTCTTCGAGCTCAGTTTCTGAATTAACCTTACTCATACCAATACTTGAGCCTTCTGAAACAGGTTTTATCATTAAAGGATAATTTAAGCTTAAGGGCTTTTCCTTTAATTCCTCTAAGCTGCGAATAACAACAGAAGGTATTACAGGCAGATGCTGAGTTTTAAGAATTCTTTTTGTGTATTCCTTGTCCATTGCAATGGCGCTTGCTTTTACCCCACAGCCAGTATAAGGGATTCCAAGTATTTCTAAGAGTCCCTGAATACATCCATCTTCGCCATATTTCCCGTGAAGGGCGATATAAGCGATTTCAATATTTTTATCTGTCAGAGTTTTACTTATATCTTTATTTACATCAATTAATTCAGCATTTTCATAGCCTAATCTTTTGAGGGCTTCAAAACAATTTTTTCCTGATCTTAAAGAAACTTCTCTCTCACTTGACATTCCCCCGCATAAAACACCAATTTTGGTGCTAAGAGGCACTTCTAATGTACTTGAAAACTTTTCCATATCATTTCCTCTTCTTCCGTTGCATCCCCAACAAACCTGATTTCAGCCAGAAGGTCATATCCGTGATTGTCTTTAACTGCATTATACATTTTATACATTAATCTTGAAACATCAAGTGATGTAGCATTACCGGTATTAACAATAAAATTACAATGAATATCAGATACCCTTGCGCCGCCTTCAACCCAGTTTTTTGCACCTAAATTCTCAAAAAGCTGGCCTACAAAAACTCCCGCAGCCGGATTCCTAAAAGTACTGCCTGCACTGGGACAGCTGGCTAGAGGAGGATGATTTTGCTTTCTGTAATTTATGTGAAATTCCATTTTTTCAGAAATATTTTTAGGATCATCTTCTTTTAGCGCAAAAGTTGCATTTAATATAAGGTGCTTGTTACTTTCAACAAATGAATACCTGTATCCAAGATTTAATCGGGATTTATCTAAGGTAACTATTTCACCTGTCTCAATATTGAGCACTTCAGCGCTTTCAATGGTATTTTCTATCCCCTGGCCATGGGCGGAAGAGTTCATAGTAACTGCTCCACCAAGACTACCAGGAATTCCAATCAGAAATTCAAGCCCTGAAAGATTACGTTCCTGTGCAATTTGAGCTAACTTGGATGATTTTATCCCGCCATCTACTTTAACTTTGCCGGATTCTGAAATTTCACAATTTTTAAGATTATGAGTAAATATAACCCCTCCTGAAATTCCCTGTGAGGAAACCAGAAGGTTAGAGCCTGCTCCAATTATGGTTATTTTTTTATCTTGTTTCTTTAAAATATCTATAATATTTAAGATTTCATCTGTATTAGTTGGGAAATAAGCTTCTTGTGCATTCCCACCTATTTTTAATGTTGTATATTCTGCAAGATTCAACCCTTGAACTGCATTAACCGAATTGTCTGCTATCATGCTTTTATTGTCCTGTTTGACTCTATTTTTTCAATAATTACGTTACCAAGCCTAGTAATATCACCGGCCCCTATTGTTAATATCATATCATCAGGCTGGATTTTAGGATATATAAAATCAGCTATTTCTTCTACCGAACCTGGTAAATAGTGCGCATTTTTATGTGATATTTCCTGAGTAAATTTTTCTGATGAAATATTTTCAATAGGGTCTTCCCCTGCTGAATAGACATCGCATACATATACAATATCAGCAGCATTAAAGCTTTTTAAAAAATCATCCCATAAACTGGATAGACGAGAATACCTGTGTGGCTGAAATACAGCCACAACCCTTCCTGCTTGATTTGATTCCACAACGTTTTTAGCAGCCTGCAAAGTTACCTGAACTTCTGTCGGATGATGAGCGTAGTCATCTATGATTTTTCCGCCATTTACAGTGCCTAAAATCTGGAATCTTCTTTTCATGCCGGTAAATCTAGCCAATGAACAAGCGATTTTTTCAAATTCAACTCCACATTCAACAGCAGCAGCAATAGTTGAAAGGGCGTTAGAGACATTATGAATACCGGGAATATTTAAATTCAGCTCCCCAATAAACTTATTATCTTTAAATACCTGCGCCTTTGTATTTAACCCTTTGGTAGATATTTCTTTAACAGTATAAGCAGCCTGATTAAAAAGCTCATTATCAGGATCAATGCTGTATAATATGATTCCTGAATGGCTTATTCTACGCAATAATTCTCTGTTACCCGCACAATCAGCATTAATTATAACTTTGCTCTCAGGCTTAAGTTTATTAATATAATTTTCGAAAGTTGTAAATATCTGCTCAAGTCCACCCTGATAATGATCGGGATGATCGAATTCCAGATTTGTTATTATGCTGATATCAGGAGAGTATGCTTCTATTGTTCCGTCGCTTTCATCAAGCTCAGCGATGAAATATTTTCCTGTACCTATTTTAGAGTTGGTCTTAAGATACGGCATTTGCCCGCCAACAGCAAAAGACGGGTCCAATCCTGCATCTTCAAATATCAATGAAGCCATGCCAGAAGTAGTTGTTTTTCCGTGAGTGCCGGCAAATCCTATGGATATGCAGGGTTCAGTGCGGCCTAAACCACTCATTATTGCTTCTAAAACCTGTGATCTATGGATTATAGGAATATTTCTCTTTCTAGCTTCTATGATTTCAGAATTTGATTCTTTTATTGCAGTGCTTACAACAATAACAGATGCATTATCTATATTTTTAGCTTTATGTCCTATAAAAACGGCTCCGTCATGACTAGAAATCCATTCTGTCAGGCGATTTTCTTTTATGTCAGAGCCTGATGCTTTATAACCTAATTCAATCAAGAATTTGGCAAGACCGCTCATGCCAATCCCACCAATCCCGATGAAATGAATTGTTTTTTCGCTATTTTTATCTAGTTCTTTGAGGTTAATATTTTTATCAACAATTAACTTATTATTTTCCATTTTTTCGCTCATTCAAATACTAATTTGATTTTTCGCTGTCCCATTTAACATAATTATAATATCTCTATAATTTTATACCACCATAAATTTGATAATTTTGGCAATTTACAAAGATAATTTAGATGATAGAATGATATAGCTAGATTTCAAGTAAATACGATATTAATCTATCGTAGAAACTAACTAAAATATGGTGATACCAAGTAAAGGCACATTCGTACAACTCGCAAGCTCGTCTACGACTGCAGCCATATCACCAAACTCAAGTAATCGACTATAGTATTATTAAAAAATATTAAGGTACTAGCAAATTTTTATTTTTTTTGGTTTTATAGTCATGTAAATAACTACAAGGTGATAAATCATGGATATAAGGTTTACATCTGCACAATTAAATCCTATGGTAGCATCAGCTCTAGAAAAGAAGGCAGCCAGTGTTTCTACAGCTCCTTCAGTTGCTCCAGCTAAGGATCAAGTGCAACTTTCACATAAGGAACAAAAAAGCCCTAAAGTAGGATTTGTACAAAGAATAAAAAATCTTATTGCAGGCGTTAAAAAAGCTTATGTAGTAACGACACAATATACAAAAGCTTTAGTTAATGGCACAGTAAAAGGTGCTATTATTGGTAGCGGTGTATATGGAACTCTAAAAGCTGTTGATTTCATGAAGAATTATAAGCAAGAAACAGTTAAACATATACCTAAACAAGTTGTTATAGGAGCAGCAGCTGTAGCTGGACTCACCAAGCTAGGTTTTACCCTCTTCAAATCCAGCCTTGATGTTAATGAAGCAAAATCAAAGATAGAACACAGATGGCAGCACGATCCACATGATGAAGATCAAACACAAATATTATAAATAAGATAAAGAAATAACCGGGAAAAACCCGGTTATTTCTTTATGAACAAAATTTCTTAGATTAAAAAATTAATACTATCAGGCCGAAAAAAAGCTGTTATTTTGATAGAAGTTTTTCAATTTATCAATACCTGCTTGGATTTTTTCGTTTTGCCATCTTTCAAGAGCAGCTGTTTTTCTTCCTATAGGTAATTCGTGACCTTTAATTTTAAAATTAAAATGATTAGCGACGAATTTATTTAGTTTTTCAGCTTTTTGAGGGCTAACTCTTCTAAGTATAGCAGCTGTAGCAAGAAATAATGTCATCTCAGGAATGCCGCCATCTGCAGCACATCCAAAAGATACGTGTGGAGATGTTTTTGTGTATCCTGATACAGGATTTAATGATTTTTTTTGTGCATTTGTTGGATTTACAACCTGAAATCCAGATGTTTTGTTAATTAACATTAGCTTCCCTCGAACAAGATAAAAAACTATGTTCATATAAAAACAAGTAAAGCCAGTTTTTGAACAAAAAGAGGCTAAAATCAGCTAAATAGTTACTTAATTTAACAAACTTATTTTTCAATGGGTATTAGATATTAAAAAGCTTTTGTGCATTCTGTGTTGTAGTGTTAGCGACTTCTTTCAGGGATATATTTTTAATTATTGCAATTTCTTGTGCTACAAGCTGCATCTTTGCAGGTTCATTTCTGTCCCCCCTGTATGGGTGAGGGGTTAAAAACGGAGAATCCGTTTCAAGAAGCAGTTTTTCTAATGGAACAGCTTTAGCTACTTCTTTTGGTTTTTTGGCATTTTTAAATGTTACAGGACCGCCAATCGCAATATAAAATCCTGCTTTTATACATTCAAGAGCAAACTCCGCACTGCCTGAAAAACAATGCATAACTCCACCAACTTCTTCCGCATTTGTTTCCTTTAGAATCTCCAGAGTATCAGCATGGGCATCTCTATTGTGCACTATTAAAGGTAGCTTTAACTCCTTTGCCAATCTTATATGTTCTTTAAAAACTTGCTGTTGCATATCAATATGAGTTTTATCCCAGTAATAATCAAGACCTGTCTCTCCAATAGCAACTATTTTAGGATGTTGAGCATATTTTTTAAGCTCAACATAAGAGTTTTCAGTCCAGTCTTTTACATCAGAAGGATGCTGGGCTACTGCTCCAGATAAATTATCATATTTATCAAGTAGTTCAATTATTCTTGAAGTGTCTTTTATTGTTACACCGGGAATAATGATTTTTTCAATGCCAACTAATCTGGCATTTTCAAGAACTTGATCCAGATCATCCTGATAAGAATCAAAATCCATATGAGCATGAGTATCTATAAGTTTATAATTATCAGTCATAATTGCCTTATATAAATATATTTACTTTTTCTTCTCAGCTCCGGCAAGCTCAGAGTCAAGTCTTAAAAACACAGGTTTTACTGAATCTTTTGTTGCTACTTTTCCTGATTGCAGCCCACCCCATTTAATATCAGAAAGATTTCTATCAGCAACATGACCTTCTAGAGATAATTGCTGCCATATATCTTCTGAAATATTAGGGATATAAGGATAGAGCAGAATACTTGCCTGTCTTAAGGTTTCAAGTACGTTATATAGCACCTGCGCACATTCTGGCATGCCTTCAGGTGTTTTGGCTAGAGCCCATGGTGCTTTTTCATTTACGTATTTGTTAGTTTTGTCTATCAGGTCAAATACAGTTTCTGCCGCTTCTGAAATGGCATATTTATTAAATTTTTCTATAACTGTTTGTTTGGTTGCATCGCATAGTTGAGCTAATTCGTTATTCTCATAACCTGTTAGAGCCTCAGTGATGATATAACCGTCAAAATATTTGACAAGCATACTCAAAGATCTATTTAACAGATTTCCAAGGTTGTTTGCCAGATCGGCATTAACTTTATTTTTAAAGTCTTCATCACTATAATTGCCATCTTTTCCGAATGGTGCTGTTGTCATAAGAAAATATCTAAGTGCATCGCCGTTTGGTAATTCATATTCAAGCAGGATATCAGCAGGACTAATAACATTACCTAATGATTTACTCATTTTAGTTTCATCAACAGTTATCCAGCCATGAGCATAAACAGTCTTCGGTAAAGGCAGTTCCATTGCCATTAAAATTGCTATCCAGTATATAGAGTGGAATTTAAGAATGTCTTTGCCGATCATATGATTATCAGCAGGCCAAAATTCATTATATAACTGCTCATTAGTTAGATATCCTATGCCTGTCAGATAATTTGATAATGCATCAATCCATACATATATCACCTGAGAATCATCATCAGGAACAGGAATTCCCCAGCTTACAGAAGTTCTGGCTCGTGAAACACTGATATCCTCAGTATTCTCCAACTGGTTTAAAACTTCATTAACTCTAAATTCAGGCATTAAAAACTCAGGATTATTTTTGACGTGTTCTTTTATTCTGTCTTTGTATTTTGATAATTTAAAGAAGTAGTTTTCTTCCTGTACTTCTTGAGGTTTAGTTTGATGATCAGGACATAACCCGTCTTCTGTCAAATCTCTTGGTGATACAAAGCATTCACAACCGGTACAGTATAATCCTGTATAAGATGCTTTATATATATCGCCTTTATCTAGAAGGGTTTTAAAAATATGTTGGACGACTTTTTTATGATTTTCTTCTGTAGTACGGATAAATCTGTCATAAGAAACATCCAGTAATTTCCACGCATCTTGAAACTTGACAGCAATTGAATCACAAAACTCCTGAGGAGTCATTCCTTTATCCGCAGCAGTTCTTTCAATTTTAATACCGTGTTCATCAGTGCCTGTTAAGAAGAAAACATTAACATCTCTTTGCCTGAAATGTCTTGCTATAACGTCTGCTGCTATTTTTTCATAGGCATGCCCGATATGTGGGGGTGCATTTACATAATCTATAGCTGTGGTAATATAAAATTTGTCCATAAAATTGCCCTTTTTCCTACACGCATCTAAAATATTTTTTGATATATACTAGTTTAAAAAGCTGAATCCAGTTTATTATAGCAAAAACATAATTTTTGACGTAGGGTGGGCATCTGATATGAACGTTACTTTTATCAATTATTAAACTACTTGCCCACCAGCAATAAACAAAGCAAAGAATAGTTTTTATATAAAGGGAAAGGAACAAAAATGGCAGCCAGAAGAGATAACAGAAAAACCGATGAATTAAGACAGATCAAGTTTACAAGAGAGTTCACAAAATATGCAGATGGCTCTGTGCTGGTTGAATTTGGTGATACAAAAGTAATTACTACGGCAATTATAGAAGATAGAGTTCCTCGTTTCCTTGTAGACTCAGGCAAAGGCTGGTTAACAGCTGAATATTCTTTACTGCCGGGATCAGCAAACTCAAGGATAACCAGAGACAGAGGCTCAGTTCTATCTGGCAGAACTCAGGAAATTCAAAGACTAATAGGAAGAAGTCTTAGAGCTGCAGTTGATCTTTCGGGTATCGGGGAAAGAACAATTACAATAGATGCTGATGTCATTCAGGCTGATGGTGGGACAAGGACAGCCAGTATATCTGGAGCTTATATAGCTTTATATGATGCTCTTCTTAAGCTAAAAAAAGCAGGAAAAATTAAAGAAATTCCCATAATAGATCAGGTTGCAGCAGTAAGTCTTGGGATAGTAAACGGAAAATTCCTACTTGATCTTGATTATAATGAGGATTCAAACGCTGATGTTGATGCAAACTTAGTTATGACAGCATCAGGCAAAATAATAGAATTCCAAACCACCAGTGAAAGAGAAGCTTTCAATAAAAACGAACTTGTTAAATTCGTAGAATTAGGTGAAAAAGGCATCAAAGAGATTATTACTCTTCAAAACCAAGCTCTAGAGTTATAGAATAGTAAAGAGATTCCTGCTTTATCTAATTTTCAATGTTTTAATTTTTTTCAAGAGGCTGCCTAATAAAGTTTGTGATATGGCAGGTTTTTTGAAATCCGCCATATCTTTTTCCAAGCCAGGATACATCTTTAAAGCTGTTTCTTTTAGGAATAACCCTCTACTCTCCCAGGCATTGGGAAAAGTTTTTAGAGTCCAGCTAGCTAATTCTTCTCTTAAGCTCATAGATTTTAGTTTAGCTCTAGTAGTTTGTGCTTTGTCAATTAACGCTTGCCCATCATTATACATTGATAATGCTGTAAGTCTTGTTATATCTGCCATTATATTTTTCCTTTCTGTATTTATTCATTTACTTTAAAAAGTATGAAAAATTTAAATTGCTATTTTTATAAAAAAAATTAATAAAACTTTAAGTTATGTAACAGTAGGGTGGAATCCCGATCCCACCAAATATGGAATTATATTATGCCAAATTATAAAAGAGCATTTGTAGAAAATTCATATATATTTCTGACATTAACGACATATAACCGAAAACCAATTTTAATAGAAAATATTGAAATTCTTAGAGAATCATTCAGACGTGCAAAAGAAACATATAATTACCAAATCTATGCTTCCGTCATATTACCGGATCACATGCATTTGATTTTGCTGCCTGAAAATATAAAAGATTATCCTAAGATTATCTTTGCAGTTAAGTATCATTTTTCAAGAAATTTAGATATCCAGGCGAAGGATTTATCCCAAAGCAAAATCCAAAAGGGTGAAAAAGGAGTTTGGCAAAGAAGATATTACGAACACACAATCAGGAATGAAGAAAGTTTGCACAGACACCTTGATTACATTCATTATAATCCGGTAAAGCACAACCATATTAAGAGTGTAAAAGATTGGGAATATTCATCTTTTCATAAATTTGTCAGACAGAACTATTATGATATTAATTGGGGTTGTTTCGAGGATATAAAGTCTATTCACGAATGGGAGCTTGATTAACGGTGGGATAGGGATCCCACCCTACTATTATATGCAAATACTCAATAAAATTGTGGCCACATGGTCATTGTTTTCTATGATATACTGGTAAAAATAGTCCACACAGTCATTGCGAGTGAAGCGTACCCGAGGGCATCCTGATCCAAGAAAAATGAGCCAAACGGACACTAAATTTTATTTTGTATTAAAATAAGCAATAAGCAGACCAGATTGGAATTTTAACAAATTTAAAAAGGCGCAAAAAGGGCGCAAATGGGTACCAAAAATCACATAAATTTTATGCCCTTTATTAAGATAAAAACCTTGTAAACTATTAAGCTATAACAATCTCGATCTTTTAATACACTCTAATTGCAATGTCATTAGCAAATAAGCCTCTTTTTCGTTATGAAATTGCTAGAAATATCAAAATTGCTATATACTAGTCTGAAAAGTGAAAAATAGAGGAAGAAAATATGAAATTTGATACAATAGCTATTCACGGCGGGCAGGAAGTGGATTCTGATACTCATTCAAGAGCTGTCCCTATATATCAGACAACTTCCTACGTTTTTGAAGATTCTCAATACGCAGCAGACTTATTTAGCCTGAAAAAATCAGGTAATATCTATACAAGATTAATGAACCCGACTACAGATGTACTGGAAAAACGTATAGCTATGTTAGAAGGTGGGGTTGGTGCTCTTGCTGTTGCTTCAGGGCAGGCTGCTATAACTTTGGCATGCCTTAATATCGCAAAAGCAGGAGATGAAATATTAGCTTCTTCATCTTTATACGGTGGAACATATACCCTGTTTTCAAATACGTTTGCAAAAATGGGAATAAAAGTTAATTTTGTTAATTCTGACAATATTGAAGACTTTGAAAAAGCTATAACCGATAAGACCAGACTAATTTTTGCAGAAAGCATCGGAAATCCTAAATTACAGGTTCTTGATTTTGAAGAATTAGCTGATGTTGCACATAAACATAATATTCCATTGATTATTGATAATACAGTTGCTACTCCATACCTATTCAGACCGTTTGATTATGGCGCTGATATTACTGTTTATTCAGCAACAAAATTTCTTGGAGGGCATGGGACCTCTATTTGTGGTTTAATTGTCGATTCCGGCAAGTTTACATGGGGGGAAACAGATAAATTCCCTGAGCTAACAGAGCCAGATCCAAGCTATCACGGCATTACTTATACAAAAGAATTTGGGCAGGCTGCTTATATTGTTAAAGCAAGAACACAATTATTAAGAGATTTAGGGCCAGCTCTGAGCCCATTTAATGCATTCCTAATCCTTCAGGGTATAGAAACCTTGCATTTGAGAATTGAACGCCATTGCTGCAATGCTCATAAAGTCGCAAAATTTTTAAGTGGGCATCAAAACGTAAATTGGGTAAATTATCCGGGACTGGAAAACCATCCAAACCATGAGACAGCTAAAAAATACTTGCCTAAAGGACAGGGAGCTATAATTGGTTTTGGGATTAAAGGCGGTATGCAAGCAGGAATCAAATTTATAGATAATGTTAAATTATTATCCCATCTTGCTAATATTGGCGATGCAAAATCACTGGTAATTCATCCAGCCAGTACAACTCATCAGCAGTTGACTGAAGAAGAACGAATTTCAACTGGAGTAACAGAAGATTTTATAAGGCTTTCCATAGGAATAGAAGACCCGGATGATATTATCGCAGACATAGATCAGGCTCTTACAATCGCAACAACTGTTTAACCCTTTATCGTCTGGCAATTTTCTTTGTTAACTTAAGAAAATCAGCTGATTTAGCACCAATAAGTTTCTTTTTATCTTTAGGCGGTTCAATATATGTCTCAGCTTTCCTTAATTTAGGTAAGCCTTTCTCGTATTCTTCAGGATGAACATGAGGCTGATGATCAAAGACAGGAAGCATTTCCATTTTCTTTTGATTCTTTATTACAAGTTCTACTTTACTTGGCTCTTCTAGCTGATGGCTGGAATGAGCATGTTCAGTTACTGCTCCAATAGTAAGTGTACCGGCTAATATTGCTGCAACTAATGCCATAAAGCTTTTTGGTTTAACATGACTTACAGTACCGGGCAGCTTTGCTGTAAATGCAGGAGCTTTAATATTTTTAGGAGCGCTTTGATTCTGGCTGTTATATACTCTGTAATTAGGGTTTACTGTATTTAACTGAACCATAGTCATCCCCTTCCCTGTATTTTTATCTAAGTTTTAATTTTTTCTATCATGTTAAAGATTATAAAGACCAAAAATTGCCAATTTTTTAATTTAAAAATAAGATTTATTAACATATCTTAAAAGTTTATTTAAGATAAGAATTATTAAAAAAGTTCTTAATTCTTATCATCTTATTTATTTTTTCCCTCTTATAGGATAAATAAATTATAGTAAGCATAAAAAACTTAATTACACGTAAAAAGGTTAGAAAATATGAGTTCTGCATTGTTATCAAAAAATACTGAATACACCTCTTTAGGTGCTAAATTTAAACCGTCTCAATTAAAACCATACAGAGAAGTATTAAAGATTGTCTATGATAATCCTGCGTTTAAGTCTATATATAAACGTGAATCCAGAGAAACCATTTTTATGATCCTTGCTTATCTTGAAACAATAAGACATAAAAGCTATCAACTTATTAAAGAAACTATATTGGATACTAAAAATAATACTTATTCTGAAGTAGATGAAGATAAAATAAGAGAATTTACCAGACAATTTATCAATAATAATCTTGAAGCAGTGAGAAAATTATCTTATCTTCCTTTGGAATTACAGCCTTCTAAAGAATCTATGAAGACCTTAGCTGAATTATCGTTTAAATCAGTCATTTCTTCTCAGAATTAGGGATTCTAATTTTTACTCTTAATCACCTGCATACAAGCTTATATGCGGGTAATTTTAAACTGGGAAAATAAAAGCCTGTTAGTTAACTTGATTAAATAGTAAAATGGTATAAATATCACAGATATTATTAAAATGTTCAGATTTTATCTTTTAAGGAAAAGCATGTTAGAAAAATATAAAAAATATCTGCAAAAATTAGATCAAAAAATCACTGAATATTTTAAGAGCCAAGAGCAGTTTATAGTCTGCAAACCCGGCTGCGCTATATGTTGTAAAAATAGTTATTATATTGTTTCTCAGGTTGAATATGATTTTATCAGAGAAGGCTTTAAACAACTAAATCCTGAAAAACAAGACATAATCAATGAAAAAGCTATTAAAATATATAAAGACAGAAAAGAATTTTTAAAAATAAATCCTGATATTCTTAAATTCACTTACAAATGTCCGTTTTTAGAGGATGCTTCCTGTAGTTTATATGAGTATAGACCTATGATATGCAGATCTCATGGGTTGCTTTACAAAGATGTTGATAAGGAAAATAAGATAAATTTGCCTTATTGTGTAGATCTTGGCTTGAATTATGCCAATGTATGGGATGGTTCAACTAAAAGTTTTTCTTTAGAAAAAATGAGAAAATTAGGATTAATATCTACACCAGAAGCTTTTGACCTTTCTTATTCTTCAATGATGAAAAGTACAGAAGACGTTGAATTTGGTGATGTTAGAATGATAATTGAATGGATAATCTTTGATATTCCTAATTATGAAGAGTTAATTAAAGTATAATATCAATTTCACAAGGGTAAATGAAATGACAATTGAACATAATCTTGCAAATCAGAATGATTCAGTAGGGATAGTTGAAACAAAGTATTTTAATTTTGAAGAAAAAATTAAGCTTGAGAATGGTCTTGAATTTGGGCCTATAACAGTTGCATATGAGACTTATGGAAAATTAAACGAAGCCAAAGATAATGCAATTTTAGTACTTCATGCTTTATCAGGAGATGCACATGCTGCGGGATATCATTCTTCTGAAGATAAGCATTCTGGTTGGTGGGATGATATGATCGGCCCGGGAAAGGCTTTTGATACAGACAAATATTTTATAATATGTTCCAATATTCTGGGCGGGTGTAAAGGTACGACCGGGCCTGCTTCTGTGAATCCTGAAACAGGAAAACCTTATGGCCTTACTTTTCCTATGATTACTCTGGAAGATATGGTTAAAGTTCAAAAGAAGCTGGTTGATTATTTAGGAATAGAAAGTCTTTTAAGTATTGCCGGCGGTTCTATGGGTGGCATGCAAGCTATGGAATGGGCTATTAATTATCCTGAAATGGTCAGATCAGCTATAATAATTGCTTCTACCAGTAGATTATCGGCTCAAGGCATTGCTTTTAATGAAGTAGGGAGGAATGCTATCATTTCTGACCCCAATTGGAAAGACGGCAACTATTATGACAGTGAATTACCTGCAAGAGGTCTTGCTATTGCCAGAATGATAGGTCATATTACATATTTAAGTGAAGAATCCATGCACCAGAAATTTGGCAGAAAGCTTCAAAATAAAACAGAGCTGGATTTTAACTTTGATATAAATTTTCAGGTTGAAAGCTATTTAAGATATCAGGGTAAAAGCTTTGTAGATCGATTTGACGCTAACAGCTATCTTTATATAACCAAGGCTATGGATTATTTTGATATTCCTCAAAAATATGGCTCTTTAGCCAAGGCTTTTGAAAAGTGCAAGGCTAAATTTCTTGTAATTTCCTTCTCTTCAGACTGGTTATTCCCTCCCAAGCAATCTAAAGATATTGTAAAAGCTCTCATGAGAATAGATAAAGAAGTAACATACTGTGATATAGAGTCTCCTTACGGACATGATGCTTTCTTGCTTGAATACAAACAACAGGCAAAAATGGTGAAGGGCTTTTTAAAGTCTGTTAAAAGGTAGGTAGATTATTTACGTCGCTGATGATGCCACCAAATGGACATGGCATCAAGGCTCCTTCAATAATCTACCTACCTTTATTAAGAATTTAAGAGCAAAAAACATGAACATATCTTAATTTTTTATGAAATTTAAAAGTTATTTTTCAGGAGGAGTCTTTAGCTTAACCGTGTTGAAATACTTTTCAGTTATTTTTTGATCGTATTTGTCAAGTTCACTTCCTGAAACAATGATTTTATTCTTACTGTCAGAACTATCTATAACGCCTATAATACCTTCTGTTTCTCTATTAGTATTGCCTGTTAGACTTATTTTAGCTTGTATATAGGGTACATCTTGGCCAAACGCTTTAAACGCACCTGTTTCACCAAGTTCAAGTTTACTTAACTTAACAGGTAAGCTGTCAAACCTTGCAGCAACTTTTTTTAGTTCAGCATTGATTGTAGTAGCGTTTACATCTCTCTTAGTAAGTTTCAATATTGGCCCGGGGTCTATAATGGCTAACTTTTGTTTAGTCTGTGTATGTTCTGCTATAACTGCATTGGCTCCAAACATATTTATTGTTCTTGTTAATTTATATTCTTTAGGGATTTTTGAAAAATCTCCATATTGCTGTGCCCTTGCTTCAACTTCTGTCTGAGCAGGATGAAGCTTTGCATCAACAAAGTCTTGAATATAATTTAACCCTCCACAGGGAAATAAAATCACATATCCAACGCAGGCAATAGCTATAGTTGATATAATAGTTCGAATGAAATTAAAAAGACAACCAAAACAGCCAAACATAATATTTTATAAAACCCTTTCAGCATAAGATTTTTCACAATTTAAAAAGCATAGAAATGTTATTTGATAAATAGCATAATATTAGTAGGTGTACCTATAATATAACTCAAATGTTCACTTTTATCTGCTTTTTAAAGTTAAAATCATCATTATAATTGAGATTTTTTACTTATTTTAAAATATACATGTTTATATTTTTGATTTATATTATAAGGAAGGTATAAGCTAAGTTTAAAGCAAAAATGGGAATGAAATATGTCTGAGAGTGGAAATATACTTAAAAGCTTCGAAGTAAATTTAGAAGACGCTACTCCTATGCTGCGTCAGTATCTGGAGACTAAAAAGCAGTATCAGGGAATAATTCTGTTTTACAGAATGGGTGATTTTTATGAAACTTTTTTTGAAGATGCAGTAATTGCAGCTAAAGATCTTGAAATAACTCTTACTAGCAGAGAAGGGGGCAAGCTAGGCAGAGTTGCCATGGCTGGGATTCCTGCGAAAGCCATTGATAATTACTTATCAAGACTTATTGAAAAAGGTCATAAAGTCGCTATTTGCGAACAGATGGAAGATCCTTCTCAAGCTAAAGGACTTGTTGATAGACAGGTTGTCAGAGTTATTACAGCCGGAACAATTACAGAGACAAATTTGCTTGAATCTACTAAAAATAATTACCTGGCAGCAGTAATTAAAACATCGAAAAGTGAATTTTTTGGACTTGCATATATCGATATCTCAACAGGTGAATTTAGAATAACAAAAGCTACTTTAGATCAGCTCATTGATGAATTAAGCAGAATTTCTCCGTCAGAAATTCTTGCTCCTGTTAAAAAACAGGCCATACAGGCTTTTCAAATTGTACCAGAAGAAGTAATAGATTTACCAGAAGTTATAACAAGCAATTATAGCTGCACAAAAAGAGGTTACTCTTCTTTTTCTCAGGAAAAATCTGTAGAGAAAATTAAAGAAGTATTTAATGTAACTTCTTTGGAATCATTTGGTTACCCTAATCATACCCTGGGTATAATGGCAGCTGGCGCTATTGTTGAATATCTTGAAGAAACACAGAAACAGGGAATACCAGAATTTGACACCCTGATTCCTTATATGCTTACTTCTTATGTATCTATGGATGCCAATACAAGAAGAAATCTGGAGCTTGTACAAACAGTTCGAGATAACAACTATAAGGGAAGCTTACTCTGGGCAATTGATAAAACCTGTACAAATATGGGGTTACGGCTTCTTAGGAAATGGATTCAGCAGCCTTTAAAAGACGTTAATAAAATTAAATCTCGGCAAAATGCAGTTGAAGAGCTTCTTGAAAACAGTAAATTAAGACTGGAGATATCTTCTTTACTGGATAAAACTTATGATATAGAAAGACTTGCCACAAGAATAAGCAATAATACGGCTAATGCCAGAGACTTTATTGCTTTAAAAGATTCTTTAAAGCTGCTTCCTGAATTTGGAAAACTTTTAAGCAATGCAAAATCACCATTTTTATCTGTATTTGCAGAGGTAAAAGAAGAATTGGTTGATTTTAGCAGTATTGTAGAGAGAACTATCGCTGAAAATCCTCCTGTAGGTCTTAAAGAAGGTAATTTGATAAGAAGAGGAGTAAGTGAGGAGTTAGACTATCTTAAAGAGCTTTTAACAGGTGGAAGAGAATGGTTAACCAAATTTGAAAATGACGAAAAAGAAAAAACAGGCGTTAGGTCTTTAAAAGTTGGTTATAGTAAAACTTTTGGCTATTTTATAGAAGTTACTCATGCTAACACCAATCTGGTTCCCGATTATTATATTAGAAAACAGACTTTAACTAATGCTGAAAGATATATTACACCTGAATTAAAAGAACATGAAACTGAGGTTTTAAGTGCTGAAACAAGATCTATAGATCTTGAATATCAAATATTTTCTGATTTAAGAGAATATGCAAAAGAATTTGTACAGCCAATGAGAGAAATTGCAAAAGCCCTTTGTGCACTTGATGTGCTTTTATCCTTTGCAAACGTTGCTGTTGAGTTTAATTATGTGAAACCTGAAATCGATGAGTCTTATGATTTATTGATAAAAGAAGGGCGTCACCCTGTAATTGAAAAGCTTTTACCATTAGGTAAGTATGTGCCTAATGATCTCGATTCAAAAGGTGGTGATGTAGGATCACAAAATACTTGCCAGTTTATGATTTTAACCGGCCCTAATATGGCAGGAAAATCTACTTATATGAGACAGAATGCGCTTATCGTTATTCTTGCTCAGATAGGAAGCTTTGTACCAGCTAAAGCCGCTAAAATAGGTATTGTAGATAAAATATTTACCAGAGTAGGAGCTGTAGATGATCTTTCTACTGGTCAGTCAACTTTTATGGTGGAGATGAATGAGACGGCTTTAATTCTTAATTCTGCGACTGATAGAAGCCTCATTTTGCTCGATGAAATTGGTCGGGGCACAAGTACTTATGATGGTGTTGCAATTGCCTGGAGTGTGGCTGAGTATATTGTAGAAAATATTAAAGCAAGAACAATATTTGCTACTCATTATCATGAAATGAATGTAATGTGTGAAAGATATCCTCAAATTGCCAATTATCAGGTGACAGTCAGAGAAAATAATCATGAAATTGAATTCTTAAGGCAGGTCATTCCCGGTGGAACTAATAGAAGTTATGGTATTCAGGTAGCTAAAATGGCAGGATTGCCAAATTCTGTTATTTCAAGAGCTGAAAATCTTATGAGCAGAATGCAGAAAGATTATACGGCTAAACTTCCTAATGCTAAAAAGAATTCTAATGATGATATTGAAGTAAATTCACCGCAATTGTCACTGTTTATGGAAGTGTAGCAAAGGTGCAGAATTCTGCACCCTACAAGCTCGCAATGATAATGCTTAATTTTGTTATTTAAACCAATTCTTTTAGCACGCTGTCTGTTGCAAAGGATTTGTTTAATGTGCAGAAGTGTAAGCCCGGGACACCGTTTTCTAGTAATTCTTTGCATTGATTGATAGCATATTCAATGCCTATCTCTCTTACAGCTTTATTATCGTCCTGATATTCTTTTAATTTTGCCATAAGTTTATCAGGAATGGTGCAGCCGCACATAGAAATCATTCTTTCTATCTGTGCAACATTTGTTATTATCATTACACCCGGAACTATAGGAATATTAATCCCTGCTTTTTGTGTTTTATCAAGGTAATTCAAGAAGTAATTATTATCATAAAATAGCTGTGTAATGATTACATCTGATCCTGCATCGACTTTTTTCTTTAAATTGACTATATCCTGCTCGAAAGACACACACTCCTGATGGCCTTCAGGATATCCTGCAACCGCAATTCCCAAATCTGTATGAGATTTTATAAATTCAACAAGCTCATTAGCATAACCAAAACCATTTTTGGGTTTTACGAACTTTGTTTCCCCCTTTGGAGGATCACCTCTTAGTGCCAGAATATTTTCAATACCTGCATTTTGGACTTGTTTTATATACTCAAGAGTTTGATCTATCTCTGTACCAACACATGTGAAGTGTGGCAGAGGTTGAATATTAAGTTCATTTTTTACTTTTAGAACCAGTTCAAGTGTTTTTTCTCTTGTGCTTCCTCCAGCTCCGTAAGTTACGGAGATAAAGGAAGGATTATATTTCGATAAAACTTTTAATTCCTGAAATAAAGCATCTATTTTAGGTTCAATTTCTGGAAATTCTCCTTTTGGCGGGAAAATTTCGTATGAGATAACAGGTTTTTTAGAATTATAAATTTCTTTTAACTTCATTTATGATTTTATTTCTTATTTAATTAGCTAATAAACTATAATGCGTGAGTATTATCAATATAATATCAGAAATTTTATCCCTATCAAATAATAAAAAGAAGCAGGTAAATTCACCTGCTTCTTTTATCTGTGTCTTTACTAGTTATAAGCTATATCATCAACAATTTTTGGGGTGATAAGTATTACTAGTTCTGATTTGGTATGATCCATGCTCTTATTTCTAAATAGAGAACCAAATACTGGTAAATCACCTGCAAATGGGATTTTGCTTATTGTTTCTATGTCTGTTTCTTTAATTAGTCCTGCTATTGCCAATGTTTCTCCTGATTTAACTCTTGCATCCTGAAGAATGACTTCTCTTGTCGAGATCAAGTTTGCATAACCGCCATCACCAGGAGCACCAACATCGACTCTACCTTTTAGAGTGGTAATAGATGGTCTGACTTTTATAGTAACAAAGCCGTCTTCACTTATTTTTGGAAGTATATTCAGAACAATACCTATATCAGACAATTCAGGAGTATTTATAATTGCACCTGTCTGAGCTTCTCTTGTTACTGTCATTCTGCTTACAATCTGGTCTGTAATTTTTACTAAGGATTCACTTCCGTCAAGTGCAAGAACAGTTGGATTGGCCAGTAATTTAGCTTTATTGGTTTTGATCAGGGAGTTTAATCTTACACCAAATTCAGAGGATACACTTCTAATTGTATTCAATGTAATTCCTGCTTGATCAGCTGCTGTGCCAAAGCCTAAACCAAGGTCACTTGTGGATGCATTAAATCCGCCGGCAAAAGAACCGCTTTGTGATCCATATAAAAGACCCAGGTCATTATCATCTGTTTTAGTTAATTCTATTAATGAAACTTCAATTGCAACCTGTGGTAATGCTTTGTCTAAGTAGTTTATGGTTTCTTGAGCCAGCATAATGTCTTCCTGAAGCCCTGCTATTAAAATAGAATTAGTTCTTGTATCAGGAATAACTATTGCACTACCGTCATTATTGTTTACTTCTATGTTCTGAATGGATGCTGATCTATTTTGTATTTTGATTTCGCTTGCTAGTTGACTTGCATCATTAAAGCCTGAACCGGATTCTAATGTTTCAACTTTACCTCTAATGGTCTTTCCTGCTATTAAGTTGCTTTGTCCTGTGGAAGTCCCTACTGCCGCAGGAGCCTGTCCTGGCTGAGCTGCAACAGCTTGCAATGCTAATCCGGAAGATTCATTTACAGTGTATCCTTTATTAAATATGCTTGCTTCTAAAATCTTTGCTATATCAACAGCATTAGCATTATTAAGCTTAAAAGCCTTTATGTATTTTCTGTTTAATCCTTTTTTTGCCATTGCAGGTCTTGAAGCAACAAAGATAGTATTGTTTTCAACTCTGAATTCAAGTTCCTGACTGGTTAGTATTACTTTCATAGCATCATTTAAGGAAACATTCTTTAGATCAGCATTGATAAAGCCTTGAACGCTATTATCCAGAATGATGTTTTTACCGCCTTCTTTGGCAAGTATTCTTAAAACGGACGGTACATCAATGTCTCTGAGAATTAAATCGACTTTCTTTGTCGCAGGAAATGCATTAAATTCTCTGGATAAGCTTAATAACTTAGGATCCTTGCTAATTGAGACTGTTGTTGTTTGTTTAATAACATTTACCGCATCATTTTGCGGATTTTCAACAGCAAATCCGGGTAAATGATGAAACAGCATAACTGCTGAGAGTATCCAGGAAACGGGTAAAACTATTTGTTTTGATCTAAGTTTCATATACACCTCGCATATATTAATTACTCTTATTATTTGTTTAAATTCTTAATCATCTTTATATCACTTCTATCCTCTATATCATTGAGGCTTTTGATACTTTTTGTGATTATTTCACCGTCTTTTTTAAATTTTGCTATCAGGCTTTTATGGTCAATATTTAAAACCCTTACTCCCTGGAATGATTCGTTAACCTTTAAAGATTCGGTTGCTCCATTAACACTTACAATAACTTTATCGCCAACAAATCCTTTTATTGCAACGGATTCTTCAGGCAGAAGATAAGGATTTGTATTGTAATCTAACTTAGGAAGCTCGCCAATAGTAGGTAATCCATTTATATAAGAAGGTCTAGGGGGTGGGGGTAAAAATCCGGTTTTTGCATTAGCAAGTATATCCTGAGACATTTTTCCACCCAGTCCTGAAAAAGGATCTTGTTTTCCGGCAGAACCCAGGGCTAGTTTAGCCAAACTGGCTTTATCAGAAGGCTTTATTGCTTTTGTCAGATCTATTTTATCAGTTGTTTTGTCTTTTTGCTCTTTTACAACAGGTTGATCTGCAACAGGCATTTTTTCTTTTATCTGCTGTTTTACTGTAGGAACTGTCTTATTAACTACAATGACCTGCTGGTTAGGTTTGGTTTTTCGGGCATAGCCGTAATAATAATATGTTACGGCAAATAACAACAGGACAAGCAGTATTAATAATACTTTTTTAGTTCCCTCGTTTTTTTCTGCCTTAAAATCCTTTTCTTCAAGGTTATTATCAATGAATTCTTCTTGATTCATTACAATTTGTCCTCTTTTTTAGGTTCATCAGAATTATTTTCAGTTATATTCTCGGTTAATTTATAAACAGCACTGCTGATTTGTACTTCTACCTTAGGTCTTATGGTTTCTTTTCCACAGTTCATTATAGAAATGCTATCAATTGTAATTCTTCTCTGGTAATTCTCTAAAGCGTTAATAAAATTCATTACATCGGGGTAATAGCCAATAACTTTTATTTGCACAGGGATAGTTGATAAAGTGATAGGAGCTACTTCAGCTTCCGTTTCTTTTGCTTTTCTCCTGGTACTTTTTTTCTTAGTTTCTTTTGGTTCGTTTGGATCCTCAATTTTAATAACTTTTTCAGCACCTGTACCAACAGAGAAAACACTTACATTAAAAGATTTTGAGAATTTTCCCATATCGACTAACAGTATTGCCAAATCATCTTCAGAAGGAACCTTTATTTCAAAACCGGCTAATTTATCTTTTAGTTCCTGAACTTCTTTTAACAACTTTTTATTGTTTCTTAAGGATTCTACCTGAGCTTGCGTATCACTATATGCCTGCTTCTCAACTTTTAAATCATCTTTTAGCTGATTCATATTTGCAACAGCCGGCATAATGAAATATACAATAACCACTAGTGTTATTAATGCCGGAAATAAGCTTATTAGAATTATTTTTCGTGATTTGTTCATATATTTACCCTGTTTTTATTTTAATGGTGCTGTAAACTGATACTTTAATTAATTTAGGTAAATTACTCTTTTGTTTCTTTCTTGGAAAGATCAAGAGAAGTCTCTATTGTGAAATTGTAAGCTTCATCTTTTTCAACATAATCAGCTGTTTTAATTACTGCATTTGCCAGATATGAGCTTAGTAAGCTGTTTTCATTAATATTTAAGACAAAGAAGGAAATTTGTTCTAAAAGGTTTTCTTTTGGGCTTCTTCTTGAATTTGTATGACCCTGTATATTTAAACCTATTCCGGAACTTGCTGCTTTTGCTTTTAAAATCTTTGTTATTTTAATATCTTTAGGAACAGTATTTTCAATATCGGTTAAAATACTATGCCAGGGAAGTATTGAGCTTTCTACCTGATTTTGTGCAAGCAGTTTCAAATCAAGTATTTTCTTGTCTTTAAGCAGGTTTTTATATATTGATTTGTTTGTTGCAAGTTCTGCTTTTAATTTTTCATGTTCTATCCTTAATTCAGACAACTCTGAACTAATTTTTTGAGCTGAATAAGAAGCTGAAAAACCTATACCAGCAGATAAAACTAATACAACCAGAGCTCCTGTTGTTAAAGTAAATGAAATTAATCGTGTTTTATCATCAACATTTTCTATTAATGCTGGAGTTTTCTTAGTTTCTTTATCTTTTTTTCCTATTAAATTTATATTAATCGTTCTCAATCTTGCAGTCCTTTCAGTGCTAATCCTACACTAGTGGCAAGCGCCGGAACTTTAAATCTGTTAATGGAATTATCATCAATGTTATACTTTATGTTGTTTAATGAATTACATAATATAGTATCGATTTTTAATCTGTTTGCTATGTATTTATCAATATTTTCAATGCATACTCCTGACCCGCCTACTATTATTTTTCTGATTTCCTTGGCTTCGGTGTTTTGTGAGTAATAAAATTCAATAGTTTTTTGAATTTCACTTGAAATATTGTTATAAATCGTTCTGACAGCCGCTGCAGCTTTACTTAATTGAGGATCCATATCTTCTACATTCATACCGGGAATAATGAGTGCTACTTCAGGTAAAAGTTTTTCTACAGCTGAATTATCAATTTCAAGACTGTGAGAAAGGGAGTCAATTATATTTTTTCTGCCTATCTGAGCATTATTTGAGAATAATGGCATGCCTTTATGAATAATATTTATATCTGTATTTTCATGGCCAATTAATACTGATATGTAAATACAATCGGTATCATCTATTAATTTGGCATTTATCAGGGTTCTTATCATTGCAAAAGGAATAACATCTACGCTTGTAACATTTAAGTCAGATCCATAAAGATGTTCCAGATAATTATTTACCATTGTTTTTGCTGAAGCTGCCATAACAACATCAACTTTTCTACCTGATTCTTCCTGCCTTTTTGTATTTTCTAAAATGTCAAAATCAATATTAACCTCTTCAATAGGCATAGGAATATGCTTTGATGCTTCCTGCTGAGCAATAATCATAAGTTCGTTTAGTGGTAAATCAGGTAAAGTAATTGTCTTAATAAATGTAATGCTACTTGGTATGGCTATGTTTACTGTTTTTGAATCAAATTTATGTTCATCAAGCAGTTTTTGCAAAGTCTCTGTAAAAACGGTTGAATTGCTTATTACACCATTTTGAATAACTTCTTCATTAAAAGGTTCATAAGCGAAATCTTTTAAAATAATTTCATTATTTTTTCTATGCAGCGAAATAGCTATAATTCCATCAGGGGAAATATCCAACCCGATTTGAAGTTTGTGATTTCTTTTAAAATTAAATACCATTCCTTACACTTATCCTATTTTTTTATATATCTAAACACTAATCTATTACTAATTAATACCTGTTTTTATCATTCATTTGAAGTATTTTTTCTGGATTTATCATATTAACTAACCCTGTCAAAAAAATTGTTAAACTTTGGTACATTGGATTAAGTGTGTATGTTCTTAACTTCTAATTAAGGACTAACAATGTTTTAAGAGAATTAATTAAGTCTGTTTTACTTATTTTGTATAATACACCTTTTTTAAAAAAAACATAAGTTTCTAAAATAAAAAACTTTGTTTTGATTTTAAGAAAAAAATGATTAAGTTCGATTTTATTGAGTTTTAGCTCAAAAATTTAAGTTTACATTTTTTTACTTTTCAGAACGCCATTTCTTATTTTCAAAAACATTTTTCCTGTGCTTCAATAATATCAATGTTCTTCGGGTTTGCTATAATGACTAGGTAAAAAAGCCTTCTCTAATTTATTAGAAAAAGCTTTTAAAGAAAGATTTATTTTTATATCAGGCTGCCCTCAAATAACACCTGTAAATACTCATTTAGGCAGGCCGTGATTTTTATTAGTATTCTTGCTGTAGTTCATCTTCCTGAGAGTCAGAAATAATATTTTTCTTTAACGCTGTCATGACAGCCTGAGTTCTATCTTCAACTTCCAGTTTCTGGAAAATATTTTTTATGTGAGTTTTTACCGTATTTAAGCTAATATACAGCTTCTCTGAAATTTCTAAATTGCTAAAACCTCTTGCAATATGATTTAAAATATCTACTTCTCTTTCTGTTAGTATAGATTCTGCTGATTTATTTTCTTTTCCAGCTTTCTTGACAAAATTATTTAAAACAACTCTGGCTATAGACGGATCTAACCAGGAAGCTCCTTCATATGTAGTTCTTATCACAGATACCAATGTCTCAGGATTAATATCTTTAAGACAATATGAATGTGCCCCTGCTGTGAATGCTTCCAGTACATTTTGATCACTGTCATGAGATGTAAGCATAACAATTTTAGTTAATAATTCAAGCCTTTTTACTTCCTTGGTTGCTTGAATACCATCCATTATTGGCATGCCAATATCCATTAATACCACATCGGGTCTTAACTCCTGTATCATATCTATAGCGATTTTACCGTTTTCTGCAATTCCAATAACGTTAATATCTTCAAACAGCTTGAATGTAGTACTTAAACCTAAGGTAGTAAGCTTAGAATCATCTGCAATCAATATTTTTATAACTTGTTTTTCTTCCATATAAAAGCCCTTATATTTCAACAGGTATTGTAAATTTAAATGTGCTTCCTTTACCTTCAACAGTTTCCGCCCAGACACATCCTTTATGTTTAGTTATTACTTGATATGTATAATACAAGCCAAGTCCTGTGCCTGCAGGCTTTCTGCCTTTACTAAAGGAAAATCTTTTAAATAATTCTTCTATCTCTTCTCTGGCTATGCCTATGCCATCATCTTTAACACTAACTATAACTGTATTAGATATATTTACAGGTTTTCTTAGTGTTGTATATTCATCTATACCTGCTTTTGGATCATAAAGAGTCTTTTTGTCTCCCACATATTCTATTGAACATATAATTTGTCCTCTATGAATGCCATTAGTTATAGCATTACTAATTAGATTGTGTAAGACTCTCTTTATTTCTCTTTCATCAGCCAGGACAAGAATACTATCTTTATTTGATTCCAAGGAAATGGTAATTTTTTTATCCTGAGCCAGGGATTTAATCTGATCTATGGAATTTTTTGCCAATTTAACAATATCGAATTCGGATTTAATAAGATCAGCATTACCTGAATCATATCTATATACTTCTAAAAGAGTACTTACCATTTCTAAAGAAGAATTATTGGTACTTTTAATTAAGTCCAAAACCTCTTTTTGCTCCTCTGTTATTGGACCATAAGCTTCTTTCAGTACATAATTAATGGTTTGATTTTCGGCTAACATTGGAACTTTAAGATCATGAGTCAATGTAGCCACAAAATTATCTCTTAATTGCTCCTGTTGCTGCAAATTATCTGCCATCTGATTAAAAGCGGTAGCTAATTGAGCTATTTCATCATTTCCTCTGATTTTTACTCTTTGATGTAAATATCCTGATGCAATGGATTTTGCAGCAATTACAAGTTTTAAAAGAGGAGTTGTTATTGTTCTTGCAAATAAAGCTGCAATTACAATAGCTACAATCAAGCTCATTACAGAGATTAAACTAATTAACTTTACATTATTACTTCCCGAATTGCTAAATTTATATTCAGCAATTCCAAGATACATTGCAGCAATGATCTCTCCTGAAAAGTTCTTTATGGCCTCATATTGACCCATCTCAAGCCTATTGGGCTGCTGTATACTTGCAAAATAAAGTTCACCTGATTTAATATGACTGAAAAAATCATTATTTACCAGCTCTTTTTCAGATTTAGCTTTATCAGGTAAGTCTACGTTAGTTGTTATGATTTCAGGCTTGTTATCTAAAACCTGATACATGGTCAAACTGGCTCCTGATAAAGCCTTAATTGCATAAGGAATTTTTCCGCTATCTTTTAATGATTTGCTCACTAATAAAACAGCTACAATTTGTTTTTTATCATTAAAAATAGGCGACACAGCAATTTGTGAGAGTCCTAAATAATTATCATTTTTTGAAAAAATTCCCTTATTTATACCCGGAATAGATTCTAAATTAGGTATAATCTCCGTTGATGCATTTACTTTACCTTCAAAAGCAAGATTAATTAGCTTTTGCAGTGAATTGGATTTATCATATTTTATTAAAAAATTGCTTTTCTCTATTATCAAAGCAAGATCTATTTCAAAATCATTTATAAAACTGGAAAGATCTTCTAGTAAAACTTTTTTATTTCCAGATGCCATATATTCTTTGTAAGAATTGTTTAAATGCAATTTTGCAGTATGAGTTGTCAGTAGCTTTAAAGCATCTAGTCTATCCTGATATTTTTGTTTTGATAATAATGAGCTGTAACCTAACTCACTTCTTGTACTATCAACCATATTCTGGTTAATAATACTTGTAGAAAAATTACCTACAACCATAAGTGGAATAACTGTTATAAACAAAACAAGGGTCAGAAGTTTTGTTGTAAGTGTATCAATAAATTTTAAATGGTTTTTAATACGATCAACTATTTTCATTTTTTATTCTTTATTTTACACACATCTTCACGATATTTTTATTATATACCAGTACTGAAGGTATACCCAATAATCTAAATAGCTGAAAAAAGAAGTTTTAATCCTGTTCATTTTAAATAAGTCTAATAAGAACCTGTCTGGCTAAAAATTTAAAAATCAGGCTGGGAAATAACTGGCAAAAATAAAACTAGAGTAATTCCTGCTTTTTGAGATTCTCTTTTATCTTATCAAGGCCTGATTGAATAATTCTTGAAACTCTGGAAGAGGAAATTTTCAGGTCTTCTGCTATTTCTTTTATCTTTTTATCCTTAAAAAATCTTGTCTCCAAAACCATTCGCTCTCTTGGAGGTAAGTATTTTATAGCATTTTTGATAGCTTTATTTAATTCTCCGAATTCAAGATTTTCTTCAGGAGTTAAAGAAGAATCTTTTATCTGCACAGGATTTTCTGCATCTGCAAGATCATCTATTGAAAGAATAGCCCCATAAATAGCTTCTCTAATTTGACATTGATCTATTCCTTCAGTATTCCCGTCAACTATATCTTTTGAATCTTCTTTATGAGATTGATGCTTAAAGGCATACCATTTGTATCTACGTCTAAGCTCGTTTCTAATAGCCCACTTTATAGCCGTTGACATATAAGAAATATTAAAGTCACTGTATTTAGAATTAGTCAGTATAATATATACAGCAATAGCACCAATATTAACCAATTCCGAATAATCAATTAAGTGTGCAGATGTTTTTAACCTTGTATATTCTATTCGGGCAATGGTCTCAATTAATTCTATGTAGTCATTAACTGTTTTCTCTGTTGACTTATTTAAAGATTCTGATGATTGCATATGCTCTCAATGTTGTTTAACTATTATTAAGTATTTTACAACATTAACCATTAAAATAAATATATTAATTTCAAAACTCATTTTAAAATAGTAGGTCAGACTATTTTAATAACGAATAAATTTATCTCTCATTATGCCTTCTTCGTGCAATATTCTCTTTATTAAAAAGATTAAATGAACAGGAAATAGTATAACCCATATTAGCCAGGCTTTACAGATTAAAATTACGGCTATTAACTCTGGTATAACGTTTAAAAAGTAATTAGGATGTCTGAAATATCTAAAAATAAAACTTTTATTTAAGCAGTGATCTCTAGCTATGATTAGCTTGAACGTCCATAGATTGCCTAATTGATACATTACAATGCAAAGAATTATAGTTGAAAAAATATAAATTATAATTCCTGCTTGAGTTATGACATCAAATTGAGTTTTTCTTATAACGCCTTCCATAAAAGCGGAAAAATAAAGTAAAGTATGCGAAATTATTAAAATAACACTGTTAAACTTGCCATATTCAACCGCCCCAAAGAGTTTTAGGTTTTTTTCATTTTTATTTGATATTCGAAAGCTAAGCAATCTTATAATTACCGCTGCAAAGAAAGTTAAGACAATTTTTGTTTCCATATATCACTGGTTCTCAAAAAGTAATCCAACGATTTTATATCAAAATAAAATACTCACTAATATTAATCATTAGAATAATTCATTCTGCCTTTTTGTCTAATATTATTAGTTTAGTGATAATATCCCTAAGCTAGAGTATTTCTTGAAGGAAAAGCCGTGATATCAAAAATTATTTCTACATCCACTGCTACTCCCGAATATAGATATAATTCAGGAGAGATAATTGAACACATAAAAAAATGGGTTAAAAATCAGCCTGAATCATACCAGAAAAAAGTTGTTAAAATCTTTGAAGGGGCTCAAATAGATCAAAAATACAGTATTTTGCCCATAGAAAAGATCTTTTCTCCTATGACGTTTGAAGAAAAGAATAATCATTATATAAATGCGGTAATTGATTTAGGGGCGAAAGTTCTTGATGATGCTTTAAAAAAAGCTGATTTAGAAGCTAAGGATATTGATTATATTATAACTACAAGCTGTACAGGGTATATGATACCTTCATTTGATGCATATTTAATAAACGGGTTTAACTTTAAGCAAGATATTCAGCGGCTTCCTGTTACAGAGATGGGATGTGCAGGCGGGGCTGCCGGGTTAATTTATGCAGATCATTTTTTAAAAGCTTATCCCTATAAAAATGTAGCGGTTATTTCTGTTGAAATACCCAGTATCACTTTTCAATACAATGACTTTTCTATAGATAATGTTGTAGGTTCAGCAGTCTTTGCTGATGGAGCAGCATGTGCAATTCTTGGACCAACAACCAAGTTTGCCCCTGAAATAATTGATACTCAGATGCATCATTTCTCAAATACTACTGATATACTTGGATTTAACCTGACAAATAGCGGGTTTAAAGTTGTTTTAAGCGAAAAAGTACCCGATAAAATTATCGAGTACTTTGAAAATACTATGGTTCCTTTTCTAGCCAGGAATAATTTAGCTATAAAAGATGTTAATAACCTTATTTTCCATCCCGGAGGCAAAAGGATAACCTTAATGATACAGGATTTTATGAATGAATTTGGAAAAGAATTAACAGAATCAAAAGAAATAATGAGGCTCTATGGCAATATGTCCAGTGCAACGGTCTTATTTATCCTTGATCGATTTTTAAACAAAAACATAAGACCTGATGATTATGGACTTATATTAGGTTTTGGGCCAGGATTTGCCGCACAAAGCCTGCTTTTAAGATGGCATTAAACTATTGTTAATAAGTTATTTATCTGAGGAATGGTGGTTCTCAAAAGGGTAACTATGGTATTTATCTGTTGATTTGTATTTGCCAGCTGGTTAATTTGCGGGGCAAGACTTCTGATTAAACTTGCTATTTCAGGATTAACTGTTATTAGTGTCTCAATATTTTGTGTATTGTTGGTAATAATGGCAATAACAGTGTTTAAATCCTGTGTAGACAGATTGAGGTTGGCTATTCTATCATAATTATTGATGAAAAATGATTGAAGCGCCTGTAATTGTTGTGCGTTTAAGCCAATTCTAAGTGCTGCAGGATTAACATCAAAATATGAAAGAACGGCATTTATTTGATCAGCAGACAGATTGAGGTTTGGAATCTGGTTAACATAGTTGGTTAGAAATACACGAATAATTTCCAGTTGCTGCTGGGTAAGACCAAGGTCTACTGTTGGAATTGTATTCAAGGTATTTCTGATTATATCAGGAGTTCTTGGAATGTTAAGAGTCTGAGGAGCCTGAGCTTGAACTTGCCCTAAGGATATTCCTGCTGTAATTACAACAAGTAAGCTTGTTTTTATTGTCGTTTTTACTAAGTTAATTAAGTTTATTCCGAAATTTTTCATATAATATCCTCTCTTTATTTAATAGCCTTAATTTTGACATGGTTAATGCTGCTTATATAAATTTCAATATACATAAGGCTAATATAAAAGGATTTATTTTAAGTAATAGTTTTATATTATTTAATAATTACGACAAGTTCCAGACTGTCTGATAGGCAAAAGGATCATGGCCTTTGACCTTTTTAAAGTTTTCAGTAACTTTTTCTATACATAAAGCACAGACCAATTTATCTTCTATTTCATTAAACAGCCTTTTTATCCCCTTTTTCCTGTCATAGTTATAGTCTTTAATCATTGTGACATACTCTATTTTCATAACATTTTCCCCAAATACTCCTTAGATAAGGATATCAATACAGCCATTTAGGGGCAAATTTGTTAAGTAAGTTTAGTCAGAGCCTGTCTGGTTAAAAAATATAAAAATCAAGATATAGAATCTTTACAGGCTCGCCTTATGGACTGCGGTTAAAGTTGCACCATTAAACTCATCAATCATAGTATTAATATCAAGATTGATGACTTAAAAGAGTGACTGTGTCACCAACTTTAACAAGACAGCTTCTCAGTCTTATTAACCAATTAAGTAAAAGTGGATTTTTATAAAAGATTACCGCATAACTAAAATATGTTAAAATATA
>AMFJ01036091.1_pt1 | contig 36042 bp, 33 predicted proteins | sample 427208 | NCBI WGS metagenome assembly AMFJ01 (sample SAMN02954298, study PRJNA114691) | groundwater metagenome | biome: aquatic; feature: subsurface aquifer; material: sediment; isolation source: subsurface aquifer sediment | place: USA: Rifle, CO | collected 2008-08 | reverse complement strand
GTAGGTCAATACTCTGGATTACTTATCATTACGGTACCAAGCTGAATATAATAATATGATATAAAAAAAATCCCCTTACGTAAAGACGTTGCATTGCAACGTCTCTACGAGGGGATTTTTTTTATTTTTTATAATGTTTGATCAGTGACGATTTTACCTTTGACACATCCATTGAGCGCATCTCTTTTGACTGCTTCAGCCCAGAAATTAGCTAACACCGTACTAGCGGTATAAGGGACGTTCCATTTTTCCAATAATCATTTCATGACGATATAACTTTCACAGATGATATATTTGCTTGGGTTAGTTGATTTTCCGATAAGCTTATTTGCATATGCTGTTCTCCATTCGTTGTAGTAAGGGTTATTGAAGCTGACATACGTAAATGAGATATCGTGTTTGGTGATCAGAGGAATATCATATTTTTTGAGAAGATAGATAATCGCATCCATGATCTTTTGATTACCTACAGTTGTCGATATATTATTAGTTGTTGTTTGTCCATTGTTAGTTGTTAGTTGTTCACTGTTAGCTGTGCCTAATACTGTTCCCGTCTCTTCTTGGATATCTGAAGTTGTAGGGAGAGCTGTTCCGCTAAACACATCAGAAGATGTCTCTTCACTACCCGTCATATTTCATATCCCGCTTCCTATGACAGAACCTTCTCCCGTGAATACATATCCATCCGTAGGGATAGTTTCTTCTCCGAGAAAATTTTGTGCGATATAGTCTTGGAAACTTGAGTTAAAATCCTGGTTTACTTGATAATAGTCATATGCTACAAATCCAAGGCTGCATACCAAAAGGATAAGATATATCTTAGTCCCCAAGAGTGCTCGGAAACTTTTTGTGAAACGATGCTTGAAGATAAGTGTCAATGAAAGGAATACGATGAATCCAAGTACGAATGCAAACAATGCCATGACTTCCATAGCAGCGCTATTGTATTGGAACATAAAGAAAATGACAATCACCACCATAAAACTGATGACAGCAGGAAAAGCTAATTCTGAACTCTTTTTACGTTCTTTTACTACGGCACGGAAATGTTCCTGAAAAGATACTTTAGGTTCGTGATTTTCTACGGGTCTTTTTTCATGTTCATGAACTTCTTTTTTACCGCCTTCTAAAGCGCTAGATACGATACCAATCAAAATGATCGCTATGAGATTAATTGCTCACAATCGAAAAAAGTTTGCTTGATTTCGCAATACTCCGATAATCAATGCTTGTAGGACAAAAAAATAGATACTGAACAAAAGAAATAGGTTTTTTTTCATAGATCTTCATAATGTTAAGTAAAAATGTCAACTTATTTTGCCTATATATTAGGATATATATATAATGGCACGTATTTTTCAAGGTCAAAATTTGCAAAATAGTGCAAAACGATTAAAATAGTAGTACGTACAAAAACCCCTTTACCTAGTCCCTCAATCTCTATGAAAAAACTTATTCTTGGTGGCATTGGTTTATATGCGATTCTGTTAGTCATCTGATACGCACAAACATCTGTATCCGCACAGATGGTAGTTCCTGATTCTCAAAACTATATCCTCAATGAAAACGATCAGCAAGTCCTAAACTCAAATACTATAACTGATCCTTTGAGACAAGGGGCATACAATATAGTGAGTCCGGAATGATCGGGAGCATTGGGTGGATTGACTGCAACAGATACACAGATCGCTACGCATCAAAATGCACAAAGTAAGGTTATGACCATCATCAAAAATATAATCAATTATGCATTATGAATGGTTGCACTTGTAGCGCTTGTATATTTGATTTACCATGGATTCTTGATTTTGACTGCATCAGGAGATGATGCTCAATACAAAAAAGGACTCTCAGGAGTCAAATTTGCTGCCATCGCCATAGTCGGAATTGGAGCGAGTCGGCTTATTGTAAGTGCGATATTCTGGCTCCTTGCTTTAATAATTACACCATAGTACCATGAAAAATTACATCACCATCACAACACACAAAATATTGAAAAAGATCTTCACCATCTTAGGAGGGGTTTTGATAATATCAGCAATCTTACCAGCAATATCTGTGGGGCAATGATTTTCCAATGCCGATTCATCATTTCCTTATGATATCCAATGACAGGAATATGTACCTGTTACCGATGCAACTACTGATATAGCAGCTGATCTTATAAAAACAGATGTAAATGCATCCACAAGTATTATCAAGAGATTGACTGATTTTTTCAGACTGAGTGGGACTTCATATAATCCAGGTACCTCTACTTCGACAGCAACAGATTACGTAAAATGGCTACTCAATATATTACTTGGACTCGTAAGCTTCCTTTCCCTTGTGATGATCATATTCGCATTTTATCTCATCTTCTTCTCCAAAGGTGAAGACGGTGTCGGTAAAGCGAAAAAGATTCTTATCGGTGTAGGGATAGCGCTTGCTATCATGTGATTATCATGGTTCATAGCGAGCTTCTTCTTTGATATATATACGACAGTGACAACATAATTTTTACCTCTTTGTGATACCAGATGTTCTTGAATATGTGAGACAAAAATAAGATCCAAAAGCCAAAACATGAAAATCTCTTCAATACAGAGACGATGTTACCGATTTCAGAAATCAGGAATGATACGATTATCATGAAAGATGGAGGACTTAGGGCTATCCTTAGGATCAATGGAATAAATCTTGATCTCAAAAATGGCGAAGAACAGCAGATCGTACTTGAACAATACAAGAAATTTTTGAACTGATTGGAATATCCCATCCAAATCCTCGTTCGTAATACTTTCTTGGATCTTTCAAATTATCTCAACTACATCAGAGCCAATGTCGACCCGATAGAAAACCCAGTCCTTAAGTCGCAAGGTGAGGCATATTTCAGATTCCTACAAAATATAGATATGCAGCAAGGATTGATCTTCAATAAAGAATTCTATATCATCGTCCCTTACTATGTAGATGAACAGGACAAAGGACAGATCCAAAGATCTCGATGGGGAAAGTTGCTTGATGTTCTCAATGCCAAAGACACCGTAGAAAAAGTTGTTTTGAGATACAGACAATTCCTCAAAGGCAGAAACTGATTGGACACAAGAGTTAACCTAATCATCGATGGACTCAATGGTATGGGGATCGGCGCAGAAAGAGTTACTACTTCAGATGTCATCAGCCTTATCTTCCGTTGCTACAACCCATTGATACATAGCTCGCAATCACCCTTTAAATAAATTTAGAATTTAGAATTCAGAATTTAAAATTTAGAATAAAAAAATAATTTAGAATAAAAAAAAGTTGTTCATATACGAACAACTTTATAGATTTTCAAATGATGAAGAGCATTAGAGCACCAAATCAGCAAATATCAATTTTGCTTTTTGGTAATCAATCTGGGCAAGCCCTTCATTAATCCCTCTTTGTATCTCTGCCTGTACATCAATGATGCCTCTGAAAGAATATCTTTCGTCATCTTCATTGATTAATTTGATTGCGTGCTCATCAAGTGTCGCTTCCTGTAAATAATGAGGAACGAAACCGACATTATCATTTTCCTGATCGTAACAAATAACTACGATTTTTGCTTTTTCTTTTATTGCTTCATTGATCCAATTGATGATATCAGATTGATCAACATTTTTCAAAAAATGATTCATGGTGTATATTTTTTAAATTTAGTTTTTATTTATTTTTTTATAAGTATAAATACTTACCACTAAAAATCAACCCCGTGATTTATCGCGGGGGTTTTAAAATAAATAAAATAAAAAAGATGAAAATTTTAACTTTTCCATTTTTCCATGTTTCAATTTTTCAATTTATTTTCTATATCTTCATTCCCAGATCATACTTCTTCTCTTCACAATACTTCTTCGCTTTTGCATAGATTTCATCACACTTTTCCGTTCGTTCTTGTTTACCTTCTTTTCTATCAACCATTTCTTGATACCATGCTTTTCTTCTCTCAATCTCTCTGAGTGAAGCGATGCTGACTACAGCATCATCAGTGATGGCCATGCCTGCACAGCTGATTCCCATGTCTGTAGGGGATTGGTACTTGACCATATAATTTTTGTGATTCACGATTTTTTTTGCGATACTCATGACGATATCAAACGCTTCTACGTCTCTGTTATAATTTACAGCATCTTGTCCGTATGCTTTTTTGTGATACGTGTCCATCATATTGAAATCACCGATATCTACGGTAGCAGCTTCATATGCTAGATTGATAGGATGTTCAAGTGCGATATTCCAGATAGGAAAAGTCTCGTATTTTGCATATCAGGATTTGATCTCTAGTTGATGATCAAGATAGATCTGTCCGAGACAGGTAGACATTTTTCCGCTACTGGAAGCCGCTCCTGTAACCAACACTAAATTCTTCGTCAAGGGGATATGATCATCGTGACCAAATCCATCTTCGCTCAAGATAGTATCTACATTATGGGGATATCAGTTGATCTTATATCTTTCTCGTACCTTATATTGTTTTCTCTGAAAATCTTTTTCAAATTCTAAGATGACATCAAACATATTTCCGACATCGATATTGTTGATGACGATATTCGGTTTGATTCAGATGCTTTTTTCAATAATTCTGATCATTTGATAGACGTAGTCTTTATAGTCGATGTTTTGATTGCTGAGTTGTCTATTGTTTAAGATATCTGTAGCATTCACACAAAACAATATTTCTGCCTGATCTTTTAATGACGAGAAAATAATTTTTTTTGATTCTGGATCAAATCACGGAAGGACTCTGCTTGCATGGGCATCATACATAAATTTTCCACCAATCTCCAAATACAGTCTTCAACCAGAAAAATTAGTGATCCTATCAAGGATCTTTTCTTTTTGGAGTCTGATGTATTTCACTCCGTCGAATCCATGTTTTTTGTAATTGATGATGTCGTTGGTGTTTGCCATGCGAAAAATGCGAGTAAGTAAATGGACATATAAGTATATTCGCATGCTCGCATTTTTGCAAATTTTAGCTAGTGAAAAAGCATATTCTCTTGCGTTTTCCTCAAAAAATTATGCTATTACGCCAAAATATAAAAAAAAGGCGGATATCATCCGCCCTATAAAAAAAGAATTCCAAAATTATTAATCATTCATTATTAATTTTTCATTAGTTTTCAGTCCTCCAACCTGATCACCTCATCCGCAAACTTCAAGATGCTCTTGTCATGCTCGATCATGAGGATCGTATCACCCTTATCAAGAAATTCTTTGATCACTTTCAGCAATTTTACGATATCCTCAGAATGCAATCCGACCGTCGGCTCATCCAAGAAATACATCGTATGTCATTTGTATGATTTCAAGAGATGTTTCACGAGTTTCAATCTTTGGCTTTCACCTCCCGAGAGCGTATGTGCTGGTTGTCCCATCCTCAGATATCCAAGCCCGATATTGACCATGAGTTGCAATTCTTCACGAACATGGTTGATTTCAGAAAAGAGGTCTAATGCATCTTTGACGTACATACCGAGTATCTCGGAGATATTCTTGTTTCTTCGTTTGATTCATAAGATTTCTGTCTTGTATCTTTTTCCATGACAGAGTTCGCATGGAATATAAGTGTCAGGCAGAAATTGTAATTCTATCTTTTTGTATCCATATCCATCACAGGCAGGACACGCTCATTTAGCGGAATTGAAACTGAAGTAACTTGAGTTGAATCAGAGATATTTACTCTCCATAGTTCCTGCATAGAGTTGTCTGATATGGTCAAACGTACCGATGAAAGTAGCCGGACATGATCTTGGCGTTTTCCCGATGCTTGTCTGATCTACATAGATGGTATTTTTGATCTCTTCATGACCGATGATAGTCTCTACTCACAAGTCCTTATGAAACTCTTGCAGAGCAAGACTCTCATAATGTTCATATTTCTCTTTGTTCATGACCGGAGCAGCGAGGATATCTTGCCGATTCCATCATTTTTTCAAGAGTTCTAATCTGATGAAGCTCTGGATGAATTTTTGCTTATCATTCAAGAATTTGAATAATGTCGTGTACATCAACGTTGTTTTACCAGCTCCAGACGGTCAAGTGATGATGGTGAATGTTCAAAGTCTAATCTGTACATCAATACCTTGGAGATTGAATTTAGACGCTTTTTTTATCTTGATGATGTTGCTGCTTGGAGTATGTGCAAAATCGATCGATACTTTTTTCTTGCCGAGAATGTACTGAGCAGTTAGGGTATTAGATTTTAGGAAGTCATCATAGGTACCGTTAAACATCAGGTGACCACCGAAGTCTCCAGCGCCTGGTCAGATCTCTATGACTCGATCGGATGCTTTGATGAATGATTCGTTATGTTCTACCACGATGATGGTATTTCCCATCTCTCTCAATTTTTTGATAGCGGTGATAGCTCTTTGGATCTCTCTTTCATCGAGTCCGATTGTCGGTTCATCCAATACGTAAATGATTCCCGTCAATTTATTTCAGAGTTGTTTTGCGAGTCTCAGTCTTTGGATCTCTCATCCGGAAAGCGTGTCTATTCCTCTATGGAGACTCAAGTATCAAAGCCCGAGATCCTGGATGGTCTTTGCTCTATCGTTGAGGGGATTGATGATCCTCTGGAGCAATGTCTGGTCTTTGTTTGCGTGCTCTTTATAGAGATCTACGAAAATGATCAAGTCATTGAGTGGCATCCTTTGGAGCTCAGCGATGTTATACTTGGTTACAGGTTCCAGGCCTGCCTGTCCGGTAGGCAGGTTTCAAGTTGCAGGTTTCTCTGTTCCCTTTAACTTGCTCCCTGTTCCCAATTTAAATGTTAAAAACACATTGAGACTTTCTTTTTTGAGTTTGGTTCCATGACATTCGTTACATGCTTTCATATCAAGCATCACCTGGAAATCTACGGTCAAAAGGCCTTTTGCATACTGGTCTTTGATGATCTCTTCTATTCACTTGTAGTACATGCTGATGAATTTCCCTCCGTAATTCACTCTGAGCAATTCTTCATCTCAGAAAAGTACGACATGGAGAAACCATTCCGGGAGGTCTTTCCAAAGCTTATCAGGATCCATGCTATATTTTTGCGCTAACTTCAAGAGCAACGATTGCCCGAGATTGGAATCTCTCCATGGTAAAATCGCTTTCATATACGGGCTGGTAGGATCAAGCATCTTATCAAAATCTATCTGCAGGATTTCACCGATACCATGACACGTGCTGCATGCTCATTCTTGTCTGTTGGGAGAAAAATGCTGAGGAGTGAACTCAGGATACGTGATATTACAATCAGGACAATACATCTTGTCAGTAAACCAACGGATGACTGAATGGTTTCAGGTTCCAGGTTTCAGGTTTCAGATTCCAGGTTTCTTTTTTCCTGCTCCCTGTTCCTTGTTCCCTGTTCCTTCCGAAAGGTAAATCCCAAATTTTTTGAACTCTGCTAATATCTTGATGATATCTTCTTTGAGCCTTCCCATTTTTTCATCTTCTACAGTGACACGATCATAGATACCATAGGTAGTGATTGGGAAATATTCAGCAGGTACATTGGGTGTTTCGAGGTAGAAATATTCGATCGGATCAAGAGTTTTTGTATCTGCCACAAGCAAGTAACGCGTAAATCATTTTCATTTTTCTACTTTGTTCCTGTTTTTTTTGACGAAGTCTGTGAGGTCTTCCTTTTTTTCAAAGCGACCGGATTCTTGGAGAAGATATATTTTCTGATTGAGATAATCGTTTTGGATATAGGTCATGATCTGTTCTATTGTCTGCGGTTTGATCTCTTTTCCGCAGTTGTAACAATAACTATCACCGAGTTTTGCATACAGTAATCTCAAGTAATCATCGATTTCGGTAAGCGTTCCCACTGAGCTTCTTGAGTTCCCTCACTTCTTATTCTGCTCAATCGCTATTGCAGGAGAGAGTCCGCTGCAATGCTCGATATCTGGTCTTTCTCACAAATTGAAAAACTGTCTCAGATACGAGCTGAGGGATTCTATATATCTGTATTGCCCCTCTTTATAGATCGTATCAAAAGCGAGAGATGATTTACCGGAACCGGAAACTCACGTGATAGTGATCAATTTATTTTTAGGGATTTCAATGTCGATATTTCTGAGATTGTGCGTTTTGACTCCCTGAAACGTGATTTTATTTTCAAAATTCCCGACGTTCTGGATGATATGTTTTTCTACGGATTTTTTTGCCATGACGTATAAAGCTAGATTTTAAATAATTATCTCACCATAAATGATGAGGTTGTGTAACCTGATTATTCATGGTCAGGAGCGATTATATACTTAATCCTTTCTATCGCATTAGGCAGATTTCTCATACCTTGTCCAACCGGATAGAAGGTAGGATATACTTTATACTTATGATCTTTTATCTTCAAAAGCTGATAATCATCTTTTGTATAGGAAGAGACGGTGACTTTTTTTTCTAACACTATAGAGCTCACTTGATTGCCGAAGGTGATGATATGCTGAGGATCGATGTACTCAATCTCTTCACGGATGAGATTAAGATATTCTTTGAATACATTGTCATGAAGCGGTCTTGCATCCGCCTGTGTACACTTTGCAAGATTGCTGATATAGACATCATTGCTTGCTATCTCTTGATATATTTTTAGTGAAATTTCTTCTGTCCGATCAGCGGGTTTCATATTTTGGATCTGTCCAAATGTCTTTTCTGAAATGGCTCAGATGGACGTAAGTAATTTCCAGATATTTTTTGTCCCCAGTCGCGGAGCATGGATTCATTTCCATCAGGGTATGCAGGATACGTTTCTTCCGGTAGGATTCATAAACAGAAGAAATAGTTTTGGCTGTTTGATGCATCCCGCACCATACACGGAAAGCAAGTTTTTGTCTCCATGAATCTGCTGAAGGGCATCAAAGGCATCAAATAACTGAGGGGTTTGGAGATCTTTCATGTGATATATAAAATTAAAACTTTGAAGTTTATTTTAAGTTTGTCATTGCGATCCGCCGTGGCGGAGAAGCAATCTTAGTTTATTTTTAGATTGCTTTGTCGTTTCACTCCTCGCAATGACAAAAACAAAATGATTTTAAATTTCTGAAGCTTCGTCGAGGATGATCCTTTTATCAAATCCACCTGCCTTTTCATCTTTTTCCTCCATGATATCTTTGATTTCTTCTTTGCTGATAGCGTAGAATTTCATGATTTCTTCAGCGACTTTAAGTACATCAGCCAGTTCGTTTTTGATCTCTTCGATATTGTCTTTTATAATTTTCAGTTCTTGCGCTTCTTCCACAAGTTTCTCTTTGAGCTTATGTTCAAATTCCTCTTCACTAGCGATATGATGTACTGCTTTCCCTCAACTGCTTTCTATTTTTTCTATAATCTTATCTCTGACAAGTTTATCATATTTGATCATGGGTCTGGTGATAATTTAAAGATTTTTTTGTTTTGTCTCCCTTTGTAAAGGGAGAAGCCGAAGGCAGAGGGATTTATGGACTATAGTACTTTTGTCCTTAAATCCTCCACCCTGAAGGGTACCCCCCTCCTTTTTAAAAGGAGGACAAAAAAATATTGCTTAATACGTATTCTTCAACTCCCAGTCCAAGGTCTTCAAAAACTTAGGCAATATCCCATATTTCAATGCTCCGCTATATGCTTCTCAATATCCATCAAACACATATTTTGGACTTTTAGGTAATATATTCCCATATACTGTATTGCCACTAAGTGAATTATATAATGCGCCAAATCTGACAATTCAAGTAAAATCATATCAAGTGTAAGAAAGATTCGTTTTGAATTCAGTATGTTCTTCTGCTTTATTGGCTTTTTCATATCGACTTATTTTATATTTGGAGAAGTCGATGAAGTCTTGCATGGTCTGGATAAACTTAGATTCCGTGATCTGCCCGGTTCCATAGTCCTTACTGAGGATCTGAAAAGGGCCATCACCATTTGCAGGCAGATAATACCCGCAATTGACTTCCCTATATCGTGTAGCTATCGTCAACGCAGTCGGAAAGTTGTTTGCGAAACTGATGCTGTCCATAGTATTGTACCATCATGTACAAGTATCTGTTGCCGTGATGCTCGTGCTCAGTCATCCGCTCCATTGATTGAAAAAGTCTTGCTTGCCTATCTTAGATACTGATTTGACTTTCACTTTTTCGTCGTTGACTTGAGTGACGAGATAGAGTCCCAATTCGCTGAGATAATAGTTGAGCTGTTCATATCCGCTAAACTGTTCTTGCAATGTTTTGAGTTGAGCGTAAAAATCCCGCTTGTCTTTCATATTTCCAGTGGTGATGCTATCAAATTGAGTTTTGAGGAGTTTGATTTGAGCGATGTCTTGGCTCGTGGGTTGATATGCTGAGGTATATCCCAAAAAAAGTCAGATAAGAACTAGAGAAGCAATAATTTTTTTCATTATAAAAAAGAAAAGATAAATCCATCCCTGCCTGAGCAAGGACTCAAAAAAAGGTCAACTTTTAATGTAAATTTATCTCATTGATTTTCAAGGACAAATGCACGAGTATACTCTGACTTTGACGTCATAAAAAAAACTCTCTCCGCCTATGAGGAAAGAGTTTTCAAAGCATCTGAAAATATTATTGATTGCCATGATAGAAAGTGATTTTTTGAAGACCTGCATAATTAGTAGGTTCGGTAGATTTGCTTGCCTCATTTCATCACATGATACTGTAGAGTGCTTTTATATTCTGTGGATCATTGAAATATGTCTCAGGTTTTGTATCACCAGTCCATGGCTTAAATTTATTTTCGGCACCAAGGGTGTTATTAAGTCCTTCAAGTTTACGATTATCCCTCAACAACGATTCAACATTCGCCATCCATCTCTTATTATCGACCGATAATCATTTCTGTCTATCTTTAGCCAATGCTCTTGATGTGTCAAAGAAACTTGTATAATTGCTATTGTCCATAGCTAATTTGTTGAGTTTATTATAGTCATTATCTGTCCATCAATGCTGTAACCCCATTTCGTCAGCCATAAAATTATTGAATTTATCTTCATTTTTTTCAAAGCTTCATTCTTTCATCTCACCAAATTCTCCTGCTTTATTTACACCAAATCATTCTGCAAGTTTTTTTGTTTGTCATTCTCTGATGCTATTCATAGCACCCACGGACATACCTCATCACATAGGAAGGATAGGAAGGGTTTTTGCCGATTTTTCAATCCGATCGACCATAGGGCTCATCATTTCAGAGATGGGTGATCATTTACCTGAAGTGACAGCCATCTTAATGAATTGTCGGATCAAAAAAGTGGTAAGGAAAAAGATGAGCAGATTGACAAAGATTGTCTGTCATGTCTCTGTGATGGCTGTAGTCTTAAAGGGATCTTTCCCCAATATATCGTTCTCTTGGATTTGTATCGTGCTTATGCCTTCTATCGCCAATGTAGAACTGCTTCATAAGACAGATACGGTCACTCCATTGAAACTTTTTGGTAATGTACCCTGCATGATGCTCTGGATACTTGTCACAAGGATAAGGATCATAGAAAAGCCCGCAACAAAAATCACCGGCTTGAAGACAAGATCGATCATCACCGAAAATTTGAGATATTTCCCTATTCATCAGCTTTTTCATCCCAGTCATTCATCTTTGAAAAACACCTGAGAAAGTACAAGCAACGGTGAAGCGATGACAAAAATCCGGAGGAACGCTACTCTGATGATATTCGCGATGAGCAGTAAAGCAAGCCCTATCGTATAGAGGAAGATCAAAACGAATCTCAGGAGAAATGATATAGTAAGCGCTTCCGCACTGGCGCCTCATTCGGTATTCATATAATTTTGGAATTTGAAGACACTGAATCAGAGATAGATAAGAGGTCAGCTTACAGAGTTATAGGTCGGTAATATGCTTTCTCGATTTGATGTAGTTGCGGGTTGTTCAGTAGTAGAAATAGGTTTCATGGTGTTTGCGCCAAAAAGATCTATTTCATATTTTTTGTATACATTATTAGTCATAGACTTTCTGATCTGTTCTTGAAGATCAGGACTGGATTGTAAAAAACTGCTTGGAAATGCGCCTACGGCTGTAGTGGCTATCGTAGAGATATCTACCACCGCTCCTACGAGAAACCGACTTGCCTGGATAAGTATCCCTGCAATCAATGTCTTTGTGATGATGCCTTTGATATCTATCTTATTTTTACCGACCAGATTTTGAATGATGTTTCGGAGCACGATAGCTATCAATCCGAAGTTTGCAAAGTTTTTCATGATATTCCGGATTTTCCAAAGATAGATATCCATATGGATGATAGACGCATATACTCGATCATTGGTCATGAGCTTTCCGGCGATGATAGCAAGGATAATCCATCATCGTGAACAGAGTGAGAGTATGGTGTTCAGAAGTTTTTGTGCTTCGCTCACTCAAGCGTTAGCAGCAGTTTGTGCATAGGTAGGGAGGACAAAGAAAAATCAGACAATGAAAATCACACTGACGATTTTGATCGTCGTAGGATGAAACAATGTTCTGATGATTTTTCTTAGGGTCATAGAGGTCTGATAAAGTAAAGGTTATGGATTGGCTTTTGGTGTAATGGTTTCACTTTTTACTACATATCTATTTTGAGCATTTGAATCGGTATTTTTTGTTATAGTGAATTTTGTATTATCAATAGTTTTTTCATATCATGTAGGATTTGCTGCAAGTAAAGCTTCCATAGTATCTTTATTGGCCACATCATTTACTTTTTTAGAAAGATCATCTACAGTAGAAGTTTTTTGTATTTTTACTAGAGATTCAAATTTGGTTGTTGCTTCTGCTTTAGCTATATTTTCAAACCATGATTTATTTCCGCTTGCTTCACCAATAGCTGTTTTTCGTGATTCTTTATCTGTATTATCTGGTAATTTTGATAATTTATCATAAAATACTTTTTCATTTCCTGTTATCATTGCTGGAGTGACGTTTGCTACAGTAATTCATTTTTCTGTAGCTATGCTAGCCTTTATTTGGTCTGGGGTAATTGTTGTGTTTTTCATGATATTGTCTACGTTTGTGGCACTTAATGCAGTTCAAGTTCCTCAAGCCGCTTTGCTTGGTCACTCCAACCGATTTGTCACTACCTCTCTATCACTCTGTTGCCTATTATCTACCCAGGTATTTGGTATATTGCTGATGACGTTAGCAGCACCACCGATACCGACTCATGCTCCACCTTGACCGATAGGTAAGACAGGAAGCGTGCTGAAAACATTTGTACCGAATTTTTGTATTTCACCGCCGATCTTTTCACCGAGTGAATTAGCTTTGATAGCAGCAAATACGATAGTCCGCAAAAGTCCTATAGCAAAGAAATTGACTATCAATCGAGAAAACCGATCAAGCGATCATCCTCGATCAAAGTTCTTGAATTCCAATGAAGTAGGTCCCATTTGCATTGCTGAATTTCCTGGAGTTATAGGAGCGATAGATTGTACTTGAAAGCTTTCCAAAACTGCTGGAGCGATATTTGTGGTATCAGATTTGAATCAATTGACAAGCGCGGTCATAAAGATGAGCGAGATACTCAGTGCAGCTACCGTGATCACGGGGGCAAAGATAAGCTTTACGACATTCATGATATCCAGATGTTTATCAAAGTCTCCCATCTTGGGTATGACATCTCCAAAGACTTTTTTGATGACGAGAAACGGTGATGCAGCGATATAGAGCCAAAGCATACCTACTCTCGCAATCAACACTACTGCTAGCGCAAGCAACGGAAAAAATAACGCGATAGCGACCAGAGTCTTGATGAGGAAGATACCTGAGGTCTCTGAAGTCGTAGAGATGTTGGTATCCGTAAGCTGTGCAAAATTTAATAATGAGGAATACATAGTGACAAGGGGTCCTACAAATCATTTAGATTTGTTGATGAGGTCAGAGACCGTCATAGCGAGGACATTACCAGATTCAAACCATGTTTTTCATCACTGCATTCATAGGGTTGAAGAAACTATATTTGTAGGAGTAGTGCTTGTTACAAGGTCCATAAAAGATATCTGCATCTCAGTGGCATTTGAACTATTTGCATAATTAGAATTGATATCAGCAAATCCAGCTCAACACGCTCATAGATTAGGTGTAGGTCATGAGATTTTTATGACATAATTACAAGCTTCTCGTGGTCATCGATCAGGCTGAGCATTGAGCACCCGATCCAAATCGCCCTGATATTGGATACCATTTACGTTTTTTAGATGTGGAAACTCGTTGTATATGACGACCTGATTGCTCAAAGCCACGCAAGCGCTTTGTCCTATTCAGAAGATATCGCTATTCCTATATTGTGCTTCTGTAAATTCCCTTCCGACCACATATCATTTGACTACCTTACAAGGAGAGAGATCTATCTTTTTGACGGTATTTCAATCCTTATATGTTGTAGAATAGGAGACTTTGAAGTCATTGCCGGCACTAGAGATGACACTGAATTTACTAAGATCTAGAACGCTATTTACGGTCAATATCTTTTGCTGGCCCATATCCGTATTTTTCAATACACTGAGCGGAAGCCCTCCTACCGCATAAGTTGCTATCGTAGAGACATCAATCAATGCCGCCATCAGAAATCGGCTTGCTTGGATAAGTATCCCTGCAATCAAAGTCTTTTTGATGATCTCCATAGGTCATTTATCATCTTTGGTTGTAAAGAGATTTTTGATGATTGCAAAGAGCACCATAAATCACAGCGTGAAGTTGGCGAAGTTTTTTATCATATTCCAAAATTTCCAGAGGGGAGCATCGAGATGGAAGAGAGAAGCATAGACGAGCGTATTATCCAATGCAAGTCCTGCTACGACCAAGAGCGGCCAGAGGAGAAGATAGATTATTTTGAGGATCATATTGAGTATCTGCCAGAGGTTCATGGTACTGAGAGATGAACTTGTTGGATTTGTAGTGGTAATTTGTGTTTGTGCATGCACTTGTTCTCCTACTCCCACATATCCATTCAAAAAAATACCTGAACATCACATGATGAGCAATATCCCCAATATCCTTTTTATAAGCTTAGCTCTCAATCGTTTCATATTATTTAATAAGATTAAATATTGAAAGGTTGAAATATTGAAAAGTTGAAAGATTATGGTATTTTTTTTATTTTTCCACATTTCCATTTTTCCATATTTCCACTTTATTTAAAATTATATTCGCAAACCATGAAAACACCAAATAAATAGACGCTTTCACTCCTTGTTAACTTGCAATTTTACGGAATTTATGTATAAGATGTGTCTAAATCTATAAAAAACCTTTATTGTTGATATTTCTCTATGCTTTTTATGAATATCTCTAGTGATCGGGTACATCTTCTTGATGATCAGGATGAAACATTTCTTGAACGCAACGGTATCGAAAATACCCTATGACCGAGACTTTTGGATTACACCAAAACTCATCCCGTAGAGACGATTGTATTGCTCAACGGACCCGGTGGTTTTACCAATCTCAGAGTAGGGACATTGACGCTCAATATGCTCAACACGCTCCTGGAACATGATACGGGAACGTTTATCCCGCTTGCTTCCCTCACCAAGATTGACCTCTACACCTACGCATATAAGCAATGACGGCTGCCAAGATATGGGATTCTCTACATCGGACAAAAACGTAATATCCGACGTTATGATTTTCAAGAAAATACTCATCAACAGATCACTTTAGAAGAGACACAATATTCTGATGACACTTTCCTCGATTGGGTCCATGATCCGTATCGGCCTACTACCGACGAGATGGTTTCCTTTTCCATGGGGAACAATACTCTCTACCTTCATTACAAAGGCGACTCACACACCATAGAACTTGGAGAACTTAAACTCCCTTTGACCATGACCGTAGAGCCAGAATACATGATACAACCGACTTTAAATTAATGAAAAATGAATAATGTAGAATGAATAATGTTGGTATCTTTTTTTGATAAATATATTCCATCATTATTAATTATTAATTTTTAATTATTAATTATCTTCCCCCATGCAAACAAACTATCGCAAACAGAAATGTATCCTCGGTATCGATCGAGGGACAAAATATATCGGGTTGGCATACGCGCTTCCAGGAAGCGATGTAGTTTTTCCTATCGGATATATCCTCAACGACAAGATGATGTATTTTAACGTCGCAGGTATCATAGAAAAACACAATGTCGGCAAAATCATGCTCTGACGACCGAGCAAACAAAAAAATATCCAAGTAAGGATCCAAGACTTCATGAAGACCCTCGGATATATCATAGAAAATAGGGAGATAGAGATCCAGCTTGTAGAGGAGGATTACACGAGCGTACAATCAGGGGAGATCACCTCAAATTTCAAAAAGAATGCTGCGGAAGATACCGTCAGCGCGATGCTTATTTTGGAAAGAGGATTGAACGACAATAAAAAATCAGCTAGTGAAAAAGAAGAAACTGCTACACCAGAAACTGAAGAAAATATCGCATAATTTTTTTTGTTGTCATTGCGAGGAATCCGCCTAGGCGGAGACAAAGCAATCTCTATGTTTATTTTATTCATGCTTACATAATAATCATGTCTAAGTTATTAAGAGATGATATAGAATATGCTGTGCATTGCGATGATGAAGGCAAGATTATTTGACCCATTTCAAAAATTCATGCACATATAAAATGAGTCAGAGAAACATTATGTCATTATAGTACATGGTCTATGGTATTTAATCCTGTTTTATGAAAATACTGAATTCAATTAAAAAATCCAAAAAAACAGGATAGCTCGACATGAGGTAAATGGGATATGTGAGTGGCATGACATAATTGTTATGTTGAAAACAATGATTGATGCAGATATCTAGATTTTGAAGAAAATTTGGAAAAAGAAGCTGAAGAAGAAATTTGAATTCAACTGAAAATGTATAAAAACTTAGATGATTTTTTGAAAGCATACAAACAATTAAAACACGGTTCTATTTGATATATTTTTGATAGATTTCTGTATTCGACAGAGGTGAATAAAGAATTTGTATGACTTGGGTTTATAGTAACTTGTGAAACAGAATTAAAATTTACCGATAACGAAGTCGTAGATTTTAAATGGTTATATCCAGACGAACTTTTAGAATTCATACATACAGAGAAAAACATTTGTGAGCCATTGAAATTAGTTTATGAAAAAGCGGAAATATTCAGAAAAGAAATATTGAAATAAAAGTCATAATATATCCTCATCACTCCATTACCGGAGTGATTTTTTTTTATAAAAATAAAAAAAAGCTCGTACATACACGAGCTAGAATGATGTTGATAATGGAGTTATTTTTTAGATAACCAACCATACCAAACCACTGGAAAATGAGTTGTAATGATCATTATTAATGTCTCAAATGGTAGTTGTTTAGTTATTTTATCCAAATCCAAATGATGTTTAAATTTTTGTATTTTTTCTTTGGTTTGAACCTTTTTTTTGTTATTTTCAATATCAGCAGACTTCCAAAAATTATTTACATCGGACTGTGTTTTGAATTCCACAGTACCTAGATTGATATCATCGATTTCAATCCATAACTTAATGGTATATAATTTAGTCATGCTAAAATGAAGATTAAGCCATTCTACACTGTCTACTGAGGAATGTTCACTGTTTCGAAAATGAATAACATATTCAACTGGGTTGTTTTTTGCTGCTGCATGTTTTTTAATAAAATTTACATTTTTCATATATTTTTTTATTTTTAAGTTTATTTTTTTATTAGCATATCTTTTTATAAGAAAAAGTCAATGTCTCGTTTTTTAGTCAACTTGCAACAATTCTATCTCACCTGTATTTTTACCTGGCTTGCCCGCCGTGGCGGGTAAAATATTTTTTTTCAGAAAAAACTTGCTATAATTCTGCCCTTGCTCGTGATCAATCGGGAGCTGGAACAAGAAGAGGATGTGGTGCGTTCTCAAGTAGTGAAGCAGCTTCTTAGACTCTTCATCCATAGACAAAAAATCAGAAAAAATCACGATTGCTCTTCTGTTTTTTTCTTTTGCTGCAGTGTTCAAAAAAGTATGTAATAATGACTCATATATTTTTTTAGTCTTTTTTACTTTCGCTAGAATTCAATGCAAGGTATCTATCGTTTCATCGGTGTTTCTTTTAGTCATTTTTTCTACCAGTTTCGCTGACCCAAAAAACTTCTGTTCTGGAGAAAAAAATCTGATGCTGATCTGTTGTTTTTGGCAATAGGAAACGATATCTTCCGCATACGCACGAACCTGCTCCGCATTTGCTATCTTACCACCTCTTCGATTGTAGTTGATATCAAAAAATATATCTAAATTAAGCGATCTTTCTTGCTGGAAAATGTTGGTATAGAGTTCCTGATATTTTGCTGATAATTTTCGATTGATTTGTGACGCGCTATCGCCGGCAGAATATTTTCTCACATCTACTTTCTCGCTCCCTGCTCATTTCATGATATGCTGAAAAACACCAAATCGTTTGCCGACTATCGGTCTCGTGAGTTTGATGGTGAATTTTTTTTGCATGAAAGATGAAGAAATATAATGAAAAGTGAAAAATGAAAAGTGAAAAACGTAGGATTTTGTGTGTATGGACTATTGTTATATACTAAGTGACTATAGTTTGTGATAAGATATTACAAACATTATTAATTATTCATTATTAATTATTCATTAAGTTTCTCAACACCTCCTCCTTATCACTCCATTTCCTCTTCCCAAAATTCGTCAACTGCATGGTCTCATGGCCCTTGCCAGCAAACATGACAATGTCTCATTCTTTAGCTATTTCACAAGCAAACTTGATAGCCAATGTTCTCTCGGGGATGAGGAAAAGATCTTTTCCTTGCTGTTTATTTTTGATATTCATTACAAGTTGTTCAATGATTTCAAGTCTGTTTTCTGTATCAGGATCATCGTCCGTCGCAATAACGATATCGCTGTATTGGGCTGCTATCTCTCCCATGATCGGTCTCTTGGTCTTGTCCCTATTTCCTGGCGCTCAGAAGAGCGTGATGAGTCTTCCGGTTCATTTTATTTTGCTGAGATAATCCAACGTTTTTTCTAACGCATCGGGAGTATGGGCGAAGTCTACAAAATAACGGATTCAATTTTTTTCTATCTGTTCCATTCTTCCTGTCACGGTTTCAAACCCTTCTATGGATTTGATGACTTGATTGATATCAACTCCCATCTGCAATACGACACTCAGCGCTGCCAAGATATTATAGACGTTGAATTCACCGACGAGCTTGGTTTTCACGTCATAAGATTGCCCAAGATAGTTGAATGAAAACGTAGTTCCTGTATGAGATATTTGGATATTGCTTGCTCTGAGATTGGATGATGCATTGATGCTATAACTCAACTTCTTATCAAACGGCATATCCTCAAATCGTTGTTTTCCTATCTTGTCATCAGCAGGAAACGCTGCGTATTTATCCTGTTTCTTATTTTCTAATACATATCTGAATAATTTTTCTTTGGCTTTGGTATAGCGTTCAAATGTTCCGTGGAAATCCAGATGATCATGAGTGATATTCGTCAATACCGCAAAGTCGAATTCCACTCCCTCAAATCTATATTGATTTAATCCATGTGATGATGCTTCAAGTACAGCGATTTTGCATCCGGAATCTTTTGCCGTTGCAAGGATTGATTGCAGATCAAACACATCAAGCGAGGTCATTTTTTTATTATTTTCTAGGTCCTGATTTCCGATCTTGATATTCGCAGTGCTGACCATGACGGTCTTGGAGACATGTTCATTCAATATCTTATGGAGCAGATTCACCGTAGTCGTTTTCCCATTCGTCCCAGTCACTCCGATCACGAAAAAATTCTTTGACGGCGACCCGTAGACCATGTTCGCAACCTGTCCCATAAACCTTTTTCGCAACTGATAGATCACGCTATCTTTGAGCGCAAAATATAATTTGTCGTAGAATGTTATTTTTTTGATGAGAGTTTTGAACATATCAACAATTATAATTTAAAATGAATAATGAATATGTTTTTTATTTATTGTTGTCATTGCGAGAAATGAAATGACGAAGCAATCTTATTCTAAGATCGCCACATCCGCCAGAGCGGACTCGCGATGACAAATAAATAAGATTTTTTCACTGTTAGTTGTTAGTTATTAGTTGTCAATTATTCTTAATGAGCCATCCTCCGACAATCGCTGCGGTCTCAGTCCTCAAAACGGTTTCTCCTAGTCCATAGATATCATATCTTGTTCATTCAAGACGTTGATAATCTCTATGGGTGAGTCCTCCTTCCGGTCCGATAAGTCCGTAGATATGCTTCTGTCATTCTGAACGAAGTGAAGAATATTGTGATAACTTTTTATACCCTTCATTTCATTCAGGGTGACAATCTTTATCAAATACTACGAGAGGAGTATCTCCTACGATGTCCTTTGGTGTGGTCGTAAATATCAGCTCAGGGGTATGTCGTCCTCGTGATTGTTCTAGAGCTTCCCTGATTATTTTTTGGAGTCTTTCCTCTTTTTTTGGATTCCACTGGGTGATGATCGACCTTTCTGAAGGCCAAAATACTATCTGATCCAGTGCACATTCGGTGAGCTTTTGGACAATCATTTCTATCTTGTCTCGTTTGTTTGGCATAGCGATGATCATGCTTCTTTTCTCATTACCGATATCATGAGCTTGCTCAGAGACGATAGTCCCTTCAATGATTTTATTGTCCCAAACATCTATACGGACTTCATATCTTGTTTTTTTAGCCTCATTTTGAGGACTTTGGATCCAGATGATGTCGCCTATGCTAGCTCTAAGCACTTTTCTGAGTTGAGACAAAAGATCGACATTGTTGATGACGACGTTGTTGTCTTTTTTGGTATAGTCAGTCACAAAAAGTTGCATAGGGAGTATAAAGACATTAAAATATTTTTTTATTGTTTGTCATCTCGAGCCTGTCGAGAGATCCCTTTAAAGAGATTTCTCCACTCACCTTGTTCGGTCGAAATGACAAAAGCCCACCTTTCCATAAAATTTACCATTTTGGCAGGCTAATGCAATAGGACTTAGAGGCTTAGAACTTTAGAAGCTTAGAATCTCTAATAATCTAAACGTCTAATGGTCTAAACATCTAATAATCTAAAAGTCATTTGAATTTAGCTAGATTTTCAGTACAAAAATAAGGATTTATCCCGTACGGATTTTGTTCCATGGTACAATATGCAATCGACGCTTTCAGAAACTTTTTTGCTCAAGGGTTCCATATGTACCCGATTTTTATCGTAATCTTGGTGTGATGCATCATCCAGATCGTAAAAGTGATCATTGATATCATCAGATATAAACGCATATATACAGGTCATATTTTCGCTTCAGGAGGATTTCCTTCCTTTCATAGCGGATTGGCAAGTAGCGTGACTATGTTAGTTCGATTGCAATATGGGTTTGGGAGTGTATTATTCGCTACAGCATTTGCTTTCAGCGTATTGTTCTCTTACGATGCCATGAACCTCAGATATGAGACAGGGCAGCATGCTCTGTATATCAATGATTTAAGGTCAGAATTGCATGCTATCCTACAAAAAAAAGAGAAGGAATTACTCAAAGAAAGGATCTGACATACCCCACTTGAAGTGCTTGGTGGAATTATTTTTGGTACGATACTGACATACGTTTTCTATTATCTCTATTTTATAAAGTAAACAATTTTTAGATTAGGATATTCTAAATTCTGTTTTGTTTCTAAATTGTCTTTGGTTTCTAAATTCTGCCTTCTAAATTCTAAATTCTAAATTCAATTCCATGATAAAGTTTGTAGTTGCTAGACCTGTCAAAAAAATACAAAGATCATATACTCCTATCGATTCAGACAAGAAAAAAATAAAAGTCTGAATCCATTTTTTTTCTATAAAATTAATTCGAGTCGCATTCATCCTATTTGCACTTATCTACTGATGATTTCTCTTACTCAGAAGTTCACTCTTCAATCATCAATATACTATCAAGAGAGTGCTCTACGATTCTTGAAACATCGCTTGGTATGATGAACCCTATCTCTACAGACGCATCAATACTTGGATCAAAGGAGAAAATTATTATGTTGTGAAGATGTATAAATCCAAAGTGCTGGATGATATAAGATTGCTCTATCCTATGGTATCAGATATCACTGTCGAATATCGTTCATCCAATACCGTGTTTATACAATTGACGTTTGTCCCTATAGATATGATAGTCAGAAACCAAGATGTGAGGTTTGCGCTTATAGGTACTACCTTCTTGCCGATTTATTCCTGAAATAAGATTGCCAATGGCATAAGAGTTCTTGATCTGCCTTCCTATCTCAGTGGCATGAACTCACTTTCCGGACTTTTTTATAGGCAACCTGCAACGTGATTGGTTCAGCAAGTAGAGATGATCTATCAGTGATTCCCTGGCCTTACAGGTATAGAATATCTGCCATGATGAGAAAGGTCTATTCTCTATTTTGAAGGCAAAAGATTCTACATCAATAATCTCGCAGACATCCAAAATCAGATCAGAAATTATCAATTACTCAAAAAATATTATAAGGAATACAAACAACTCGCGGATATCGATCTTGGAAGTTTGGAGGTGAATAAGGTGATTGTCAGAAAACAGAATTAAAACATTAAAATATTAAAACATTAAAAAATTGGTCAAACAGTTTATTAGCAAAAAAATATTTTAATCCCCGCCTACCGCAGGCAGGTTCAAAATCTTTTAATCTTTTAATCATTCAGCATGAATGAAAACTTTATGAGAGAAGCAATCAAGCTTTCGCTAGAAAATATGCAAAAAAACGCATGAGGCCCGTTTGGTGCAGTCATTGTCAAAGATGGAAAAATAGTAGGGAGAGGCCGAAACCAAGTGACCTCTAGCAATGATCCTACCGCTCATGGAGAAGTGGTCGCTATCCGCGATGCTTGCAAAAACTTATGAACATTTGATTTGCAAGGCTGTGAAATATATACTTCATGCGAACCGTGTCCAATGTGTTATGGAGCGATCTCTCGAGCAAGACTCAACAAGATGTATTATGCAAATACCGAACATGATGCAGCCGCTATAGGATTCGATGACAGCGCTTTTCGAGAAGATGTAAAAAAACCGTTTTCAGAAAGATCCATCCCTGTAGAACAGATATTGCATGATGAGGCTTTGGAAGTGTTCAAGGAGTGGACCAAGAAACAAGATAAGATAGAATACTAAAAAAAAGCAAATAAATCCTCCGCCTCACTTTCGTTCGGCACCTCCTTTTTCAAGGAGGACATTGGTTACTAATTGTGTCCCTTGAAAAAGGGAAGGGGACCCTTTGGGGTAGGGATTTGAAAAAATAAATAAAATAAAAAATTTTATTGTTTACCCTGTTATCATGTTCAAAAAAGACTTTCCCATCTTCGCAAACAATCCATGACTGGTATTTTTGGACAATGCAGCATCATCACAGAAACCGCAATACGTGATTGACGGGGTTTCTGATTTTGTGGCTTCATCATACGCAAATATCCATAGAGGACTCTATTCGCTTTCAGAAAAATCTGAGATAGCGTACCATCATTCCAAAGAGCTCGTCGGTGAACTCCTCAATTGCAAAGCCAGCGAAATCATCTACAGCTACAATTCTACGTATGGAATAAACTTGATCGCTCAGTCACTCGTTATCAGCGACGTACTCAACAAATGAGACGTAGTATTGCTCGGGATCCGAGAGCATCACGCCAATATCTTGCCATGGCAAGTATTAGCGGAGAGAAAATGATTCACGATAGAATTTTTCAATATCAATGACGAATACGAGATCGATCGAAATGATTTCGATCAAAAATATAGTGATAAAGTGAAAGTGGTTTCCGTGGCGCAAGTCTCCAATGTCACCGGAAAGATTTACGACGTCAAAAAGATAAAATCCAAGCTTCGTGATGATACCTTCTTCATGATAGACGGTTCGCAATCTGTAGCGAATTTCCCAGTTGATGTGCAGGATATTGGATGCGATTGTCTGGTATTCACCGGACATAAGATGATGGCGTATACCGGTATCGGTGCCATCTATCTCAAAAAAGACTGGATCAAAAAACTCGTTCCTATGATCCGTGGAGGAGGCACGATAGACGATGTGAGTGTTGAATGACATACGCTCGCCAGCAATTCAGACAAGTTCGAGGCAGGGACGCCAAATATCATAGGTGCAGTCAGTCTTTTGAAAGCATTGGAATATATCAAATCTATCGGAGGCATGAAAGCGATCCGAGAACACGAACAGAAACTCGTAAAATTAATCCTTGCATGATTTTCAAAATTCAAAGACAAAGTAGAGATTCTCTGAACTACAACGATGGACAGGGTAGCGGCATTTTCGTTCGTACTTTCCAACACGACCAATTTCAACAATATCGGAGAGACATTCGCTGAGGCAAATATAGCAGTCCGTTGTGGTGGTCACTGTGCATATCCGCTACACAAACGCTTCAATAAACCAGGTACCTGCAGGATGAGTTGATATATCTACAACGACGAAGCAGATATCGAGAGATTCTTTGAGATACTAGCCAAATTAGCCTAGTTACATACACTTAAAAAATATGTCAAGCCCTCCTAGCGTTTAGGAAGGCTTTTTTTTGTAAAAAAATACGATTCCGAATATAATAATTATGTATTTTATTACCCTCAATTACTCAATGACAGATATAGAACAATTAGAAAAAAAAGTTGCTAGCATAACAAATGATTTGGCTGATCTCAAATCAGAGGTTTCTATTGATGTAAAAAAGCAAAAAGAGAAAGAGACTTTTGATAAAATAAAAAATACTAAAGAAGAGATAAATCTTCAGATAGATGCACTCAAAAAACTTGGTAAAGAGAAAAATGCTGCAGATATCAAAAAGCTTGAAGAGATGATAACAAGCTTGGATGCACAATCTCAATTGAAGGCTGAAGTCCTTACTGATAAAATAAAAACTCCAGAAGCTAAAGAAAAAAAAACAGATAAAGAAAAAGAAGTAAAAAAAGAAGTAAAAAAAGAAGATGAAGTTAAAAAAAATCGATTCAAAAAACAACGAGACGGATTTTCTGATAAGACAGAAGAAAATCATGCACGAAAAAATACTGCTCGTATCGCGGGAGGTATAGGAATCGGAGTATTAGTATACAAATGATTTAAAAAGTTATTTGGCGGAGAAGAGAAATGAAACGAAGTGGAATCCCGCAAGGCGGGAGAAAGCAAATCTCGATGGAAGAAAGCGCTCACATGGGCTGGAATCTGAGTGGGTTGAGTGTTTGCTTGGAAAAACCGGGATAAATTTTCTGATTGGCTTGGAGGTTTATTCGGCAAAGAAAAACCTCCTGGTACAACAACATCTGAAGTTCCGTGAACTGAGCCTGAAAAGCAGGCAGAAAAATTTGAGACACTCAAAGAAGATGAAAAAATTCGCTATAATATGTTAGCTAAAAATATCAACGAGTATCAAAATTTTGTACTTGGTCCTTCAAATAATTTCAAATCAGAAAGTCTTTGATGATCAGAATATGATGCTGATAGCAAAAAATTAGAGTGATTGGTTCCTTTTATCCTTAATAACAGATATAGCAGTATACAAAAGATGCTTAGCGAGAGTACATATTATTATGAGGCTGCATGATTGGAATGACATGCTTTAGCTGCAAAATTGAAATGACTTTGAGCTGATGCATTGAAAACGATTTTAATGCCAGTAGCCGATAAAATAGATGGTCTAGGTGGAAAGCTTATCAATATCGGAGCAGTAAATGGGGTAGATGATCTTTGTACTTTTATCGCAGGAAATCCAAAATTACAAGAACATATCAGAAGTGTATTCCGCAAATCCATAACAGTTATGTCGTATATAAATTCTAGAAAACGTAGATTAGCATACAAGCTAGTGGAAAATAAAATGAAAACAGATATGGATTTTCAAAAGGTTGATGCTGATAAAAAAGCAAAATTGATCCAAGAAAAACTAGAGGATGAAGAGCGGATGAAGGACAATATCAATCCATCGCTTGATGCTTTCAATACTATGGGATTGTATGATGCTATTACGTATCTTGGAACGCCAGAGATAAATATTTTAGATGCCGAGGTAGATCCTTTAGTCAAAGAAGCGGTAGAAAATATAGTAAAAGAAAAAAATGATATATTGGATTATGATGAAGGAAATGGTACGGTATTGGATCGTGTAAAAGAAAAAATCCAACATGGATCTTTGGAAGGATCAGATAAAAAAGAAGTATTGGATGTCGTAGAAAATATTTTAGAAAACATAGATGAACTAGGGAAGAAGAAATTTTTTGATAAATATCTGCCGATATTGTCGCTTTTTGATCCTGATGGCATGATTACAGATCAACTCTATAAATCAGGACAATATGAAGCTCTCGTTAAACCGCTTAAAGATAATATTATCGCAATACGTGATCGTCTTAAACAATGATCTGTCTCCCAAGATGATATTACAAAACTCCAATCATCAGTGGATGATTATTTTTCCTTGAAGAGACAGCTTGCGGTACAAAATATGGAAGTAGGATATACCGTAGATGAAAATGGTAATGTGATCCGAAGAGCTTGAATGGTGCTTTATACTTCAGGAAAGGGTATTGTTACAGAGGTAAACCTGATGGTAAAGAAATGATGACGATCTCGAGAATGAGCAGGAATAATAATAGGACATTCAATTACTATAATTCCTATTGTATATGCGGTAACACACCCTATCAATACACTTATCTACACATGAAAGGCTATCGGTCGGACTCTTGAAAAATGATTGAAACTAGGAGTTGCTGGAAGCAAGAAAGCATGAATATTGAGCGCAAGATATGCTAATGAATATATGCCATCAAGATTGTTGAGATATGCTTACAAGGGTAGGACTGATCTATTGCAGTATGATTTTGTTAAATGATTGCTGTCATATGAAGATGTAGAAAAGCTTTTCAAAAAAGATTTCATTTTCTATAAGGATGGACTAGGTAAACAAGTTATTTTAGATTTTGATTGATTTCTCAAAAAAACTTTTGATATAACTGATACAAAGAAACTGGATGAATTAAAATCAGTTTTGAAAAAATACGGCACGAATAAATCATTATTAAGCAAGCTTATAGAGAATAAATATAATGCTCAGACTAGGATGCAAAAAATTGGAAAACTGGTCAATCGAGACAAATCGCTTATTTCATACAAGATCGATGTTGATGTATTGAATAAATTAATCGGTATAGACAACAGAATTTCAAAATTGACTCCATGAAAAAATGACTTTATTTTTTGGGAAACATTTTTAAAACACACCAAAACCTTAGATAAGGTTGAGGATTTCATGAAAAATAAAAAAATGATGTGACTACTTGCTGAGGTATGAAGCACAAGTGATGATTATGTGAGAATGTCAAAAATTATTGCAAAAAATTTTCATCAATTCAAGACGTTAGACGAACTAGAATGATATCTAACTTTCCTTAAGACACAGGAAAAAAATATCACCCATACTAATAATTTTGTCCGCAATACCATAGGTAAACGAAATAAGCTTAAATCTATGGACACTGCAGCTCAAGCGAAATATATTGAAACTGCAAAGTTGAATACGACTTTTCTAGAAAGACGTATCAATGCTATGAAAGACAATTTCAAAAAATCAGCTGAGACGTTGAGAAATCTTATTAAAAACAAGAAGACTCCCTATCCTGGACAAGTTGAATCTGTAGCAAACGGACTTGATGATCTTGCTAAAGCTTCAAATGAAGATCTTTGATTGCTCGCTGAGTCTGAACGTATGTGAACGGGAAATCGGTTATCATCTATGAACAAAGACGTTAATCTGATAAAAAAGATTTCTCCGTTATTTAAGGATGAAATATTTCTAAAAGAGCTAAGCAAGGCAAAAACACAAAAAGCGGTTGAAGAGCTTTTTGCATCTAAGTGAATCGATAAAGTGCCAGAGGAATTTGCCAAAATAGTATCAGAAACGACAAGCACAAAAAAATTAGTTGATACTATGATATATGTAGAAAAATATGAATCCTTGGGTAAGATTGGAAAAATATTAAAGAATCCTAGCATGAAATATGCAGGTAGGGTGCTATGAAGAGCTTTAGGGGTATGAACAGTTGTTTTGTGATGAGTCTTTGCTTATGAAACATATCAAGAATGATCAAAACTTAAGGTAATAAACCAAGAAAGAGGCGAATTGATGCAAGACGAATCATTTGTCGACATAGGACTTACTGTTGCTGGAGCTTGTGCATTCATCCCAGGTATTGGATGGATTGCATCAGGAGTCATTCTTGCAGCAACAGGTATAGCATCAGAAGTCAAAGAAGCTGTCTTTGATACTTTGGACAAATATAACAAGAACTATAAAGACTTTATGGGTTCTACTCCCTTGTTGATCAAACAACACATCCTTACTACTGCTCTTGGTTCGGCTCAAGAAGATCGTAGCTTTGGTGAGTGGTTAGTGGGAAGCACTTCTGGTACGGATATCATGATGAAATATCTTGCTGCAAAAACATGATCTGAAGCAACCAAAGCATTACTCTATACTGAGGAATGGAAGAAAAATCAATTGGCTATGATAGATATCAACGATACAGAGTTGATGGAAAAATTATCAAAAGAGACCCCTCCTATCACGCGTGAACAAGTAGCTGAGGCAGTGACGCAGGTAGAAAAAAATGTTGAATCAAAATATGAATATCTCAAGAAAAAATGCGGAGTGTATACATTGAAGTGAAAGACATATATCAATATCCAAAAGGTTGTCTCTGTAGATAAGATAAAAAATGGGGAATGAATGAAATCATTGGATCAATTGCTTTTAGAATGTGAATATGCTATCGCCAATCCTGAATCATTCTGAGAACCAGAAAAAATCACCCAACATCAGAAAGAGATGAAAGATAAATTGAATCAGGAGAAAAAAACTTTTGAAATATTAGAATGATTATTTGCAAAAGATAAACAATCATTGTTTTATATGTATCGTTATATGATTGAATACAAGCAACATCTCGTTCAGTTCTGATTTGATGAATCAGGGAAGTCTATCGAACCGCAATATGATGCTATCATAAAAAATATGGAATATTTTGACAAGTATATGCAATATAAGACATTTGATCAATGAATCGACGTCGCTTCAAATTCTGCATGATTCGCCCAGCCTAACTTTATCATCACAAGAGATTTTTTCGCTACATTAAAGCTTGATACTCCTATAGCCGACAAGGAAATATATAATTCATCTTCAAAATTGCAGACGATATTATATAGGATCGCTACAGAAGTCATTGGAGTGAAAGTGAATAACACTATGGAAGAGCTCAAAAACGTATTCAATGAAAGCAATGAAAAGATGTACGGACTCTATTTTCATGATGATAAATTAGATGTTAATGGAAATTATTTCACTGATTCAGAATATCTATGAACTGATATCGCAACCATCAAAAAAATAAAAACTGATATTGAGGAGCAAGTGAAGGCAGGTGATTTGATCAAGATATGAACAGGGACAACCTATCTGAATAAAGAGATCGGTGACAGATATCTCAAGATCATCGACCAAGAAATCGCAAGAGTGTAATATATTTTAATCTTATTATCTATTCTTCATGTCCGTAGAACAACCAAAAACAACCCCCGAAACATGACCAGATTCTAAATCTAAGGAATCATGAGAAGCGACCATCGAAGCTACCAAAGAGCAGCTCGCTGAGGCGTATCTCAATTTTCTTGATCAGCAGAAATGAGGGTTGCTTGCTACAGGAGCAGGAATGGGAGTCAATCTCAATCCACTCCAAAAAGACGCGATGGAATATCTCACAACCGAAAAAAGTGTTTCAGATAAAAAAGATATCTTCTCAAATATCGGTAAAAAAATAAAAGAGAAATTCATGGAAAAGATCACCTGATGAACAATGCTGGCATATGATAAAAAAAGTCTTAACAAGATGAAGGCATTGATTATAGAAAACAAAGATAATCAAAAAAATCTTCAAGATCTTATACTAGCTATCAAAGACGGCATTGATCCGATAACAGTAAAACAGGTGTCTACACAAGCTGTTGAAAAACAACCTAGCAATGCAGCTCCATGAGATGTGGCTGTTGCCACCTGAGCTCTTGTCACTTGAGCCGTTGCTGCAGATGCTACCGTAGAGAGACACAAAAAAATTGAATATAAAGAACCTATAGAAGGTAGTGATATAAAAATCACTTCAGAATTTGGAGAAAGAACTGATCCTATAACATGAGAAAAAAAGAAACAGCATAATGGAATCGATATAGCGATACCTGAAAAAACGCCTGTGCATAGCATAGTTTCAGGCAAGGTCATCAAAAGCGAACGGGATGTAAAGGGATGATGAAATTATATCGCCATACAGTGAGATGATGGCAAAACATATTCTTATCTTCATCTCTACAAACCATCAGATTTAGAAGTAGGAGAAAGCGTAAATGCAGGTGATATAATATGAAAGGTGGGTTCTACAGGACACAGCACCTGACCTCATCTGCATCTGACTATAAAAGAAAATGACAAGCCGGTGGATCCTTTGGTAGTCTTGCCCGATGTTTTTGATAGATACACAACAATCGCTTAAAAATTATAACAGGAAAATAGTAATGACCAAAAATAAAAGAAATACCAACATTATTAATTATTAATTATTCATTGTTCATTAGTTTTTTTTAAACGTCTTTGATGATCTTTTTCACAACCCCAATAACTTTAGTCTCATCATACTTACTGACCTCAACATTATCAAAAAACCTATTCACTGATTCCAGATAGAGCTTACCCTCCTTTTTGACGATTTTTTTTAATTTCGGAAGATCATTGTGGATGACGAAGACATAATCATTCGCATCATAGCTTGGTTGCTGTTTGATCAACACCAAGTCGCCGTTTTGTATCTTTGGTTCCATACTATTACCCTTGGCTCTCACGAAGAAACACGTGTTGATATCCTTGACGCCAAGCATAGCCATAGTGACGGGTATCTTTTCTTGTGAATATTCGTCTACGACTTTTTTCCCTTTATTTCCGCATTGAGCGAACCCGTAGATAGGAAGCTGTACGATATCATTGAGACTATCCGTGATGCTTTCTCTGATCAATCTATATCCATGATCGTCTTTTGCAAAATATCATTTCAGTACCAATTGATTCAACTTATTCAAAACTGTCTGCGGATGACTCGCTCCGATATTGTTCGCAATCTCTCTCAAGGTGATTCATTCTTGATTCGTGTTTTTTTTGAAGAAAGCGATGAGTGCTTTTTGGATACCGTCCAATTCTTTCATGATACTATTTATTAAAAGATTAAAAGATTAATAAGATTAAAATATTTTGCTATTTTGTTGTGAAGTTTCATTGTTGTCTATTATTTTCAAGATATTTAATAAATCAGGAGAGCTTCTTAGATAATATAAGAGAAGTATTTTTAAATGTTTCAAAGTTTGATTGTTCTATATATCAGACATTGAAAGCGATATATATTTGATTTCTTACTTCACCACAACTTCATTTTGCTATTTTCAAGAATCTAATAAACTCATTGTTGTTCTGTCTTTCAAACCCTTCTACAATATTACTGCTAACAGAATTTGCGGCTCTTCTTATTTGATCTCTAAGTCAAAAATTTTTTTTAAATTCTCAACGATTAGTAGTTTGATAAATAAGAGTTGAAAGGTGTATCGCATCTTTCCAAATTTCCATGTCTTCAAATTGTGTGATTTTCATTTTTCGCGTACTTTTATCTACTAAATATCCACTAACAATCTTTTAATTTTCGTAATATTTTAATCTTCATAATGTTATTTATAATCTTCTCCTTGACGCTGTCAAGTAAATTTTGACGAAATCAAGGCTATTTTTGACAAAGTTAGAAAATACAGTTCAGCATACGAAATAAATCTCTTGATTTTTTGAAAAGATTATGTAAAATTGATTTCGTTGATGAAAATGCTCTTCGAAAAAATAATTTATCTGCGTTGTATGATAGCTATCATAAACCAAGTGAATATCTATCGATCATTCCCTCATCGCCAACAATCAGTTCATTTTAGATCTTATTACTATTAGAGATGGCAACAAAAAAACAAGAATTACAGGAGGCGTTTAAGAACATTGAAAAGCAATTTGGAAAGGGAGCCATTATGAGAATGGGGGATAATGCTAATGTAGGACTTGTAAGTACATTCCACAGTTGATCGTATGTACTTGATCTTATCTTAGGAGGAGGATATCCTGAAGGAAGGGTCGTAGAGATATATGGACCAGAGTCATCTGGAAAGACTACTATCGCTTTGCATGCGATTGCAGAGATCCAAAAAAGGGGAGAGACATGTGCATTCATAGATGCAGAGCATGCACTTGATCCGCAATATGCAAGAAAACTCGGAGTGGATGTTGATAACCTTTTGCTTTCACAACCAGATTTTGGAGAACAAGCGTTACAGATCGCTGAAGAATTAGCAAAATCTTGAGCAGTAAAATTGATTGTCATCGATTCTGTAGCAGCACTAGTTCCTAGAGCTGAAGTGGAAGGAGATATGGGAGATTCATATATGGGATTACAAGCAAGGATGATGTCCCAAGGACTCAGAAAGCTATCAGGAGTGCTCGCAAAGAGCGGTACTACTTGTGTATTCATCAATCAGATCCGTATGAAAATCGGAATCATGTTTGGTAATCCAGAGACGACTCCTGGAGGTAATGCACTCAAATTCTTCGCTTCACAAAGAGTGGAGATCCGTAGAGGAGATAAATTATTATTAGATAAAGAACAGATCGGATATCTAGCAAAGATCAAGATCGCAAAAAATAAGATCTCTGCACCATTCAAGACAGCAGAATTGCCCGTAAAACGAGGTATCGGATATGACAAGACAGCAGATATCGTAGAAGCGGCAACCGTACTCAAGTTAGTAGACAGAGCATGAGCATTCTATACCTTCGGTAAACAGAAATTTCAAGGAAAAGAGAAATTCGTAGCAGCGCTCGATAGTGATACTAAAACAAGAGCGAGCATCGAAAAAGATATCCAAAACAAGATCAAGGAGATGAGGATGGGAAAGAAAGTACTTGATGATGAAGCGCTTATTGCAGTAGAACATGAAGTAGAAGAAGACGCTGCAGAAGCACTCGCTGAAGCAGGTGAAATACTATAAAATAATAGGTTTTTGTTTAGCAACTTTTAACTTATTATATGATAGCCCTATTCTTATATTATCTAGAGAGTAGGGTTTTCTTTACTTCAAAAATTTAAAAAATTACTTGATTTTTATATTCTTATCTCTATAAATTAAGTACTAATTTATATACTAATTTCTATATATGTTATCACAACAAATTATCTCTATTACAGATTTGAGAACTAATACAACTAAAGTACTTAATTCATTGGGTGTTAAGTATATATTTGTAAACAATAAACCCAAAAGCGTAATTATGGATATCAAAAAGTATGAATCAATCAAAAGAAAACTCAGAAGATATATTATGGATGAAGAGGTAGCACATGCAGAAAAAAACTGACCGCATTTCAGTAATGTAGATGATTTTATGAAAGATTTACTTGAATAAACAAGAAGGATGTTTGAAATAACGAAAACTAGTAGTTTTAAGAGGGACATGAAAAATCATATACGTAATACAAAAATAATAGATAATCTAAAAGAAATTTCTAGATGCTTATTATCCCAAAGATGTTTACCTGAACATTATCAGGATCATTCACTGAAAGGAGGCTTTATATGATATAGAGAGTGTCATATTTTGCCTGATCTATTACTGATATATAAAATCAATGAACAAAAAAAATGTATAACATTTTCTTATATAGGCTCTCATAGCGATATATTCTGATAAAAAAATATACAAAAAAAACCTCAGTTCATTGTTTCGGAGGTTTTTTTGGTATGATTTATTTTTTTACGAGTCCTTCAAAAGATTTTAACGCGTTTTCTAGTTCTAGTACTTTTTCTTTTTGTCTTGTAGTCATTTCTCTCTTTCATTTCCTCGTAGATATTTCGTCTTTCATAACTGTTTTTATAAAAAAGATATCTTTCTCTTCCAGCTTATTAGGTTTGTTAGAAAAAATATCGTCGATATATTTTTCTATCTGTTTTCATTCTTCTTTAATATCATCAAATGCGCTTTTTAAACTACAATAGTTCAACAAATCCTTATATCCACGTTTTACCAGATCCTGTACTAATTTTTTAGAATTTTGTAAATCTAAATTTTCTAGTAATTCATCTTTTTTATTTTTTATTTTATTTTGTTTACTGTTTTCTTCTTGACGTAGCGTGTTTATACCTGTCATAGAAATCGTAGTAAAAAAATAAAGAACACATATGTATACTCGTAAAACTGATTTTATCAATAGTAAATGTTCAATCAAAAAACCTCTGTAGCAACCAGAGGTTTTTTTTATTATGCAAGAAAAAGTTGTTTTATACTATTCTACTTCCACACTAAATGCACCGATTTTTACACTATCCATATGTATAACAATAGATGCGGTTCCGATTTTTTGACCGAGGATAGGAATATCCACTGATCAATTATTGATGAGATCGATATTGGAAATATCAGGTTCTACTGAATCATTAGTTGATAATACGCTAAATGAGAAGGGGAGCAACCCGTGAAATAATTCCCCAGTTTTTTTATCTTTTATCTCAAGAGTAAGTATAGCTGCCTCACCAAGTCTAAGAGGCGCTTTGGTGATAAGCGTAAATGTAAAATCATTTTGCGTGATAAAATGCTGAGCGATGTCACTGAGATTATCTAGTGCAAGTTCTATTTTTTTATTGATTGATGTTTGTGGAACAATAGGTAGAGCAGGTTCAACAGGAGCTACGACAACAGGAGCAACCGGTGCAACGGGTTTTACTACAGGAATGACAACAATAGGTGTCGGAACAACAGGAGTAGGACTTACATTATGAACAGGTGGTGTTGGTGTTGGAGTGACTACGACAACAGGTTCAACAGGTTTTGCTACTACAGGAACTGTTGGCACTATTGGTGTAACAACCACAGGAGCAACTACTACGGGAACTGTCGGAGCAAGTAGAGGTATATTTACCGTTGGCAGAACAACAGGATCTTCACTAGGGACACTTGTTTTACTATTGTAGATATAACATTTAACGCTTGCAGTAGTGATATCTTCTCGACGATCGGATATCGTTCATTTAGCTACCCAAGCCATATCTCTGACAATTATTTTTTTGAGCGTTTTATTATAGTGAAGGACTTTTCCTACGTGACCATAACTTCAGAATTTTCCACCTGCATCATAGATGATCAAAGCTCATTGACTTGGAACCGTTCAAATCTTATATCAGGTATCTGATGCATTTTTACATCGATCGACTGCATTTCCTCACCACGTTCTCTGTTGGGTGTTGGGATCGATGAACGGAAAAAATTCAGGAGAGACTCTCGCAGCTCCATAGGTACAATATCATTTAGCAAAACTATTTTCTACACTCAAATCCATATTCCAGAGAGAGATGATATTTCCGTTCTTAAGTGAAGTTGTTGGATTTTGCATAGCAGTAAGAAGACGCTGTGCAGTTTCAGTAGGACTATTTGAATAAAGGTCTTGATTGAGTCCACTAAAATCTGCAAATCCAGATCAGACAAAAGTGAATGAACATATGATGATAAGTTCTAGAACATGAAAAAGATGATGATGCATATGATGGGTCACATGCAAAATCTTATGAGCGTGTCTATGAAAATGCTTTATCAGATGATGATGTATTTTCTGATGAAGTGGCAATTTCTTTTTCCTTCTCATCTATCTTTAAAGAGGTAAAGCGTAATCATTTTTTTTTATTTTTTATTTTTTTGGTTTGGTCCTTATATAAGTATATCCGGAAATGCAAAAAAAAGCAAATTTTGGAGGACTTTTTTTTGTCGTTACTTTTTAAAAAATAAAAATAACCCGCAAATTTCTTTACGGGTTATTTTATAAAATATATACTATATGATTATATTCCACTCGGTACCGTAATGATAAGTAATCCAGAGTATTGACCTACTG
>AMFJ01000385.1_pt1 | contig 36346 bp, 29 predicted proteins | sample 427208 | NCBI WGS metagenome assembly AMFJ01 (sample SAMN02954298, study PRJNA114691) | groundwater metagenome | biome: aquatic; feature: subsurface aquifer; material: sediment; isolation source: subsurface aquifer sediment | place: USA: Rifle, CO | collected 2008-08 | reverse complement strand
TAGTGTCATCCCTGCCTGCCGGCAGGCAGGCTGAGCGTATTTCGCAGATGAGAGAAGTCGAAGGATCCCTTTTGAGAATTGAAAGTTTCATAATCTAACTTTCAAGTAATTTTGGTGTGCATATTCTTAAAATTAAAGAATAAAAATTAACTGATTTATGGATTAATTATTTTGTGCATCTGAAACCTACACTATAGTCGGAATCCACAGCTCTCTGCTGGAGATTCAGAGTATATATTCAAGCATTCCCCATATGCATCCAGTTATCTCATCTTATAAAAACATTATTTCTATCTTCGGTATTATTCGCATAAATCCTTCAGACTCATTGATTTGAATTGTAGGCTCAGCCTGGTCAGTATGAAGTTCTCAAGTATCAATTCTGAAACTGGCATTCTGCCACTCAATCGTTTCAGTACCAGCTCCATTGAGCCCATGTTCAATTATTACATGCTGATTCTAGAGAGAAATTATTTGAGTCTATATTGGTTGCATCCAGGGTATTTGCTTTATTGACATGTTCCCATACATTTCAGGCAAAATCCCAAATAACATTTCAATTAGATAAAGTCAAAGTCCTTTTGTTATTAAAAGCTGATGTTGTTCATGTTCATCATGTGATTCAGTAAAATCAGTTCGAATCATCCGAGCTTCCCGTCAGGGCAACCGCAGGATTATTGTTTACGTGTCAGTTATGAATGTATCAGCTTCAAACCATTCATGAAGTCCAATTATTTGAAGAAAGCTCGATATTTCGCGCTATCGTCATCCATTCGTTTTCAGTTATAAGATGATATCAGACTCACATCGATCTACATGCTGTTATGGCTTGAGGCTGCGTTACATTTACGATCGATACATCCTGAGGATTACTGACTACAACATCAGTTCATGAATACGAATGTCAGTTAAATCATGAATTTATGATTCAATTAAGAGCTTTTGCTTCATATTTCATCACGCAAAAACCTGGCTGATTGAATTCTTGATTTCATGGAACTGACACGAATCATATAGGGCAGTTTGCTGGGGCACTAGACGAATAATTTCAATTTTGAGCAGTCTGTATCACTCAGACAATCAATCAGGTTCAAACTACAGTATTTGTTTTAGATAGATTCAGATTCAGTTGTTTCGATGTTGAATAAAGATCAATAATGGTTCAAGAAGCCACAGTCTGTTCTATGGGGGTGTTAGTTCATGATTCTACGAGTATTCAAACAGGATCTCATTTGATGAAGGCGTATCTTTTAGAGTAATCGAGTGCATTTGAAAGTGGGAAAGAAAGATCCAAAGGATTGAGCCTGAAGGATATGGGAGGATTCTCAAGGAAGGCTCAAATGGTATAGTGAGTTTTAGTGGAATCCAGAGAATAGGAATAATAGTTGCCATCCAAAGCATCCTTGGCATCAGACGAGTGCAATATGCTCAGTAGCCTTGATCAGGCTGCTCACTGGTAGATTATGTATCATGTTCAAGCTGTGACAGTAATCGGACCGTCAGGCAAAAGGTATGTTCAGGCTGTAGCTTGGAACACTCAAAGTCATTTACTGATATTCGACAAATCAGCCAAACGAGTAGAATCCCTAGCAGATGCTGATTGGGATGAAAAGCTCAGAAAAGCTATCGTCGCAAGGATTGCAAGAATTACGATGACGACGATGAGCTCAACGAGCGTAAACGCTCTAGGGTTGAGGACTGAGGTTTTAGAGTTGAGGGCAGTTTTAGGATAGCGTCATCCCTGCCTGCCGGCAGACAGGCTGAGCGGATTCCGCAGACCGGAGATGTCGAAGGATCCCTTTTGAGAATTGAAAGTTTCATAATCTAACTTTCAACTATCTGGTCTTGATTCTAAGTTCTTAGTTCTTAGTTCTGAATGCATATGATGGTTATTAGGAATAAGATTATAATCAAATAGTTTTAGAATGCTGACGGATTTCATAATCAGAAAGTGCTCTGTTATAAAATTTCGTATCGTCCATTATTCATGGTGAGTCTTGAACTGAACGGGTATGTCATGAGGTGCCTATATAAAGGGGATAAAAGCTATTCCCCATTTCTTTTATAGAATTTTGTTGGAGCACTATAGTACCGTTTATAAATACTGTGACATTATTAACATCTTTTCTTAGGACAATTGAATACCAGTTTTCGTTTCAAATGATATTAGTAAATTTTTGATTGATAGGAATCTGATCTGATGAGAAAAAATTCAAATTATCATCATACCAATAAAGAGCAATGCTGTTGCTCCAATATAAGTTTGTCAATCAAAGCCAAAATGATCAGGTTTGGGCGCAGCTTCAAGAAGAACAGTCCCATTTATTGATTAAGCTTTGAAAATATGTTCAACTTCAGATATATTGAGTCTTGAAAGTTGTTTCGATTGTAAATCTCGATGAGTTTAAAGATGGGGTGTATGGGATTTCTATTCATCAGGTATAAAATATTCATGCGTTTCATACGATTCATCAAGTCTGCCCGAGTCACACAACGCCTCAACTCATATTTCAGTTATTCCCATTACCGCTTAAATCTTTGAGATATGTCTTTCATCAAGAACTGAAAGCTGTCTCCATATCCCAATATCAAATAAGATTTGGATCGGATGAACTTAAAGTCATATCCTTTTTCTGAAGGCAATTAGTGGGATTAGAGAAAGTATTGGTTGTCGATCAATCTATGACGAAGCATAAATTAGAATTAAAGATTCATCAGCTTGCGGATGAAGTCGATCCGGAAAGCACGAATAATGAAGGCAATGAGGGATCAAAATTATAGCTTCATTTCAGCATTGCGGTCTTTGATGCTGCCGAATCTCAGAAACTAGTAAAACCATCTCCGAGGAATGGATTGGCCGAATTCCTGAAAGAAGTAGGATTCTCGAGCTCCAAAGCTACCTGATAATATAAGGCAGCTGATCACTGAGAGAAAGTGGAATACTTATATTCGCTTCAAGAAGGATCCTTCACTCATGCTGATATTGATGAAAGATTTGTGTTATTCAAAATTCATTGGGTGATCGTAACTCAGGTTACTCATGTTCAAGCCGTTCATCAAGTATAGATAACAGGATTCATTGGAATAGGGATGTTTCCGCCCATTGCAACCTGTGTCTCTATTCCCTTCCTGATATTCGATACATCAGCAAGTCGAGAACTATCTCTTGCTGAACTTGATTGAGAATTAAATGAGAGGAAAGCGATTGTTCAGAGGATCGCGAGGATGACTATGACTACTATGAGTTCTACAAGCGTAAACGCTCGAGAGGTGAGGGCTGAGGGTTTAGAGTTGAGGGCAGTTTTGGTATAGCGTCATCCCTGCCTGCCGGCAGACAGGCTGAGTGGATTCCGCAGATGAGAGAGGTTGAAGGATCCCTTTTGAGAATTGAAAGTTTCATAATCTAACTTTCAACTAATTTTGGTGTGCATATTTTTAAAATTAAAGAATAAAAAAACCGAGAAGGAATAATCCCTTTCGGTTTGAAGCTAATTTAAGAAGAGCCCTGTCTCAGGCTTGATAGCTTGCTCTAAATTACATATTATGTTTTTTGCGTTGAACATAATTCTGATTTTGTTTATTTGAACGGGGATATTTTAGCAGATATCTTGGTAGTGTCAAAAGAAAATAATTGGAACAAAATTTAAGAACTTATGCATGATATATCGAAATTATAATTGTTAATTAGTCAAATATCTGATTATAACAATTCAAGAGCCTCAATTTCATCATTTTCAATCGGTAACTTGATAATTTTTATTTTGTATTCTTATCATATAAGGAAGTTAAAAACTAATAATAAAAAGAATTGCTTAATAAATATACCATAGGTAAAACTAACAATAAAATTTGGTAAAAAAACAATTAACGGATGCAGACTACCATATAAATTTTTGATATCAAGAAAAAAAATGAGTTAAAATAAAAAAAATAATTATATGAGCAATTGACAAATAACATATATTTCTCTTAAAATAATTATAATGATAAAAAACAAGAAAAAATTGAAACAAACAAACTTTTTCATATAATCTCTCAAATTAATCGTAATATCCGGATTGATGTACTCAATTGATAGAGAACAAGCAGCAAAAGAACTTAACATGTCTACTAGAACTATAGACAGGTATATAAGAGCATGAAAAATCCGTAGTCAAAAAAGATGAAAGAAAGTGTTTCTTCATGACCAAGATATCAAGATATTCAAGACATGATGAATTCAAGAAGATTACGAAATAATTGAACCTGCAAGTGAAGTGATATTTGACACATGATTTGTAACAAAAGCAATTGATAGCACAAGAAACTATAAAAACCTTTATGAAGATACTCAGAAAATAATCGAGAAGAAAGATGAAATAATAAAGGATATCTCATATAGATTAGGAAAAGCTGAAGTTGAGTTAAAAAATTCAATTCCAATGTTGGAATACAAAAAAACTACGTTCTTGCTTGAAAGCTCAAATAATAAGATTGCAGAAGAGAAGAAAGAGATGAATGATAATCTAGAAAATTTAAAAGAAAAAGTGAGGAATCAAGAATTAATAAATATTATGCTGATAGCAATATTCTCTATAATGCTTATTGTCGTATTCTTCGTTTGGTTCGCTAATGTTTAAAAAATGATAGTTCCCTTCCCTCTTAATTGGATTATCGCTCTTATCTACTTAATTGTAATGATGTGAGCGTCTTTTTATCTGATCTGATCATTCATTGCCACATTTCAGGCCTCCTGAGTTCCCTATGTCCCTTCATATAATGAAGATTTGAAAAGAATGAAAGATTTGCTTGTTTTGGAAAATTGAAAGACAATGATCGATTTATGATGCTGAGATGGTAAGGCGCTTAGATTCTTTTCAATTAATTTCGGTATCAGCAAATGAGTTGGAATAGATTTTAATTTGCCTGCAATCGTATATTGAAAATTTCTCAATAAAATAATGAAGATAGATAATGTTGAAATTAGAAAATGAAATTTCCTTAAAGAAGATATATCCGGATATGATTATATCTATGTATATTTATTAAGCGAGTATTTGGAGAAGATAGAAGATTTTGTGTTTGATAATATGCGAGAGGATACGATAATAATTAGCAATACTTTTGCATTCAAAAAACACACGCCATTTCTTGTTCACAAAAATGAAAAATGAAGAGATCGCATACTTCTATATAAAAAAGATTCAGCAGCAAGAGAAAGCTCTTAAGAATTCATATCATATATTTTACCAATCTTTATCAGTAGTTGGCCTCTGATTATTGAATATCGGATTTTGTCACGGATTGCCAAGCAGATTATCATATATATCTTGCGGATTGGCTGGTTGTCATTTTTGAATCTGTCAAAGATTCTCTTTTTGAAATTGTTTTAAATATTGGGAATAATCCTCAAGCTCTTTCTTTTCTTCAGGAGAAAGATTCTGAGTATTTTCAGATCAGTTCTGTCATAATTGATTGAAATTTCATTTGGATGACCATGATTTTTGTTCATTGGCATTCTGTTGTTGCCCACTAGTTGAATTATCTCATTTATTTAGAGCATTATCACTAGACTTATCCTCTTTGCCTTCATCATCTTTCTTTTCCTCTGGCTTCTGCTCGTTTTTCTGCTCTTCTTCTTTTTTCTCCTCTTCAATTTTCTGCTCGTTTTTCTTATCTTCATCTTTTTGTTCTTGCAACTTCTTTTTGAGCTTCTCTAATTCTTCTAGTACAAATTCATAATTAGCAAGAGTTTCTTTTTTATCCGATAAGGATTCTGTCTTTAAGGCAATCTGGTATGATTGAAGTGATTTCTCCCAAGTCAACACCTTTAATTCGTCTTGTTGCAGCTGTCAGAGCCTATAAAGGGAATTTCAGATATTATGATATTTGAAATATGATAGATTCTTATCTATGTCCTTAACTTTGGAATAGTACTTTAAAGCTCAAGAAAAATTTTTAATTCAATAAAAAGTATTACCCGTATCGTAATCTAGTACGCTCTGATTGTAATCGCTTATTCATAATTCGCTGACTCAAATATATTTTGATTGGGCATCGTAGAAATTTCATTGAGACATCAATATATTTCATCTGAATACTCAGATGAAATCAACAATCTCTTTAGAACTGAATAATCCCAAGAAAAAAGCAAATAAAAATATAAGTCCGATTGGATATGCTACTATTTTTTTCATAATCTTTTCTTATATGGAGTAAAATATCATAAGACAAAGAACATGAAAGCGCCAAGTATAAAATAATATCAGATATCATTAGATTTTCTCTCTATTTCCTTAAGTCAGGTTTTAATGGAAAGAAGGTCCGAATTAATATTTTCTATATCAGAGGATTCAGTTCAATTCATATATTTTCAATCAAATGAATTTGCAATTTTAATGAGTTCATCGGAATTTTGCTTTGTTATTACTTTTTCTCAATTATATAGCTTAAATGTAGGGTTGCCTAGGAAATTAACCCCCGCAGGAATATATGATCATTTTTGAGTTCAAACTCAAATTGAGAAAATCTTATATTCAATCTTTGAATATTTTTTTGTAATCGAATCAGTGTCTGCATTTTCAGTCAGATCTTCCGGTCAATTAGAAAAGAGCAAGACATTTCAATTCCTATCTGATCAGATTAAACTGAGAGAAAAGTTTAATGCCTTATTCAAATCCGATCATCCAAGGGGTATGATATTGGAATTGAGTCATGAAACATAGGTAAGGAATTGGTCTGTATCTCAAGTAAAAGGTGAAATTATAATGCTGTCTCATGCGAATCAAACAAGGGCATATGTATTTTCTTTATGTTTAGCGACAAAATCGGATATCAGCATTTTCGCCTTGTCAAGCCTTGAAATATTCAAATCATCGTGTTTTGCATCGATCGCATCCATGCTTTTTGAAAGATCAACAAGGAATATCACATTGCTGGATGCTCATTTCGATTGATTTCATATTTGTCATAAAGGTCAAAGGAGTGCAATAAGAAGCAAAATGGATCAAATCACAAAAGAAATATTCCTAAAAACAAAAGATTGCTTTGCAAAACGATAATTAAAGCTTTTTGAGAATCTTTTCATAGAATATTGCCAGTCCAAAAATCTCCAAAAAAACCATAGGGACAATGATCAGAAGATAATAAACAAAAGTATATATGTCGGTGTCAATCTAAGAAATTCCATTTAAATTCAATCTTGTTTTAAATTCTAAAAAGCTCAATATAGACAGTATTGCGAGCAAGCTTATCAAGAAGATGGGATAAGCTGGCAAAAATGATTTTATTTCTTTTACTTTTATTTCTGATTTATTCAGTTTAGAAAGATCATTGAAGATTTTTTGAAGAGCATCATTAGATGATGCGCTATATGATTTTCATCAAGTGCTAGCAGAAAGAAAATTCAACATCTCTTCGTCCACCTTAACTATTCTTGGCAGTCATGTATCAGTATCATAAAGGCAATCCTTAACACCAAGGGCATTGGTTATGCAAAGGGGGGCTCATTCTTTTTTTCACATTCAAATCGAATATATCTTTATTCACTTTTCAATTACATATTTCACTGCTATTTTTGGATGAATTCAAGTTTCGGCAGCTCAATCAGTTATGAGTATTATGGCTTTTTCTCTTTTCGTATCTCAATTATTAGCCGCAATAAGGGCATCCGTTCACATAATAAGCGCATCTCAGATTGAAGTTCACGAGAGATTCTTCAATACTCAATCAAAATCCAGATATTGGGCTCGCTGGTTTATACTCATCGTGGTTATGGTTGAGACATAACTTGAGATATAATCGTAATCGAATGTAAGAGGTATAGAGACAAATGGCTTTCATGCAAATAAAATAAATGCCAGCCTATCAGAAACGAGCTTCGAAACGAAATCTTTTATAACTCATTTTGCAGCCTCTATCCTATTCGGTTCCATATCTTCTGCCAACATAGAAGTCGATACATCCAAAAGCAATACAATATCTATTCATTTTCTGGATTCTTCAGTTTGAACATGCGTATATCCAGGATTAGTCAAAATCAATACAAATATTATAAAAGCCACTGACTTCAAAATCAGCCTTAGGAGAAAATTGAATGTTGGAATTTTAGATGATTTGATATTTGAAGAAATATTTGATTTAAGTCAGAATCTTAGAGAGCGGAATTCAATAAAAGCAATTACGGGCAATAAAGCCAATAACCACAGAAAAAGCGGGTATAATAATTCAAATCAAAATAATTTCATAATGTTTTTTAGTTCTTGAGCATTATATATGAAATGCAAAAATTTCAACTTTTCACACCTTTTTCACTGAAAATTGTTTGCTTAAGAAATTTAAATAGTTAAAATGCACCAGCTTAATTTTTAAAAAAACATGAAGCATGAGGAGGATAAAAAAAGCAATTATAATAGCTATCCTATTATTAGTCAGTTCAACAGCAAGCGCGTATGATTTTACTTATAAATGAAATTCTTGGAGTATAAATGATAATCTTAAAAATAAGGTTGATCTCCTAATAGAAAGAAAGATGCAAAGTGGAGAAACAAGGCTTAGATATTTCAATTTGCTGCAAAAATATGATATAAGCAAATATACAGAAATAAAAAAATGAATTCTTAATTACCTTATAGCAAAACTAGATCCCTACAAAAAGAACTTTTCTGAAAATCTTACGAGAGTTAAGACGCCTTTGGTTGTTTCTACCGTATCCGATACAAATTCAGTCACCGTCCAACAACCCGTCTTCACTCCAATAGTCGGACCTAAGAATAATGTACAGGATTGACCTAGAATATTTACCTACACTTATTCGAATGATGCCGAAAAGAAATATATCGAGACACTTAAAAAAAGCGTAAAAGAATATGTAGAGCTTAATAATGATTATGAATTCACTGAATACTCCAATACCTTTAGATTAAATTTGAATGAATATTATAAAATAAGCACTGATAATCCCCTAGAAGCATATAAAAGAATTCCTACAATCAGCAGAGAAATCCTCTATAAGAAATGATGATCTTATTATGTAACAAGCTCTTGATATTCAATAGAAAAAAAGAAGACAATAAAGGATATTGCTGCGGCTGTAAAATTTTCTTGAGAAAGTGAGGATACTGTTGTATTCAATGTCAGAGATTGATATTATCATGCATATTGATTGTATAATATCGATTATTATACAATTCCTGAGGATGGCATGTATTTAAGCCAATATAAAGGGCTTTCATCAATTAATAATGTAATATTATTGAAAAAATCAGGCAAATATCTTTTAATAACAAAATTCACAGAATCCAAATTATTTCCTGTTCAATTTCTATCAAAAATCAAAAACCCTCTAGAAATATTGAATGCAGTATGAAGAGACATGTACTTCTATAAGTGAACAGATTTTGAAAGCACAATGCAATCAATAAGCACAAAGACAGCAGAGATAACCAATTGATTGACTAGCGACGAAGAAAAAATAAAGGCAATCTATTCTTGGATTACCGGAAATCTTAAGTATGACGAATATTCAAAAACTTTCATAGAATGAAAAATCACTGAGGATAAATATCTAGAATGAGTCGATAAGAATGTATTTACTTGACTTTGAAGCTTTAAGAGCCGAAATGCCGTATGTGATTGATATACTAAATTATTCCTATATATGCTTTCTTTTGCAGGGATTGATTGAATATCTACAGAGATATGAACAGTAAGCCAATGATGACGAACCATATCTCATGCTTGGAATAGGATAAACGACAAATTATACGATACTACTTGGGATATAAATTCGCTTGGCAATCCTGCAAAATTCAATTGGTATGGCTTGACTCAAGATGAAATGTATAAAACTCACGTTAAAAAATAATCTCTATATACAAAAAAATCTTTCCGCTAACGGAAAGATTTTTTTGATATATTGACCATTGCATCATGAATTTCATCGGGTCATAATTCTCATCATTCGAAATATGAAGAGAATTCTAAATTTAAATATGTTTTTTTTGAATTTGCCAGATTTTCAATCATGTTTCATCATCATCTAGGATTGCCCGGAAAAAGCTCTCAAGGTCATCTCATTCATAAAGGAAGATAGATACAGCCAGGCAAGGTAAGTAGAGGCTTCATGCTTGGGTCTATTTCATCCTTGCATCAATAAACATAATTTGAATGAGAAATATCTGATCTTCAGGCATAAGGGAAAAGTATAGTGATTTCATTTTTTCCGTTTGAGCTGATTGTTGCTTCAAACATGTTTTTAAGCGGTCGGAAAAGCTTGAAATCGCCTTTATTATTCCGCTTATCATTCTGTCTTATTGTTTCCATCATGTCTCTTGAATCAGCCGGTCAGAAAACGAATGTCGTATTAAAGCATTTAACGAATGGCCTTACATGTGAATTATAATACATGAAAGCTCAGCATACGAGCCTTACATCCATATCCTTGCCTTTAAGAAGCTTTTCGGTAAAAGCATAATCAAGAAAGGGTGCATCGAAATGAGAAATATGATTAGCTAGTATTACAAGTTTTTTACCTTGTGCACCAGCCTTATTTATAGCTCTGTTTAAGTTCATGACTGACTCGTTTGAAATATCAATTTGAGAAATCATCTTTGAAATAAGGTTGTGCAGTCTTTTTCTGGCTTCTGGATCTGAATCAAAATCCAATCAGTTCTTTAGTAAATTCTCAAGGAAGCCTCAATTGGTGAAAAGGCTTATATCAGAAGTATTAGGAAATCATCTAGCATTGTCTATATTCAGATTTCAAGAATTTCCTGAAAAAAAATAAGATTCATAAATTCATTCTCATTCTGAAAGATCATTTTTTGAGCAAATCCTATCAAGTTTCAATAATGGAATCGCAAGTTCAGGATTTTTCAATGCCAAACTTATCATTTGGGAAATCTTTTCTGTTAGGCTAGAGGTTTTCTGAGATTCCAAAACTCTTGAGTTTGTGCATCAAATAGACTCAATTGTTGATTTTGACATAAGCAGATATTAATCTTTAATAAAAAATATAATTGAAAATATATTGAAACCTTAATAAAAATCAATTCGATTTTACGATTTTTGAAAATTAATTTTGCAATTTTTATATTTTTGTATAGAATTTGCCCACTTTGAAATTTAACTTAAATATTATGACTTTCGCTCCTACCAAGAAGATGTCAAAATCTCGCTCTGGAAGAAGAACATCAAACTGGATAAAACTTACAGCTAAAAAACTTCTAGACAGAACATCTCTACAATATGATAAAGATGGAAATGCAATCGGTCTATCTCATTTCGTATCTCCAATCACTGGCGAATATAAGGGTAAAAAGATTATTAAAATCGGTAAAACTAAAAAAGTAACAAAAGTTCGCGCATAATCCATGTCAGAGCCAATAAAAAAATCAAGAAGAAAAACAAGACAATGTCTATTCCAGGCATTGTATTCTTGCATGTATCTTCAAGAAAAATTCGATAAAGAAGAATTTATAAAAGCTTTTTTTGACGAGGACTTTGCAATTATCCTAGATGAAACATACTTCAATGAGGTATTCTTTTGAGTTCAGGAAAAAGAAAGCGAACTTATATATATCGTCAAGAAGCTGGCTCCGAAATTTGATATAAATTCAATGCCTGTAATAAATCTCATACCGATATTCATCTCGACATATGAACAGCTTTTCTTGAAATGCGATATCATACCATTCAAAGTTTCAATTGATGAGGCTCTGGAACTGGCAAAAACCTATTCAGATGACCAATGAAGGATATTTGTAAATGGTGTGCTTAATTCGCTTAAAGACAATAAAGAGACTATTCTCGAAAATATAAAAGATCTAAAGAAAACAGAAAGATCGTTTTTTAAATAATAACATACGGATATGGGCAAGAAACATACTTCGCTTGACCATAAGGAATTTGAACAAAAAGTAGAATCACTTCTTAGGTTTCTTCAAATCCCTTATAAAGATTTATCATTATATGCAAAGTCATTCGTGCACAAATCTGTGCTGAATGAAAAATCAACCAAGTTCATAGACTCAAATGAGAGACTGGAATTTTTTTGAGATGCCGTTCTGGAGCTTACTGTTACAGAAATGCTATTTTTCAATTATCCCGAGAAAGAGGAATGAGAACTGACGGATATCAGAAGTGCGGTCGTAAGATGAAAAAATCTTGCAAATATTGCCTCTGATTTGAACTTCAATGAGTACATCGTACTTTCAAAATGAGAAACATTGGCATGATGAAACGATAATCCATATATACTGGCTAATACGCTTGAGGCATTCCTTTGAGCAATATATATTGATTTAGGATATAAAGAGGCAAAGAAATTCGTAGAGGATAAGATATACTCAAGTTTAGAAAATATACTATCACAGAGTTTGCATATAGATCCAAAATCACAGCTTCAAGAAATAGTTCAATCAAAATTCAATATAACCCCGACATATGAGGTCATAGACGAATCCGGCTTAGATCATGAAAAGAATTATAGGATCTGAGTATATTTTTGAGAAAAGCTAATCTGAGAATGAAATGGCTCATCAAAGAAAAAAGCTCAAAAGAGTGCCGCAGAAGACGCGTTAACAAAAATCAATTCTTGGCTGAATGAAGAAACTCAGATTATGTTGACAAATGAAGATTAGCATTTTCTTTAAAAGAGGACGAGGTTTATTGATATGAAGCGAGGAAACGAGGATATATAAAAGGAACAATCTTGAGCCATAATGCCTGAAGTCAATGAGGAAATAATAGCCATTCTGCAAAAAGTAAAATAAATTTTGACATTATAAACTTTTTTCATAAAATTCTCGCACTTATTATAAGGAACGCCTGAAATATTTGCTTCTATTAAAAACTAAACTTTTTTGCCAAAATTTATCCAGAAATTTTTTGCTTAGTAAAAACTAAACTAAAAATTATTCTCATTAATTTTGACCTAAAAAATATTTACTTTATAATTACGAAGAAACATTACAGATTTTCCTTCCGAATTTAATTATTTATTAGTGTCTTATGTTAGGTAAACTAAAGAAAAGAAAAAGACTTAGAACTCACGGGTTTTTAGCTAGAACAGCTACTTTCAATGGAAGAAAAGTGCTCCAAAATAGAAGAAATAAAGGTCGTCATGAATTGGCTGTAAGTTATCCAGTAAGATACAAAGCTACTCGCGGTAAATCAAAAATGCATATAATTGCCTGAGGTACAGCAAGAGTTGTTACTTATCCAGGTAGCACAATTAGGCTTAGAAAAATCTAATCCCACCAGATTCTTGTATGATCAAGAAAATTTATAGACTCAATGAAAATGAAGTAAAAAAGGTTTTAAAATACAAAAAACCTTTTTTTTCATATAGTATAGTTGCGAATGTTAATCCAAATAGACTATGACATTCAAGATTTGCAATAGTCCTTGGCTCAAAAACCTGCAAGACTGCCGTATCCAGAAATTTCTTCAGGCGAAAATATTTTGATTTGGTTTCAGGATTTATCAACAAATGAAGTTCGGATATAGTGTGCGTGATTAAAAAGTGAAAAATCCTTGATAAAAAAGATGAAAACGCTATATTAGATTTTGAAAGAGATTTGAAATTTCTGTTGAAAAATATTTTTAATAATAAGTAATATGCACGCTTCCTAGTTAAATGAGCTATGAATTTCGAAGGTGACTATAGAGAGAATAATGTCTGAAAAAGAAAAATATCCGAAAAAAGCAATTAAATATGAAGTGTAATATGCTAATCTGAGAATATATCGAATATTAGAAACAAACTGCTCATAAATAAAGAAAAGGCAAAGGTAAGAGGAGTGCTCCGACTTGGATATCCTGTTACAACTGAAACTGGGCAGCAAAAGATAAGAAAAAAATTCCAATGGCTAATCCCAGCTTAATTAATAAATCCATTAAAAAAATGAAAAAAGATAAGCTACTTAATTTTATGATTGCAATGTTTCTGACAATCATAATATTCAATCTTTTTGTACCGAAAGAAAAACCTGAAACAGTAACTCAAGATGTTGTATTGAAATCTACAGACAATGATTATACAGTTCCTAATCTTCCAATTTTACAAGTTATCAATAACACTGCCCAAAGAGTAACATTTGATACATGCAAGGATATTTCAATATCAAAAGACTCAAACAATATAGACAACATTGCAGCAAATGCTCCAAAATTCTGTACAACTGCTAGTGTTGAGCCCAAAACCACATATACTGTAAATCTGGATGCCTTATCCAAATTATTCTCTCAACCTTGAGAATATATTTTTAATATAAAAATCAACTGAAAAGATTATCATACGGTCTTTGAAATGTCTGAAAAATGATTTTTTAATAATTTATTCTCAAATCTTTTTTATGCTCCTGTATATAATCTTTTTGTTCTGCTTATAAATGTATTGCCTGGACATAATCTTTGACTTGCGATAATTCTGGTGACTTTAATCATAAGAATACTAGTTCTGGTTCCTCAGCACAGGATTATGGTCAATAGCAAAAAGATGCAGGGAATTCAGCCAAAAATAAAAGAAATTCAGGAAAAATATAAGTGAGATCAAGCTAAAATATGAATGGAACTTCTTGAAATATATAAAAAAGAAAAGGTGAATCCGATGTGATCATGCTTGCCGCTCCTTATTCAATTGCCGCTTCTTATTGTCCTATATTGGGTAATATCAGGAATAACAAGTGCGGCTAACTATTATTACCTCTATCCCCCATTTTCAAAATTCGATATAAGCTCAATAAATCCACAATTTCTTTGAATTAATCTTATAATGAATGAATGGAAATCAGGGCTTCTGCTTGCGGTGCTAATCTGAGCTTCACAATGGCTTCAGATTAAGATGTCGCTTATGGTGCATGAAAAGAAAAAGGATCATGGGAAAATTGTAGAAAAAGATGTAAAGCTTGATGATCCAGTCTCAGAATTCATGCCTGATCCAAATATGATGAATGCCTTCATGTTATGGTGAATGCCAGCAATGCTAGCTTTCTCTTCATATTTCTTTCCAGCTTGAGTCGGAATATACTGGCTTATCTGAACAATTTTTACATTAATACAACAATATGTAGTAAATAAGATTACAGACAAAAACAAGGATCTCACTACAAAGGAGTGACACGAAATAATAATTAAAGAGAAAAAGAAAAAATAAAAGATAATAAAAAAGCCCTGCTTCACTTAGCGGGGCTTTTTTTAAAATAGCTTCTTTTGAAAATTTTCTGCATCTTGTGCATAATCTACCAGAAATTCCTTTATATAATCATTCCAATATCTGTTAACAAGCTGACTTGCCTGCAATATACTTCTTGATGTTCAAACAATAGCTCAAGCGGTTGCGATAATATCATAGACACTATCAATCATAGCTTTTATATGATTATCCTGAAAGATAGCTTTAGTTGTAGTCTTTAGATATTTCTGATTTCTGTCCATATCTTCTATTTGTTCTGTAAGAGCATATTTGAGACAATGTATTTTCTGAAGTACATGCAAAAGAGAATCTATGGCAGCTGAATCAGCAATATGGCCTCAGGCTATGTCATGATGCGTACATTTATTTCAATTGATTTCTATCTCAGAATTAGCCTTAAGCCACTCAGGATCCCCTTTAATGAAATTTGCATGAAGTTCATCAAGGTAAGAAAGCTGACTAAAATATCTCTTATATTCAAAAATATCATCAGTCGGAATTGGACGATCTAGCAGGAGTTCAATTTTCCCCTTATCAAGATCAAGCAGTTTTTTGCTATTTCAGAAACCTCAATTGTCTTTCTGATCCCTGAACGCTAAATTAAGTCAGGAGCTGGAATCATCGGATATTATATAATCGCCAAAGTATGTAATATAATGGCGGAACTGGTGCAATAATGTCATTGTTGGAGTATTATCGCCTTGCTTGTCCTTATGGAGATCTATTCATATCACTCATGCCATATTATCTCTGGGAACACTAATGAATCACAGTTCATCTTTAACTAAGGGTTGAATTATTTCTGGAATTCATCTTGAAGAATCGTAAGTTACTATGATAAGTCAAAATATATGCCTAACATCTGAAGTTAGAGGATCATATCTCAACTCTTTGTATAAAACCGTATCTTCAATGGGCTTATCGTGCTTAAGAATGAATTTATCCAACTGCTTCTTATAATTCAATCAACTGAATCAGACTAAGAAATTATTTGAAATTTTGGGCATATTTATTGTTCAGTCCTGGTTGATGGCAATATTATTTCAGATGTTTGCTGAAAATCATCACAAAAATAAAGCCAAATCAAAAACATAATTATTCAAATTATTTTTGATTTCAAAAACCTCACTCGTTCTATTTGAAAATAATAGTGATGCTGTTTTAGCTTTTGATGATTCCTCAGGCAGATTTTCCGCAATTTGACTGTCTGGTATCGCACTGTTTGATGTTAACATAATTTAGAAAGTAGTAGTAACATTTTTTAAGAGAACCCTCTTATCTTCCGGAAATTTTATATTTTCAATGTATGATATTATTTTTTCAAAGATACAAAAAGCAGAATCAGACTTCCATAAGAATCAGTTTCACTCAAATTTCATCGGATTGAAATCTTTTATCATTCAAGAATATGTATTTTCAACTGGCATAATGGGCACGATTCACGCTCACATGAATTTGACCACATCAATTCCGTCCATTTCATTATCATAAACGAAAAAATCGAATCATTGAAGCGAATTAGAATTTATTTTGTCTAAAAAAGCAATATTCTTGAACTCAACTCAAGAATTTTTTCAGATTGCTATTGCAGACAATCAGATTTCAGAAATTCATTCTAATAAAAAATTCCTGATTTTTTCATTTTCTATTGCTACAATTCAAATGCTTCCGACTGTTCTATTAAAATTAAATTGTGTCTTTAGGTTATTCTTCGCGGTTTGCTTTATAGCCGATTGGCTGGGAATCTGTTTTTCCATAGCTTTACTAAAAGATTATTTTTTTAATACACAAATATGATAGCACAAATAAAACAATAACACCATTAAATGTACTTGACACATTGCAATAATTATCCAAAACAAAAAGAAAAGGAAAAAATAGATTGAAAAATCAGATAAAAAAGGTATAACTTGTTGACTTAAAAATTATAAAAGAATAATGAGTGATTTCTGGAAAGAACAAGCCGCATATTGACCTATTGCTGCACTTGCGCCCATGGATTGATATACGGACAGTGCATATAGACAGATAGTAAAGAAGATAAACCCTAAAGTTGTATGCTTTTCGGAGTTTTATAGTGCAGATTGAATTGTACATTCAAAATTTCTTGCAAATTCAGTCCTCCCCCATCATGAAAGTGAAAAACCTCTCATAATACAAATTTTCTGAAAAGATCCTGAAATGTTCAAAAAGGCTGCTATTATAATTGAGAGCTACTGAGTTGCCTGAATTGATGTGAACATGTGATGTCCGGCAAAAAAAGTGGTACAGAGCTGACACTGATCAAGTCTGATGATAAATGTCGATACTGCATTCAAAATCATAGAAGAGATGAGCAAAGCTGTAAAAATACCGGTATCAGTTAAAACAAGATTAGGATATAATGATGCCGACAATCTGATAGAATTTGCAAAATGACTTGAAAATGCCTGAGCAAAGCTGATAACAGTTCATTGAAGGACCTATAAACAAGCGTTTACATGAGAAGCAGATTGGAATATGATATATGAGCTGAAAAAGAATATTTGAATTCCTGTGATTTGAAATTGAGATGTACTGAATTATGACGATTGAATGAAAAAACTTCAAAATCTTGATTGATTTATGATTTGAAGGAAAAGCTTCGGTAATCCATGGAGCTTCTTGCCATGAAGCAAGATTCCAAGCATGAACGAAAGATTAGAGATCATGGAAGAGCATTCAAGGTTGCTTATCGAACTTAAGTGAAGAAAATGAGCACTTGAATCAAGAAAAAACCTTGTTCAGTATTTATTTGGATTCCCTTGAGTCAAAGAATTCAGAAGTCAGCTAGTTAGGGTTGAAACATTTGAAGACGTGCAAAAAGTACTTAAGGATATTAGAAATAATGTTTAACTTGAAAATATATTTCCTAATTTCAGAAAAGTTTGGGAATCTATTTCTGTTGTTGGAGAATCAGAAACAATAAAAGAGGTACTTCAGGAATTAAATATTTCACGAAAAATTATCAAATAATCTGAATATTTAAGCAATTATTGCTTAATGCAATATAATTATGCCACATTTTTTGGCCTTGTTTGCGTGCGGTACGTGGAGCTCAGTTCGTTCAGTCAGAAATCGGTCATCTAAAAACCCTAGTCCAAGATCAATTAGCAAATGGATACCATTGAGTTCATCAACCAGAGGCAAGATTCGCTGCGTATGAACCAAGGTCAATATGAAATCATTGAAGCGCATCGTCTTGATAATCTCATAATGCCCGTGCTGAATCTCTTCAGTTACTAACTCAATTCATTCACCTTATAAAAGTTCCCCTAAGGTCAGGGGTTCAGCTAGTTCAATCCGCTGCAACCCATCAGCTCGGGCAACTAGCTAAATTAAAAGTCATTACAGCTCAAGCTGGAGTAATAGTTCATCAGTTAATAGTTGCAACGACCTCATTCCACTTAGTTGTCAATGAATCTCAACTGTTTACAGTTGAGATTGCAGCATAAACGATTCAAAAAATTCAAAGAGCAAAAGCTATTCAGATTCAGAAAAGAAATCAAGACTTAAGATTTTTAAAAATGTTTTTCATAATATAATACTTAATGTTAATTTTAACTATCTAGGAATGAAACATCTGTAATAAGCGGTTGAATCATATAATCTTCAGGACGGATAATCTCACGGCGCTATGGTTGAGCACTTATTTCATGGGCTTCAGCCATCCCAAAGCCCTCAATCTACCCATTCGTAATTTGTTTTTTCGTCTGTAAGATTTAAGGCAAAGCTATTGAATGCAATATGTGCCATATCATACGAAGGAAGAATTCATCAATAGAGATTGAAGCAGTTTGAAATCGCAGTATTGCAGGCAGTAGGTCATTGTGCTGTATTTCGCAGGCATCATAGCTGATATCATCATGAGCCGATGGAAGTAAATCAAGCAGGACAAATGATATCTCATCATGATCAAATGCTATTTACTTTTGTATTCAAATCTCTGACGTTTGCCAAAACCTGATTGAAACCATCTTTGGTAAGGGTTTGCCCAGAAATTGCATCAGGCACATCAAGATAACTTGTGAATTGGTATGCTGCAACTCAAGTGGCTATAATCAATAGCATTCAAGCTCAGAATCATGCTCATTTTTTAAGTCAGTTTAGGAAATTTTTCATAAGAAATTTTTTTAAAATAATAACTAAAGGATCAATATAAAAATATATTAGCAGATTAATTAAAAACACATTCATCAAATTTACTTACATCAAAAATGCATCAGGATCAACTTGAAGGAAGTATCAATGCTTAGTTTATAAAAAGTATTTCAAGCTGAAGCATCAATTAGAAATTGTATTATCGACAGCTATATAGCATTATCAATAACAACAACTTTTCATGAGTGTTTAAGATAATCGTAAATCAAAATCTGTTCAAGATACTTGGTATCCTGCAAATCTTAACATGAAAAATCCATGTTAAAAAACAATGCATGGAGAATATCATATAAAATAATTATGTCAAAAAAGTTGTAAAAAAAATATTATATATAAAATGTTAAAAATATAATAAAACTTATTAATATGTTAACAGAATGGCGCAAGCAAATCGATAATATTGATGAAGAAATCATCAAATTGCTATGAGAGAGATTTTCTATTGTTGAAAAGATCTGAATTTATAAAAAAGAGAATAATATTGAGATCATTCAGATTGACCGCTGGCAGCAGGTTTTGGCAGACAGAATAAAATTATGAGCTGAGAACGGCTTGAGCTCAGAACTGATTAAAAATGCTTGGGAAGCAATTCACATAGAAGCTATAAGAAAAGAAGAGCTTAAATAATTATAAATCGATTTCAAATCTGTTTTCACTTCAATCAAGAATGTTCTCGATGACTTCATAAATGGCCTCTAGCTTAGTTTCTTTATATCATCATTTGATTTCTATCCCAATTCTTTCATTTTCAAAAAAATTAGTATCTACGAAACATGGATTCAACAAGTAAACTTTCTGCTTTATTTCATTTTTAAGGCTTCCTGCAAATCATCTCAAGGCAAATTTTGAAGCTTGGTATACTGTTCAGAATTTATAGAATTTTTTTGATGCAACGCTTCAGATGAAGATTATTTTTGTTTTTTTGGAAAGATGCGGCAATAATGAATTCAGGAAAATGATAGGCGAAATTGAATTAAGGTTAATAGTGTTCATTATCTCTTCAGAGCTCATATTCTCAAATCTATCAAAATATCCAACTCAAGCATTAAAAATTACAGCATCAAAATCTATTCATTTAATTGATTCTGTATATTCTGAAATTTTATCGAAATCTGTGAGATCAAGGCTGTGGAAAATAATATCAGACACAGGAGGCCTTCTCCTTGAGACTCAATAAATATTGAATTCCTCCATCAGATTAATTGCAAGATGATTTCAAATTCAAGATGAAACTCAAGTAATCAGGATATTAGTTTTCATAATTATCTAGACAAATATTAAAATGCTCCAATTTTTCTTTAAATAAAGCATATATCTCATTTCTAAAGGCCACAGGAGCTCTTATGAAAGAATCATCAAAAGCAGTAAGACGGTATAGATAATCTGAATCTTTTTCCTTCTTTAAGATTTTCAGGTAATCATCTTTGGTATACAGAAGGCTTCAAACAGAAACCGAATTGATTTTTTTCAAATCAATTTTTTCTAATACATAATCAAGAAATTCATCATATACCCTCTTATAATCATTTATGGGAAGAAGAGGCAAGAATCTAAGTCAGACTTTGAATCAAGAACTCATAAGCTTATTGATAGAGCTTATTCTTGAATCCAAATCAGACGAACCGATTTCATGATTTTCAATTATGAGTTTTGGATTAAGAGAAAATGCCACTTCAGTATTTTTTGGAGCAAATCATAATAAAAGAAGAGGATGTATGTTTGAAGATTTTGTTCTGGTTTCCATTTCGACGTTTTCATGTTTCTCAAAAAATGGAATGAAAAATTTATGAAATCATGTTAAATTTTCAGTCGCGAGAGAATCAGAGTAATCGCTAGCATAAAATATTATCTTATCTTTATATCAGGAATTTCTTAACTGTGATATCGTATTCTCAATATTTGCGGCAACATCTTCATAATTAACAAATATGACTTGAAAAGCATTTTTGAAAGCTCATTTCAGATAGCAATAGCTGCAATTGAATGGACAATTAAGACTAGTTTTGAAGAAAAAAGCCTTCTTTACAGGTGCATATCAAATTGGCGTCTCTGAAATTCAATCTCATTTTAATTTGGCTAATATAAGATTTTTTTCTGTTTTGAAGGAAATGTTCTTATCAAAAATATTTTTATAGTTCGAGATTTGAAGTATCGTTGCATCTGGAAACTTATTTGAGATTTCAGAAGTCAGATTGTATTTAAGCGCTTCTTTTTCTATATATATGATCATCTACTTCTTTTTAAAGCATATATTTTCATTGAATATTTCATTGAATTTATCGGGATCTCAATAATCTGCATAATGATTTGCGTATCTTCCCTCAACATATCCGCCTGTTGAATGTTTAATAGGGCACCAATATTGTTCAGTCCTAGATCATATCTCTACGGAAAATAAGAAAAGTCAATTTACATATGAGCAATAAAGGCAATTTATTTTTTGGAGAAGATTGAGATATTTTAAGAATCTTCGATCATAAACGAAATATTCTTTCCTGGAAACTCTAGGTATTCAATAAAGCGGAAAAGCTGTGAATTGATAAATAGTCAGGATTAAGTCCAAAAATATAGCAGGAAATATAATAGAATATATAAACGGCACTGATACGAGATTCTTAATGTTGGCAGTAAAGATATAAGAAAAAACGTTCTCTTTCAATCTGCTTTTCTGATATGATTTTATTTCTTCAGAAAATATGATTTTTTTGTTTTTAATCAGAAAATCATACTTGACCTGCAGCTTCTCATATTCAGCTTTCAAGTCATTTTTTAATTTTTCTATTGATTGGTAAATCTTATTTATTCTATCACTATTCATGCATTTAAATTAAAAGTATAGTTACATTATGCAAAAATGTTGAAAAAAATAAAATTTATTTCATAATGTAAGCATATAATTAATCATTCTTAGATGTTCGAGTACAATATAATAAGTAAGCCGATACGATTGAATAGCAATAAAAAAGTTATAGATAATATTTTTGAAACTATTGAAAAGAAGGTAGAGAAATCCCAAAATTGAGTCATAAATATTATTTTTGAGTCCGATGAGGTGATAAGAGAACTTAATAAATGATACAGAACAATCGATAAAACGACTGATGTGCTTAGTTTTCATTATTTTGATACTTATGATGGTGTAGATAAAAAAACTGTAGCCTGAGAGATAATTTTATCAAGCAGCAAAATTGAATCGCAAGCCGCAGAATATTGAATAAAGGATGAGGAAGAATTATATAAGCTGCTGATTCATTCAATCTTACATCTATTATGATATGATCATGAGACAGATGAAGATTACGAAGAGATGAATAAATTAGAGAAAGAGATCGAAACAGATGTTAATGAGAAGTTTGGATTGAATATAAAATAAAAGATATTTTAAGACTATCATTTCGACCGAAAGGGTTATAGTATATGGTATTTATCTGCGTAATAAGACAGATTGCTTTAAAGACAAAAAAATCTCCCGATTGCTCGAGAGATTTTTCATTTTTTGTTTTTCTATTTTCTATTTTATAGGAGATTCCCGCCTTCGCGGGAATGACAGAGCCTCCGGCGGGTAATTCTATTTTCTATTTTCTATTTTTTTAACCTCAGAATTTGAATAGCATTACATCTCAGTCCTGAACTACATATTCTTTTCACTCCATTTTGACTTTTCAATGCTCACGAGCTTTTGCCCAACCAAGATTATCTACAAGATCTTTCCAATTCACAACATCCGCTTTAATGAATTTCTTTTCAAAATCCGTATGGATCCGACCAGCAGCTTGTGGGGCTTTCCATCATTTTTTGATTGTCCAAGCTCTTACTTCGATTTCTCATGCTGTAAAATAATATTGCAATCATAGTGCATCGTAGCATTCCTTTATCAATTTATCTGTCGGATTTTCAGTAATTCAATATCATTCCAAGTATTCTTTTCTGTCTTCCGGAGAAAAATCCATCATATCAAGCTCCATCTTAACGCTAATCGGCATAACTTGTATTGAGGTATCGATTATTCAAAGGATATTCCTCAAATCAGATTCCTTAAGATTCATTTGAGTTTCACCTACGTTACAAGCATAAATAAATGGCTTGAAAGTAAGAAGATACAAGTCTTTAAGGAGAAGCTTTTCCTCTTCATCCAAATCAAGTGTAATTGCCAGATTTCAAGATTCCAGATGCGGCTTAAGGCGTGCAAATATCTCTTGACGAGCTTTGGCTTCCTTATCTCAACTTTTGGCTTTTTTCTCATTTTCTCCAATTTTCTTTTCGAGAGTTTCCAGATCAGCCAAAATAAGTTCCGCATTAATTATTTCTGCATCACGTCTAGGATTAACGTTCCCGCTTACATGATGAACATTCGAATCCTCAAATACTCTTACAACTTGCAAAATTGCATCAGCCTCCCTTATGTTGGCCAAGAATTTATTGCCTAATCATTCTCATTTGCTTGCACCTTCGACAATACCTGCAATATCAACGAATTCTACATTAGCAGGAACTATTTTTACTCAATTTACAGCCTTTTGCAAAGCCTCTAATCTGTAATCATTTACATTTACAATTCAAGTATTGGGTTCAATCGTACAGAATGGAAAATTTTGAGCATCTGCAGCGTATGATTTTGTTAAAACATTAAAAAGTGATGACTTTCCGACATTCGGAAGTCAAACTATTCAGACTTTCATTATTAAAAAATTAAGTTTTTAAAAGTTTTTCTACTCAGAAGCTCTCTGAAAGATAAATAAGCATTTGCTTAATATCTTGAGAATCATCTTTGGTTATTAGAAATTCAGTTTTTTCTGAAAAGGCATATTCAAATTGTAACTGATGATATATTTTTAAGAAATATGCATAGATATATTTAATATGATCCATCTCTCATTGTGAAAGTTTTGCATATCAATTATCTTTAAAGAAATCCAACCTATCAAGTATATTTGTCGGAAGAGAATCTATAAAATCAGGATGTGCTCAGATATTACGGATTTTTCTCATAAGTGCAAGAGCAAGTGAATATTGGATTACCCTCAGAGGTCAATATTTAACTCATTCATTTGCATTTTCAGGATCATAGAATAATAGATTGTTATCAAGATCATACATTTCAAACTTCTTATTTTTGAAATTTGATTTTCAATTTTTTTGTGCCCTATTATGCACATCCAGTCTTTTTTTGAAATATGTGCTCAGCTTCTTGTTCGATAATATCTCTTCAGAAACCATTCTTCTTAATCATGAGTATAACTCATTATTTCACCATACAGGAAGGCTGTCCCAAATTCTAGTCGGAAATACAAGATTATTGTCATTTTCAAATGAAATCAACTTATCGGATCCGATGGTTTTCAGCTCAATTCAATCGAGCAAGAAACTGACATTACGGGAAACTACCCTACATAGATCTTCAGCGGATTTTGGGTGCTGGGAATAAATCTCCAATTCTGGTTTTTCCACAATTATAAATTCCATATTTGATCTCAGTCATTCATGTGATTTATTTTCCAGTCTTCAATCGCTTCAGGTTGTCATTATGATCTTATTTCTATATCATTTTCGATTTTGCAATAATTGATCAATCGAATCTGCAATCCGGCTATTTCTTCTTTCAGAAGTTTTCTTTACCATCCTTGAATAATTCAAAACATTCTCCTTATCGCTTTCTATACAAAAACTCATTAGCAAAAAAAATAAATAAAAAAAATACAACTCCTTATGAGTTATATTTAATATACTTAGAATTTGGAAAAAGACAAATTTTGGTTGTGATATTAATAAACCTCATTCACCTGAGTCTCTTCAACAGTTTTAGTCGGTGCCTTAGGTCAACCAGAGATACTGTAAACAAAATAAGCTCATAAAACTGTAAGCATCATTAAAGCTATCATAATGGCTTTTGTGGTTGGAACCATCAATTGGCTATATTCTTTGAACTTAAAAAAATGTACTTTTGCGATTAAAAAAAATCACCAGATAAGCACCATAATAAGTATATAAATTCAAAATGCTACAGCAAACATAAGTAAAAGTTAATGTAATATGGGCTAATTGTAATAATTAAGAATATTTTGTAAAGGTGATTAGAGAATTTGAGAGAAAAAATCTTCCTTTATAGAAAGCCAGTATGGACTTTGTCTACATAATTTAGATACATCCTGCATATTGAATAAGAATTTTTTAATTCATTCTTCTAAGAAGATAGTATTTTGGCTTCACTTAACATATACAACAGATTTTTCCTTGCTATTCAGGATGATTTCTTGAATTTTTTCTCAAGCGGATCTTGAGCTATTAAACCAAAAAACTTTTTGGCTTCATAATGAGCTGGCTAATCTTTCAAAAACATATTTATTCATTTCCTCTCATACCAATATGACATAATTGATATTTCATTCTTCAATAAGCAAAGATAAATCGGTATGCAGCTTCCTTGATTCTGGTCACAATTCTCTCATATCTCCCAAGAATAGCATCTTATTATAGCTTGAATCCAAATTCTGCATGAATTTTACTCAGGAAGAGATGGATAAATATCATCCGTTATAACTTCAATCAATTATAGAAGATTCATTTACTCACTTAAGTATCGTTCATCTTCATTTTTGGGCCTGTATTTTTCATAAGATTTCTATAGTTTTTTCTAACGGCACATGTAAAACCTTTGATAAAGAGAATACCGGAAGTATATTATAGACCTGATGATTTCAGATAAGAGAATATTTTAGTGTATTGCGTTCTTTAGAAAAAATCACATCAAATTTAAGGTAGTCTATTGTTGATTCGATATTATCAGCTAAAATCTTAGAGATTTTGTTTTTTGCTCAATATGTATGGGCATTTATAGAATTCTTAAAATTCTCAAAGAGAACTTCATCATCCGCATTATATATAAGCACATCCGAATTAAGCCCTAATGTTATCTTTTCTTTTATATAATCGTTATAATCAGGGAATTGCGTGACATGATTTGGAGAAACATTAAGCAAAATTCAAATATTCGGCTTAACGATGTCTACAAGAAATTGCATCTCCCCTATCCTGTCGATTCAATATTCAAGGATAAGATACCTAGGATAATTTTTCTTAAACGACAGACACAGTCATTTGAGAAACACATAAATCCAAAGAATGATATTCCTGTTTGGTGTTTTAGATTGCAATATAGTCAATGGCAAGCCAAATTCTCAGTTGTAATCGAATTCTGATTTATAAACCTGTCACGGAAAAAGATCATTAAGGAATTCAAATGCAAAATTAGTTGCAGTAGTCTTCCCTACTGTTCATGTAATTCAAATGACAAAAGGTTTTTGCTTAATTATTATTCTCTTTGCAATCAGCGATAACAAAGATAAGATTATTTTTTTCATATTATTTTACTATTATGGTTTTTGATCAATTTTTGATTACTCAATCTGCAAAAGTAAGGGTTAGTTTAATTTGGTATGTTCAAGCTGTGCTATAAGAATGACTTGGTGTAGGCTCTGAAGATCGAGATCAATCTCAGAAATCCCAAGAATATACATCAATTTGTCAGATTGACCCTGCAGAGTCAAAATCAATTTGCTTTCAGATGTATCAGGAAGAAACAGAAGTATTGATTATGACGTCTTTGGATTTTTCCTTTAAGATAATCTTCTTCTTTATTGATTGCTTGCTTCAATCGTCTTTTGTGACAGCAAATTCTACCATATATTCTCATGGGAATCTATATCTGTAATCTTGCTTGGCATCTCAATCAACGGGAGTTTTTCATTCTCAGAAATCATATGTGAATTTTGTAATGGTTCATTCTTTTACCTGAGACGCTGATCAATCGAAATGAACTATGGTAGGAGCGTAATCGGAATCCTGTGTGCTGCTTAATTGAACATCGATATCTTTTTTATCAGCTTCAACTACAATCTTTTCATCCATCACCTGCACATCTTTCCTCAATTTTGAATTAAAAGTATATTTTATCAATATGGTATACTTCTTATTTTCCAGGAAGTTATAACTGACTTTTTCTCATGATTTCTCAAATTTTCAATCCTCATTGAAATCCCATTCAACCTTATCTAAATCATAAGTCCTCTCGTCAACCTTTACGTAACTGGCATCAAAATCAAGAGTAAGCGGAATTCCTACTTTTAAATGATACATGGATAAGTCTCTTTTATAAGTTCATTCTACGACTGATTTTCATGATTTATCCGTAATTCTGATTAGAGAATTATTGTTTTCATAAGGATTATCAGATGTCGGTTTTGATAATAGCAGAGGCTTCTGGATATTTATGTCTTGAAATAAAGATGAAGTTGTTCAATTGGCAAGCTTCAGATCCAATTTAACATTATGCTTTCAGTAATCCAGAAATACATGTTCGACCGTTTCTTTATCTTCTTGAGTGTTATCGTCAAAAGACCATAGATATGAAGAAATGACCGTATCATTATTTTTCGGCTGGAAACTGAAATTGACTATCAGAGGACTGAGCGGATCTTTTTCAGTAAGTATGACTCATCAGAAGTCACTTTGTCATTCTGCTCAAACAATGAATATCTTATCGCAATAATCAGGATCTTTTTGATTATTCTTTATAAGCATGCAAATAAGCGATTCGTTCTTGAATGTTTTTTGAGGAGAATATTTATCAGATCAATTATAAGATTTGTCTGCGATATCAGAAAAATTTCATGTTGAATCTTCATGATAAAAATCCATCCTTCATAATTTTTTTAAGTCTGAAACATCAATAGTTAGCCTTTTTCATCATAATCTATCATCTTTTTCAGATTGTATCGCCAATCATACAATGGTTATAACAGGAAGCTCCATATCATATTCTTTTTCTTTTCAAGTTATCTTTTCCGTTCAGAAATATTTTCATTTCGGAACATATGATTTTTTCTTGTCGAAAGTGAAAATTATATCGGCATCTTTTTCAGGATTAACTCAAACCTTATCGTCTTTTCAATCTCCATCAAAATCTATCGTATAAGAAGTGATATCAATGGCTTTTGAAACATTTCTTGCGTTAGCGCTCAGGTCATACTGTAGTGTCACAGGTCAAATGACATTATCGAATGAAGTAACTTCATCCATTCAATTTTTGAATTTTTCTGACTTCATCATGTCAGCATCCCTTACAATGATGTTTCATCTTGTATTCACATAATCAGTTGCTCAGATTATAGTGACAAGCCAAGCCCAAAATGATATTACTCAGAAAAGGACTATAATACTGAATATCGAGATAATTGTCGCTATCGTTTTTTTCTTTTTGTATTCTTTCTTTGTTGCAAATGCAGTAAAAAGAAAAACAAGAGAAATTATCGATACTGCTCATGTCAATAATCAGAAAGAATAATCAACTAGCTTGCCTAGCAGATTCTTGATTTCTTGCGGATCGATTCATAATGAAATGAAAAATTGCGCTTGATCAGGGTTAAATACCACATACGCCAAAAAAGCTGAAAATAAAACAACTCAAGCCAATCAAATAGAGCCGAATATTCTAGAGAAATCACTGTTTCCTTTATTTTTTTTAGTTGGATTTTGTCATGGCTGTTGAGGTGGTTGAATGGGGGGCGGAACTGATCATGTAGTTGTTTGATTTTGCTCTGTAGTGGCTTGAGGTTGGATATTCTGAGCGAAAATCTGAGTTGGAGCAGAATCAGGATTAATTGTATTTTGAATCTGTGGTTGTGGCTCAGGAGCAAACGGAGCCGCTAGGATTTCTCATAACAATCATCCAGGAGTCTTAAGAGGTTGTGGATTTTGGGATGGTGGATTAACTGGTTTTTGAGGATTTTGTTGGTTTCAATTTGTTATTTCATCTAGCAATCCCATGATTAAGAATTTATGTAATAAAAAAAGACAAAAGACTTTGAATCATAGTATCTATATTTTCAAATTTTTCAATTGAAAATACAACTAATATCAAAGTCTTCAGTCTTAATGTTTTATTTTAACCAATCGGGCAAATCATCTTGTTTTTCATCATTCTGAGAAACGTTTTCCTTATTTTGTTTTGAAGTTGGTTTTTTTGGAAATGGCTTTACTTGTTTAGTGGAAAAATCAGCCTCATCTGCAGGTGTCGTATCTGGCTTCTTTTCCTTTTTAGGGTGTGGCTTCTTTTCTGGCTTTTGCTCAGCGGGTTCTGATAAATCCAAAGAAGTACTTTCTATGAATGGATTCTCTTCTTCCTCGTTATCTTGAATATCCTCATCTGGAGCAGGAGAAGATCATTTAAGCCAATCTGGGATATTTTCTTCAGGTTTTTCAGTATCTTCTGAAGCGCTAACGCTTTGTTCTTCTGAAGTTCCCGAATCTTTATCGGTTTCAGGTTCTGGAGGAGCAGATTTCAACCAATCAGGAAGTTCATCGCTTTCAGGTTTTTTTGCTTCTTCTGCAGGAATGATTTCTTCAGTCTTATTCTCTTCAGTCTTTGGCTGTTCTGGAGCAGGAGCTTCCGGTATTCATTTCAACCAATCAGGAAGTTCACTTTGAGCTTCTGAAGCGGGTTCTTCGGGAGTTTTAGAAATCTCATCTTGGTATATTTCCTGAGATGCTGTTCATGATAGCTCTTCTTCAATTTCATTTTGCAATTCTTTTGAATCCATGCCCTTAAGCCAGTCTGGAAGATCGCTCTCCTGTGCCAATGAAGGTGCTTCTTTCGCTGTAACCTCTTCGGCTGGAGCCATTTCCTTTTCAGTTACAGATGGAGGAACAGACTCTTGTTTTTCGCTTGCAGACATTCATTTCAGCCAATCTGGAAGTCATGCATCCGGTTCAGCTGTAGGCTTTGAAGGAGCTTTCTGAGGATTATATTCATCAATTGGAGGCACTGTGGCAACAGGGGGCTCTGCTATGGTTGGTTGTTCTGGGGTAATAGTCGGCTCTGGAATTGAAGAAAGTATATCTTGCTTTGGCTGTGATGGAGGAGGCGGTGGAATATCTTGTTTTGGAGCCTGTGGTTTTGGGGTTGCATTTTTTTGCAGAAGCATCTCTATTATAAAATCCTGAAAAGACAGATTTTCATTTTTATTTGTGATTTTAAAATACACAAAAAGCAATAATACTCAGAATAACAAGAATAGAATGATATATAACACGACCTTTACAAATCAAGATATGAATCACATGATTCATCATCAGTCAGATTCAGCTTCACCATTTTCGGCAGTCAAATCTGCTGGAATGTTCTTTTGAGACCCATAGATAATAACAAGCAACTGAGATTTGATTATTACCTTATCTTTATTAGGAATATTTTCATCGTTTTTGATAGAATCTAGTATGAAAGTGCCCAGATCCTTATTTAGTTTAGTATTAGTCGGATGTGAAAGTATCTCATCTATATTTTTAACAATTTGTTCATAATTGGGATTAGTTTTCGGAATCAGTGATTTTAAGACTTTTGCAGCTAGAGAAACTTCATCTTTAGCCTGATTCTGAGTTACTAGAAATCACTCAAGAAGATTATAGAACTCATCTTTTAATTTCTGATCTAAACCAGAAGAATTTATATAAGATTCAAAATCAATCACCGTTTTTGTCTTTTCCCTATCATCAAACCAATTTTCCTGAAGAGAAGAAAGATATTGCATCATCTGAAGCCTTTCCCTTTCTGGAGCCTTCTTTATAAGAGTCTTCAATTCTTCTATTCATTTCCTGTCACTATCAGAGATATCTTTATTATCTCAAAAATCTTTAGTCGATTTGCTTTCAATGTAGTCCAAAATCACTTTTATCTCTTTTGATTCTATTATTTTGCTTCAATTTGAAATAGAAAGCTTCATTGATCTTTCTTTTATGGAATTATCAAAATCTTTGATTACAAAAGGTGTTCAAGAAGTATATGAATCAGTTCATTTGTTATCACAATCATCGTCTGTCGTACCATTAAGATCCGAATCGATTTTTGCATCAGTATCTATACAATATTGTGAAGCTCATCATTTTGATTCTCCAAGGTAAATAAACAATTTATTGCCGGCCTTTGTCATATGGATAGTTCCATTGTCAGATGAAGGATAAGTGAAAGCAATAAGCTTATCAGTTGATCTTGAAACTTTTGATAGATTTACCACGTCTTTCCTTACTGATAGTTCGACTGTTTTTGAAGACTGTCAATCAGAGACCTTAAGGCTTACTTTTTCAGGAAAATCCTCATCTTTGAAATCATAAACAAATGAATCGAGATTTGTTGAAGAAACATCATTTCATAAAGTCCAAGTTGCAGTATTGTATACTCATTCAGTGGTATTTAATAAAACAAGCTTTTTACCAATCGAGTAATATTCAAAATTAGGTTTAAGTGTATTTTTTACTGAAATCAGCTGATACTTGGTATTTGAGATACCTTTGTGCGTAACCTTAACTTTTAAGCTAATGTTTCAAGGAGTTGAAAATTTATGTGAAACCTTTCATGATGTGGTGGTGTCATCATAGAATCAATCTCCGTCAAAATCCCATTTATACTCAACTTTATTAGATATGTCTTTCCCAAGTATGTCTGAAACAGTTGCTTCAAAATTAATCTCATCTCAAGTTGCGATAGATGTCTTATCAGCAGTTAATTTAATAATCGGAGTATTGACATTATCTGTAGACAATTGAATTGAATATTTATTATCTGTTTCCTTGTCTGTATCATATTTTGCTCAATTTGAATCCTCAGCAACAAGCACGAAGTAATATTTTCCTGTTACTCTTGGCAATACAAATGTAGTTGAAGATTGTTTTGTGACTCTATAATCCTGAGGCTCTGGATCTGAATCGGTATAATAATACCAAAGATAAGAAACTATCGCTCAATCCGCATCGGTTGGATTGTTAGCTGCCACTTTCACAATTACCGGATCTGAATTCATATCAAGCGTAGTGACAGATAGACCAGAAATCTTAGGCGGAAGATTCTCTATTTTAACAAAATTTCTGACTGTATTTATCTTTCAATTCTTCTGGCTTTTTACCGTTAGAGTCACTGGAAAACATCCTAATTCATCAAACTTGTAAGAAAATTGCGGCTGGCTTGAAGTCCTATTCATATATTTCCAAGAATAAGAAAGTCCGGAAGTGGATCAGTCTATATTTGTGCTATCGTTGGCTGAGAAAGTGATCATATTCGCCCTGTCCAATATATAAGCATCATTTCAATCACATGCATCCGGAGTCAAAAAGTACTCATCATTGTTGCTTTTCATCGTAATTAAAGCAAAAGGAGAAACTCAATCTGAAACATAAACTTTTCTGGTAATCGTATTTGAATCTCAAGCTCTTTTTCATCTTACAGTCAGCCCAAGATTATAAGTTCAGGATTTTTTATAGACATGGTTAATTCTTCCGGCATTAGTAGTATCGGTTTCTCAATCTCAGAAACTCCATTCAAATGCCGTAGTTTCTTTGGAATCTGCGATTATTGAAATAGGGGTCCCATTCTTTACAATCTTTGGTGAAAAATTCATTTTTACACTCAGAAGAGAATTGACTGATACTTCCTTTTTTACTGTAGCTGTTTTACCTTCTTGATTAGAAATATCCAAAACAATCTTATGATTTCATTCTGAGTTAAAAGTATATTTTCATATTGCTCAATTTCTAGAAGGCGACTCTAAATCAACTTTCTGTCCATCGACTTGCCAAGAAAAAGTTAGCTTAGAATTATCGAATGTATCTGGATCGAAGCTTTGTGAAGCATCCAATTTAAATACATTTGGAGTTTCAGAATTTGAATTTGTAACATCAAAAACGGCAATCGGGTCTCGTGATTCTATAGTTATGACTACTGTGTCAGTATCCTCTTTTCCAGATGGAGAAGTTGATTTGAGCTTGACTGCATATTTGCCTGTCTTTTTGAATTTATAAGAAATATTTTCTTTTGAAGAGGTAAGTATTGGCTGGTTTCATCCTAGCTCAATTATTTTCCATTCATAATTAAGAGTTCATTCCATGAAAGTTGTATTCACACTGAATTTGAAATCTTCTCCAACAAATCATGTATTCCTTTCTGATTTTATTGAGGCTACAGGATCCCTGACTTCAAGATAAAGATTTTTTGATATTTCTTTTCACTCATTAGTGACAAGTTTCAGTACTATAGAGTAGTTTCATTCATTGACGTAGTATTGTTTTTCTATTCTTGGATATAAATCATACGAAAAGGAATTTCAATTTCAGAAATTCCAAGAAGTTTTTGAGAATTTCGATCAACTGGCTGGCTGAGATGCAGATGCATCCATTATCAATCAGGCTTTTCATATATTTGGAGTGATCTTAAATCTATCCATATCAGATACATTTATTCAATTGATATAGAAAAATATGTTACCCACGCTTGGGAGGACATCGATTTTTATGGTTCAAGAAAAAGGCAGCACATCGATTTTTCATTTTGTATTTCTGCTTGCAGATACTATATCAAGATTAACGATATAATTTTTTTCTTCTTTAAAAGTATAATTTATTGACGGTCATGTTCAAAGAACCTTTCTGCCTGATGCCTGCTTTATCCACCAAATATAATTTCATTGAGGAACAATGACTCATGAAGGATCAACAACATCAGAAGCACGTAGCGTTACCGAGAGAGGTGCGCTTCATGATTGAGGAGTTGCAGTGATTTTTGCAGAAATTCTAGGTATCTTGATTCTAGTGAGAAAATCTTTAAGGTTTTTTGCTAATTCTGTTATTTTTGTATCTGAATCTGGTGATTTCTTTACCACATCAATAGCAATAAGTAGGTTTCTGGCTATTGAATTGTTTGTAACAAAATTGTCATCATCAGGAAATGTAGTTATAGATTCATTGACTAAAGTTTGTAGCTGTAATAGATTTGAAGTGCTTATTTTCCCATTAACCTTATAATCCCTTTCAAGATCGGAAGCTAATATTTCAACTTTTTTTTTCGATTCATCGAAAGTGTTCGCATCATTAGTCGTGTAAGCATATGTTCTTTCTATGAAAGTCGGCATTTCAAATGATGTGCCGGATGAATTAACCAATCAGACAGCCCATTTGATTATAGGATAAGCCAAGAAAACCAATATAATTCATATCAAGACATACATGATCGATACTTTTGCCTTCTTGACTTTTCAATCGTCACCGCTTGAAGTCAATATTACAAAACCAGAATAAATGATATACAATACACCGATTATTCATATAAAAATGACTAAATAAGCTGCGATATCCTGTACATAGACTGAGAATTTTTTATTTTTCTGGATATCGTTTACATTATTCGCAACGACATCGGTTCATTTATCTATAGTACAATCAGCAGGGTTATTGCAATAAGGCTGTTCTGGTTCTCAAGTGGTAAAAGTTGCTGCGCTGACAATCGAGAATGCGGCTAGAAACATAAAACATAGAGCCAACACCTTAATCAAATTCGTTTTCATTTTTTATATAGATTATAATTATTTTAAGAACCGTTTCTTAATCTCGTTCTTGATTTTATCATATATTTTTTAAAAAGGCAAGAATTTAGTCACATTGTTTATCGAAATCTAGTCATTTTAAGATGTGGTTCACATTACATTCTATGTTCATTTGTCATTTTTCGAGGATGTTTTTGCTTGTGGATCAGGAAAAATCAAGAGAATTATTAAAATAAACATCGTATTCCGTCTTTAATCATTTTTCAAAAGTCTTCAAAGTAACGTCATTTAATAGGAAATCTTTATACTTGATCCTATCGAATCATTTTTCAATAGATTCATCAAGCCTGGAATCCTCCAAAGACCTTAAAGCAGGTAAATAATAAGAAAAGGAGTTAAGATATTTTTCTTGGGCCTCTTTTGTGGAAAGATACGATAGGAAAGCAAATCACATATCTTGATTGGCTGAATATTTTGATAATGCGAAATAATTATAATTGATAATGTTTGTTTTTTCAGCTTTATCATCTTCTCAAGTAGATAAATCAGTTTGGAATATAGGTGCTGATCTCAAATATCTTTCAACCCCCTTCACACTTCAAGAAGTCCTCTTGATGGCAAGTACGATCTCTTTCATCAATGAAGGATATCATATTATCATTCCAAGCTTTCCTCTTACAAACAAGTCTGCAGTTGTCAAGCGTAGCTCATCCATTTCTGGTTTGAATTCAAATAATTTATTATTCGGATCAGAATAATATGAAAGGTAAGCTCGAAGGGTTTTTGAAGCGCTGTCTTCTCAAAGCTTCTTATAGCTTTCTATTCAATTCTGCAGAAACATAAGAGTGACTATATCGGATGGCGTATGGATATATCTGGAACCAAGCCCTAATCAGATAGTAGAATACGAATCAGCAGCCGCATCCGTAATCTCTTTGTCTAAGTCTGCCCAAGTTCAAGGTATGTTTCTTAGCTTTTTGAAATTATAATAGATTCAAAGTGTCTCAAATCACATAGGGATTCACTTAAGATAATCCACCTTTAATTTTTTTCAGTCCACATTCTCTTCTTCATTTTGCAGTACAAGCTCATCGAAAACCTTATTGAAATTCTTTTGGAAATAATCGGTATCTACAATTTCTTTTGATAAGCCGACAATCTTTGATTCCAAAATTCAATCTCACTCCGAAGTCATTGAAGCATTGTTCACAACGAAAATATCAGGAGAATTACCGTCTGTCATGACATTCAGAAGAATCTTCTCATAATCAGAATAGCTTGAGAACTTTGTGAATTTAACTTCTGTGTTTGCGTACTCAGAGTATTTCTTTTTGAATCATGTTATTATATCAGAATATCAAGCAGTTTCATCTCAAACTACCCAAACATTGAATTCTTTCGGTCAGACAGCTTTGCCTTTATCAGATATGCTTGACAGGAACATGAAGGATCCTGAAAAAAGTAGTATTATTGCTCATGCGATTGCGAAGAATATCATTTTATGTTTAGACATGGGATTAGATTTAGGATTTAAGATTTAAGATTAGCCAGCCTGCCGAGGCTCTGTCATTCTCGCGTATGCAGCCATAATTGGTTAACTTCGACCGAAGGCTCTGTCATCCTCGCGTATGCG
>AMFJ01025973.1_pt1 | contig 36374 bp, 32 predicted proteins | sample 427208 | NCBI WGS metagenome assembly AMFJ01 (sample SAMN02954298, study PRJNA114691) | groundwater metagenome | biome: aquatic; feature: subsurface aquifer; material: sediment; isolation source: subsurface aquifer sediment | place: USA: Rifle, CO | collected 2008-08 | reverse complement strand
GGATCCATGAATAGAAAAATATGGATTCCAGCTTTCGCTGGAATGACAAACATGTCACTCACAAACAGCTGTGGTCGCGGAATTTTCGATATAACTTTCGACATCCCCCATATCATAAGAGTTACCAGAGTAGCTCACAATCCCATCCAACCCATCGCTGGATAAACTCGTGCTCAGATAATATGTAAAACTGTAGCTTTGATCCGCCGCCGTGCTTCCCACAGAAACATCGAGCGCAACACTCGTGCCTGAAGAAACTTCTGTTGTATCGGAAATACCTTGGCCACTTACATCATTACCTCCCAACACATATTCTAAATTAATATCCGTTTGGAGTTCACCTGTTACCGTTGGTGTAATAGCACATGTTCCGCTTTCTGTTTCGAGTACAATAATGTCCTGACAACTACTATACTGAATAACAAACGAACCGACTAGCGTACCAGAATTCTGTGATGCCCCCAACGTGAACGTTGCGGACCCAATTATGTTCTTCGTACCTGCTGTAGTACAATCAATATCTTCACTCAGATCTATTGTAACACTTTGCTCATCTCCTCCGGGGTTGATGCTAAATTTTACCTGGTTATAGGCACCCGGCTCATCATAACTTCCTGTAACCTCGGCAATATAATCTTCAAGCTTCCCCCTAATAGTATTAACCTTAGCCAGCACATCGGTACTCACCAACAAGTCCACCGGTCCCACGTTGGTGGCCACATCGTCTGTGACCGCAGACACATTGGGGTTGACATCGTCATTATTAACGGAATTGCTGTCGCAGTTAACAAAAAGAAACGAAAACAACACCACAAGACACAAAATAAAAACTTTTTTTGAACAAATGGACATGGTGACTCCCACAAATATCGCCAACGACCTGAACCTGAGCATTAGCGATAATCCCAACGAGAATCAAGAGATAATACAAGAGGATGGCTTAGAAAAAATCACACCAGATCGCAGGCAATTTGGTGATTTTCCCCAATGCGCCTGAGCTGGGGAACTTTTTGGGCACATTCCGGCAACGCCCGTGGGCAACGGGGGTGAAACACACAACCCGTGGGAGGGTTGATGGGAGAAGGCACATCACCTTCCAGTATTTGGCGCTGTTTTTTGACCGTGGGGTCCGGCACGGGGATGGCCGAGATCAGACTCTTGGTATAGGGGTGCTGAACTGTATTCATGTTTACGGCCCTGAACAGTTCCATCACCCTGCCTAGGTACATCACGCAAATCGTGTCGGAAACATGCTCCACCACCTTGAGGTCATGCGCAATAAAAATGAGCGTGAGTCCGAATTGTTCTTTGATGTCCTGCACTAAATTGATGATCTGCGCCTGGATCGAAATGTCCAGCGCCGACACGGCCTCATCGGCAATAATGAGTTTGGGGTTGACTGACAACGCGCGCGCGATGCCAATGCGTTGACGTTGACCACCAGAAAACTCGTGTGGGTATTTGAGCATGACGTCTTCGTCCAGCCCCACCAATCGAAGTATCTCTACGGCTTTATCAAAAAGGTCCGCACGCGCGCAAATTTTATGGATGCGCAAGGGCTCCATGATGGCCTTGCCAATACACATTCGCGGGTTGAGAGACGAAAAAGGGTCCTGAAAAATCACCTGCATGTCTTTGCGCAAGGGCCTCATCTGCGCATTAGAAAACGATGTGATGTTCACCCCGTTGAACAGGATATCACCCCGATCGGGCTTGATGAGTCTCAAGATGAGCCGTCCCAGTGTGGTCTTGCCACAACCCGATTCCCCCACAAGCCCCAGGACTTCGCCCTGTTTTAGCTCCAGACTGACATCAGTTACCGCCTTGACACTCTGCCGCCGTCCCCCAAACAGGCCCTGGCGCACCGGAAACGTTTTATGAAGATTTTTTATTTCTAAAATATTCATGTCAAAAACAGCTGAAAGCTCAAAGCTCAAAGCTCAAAGGAAGAAAACGAATGTCGAATAATGAGCAAGGATTTTCGAAGTGATTGTCATTCCTGCGCAAGCAGGAATCCATGTTTACATTAATTCTGGATCCCTGCCTTCGCAGGGATGACAAATTTCGATATTCGACATTCCTTGTTCGATATTCGATATTCAGTACCATATGCCTTTCGCCTTAAGCCTTTGGCCTTGAGCCAAAAATTAATACGTATTCACACACCGCCATTGCCTCTCCCCCTCTTGTGTTAAGCCAATGGGACCGAGCCCACATTCCGGTGCTTTGCGTTCACACCGAGCCTGAAACCGACACCCTATCGGCAAATCCAACAAACTGGGCACCATACCGGGAATCGCGTGCAACCTCTTTTCAGCCTTGCCCTGAAGACTGGGGATCGATGCCAGCAAACCTTTGGTATATGGGTGTTTGGGGCTTTTGAACAACGACATCGTGTCGGCTTCCTCTACGATTTGTCCTGCGTACATCACGGCCACCTTGGTGGCATACGCGGCCACAATCCCCAAATCATGCGTGATGAGCAAAACCGACATGCCCGTTTCGTCGACCAATTTCTTGATGAGTTCCAATATCTGCGCCTGAATGGTCACGTCGAGCGCCGTAGTGGGCTCATCGGCGATCAACAATTCGGGCTCGCATGAAAGCCCCATGGCGATCATCACCCGCTGTCGCATGCCGCCACTCATTTCGTGCGGGTAATTATCGATCCGCGATTCGGGGTTGGGAATGCCCACACGCTCCAGCAGATCGACAGCCAGTGCCCGAGCCTGAATCCCGCTCACCTTCTGGTGCAGGGCAATGGCCTCCATGATCTGGTCTCCCACCGTGTACACGGGATTGAGACTGGTCATGGGCTCCTGAAAAATCATGGCAATGCGGGTGCCTCGCACTGTTTGCCTCACCTGTTCTTCCGCCAGAGCCAACACATCCCGCTCACCATCCTGTGTGTGCAACAAAACCCTGCCCCCCTCAACCCTGCCGGGCGCCTGAATCAAACGCAACACACTCATGGCCGTCACGGACTTACCGCTTCCGGATTCGCCGACCAGTGCAGTGATTTTGCCCTTTGGCAAATCCAGGCTCACATCATCGACCGCATAAATCTTGCCCTGACGGGTGGTAAAGGATGTTCGGAGGTTTTTGATTTCTAAAATATTCATGTTAAAAACAGCTCAAAGGAAAAGCGTATCGCGTAGAAGGTTTCGCTTGTGCCCTTGAGGGTACTTATCGTCATCAACTGTAGCAATTACTGCAATTGTTGCAATCATTGCAATTGCCGCAATTGCTACGATTGCCCATTGCAAATTGCTCAATTGTTTCGTCCCTCGTCCATCGTAAGCTCGTGCGCTCGTAAGCTCGTTTATCCCCCCCGTGGATCCACCGCGTCCCTCAGGCCCTCTCCCATCAAATTAAACGCTGTGATCGTTAAAAAAATGGCCGCGCCCGGAAAGGCCATGAGCCACCAGGCGATGTCCATATATTCGCGCGACTGACTTAAAATCTGTCCCCAACTCGCCGTGGGCGGCTGTACCCCAAAACCCAAAAAGGAAAGAGAGGATTCCACCAAAATCGATGACGCCACACCAAACGTGATCGACACCAAAACCGGCGACAACGCGTTGGGCAAAATGTGTCTGAAAATGATTCCTGTCGTCGACACCCCCAGGGCCCGGGCACTCGTCACAAAATCCTGCCCACGAAGTTTCATGAACTCGCCCCTCACCAGACGGGCAATGCCCGTCCAGCCCGTAAAGCCAATAACGATCATGATTTTGTACAGACTGGGCTCAATGAACGCGATGATCGCCAGGATCAAAAAGAAGGTGGGAAAGCACATCACGATTTCAATAAACCGCGAAATGATGATGTCGGGCCAGCCGCCAAAATAACCGGCCAGAGAACCGATGATGATCCCGATGAGCACATAGATTCCCACTGCCACAAAACCAACCGACAGACTGATTTGGGCCCCGTAGAGCATGCGGGCCGCCACATCGCGGCCTTGATCATCCGTGCCCATCAAGTGATCCTTCGAAGGAGGCAGAAGAATGCTGTCCAAATCGAACTCGTACGGCGAATACGGAATAGGGGGCATCACAAACGAGTGAGCTGATTTGTTTTGTAATTTGCGAAAATCAGTTTCTAAAAACTGGGGGTAGGTCACAAAGCGGCCGACGAGAAACACATCCTCCAAAACAGGAAACGTTGTTTTCCCTTCGTGTTGATAGTAATAGGGCTTGTTGTTGGCCAAAAACGGTGCCGCCAGGGCCAACAAGACAGCAAGCAGAACAAACACAAACCCCACACGATTGAGGTAGGCGCCCCAAAATTTATCCCAGATCAAACGTGAGAATGTTTTGCGTTTCTGTTTTTTCATTAGTTCATTGTTTCATTTCTTGATTGATTCATTCATTCATTCATTTGTTTATTCGCCCCTCGCCTGCCCTGAGCGCAGTCGAAGGGTCCCTCGTCCTTTCGTTCTTCCCCTCACTCCAGCCTGATCCTCGGATCCACAACCACATACATCAGATCCGCCAACAGCAGGCTGAGCAGGGTCAAAAAAGCACCAATCGTGGCCGTGCCCATGATCAGGTTATGATCGCGACCTAACACGGCCTCGAACGACAACATCCCCATGCCAGGGATTGAAAATATTTGTTCAATGATTACAGACCCGCCCAGCAGAGCGGGCAACAAGGTCCCCATCAAGGTCACAAAGGGAATGAGGGCATTGCGCAGGCCGTGTTTGAACAACACCTTGGATTCAGGCAACCCCTTGGCCCTGGCGGTTCTGATGTAGTCTTGACTGATCACGTCCAAAAAATTACTGCGCGAAAAACGGGTCAAAAAAGCAAAGCCACCAATGGTTGAGGCGGCGATAGGCAACACCAAATGCCAGGCCACATCGAACATTTTTCCCAATAAACCAAGCTGATTAAAATAATCGGATTTGTATCCAACGATGGGAAACCAGTTCAGGTATTCACCCCCCGCCAGAAACATGAGCAACATGGTCGCCACCCAGAACGTGGGCAGAGAATACAACACAAACAATTTGACCATCACCATTTTGTCGATCACGCTCCCCTGTTTAATCGCCGACCAAATCCCCAAAGGAACGGAGACTGAGTACACAATGAGGATCGCGAGGATATTGATGAGCAAGGTGATCGGCAAGGCGCTCTTGATTTTTTCGATGACTGGTTGTCGATCCTTGAACGACCGGCCAAAATCGAGCACAGCGATGTTTCTGAGCCACTTGAGATAAAACACGGTGTTCTCACCAACATATTTGGCTGTCTTGTAAGACCTGTCTTGCTCATAGTCCGCCAAGGCCTTCTTTTTACCCGAAACAGCATCGCTAATTTTGCGGGCAAATTCCAGATACTCTTCGGACAACTGGATGGCGGGGGTTTCGCTCTTGAGGACAGCGGCCAGCGCGTCGGCATCCACACCCTCTTCCACGAACATGAGCTTGAGTTTGACCGGATCACCGGGAGCGAGCTTCATGATGAGGAACGTCATGAACGTGATCCCGATGAGTGTGGGAATCATGAGGAGGAGGCGTTTGAATATATAGAAAAACATAATAGTGGATCGTGGATCGTGGTTCGTGGATCGCAAAACAGCTCTTTCACGATTCACTATACACGATCCACGATCAACGGTTTCTCACCGTCCACTCCCTCAGCTCCAACCCCGCGGGGTGGGTCTTCACGTTGCCAAACCGCTTTGACACGGCAATGATGTTGGGCTGGTTATACAAAAACGTATACGGCTGTTCCTCGTGAATAATTTTGTGAAACAGCCGATATTTGACATTCCGCTTTTCTTCATCAAATTCTTCGCGCGCCTCGCGCATGAGCTTGGAGGCCTCCACGTTCACGTAGGAAATGTAGTTTGAACTGCTTTTGATGTTGGCCTGCGACATATCCCACACCTGATACGGATCGGCCTCAAACGGCATTGTGCACGCCAGTGTCACCACGTCAAAATCGCGGTTATAGAGCTTATCGAGGAAGGCCGCCCATTCCAGGCGACTCATGTTCATCTCGATGCCCACCCGCTGGAGGGCCTCCTTATAAATTGTCCCCACACGTTCAGCGAACTTGCTGCCCGATGGAAACAAATAAGTAAAGCTAAACCTCTTGCCCTCCTTGTCTAAAATGCCATCTCCATCAGAATCACGCCAACCCGCCGCTTTCAATAACGCCTTAGCTTGGGCAATGTTGTATTCGTGGGGCTCGATGGTGCTGTCGTACTGTTTGCTCCCTACAAAAAATGGCCCTGTCACAATCTCCCCCAGCCCAAAATTTATTTTTTCGTTGATTTTTTTCCTGTTGAGCAATTGTGTCATGGCCTGACGCACCCGCGGATCCTGAAATATCGGGTGTTTGTTGTTCCAACCAATGTAGGAATACCCCGTAGAGGGATATTTCAGGACATGAAACATGTCGGCAAATTTTTGGGAGCTTGTCTGGCGGGCCCATTGAATCGTGGTGAGGCCCATCACATCAAGTTCACCCTTCTTGAGAATCTGTAATCCGATTGCTGTATCGGACACAACCTTGAATTCAATAACCCTGATGGCTGGTTTGGGCCCCCAATAGGCCTCGTTTCGCTCCAAAACAATGTGACCATTGGTTACCCATTCCTTGAATTGATAGGGCCCCGTCCCCACGGGATGGCGCGAGAAGGGACTGGCATCAAAATCCTTATAAGGGGACACAATGTGTTTGGGGACTATGGGAAAGGCGCCGCACATGATGAGTCCGCGAAAATAAACCTTATCGTACTCAAAGCGTACCGTGTACTCATCGACCTTGTACACACGCTTGACGTCCTGATAATAACTCTTGAGTGCCGGAGCATTGAACTCGGGATTCATGAACACATCATTGTAGGAATACACCACGTCCTCAGCCGTAAAGGGCTGGCCATCGTGCCAGGTCACATCTTTGCGCAAATAAAACGTATAAATTTTTTTGTCGTCTGAGATTTCCCACCGCTCTGCCAGGGCAGGAATGTATGCCAGCGTATCTTTGTCTTGATCAATAAGGGTATCAAAAACGTAATTATTGACCATGTGGGCATACCCGTCCGAAGCAGTCATGGGATTGAGCGTCGATGGATCGGAAGCGATCGCAATGCGGATGTGGTCTGGCGCCACAGAGCGGTTAACGTCACACGCACCCAGAACAAACACGACCAGCACCACTGTCATTAAGTGCCAATAAGAAAACCTGCCGAGAGTCACTTTTTTGGGTCCAGCCTGATACATCTACATGAGCCTTTTAAATTTAATCCACTTCAAATCAAAAGAATTTTTTTTATGTTTGATCGAGATGTGTCTTGGATACCATCTGCCCGCCTTGACTTTGATGAAATCGTCAAACCCAATAAACAGGTCTTTCGTTTTGGGTTTGTGCCAACAAATCTGACTTTGTTGCTTCACGACCGTAAAACTTTTCCCCGGATCAAAAGAAATGATCTCTAAAAATTCCTTTTGCGACAATGGCAACGACACAAGTTTGGCAAACTTGTCTTTCTTGGCAAAACGCACCTCACCCGCCGCGCCAACCAGCATACCTCGAGCGTCAAAACTGATCCGGAACACCTCTCCCCCGAAATCATCGAGACCCACAAAAGAAGCACCGTTTGGCCCCACGGACACAACTTGGTCCATTTCCAAATAAAGTTTTTTGCCTTCCAGCCTGACCAAGGCCAACCCCTCAATTGCTGTCTCCGCGGCCTTGGCCGCTTGGGCCCAACAAAAGACGCACAAGAATACGGGGACGCTGAACAACACAAGCGCCGCATTTGTCATTGTGAGAAGCCCAGCACCAAAAGTATTTTGGTGCTGGACGACGTGGCAATCTCCTTGTGACATACTTCAAGGCACCTCTAAAACTGTCCCAATTTACTTTTGATTGATTCCAGAATTTTTTTGTCATCGGCGGATTTCTTTTCGATCTTTTCGATCAGCAGCAACACTCGTTCGTAATACCCTCTGGCCTCTCTTTTGTTTTTGAGCTGAAAACACACATCGGCGAGGTGTTCCAAAATGGCCGGTTCGTTCGGACTCTGCCGATTCGCCCGCAACAGATGGCCCAGGGCTTTTTGATAATCCCCTTTCTGGTAATAATACCAACCAACGCTGTCGGTGATGTGTCCGTCATTTGGCTTAAGCTTGGCCGCCTTAAAGATGTATTGGGAGGCCTCTGTCAGATCATCCTTTTTTTCCAACATGGTGTATCCCAAATAATTCAGCACATCGTCAGCGTCTGGATTTTTGGTTACGATCTCCAACAAGGACCTTTTGGCTTCTTTCCAATCTCCCAGCCGATCTAAAATGATGGCGCGTTGAAACGACAACCGTTCCTCTTCGCCAAACATCATGAGCGCTTCATTCACCTGCGTCAGCGCTTGTCGGTACTCGGCCGCATACACCAGCAAAGATATTTTGAGCGCGTAAGATTCCGTTGTCTGGTTTTTTTTGCTGATCTTCTGATCAATCATGGCAACAGCCGCCTTCACATCGTCCTTTTCCCTTAAAATATATAACAACCGGCTCAGCGCCTCCTTGAACAAGGGAGAATCCTCTCCCACACGGTCGAGGTACTTGAAGGCCTCTGGTAAATTCTTTTTTTCCAAATACAAAAGACCAAGAAAATAGTTGATGCGATCTGACTCGGGAAATCTTTTCACCACATCCAAAAACTCTGTGATGGCTTCATCAATTTGTTTGAGTTCGTAATAGGTTAATCCCGTACGTATGTAATACGTGACATCTTGCGGGTAAAGTTTTTTGAGCTGTGAAAAAATCTCGAGGGCCTTGACGTATTCTTTTTTCTGGAGATAGATTTCGCCCACCGTCTGCAAGACCTTGGGGTTCTCGGGATCTGCCTCTTGAATCATGTCAAAATACTTCAGGGCCTGATCATGTTGTTTTTGCTCAAGGTAGATGGTTGCCAGATAATACAAACAGCCCATGGGTTCGCTGATTTCGTCCAGACATGCGTTGAGTGACGTGATAGCATTGTTTTGAAGCCCCAGCGTCAGGTATTCCCGTGCCATGATATTGTAAAGCTCCTCGTTTCTTCTGTCCTGCTCGAGGGCCTTTTTATAATAAGCAATTGCCATATCGGGATCTTTTTTGGCCGCATACAATTTGCCGAGCAAAATGAGGATCTCCACATTGTTGGGATCCTTCTCCATGGATTTTTGTGCAAATTTAAGGGCCTCATCCCAATTGGATTTGCGGGCAACCGAGATGGCCTTCTGGGCCCACAAGTAGGCTGAGTCCTTGTCCTTCTTGACGGCCATATCCAACATGAGGTCAGACTCATCGATGGTTTCCTGCCGATTGAGCAGTTGTGCCATCATGAAATAGTAATAACTATTTTGCTTGCCGTTCATTTTTTTGAGATATGCCGATGTGGCTGTTTTGGAGGCCCCGCCGCAGGACGAGGCCAGGATAGCCATGACGAGAATGATCATCGTTGAGTGTACTGTTTTCATATTTCGATTTCCAACATGCTGGATCAAAAACCCAAAACATCACGCATATCGTACAGGCCTGGTTTTTGCTCAGCAATCCATTTGGCCGCTCGCAAGGCTCCTTGGGCAAACGTCTGTCTGTTCGTGACCACGTGTTTTAACTCAAGCCGCTCCCCTTGGCCACAAAAATAAACACAGTGTTCTCCCACGATATCGCCACCGCGCATGACCTGCATCCCAATCTCGCTTTTCCTGCGAGGTTCTTGCCGGGCCTGTCGCTCATAAGACAAGTCTTGTGGGTACTGTCGGCCTGTCTTTTCGCACAAAATCTGGGCAATGCGTTTGGCCGTTCCCGAGGGAGCATCAACTTTATTTTTGTGATGAGCTTCGGAGATTTCAATGTCAAAATCTTCGTTCAGCACCTCGGCCACCTGCGCCAAGATCGAAAACAAAACATTCACGCCTGTGCTCATATTGGGCGCCCGAACAATGGGGATAAATTTGCCTGTTTCTAAAATGATCTGCTCTTGCCCGGCATTCAAGCCCGTTGTCCCAACGATCAGGGGCGCTTTATGCTTTTGGCAAATGCCGACATGATGTATCGTGCTGACGGGGGAAGAAAAGTCAATCACCACACCAAAGTTCTCCTTGAAAACACTGTCAAGATCTGACCCGATGATCACCCCCAGATGTGCTCCACCAGCATTCGCGCCGGCATCTTTGCCCAACGCAGAACAATGCACAGAATCAGTCGCCCCCACCAGCCTGAGCTGGGGATCTGCCTGAACGGCCTGGATCACATTCTTACCCATGCGTCCATTGGCCCCCACAATGATGATGTTCGTTGTCATTTCACACCCTTTCCTTTCGGTGTTGCCTGCTGGTTATCGAAAAACCTTTATCGGCCAAAACGGTCTTTAGTTTATCGCGATTCTCTGGGCTCAAACACACCAGCGGCAGGCGATATTCTTCTTGTATGAACCCCATCATGGCCAAGACTGCTTTGACTGGAATCGGATTCGTTTCGACAAATAGGATTTTGTGCAAAGCCAACAAGTCTTCGTGAATTTTTTGGGCCGTGTCAAAATCACCTTCCTGAACAGCTCGGTACTGCCTCGCACATTCCCTTGGTGTGATGTTACAGGTCACCGAAATCGCCCCTCGTGCCCCCAAACGATAGAGATCACAAGTCAAAGCATCTTCGCCGGACAGCAAGGCAAAAAAATCATCCGTTTCCTGTATAATCGTTTTGGCTTGGTCCAGATTCCCACTGGCCTCTTTGATCCCAACGATCGTATCGATCTTCGACAACCTGACAGTCGTCTGCGGCAACATATTCACCGCGGTTCTGCCCGGCACATTGTACAACACGATGGGCAGGTCCGCAGATTTTGCGATGGCCTGAAAGTGCTGATACAGCCCCTCTTGCGGGGGTTTGTTGTAATAAGGTGTGATTTGCAATGATCCCTGCGCACCAGCGGCTTTACAAAATTTGTGCCTCTTGATCGCCCTTTGTGTGTCGTTGGAACCAGCCCCCGCCAAAACCTTTGCCCTGCCCGCAACATGTTCGACGGTAATCGCGACAACCCTTTCGAACTCCTGTTCGGACAAGGTTGCCGATTCCCCCGTGGTGCCACAAGGAACGACACACGAGGTTCCCGCCCCAAGCTGAAAATCGATCAGGCCCCGCAGAGCCAGTTCATCAATGAACCCACCCTTGAAGGGTGTTACGATTGCCACCATGGAACCTTGAAAATCTTTCATGAATTCCTTTCAGCTTTCACCTTTCAGCTTTGAGCTTGTATCTCCCCCTCAAACACAGTGGTCGCCGGACCTGTTTTGATGACGTGTCCGGTCCTCTGCGACCATTTGATTTCCAGATCACCTCCTTTGAGTGAAACGGTCACGTTTTTATCTGTCATGTTGTTGAGCACACTGGCCACCACAGAGGCACAAGCACCTGTCCCACAAGCCAGAGTCTCTCCCACGCCGCGTTCCCACGTACGTTGTTTGATGCGGTTGCGGTCGATGATTTGAACAAACTCAACATTCGTGCGATTGGGAAACCTGGGGTGGTTTTCAAAATAAGGGCCAACGCGCTCAACGGGATAATGTTCCACATCGTGAACAAAGATCACGCAATGCGGATTTCCCATGGATATTTCATTAATAAAAAACCTGCGCTGATCGTCTGACCGCCAGGATGCCGGGACTTGATCAACGGTAATCGGAACCTCAATGTTCCAGGGCGGCAACTGGACAACAGCAGGAGACGTTTTGGCGTGAATGGATTGGGGTTCACCCATGTCGACCTTCACCCAAAGGGTGCTCGGTATTGTTCTTGGATGATCGAGAACAATCTCTGGTTTGATCAGTCCTGCCGCTGTTTCGACCACTAACTCAGTTTGTTGCGTGAGTCCCTGGTCTCGAACGTACTTGGCAAAACAGCGAATCCCGTTGCCGCACATTTCGACCTCACCACCATCGGCGTTGAAAATGAGCATCTTAAAATCGGCCGCTGTGCTTGGTTGTACGACCAAAACCTGATCGGCACCAATGCCAAACCGTCGGTCACAGATTTTTTTGGACAACTGACCTAAGTAAGGGGGAAGCGTTTGACTAATCCCATTGAGAATGATGAAATCATTGCCCGTCCCGTGCATTTTTGTGAATGAAATTTGCATCGTACCCAGCTAACAGAAGGTTGCCCATTGGTCAAATAACCCCCGTTTTCACCCCGCGTGAAACTCCCGCGCCATATTGGCAAATTGTTTGAGTGAAGAAAATCCATCGATCACGGCACTGGGCTCGTAACCGCAACTCACCATGCAGTCCGCACATTTGGGATTTGTTGTATGCCCGTATTTTTCCCAGTCCGTGCTATTGACAAGCTCCTGATACGTTTGGGCAAAGCCTTCTTCCAGAAGATAACAGGGTCTTTGCCAGCCAAATACGTTACGGGTGGGGCATCCCCAAGGGGTACAGCTATAATCTTTCTCACCAGTCAAAAATTTGAGATAAAACGGAGACTGATTGAATTGCCAGTGTGCTTTTTTATCTGACAAAACCTTACGAAAATATTCCCGTGATTTTGTACGATGGAGGAATCCGTCCTGGTCCTTTGCCTTCACATAGGGATAGGCTGGTGACAACACCATGCCCTCAACACCAAGCCCCATGGCAAAATCAAAAAAAGAACGAACCCGTTCCGGGTCAACCCAATCAAACAGGGTTGTGTTCGTGGTCACACGAAACCCTTTTGCCAGGGCCTCCTTAATGCCGGCAACAGCCTGATCAAAAACCCCATCACGACACACAGCCCGATCATGCTCTTCCTTGAGTCCATCAAGATGCACACTGAAGGTGAGGTACTTAGAGGGCTGGAACAGCGATAACTTGCGTTTGAGCAAGATGGCATTGGTACAAAGATAAATGTAGCGTTTCTGTTTGATGAGCCCCGCCACAATTTCGCCAATCTCTGGGTGAAGCAGGGGCTCTCCTCCGGGAAGGGACACCACGGGAGCACCACATTCGTCGGCGGCTGATAAACAGTCCTTAACCGAAAGTTGTTTGTTCAGAATTTCTTCTGAATATTGTATTTTGCCACAACCTGCGCACGACAAATTGCACCTGAAGAGAGGCTCCAGCATCAAAACCAGTGGGTATTTATTATTGCCCCTGAGTTTTTGCCCAACAATGTACGAAAAAACCCTGAGGCCTTGTGAAAGAGGTATGGACATAATAGCCAGTTAACAGAGGTGTTCGTTATTTGAATGAGGAGGCGATCGTGGCAATGAAGGCGCTAAACGTGAAGGCAAACACCCCCAACAGACAACAACAGCCACACGCCAATAACAAAACAGAGCACGCCGCACGCGTGGTAGAAATTTCGTGCGCCTTGGCCTGCCCGCCAATGTTGACCAGCAGGTGATACACAATGCCGACGATCGTTCCCAACACAGGCACGATGCCAAAGATACCGATCAACGTCCCCAAACCATACACCGTAGCCGTCGTTCTGTAATCTTTTTTTGACCCTCCCACCAGAGTGAACAGCAGGTGATAGATGCCAGCCAAGACATAGGTGATTCCCAAAAAAACAAACGGCAAAACAATGATGCCGCACAAATAGCCCGGAAGGCCCGCCACGACCTGTGCTGGTTTGTGGGTAACAAACTGCACCATAGACTGCGAAATGAAAGAGGAAACTGTGACCAAAATACAATTGATATAGATGAATACTGACAGACTAAAATAGTTTTGAAACGGTTTGATCGTGGCAAAATAACTTACTGGGTGTAATATGACCTGCCACACCGTATTAACATATGACCGCAAGGGATCCGTCTTGTAATTGGCTTCCCATTCGCACATGACTTGGACGTTATTTGTTGGGGGGGTTGTGTTTTCCATGTTGCTTCACTATTAGGCACCAGACAAGATGACAAGCATTTTTGCGTGCGTACGTGTTGACGTACGTGCGTGCGTGCGTTAGAAAAGTGTTCGTGAGCACACAAAAACAGCAAAACTGGCTGGAAGCCAAATGGCTGATTGATCCCTCAAACACCGAACTCTTTCAGGAGAGGCTGGAACAATACGGCTCCCTGGGCAGTTATGAAAATCTCCCCATGGAGCCCACAGGACAAGAAACAGACATCGAGCTGATCTCCTATTTTCCAGACACTGCTGATGTCAATGCTCTGGCCGCTCAATTACAATCCCTCGAAAACAACACAACCAGGTTGTTGACCGTCAAAAAAATCCCGCAGGGCAACTGGGCCACCGAATGGAAAAAATATTTCAAACCTTTTCTTTTTGCCGATAACATTGTCATCCGCCCCAGCTGGGAACCCTACACACCCAAACAAAATGAAATCGTTCTCACGATCGATCCGGGCATGGCGTTCGGGACAGGGCAACACGACACCACACAGTTTTGTGCGAGTCTGATTTGCAAAATCAAAAAACAAAGACCTGAACTATCCACCTTGATTGACGTCGGTTGCGGGAGCGGCATTTTGTCCCTATTGGCCAGCCTGATTGGGTTTCAAAAAGTCGTGGGGTTCGATGTGGATGAAACAGCCATTGAGACCGCATTTGAAAATCTGGAAAAAAATCCCTCAGTCCGTAATGTTGATTTCAGACTCAGCAAAGGCACCATCAGTGAACTTTTCCTTCATCCGGCGGATGTGGTGGCGGCAAACATCATTGCCGAAACATTGGTAGAGTTGCGCGATGATCTTGTGTCGTTGGTCGCAAAAAATGGTTGCCTGATCTTATCCGGAATTTTGCCCGACAAAGACGAGCTCATCAAAAAAAGTTTTTCTGATCTTGTCCTTTGCGAAATGGCGCAGTCACAAAATTGGTATGCCTATCTTTATTGTAAAAAATAACCCCTCCCTCGCAAATCCCATCAAACTCGACAAAGATGATGAACACCACCTGTTGCGCGTGATGCGCATGAAACCAGGTTCCCGTGTTACCCTGACAGACAATCAGGGAACTCTTGCCTTGGCTTGCCTCGATCACATTTCCCCTGTGGTCCTGACACGACTGTCAACATCACAGCAACCTCCCCCTCCACCTCTCGTGGTTTGTCTACCCCTCATTGAGCAACGACACATGGAATGGGCCGTGGAAAAAATTACTGAACTCAATGCCGGAACCATTCAACTCATCACAACAGCACGGTGCCAACAACAAACACTATCAGCACGTAAGATGAATCGCCTAGAAAAAGTGGCGCTGGCCGCTCAAAAGCAATCAGAGCGCGCCTGGCCGCTACAAATTCTTGATCCTGTGCCTCTCAAAAAATTGCTTGTGGCAAAAAAGATCATCGTGGTGGGCACGCTCTCCAAAAACGGACAGCCCTTCTCCCAAGAAGCCCTTATCGACCGACAGCCCATTTTCTGCCTGGTCGGTCCAGAAGGAGGTTTTACCTCGGAAGAAACCAATCTCCTCGAAAAAGCAAAGGCTTTCACGATCAATCTTGGCCCAACCGTCTTGCGCTCCGAGACCGCCGCAATGGCAATAACCTCAATCACACAATTCTTGATTTTTTTGCAACATTAATGATTTCAAAGAGATGAGCAGTGTTTTGCCCTTGCTCTCTCAAACCCATTTTACATGTTTCTTCGTTATCAATCTCATGACATCACTGAAAAACAAGTTGCTATTTTTTGGTTTGGCAATCTCTCTTTTCTGTTCCGCCTGCGGTGCCAATTTATATAGTGAATCCCTGAGCATAGCACTCGTCAACGAACAATATACCTATCAACTCTACGCTGAAGACGAATCCTGGAGTGTTTTTGACGATGCCCTCCTCCTCTTTGCGCAAACGGGTGGTGTGTTGCCAGATGGGGTATCTGTCGGTTCCAATGGCCTCATTTCGGGCGTCCCAACAGAGGTCGGCAATTTCGAATTTCGCATCACCGCCTACGCCATTGATGATGAATGGGACGTTTGGGACGATTGCTGCGAAGATGATGAAGACGTCACATCTGATCGTGAGTGGTTTACACTCTTTGTCACCGAAGCCAGCACAAACGAATATTGTCCCTGGCCTAATGATGAGCAAACCAGCGGGCTTTATTTTTGTGCGGGCAATTTGGTTCAAACATCACTCAATGCCGACGAATCCGTGGATTTAGACATCACCTATTTCATCGATTTCAATAATGCCAAAGGTTATGCGATCGACACCCTTGAATTCACTGTTTTCTTTGACCCAGAATTTTTTTACGTCGAATCATCCACCTTAAGTTCACAAATCCTGCGTGAAGCGGCCACCCGCGCAGGCGCCTCTCTGGAAATCACCATAGGCGATGATTATGTGACCTTTTTTGTTCAAGGACAGGACATGGATTTTAATAGATCCGGAAGGCTTGTTGATTTGCCCATTTTTGCCTCTCAAAACCTTGCTGAGGGAGACTACTATTTTCCGATCATCATCGATCAAATAGGATCATCCACAAATGAAGGTTCATTTCCCACTGCCTACGAAGTCGACGGTTTCCTGACCATTCAGCCCGAAGATAGCGATGATGCCTGATTCTAAGACTCCTCTAAAAACATCTTTTTTTACTAAATATTGAAAAAACTGTTTATGAGCCGACAAAAATGTGTCATGAGGATTGGTGTGACATGAAAGTACATTCGCTTAAAAAGCATGACCTTTCTACCATCATGGACCTGGCGGTCCTCATTCAAAAACCCGAAGACTTGGGCAACGTGTTGCACGTTCTGGTAGAAAAAGTTTCTGGCCTCATGGAAACGGATGCCTGTTCTTTGTTTCTTTACGACAATGTTTTAGAGGAAATCACCCTCAAAGCAACTTTTGGGCTCAATCAGGATATGGTGGGACAGGTTACCATCAAACCCGGGGAGGGTCTGACTGGCACTTGTCTCAAACTGCTCAAACCTGTGTCTGTCGTCGATGCCAAAAGCACAAAACCCTTCCTGCCCATCGCCGACCTCGGCGAAGAAAACTATGCCTCTTTTCTCGCCATCCCCTTGGTGTATAACGCTCGTCCCGTGGGCGTGTTGTCGGTACAAAATCGAAACGTCACAAAGTTTGGGAAAAAAGATATCGACATCCTCTTGTCCTTGTCCATCCCCGCTGTGAGCATTATTGAAAAGGCCAGATTTTTGGAAACCGTTGGTTCCGTCACTAAAGCGGCTGTTGCCAAGGCCTCTCCCGACAAGGCAGACCAAGAAGTGACTTACGAATATTTGAAAGATCATTTCATCAGAGGGATCCCTGCCGTTCCCGGAATTGCGATGGGCCAACTGAAAATCGTTGCACATGAATTCGCCAAACGGTTCGACGCGAGTTCCAAACAAAATATTCAAATCGAAATCGACAGACTCAAGGAAGCCTTTTTGCAGGTAAGTTTCGAAATCCGCGAAACAAAAAAACAGGCTGAGGCCAAGTTCGGACCAGACGAGGCCAGCATTTTTGAGGCCTATCTCCTTTTTTTGGAAAGCAATAATTTCCAGCAACAAATCATCAATCAGATCAAAAAAGGGGAGTCTGCGGTCAAGGCCCTCGAAATCATCGTCCAGCAATACATGGATCGCATGTCGCTGGCTCACGATGAATACATCAAAGAACGCGCGTATGATATTCAAGACATCTCCCGCAAGATCGGCGATTTCCTTCTCTACGGAGAATCCTCAAAAATGAATTCTTTCAACATTGGAGAGGACACCATCTTTTTCAATGACTTTTGGTCCATATCCGATTTCATCAACCTCGATCTCAAAAAAACCAAGGGCATCATTTCGACAACAGGCGGGGCCAACTCTCATATCTCCGTTTTGGCAGACACATTGAATTTACCCACAGTCCTCGGTTTGCACTCTCTTCCCACGCAATTGAAGGACGGAGATTACATCATCGTGGACGGGTATGCGGGTAGCGTCATCGTGAACCCAACCAAAACCACTGTCGATTTATACAAACACGAACTCGATGAGCTCAACAAACGAACAAAAATATTCTCCGCTTATAAAAACAAGCACATCCGCCTCGGGGCAGATCACAAGCGCCCCCTCATGATCGGTGCCAACTTGGGAATGGTGGTGCACGCCAAAACAGCCCTGGAACACGGTGCCGACATGGTTGGGCTTTACCGCACAGAATTTCCTTTCCTGATCCGAAAACAGTTGCCCACGGAAGAGGAACAATTTCTCATTTACAAGCGAACCCTCGACATCATGAAGGACCGCCACGTGGTGTTCCGCACATTGGATATCGGCGGCGACAAGTATGTGGCTTATCTCAATCTGCCTAAAGAGAACAACCCCTCTCTGGGCTGGCGCGCCATTCGCTTTTCACTCGAACGCAAAGACTTGTTCAGGATTCAACTGCGCGCCATTTTGCGGGCCTCCCGCTACGGCAAAATAAAACTCCTCTTTCCCATGATCACGTCAATCGAACAGGTCCAGGAAATCAAGGTCATTCTTGAATCAGTGAAAAAGGAACTTTCCGAGGAGGGAATCGCCTACGCCCGCAACATCCCCTTGGGAATCATGATCGAAGTCCCCGCCGCCGTCACCATCGCCGACAAATTGGCCGAAGAGGTTGATTTCTTTTCCCTGGGAACAAACGATCTGGTGCAGTATTGTTTGGCTGTGGACCGCAGCAATCCTCTCGTAGCCAAACTTTACGATCCTTACCACCCCGCCGTGGTCAGAATGATTGCGCAAACCATACGCGCCGCCCATCACAAAGGCATCAAAGTCACCGTGTGCGGAGACACGGCCTCTCAACCTTTGCTGGCAGCTCTCTTGATCGGTCTTGGTGTCGACAACCTTTCCATGACGCCACGATCGATCCCCAAAATCAAATCCCTGGCAAGCGTGTTAGATGAATCTGCCGCGGTCAAATTGGCCTACGTGTGTGAAAAACTGCGAACCGGCATCGAAATTCGTCAAGAACTCGAACAGTTTTTCATCAGAAATAAATTTGATCATTTCCTGCACGAAACCAGGGCCGCGCTGACGGATTATTAGAAGTGCCCTTAAGCCAAATAGGTTAACCCAACCTCGACCCAATGCAGAATTTGGGGAAAGAACAACAACAAAAGCCCTGCCTGCACCCCCGCCACCAGATCATCACCAACAACGGCCAACCCGCCATCCAAATGGTCTTGCGCTTGTCTCGCGGGAAAAATTTTGGCAATGTCGAACAAGCGAAACAAAATGAATCCCATCACCAGATTGAAAAGTGAATACGGGACAAACAGGTAACATACCAGCACGCCAGCCACCTCATCGATCACGATCTTTTGGCAATCCTTTTCTCCAAACTCTTTTTCTGCCAGATGAGCGATGACTAACGAAAACAAGACAACCACCAAGGTCAGATTGATAAGCCACGCGTGCGATTGCATACGGACCAGATAAAAAATCACACTCCCCAGAACGGTCCCGAAGGTGCCGGGCGCCAGTGGAAGGTAACCGAGACCGAGGCCCGAAGCCAAAATCCGAATGATTTTTTCGTACATGCTGTGGCCACTAAAATGGGGGGTGGAAAAAGGAAAGAAAAAAGTATCGCAATCGATGAGCCGCACGCCATCCGCTCACGTATACACGCTGTGGCTTATGTAGAGATCAGGTTGAGAACCTGATCCCTCGACAGAAAGATCATCACGAGTTTGTTTTTTGGTTTGGGTCGCTCTCTTTTTGACCACCGTTTTTGTGCGCTCATCGTGTCCCTGATGCATGCCCTGTCCCGTTGTTGCTGTGTTACTAGACACAGTGTAATATTGTCTGGCTTGGGCGATTTCTAACAACGTGCTGTCCACACTGGCCCGAGTTTGTTCGTTGTGCGGTGTAAAACACATGAGCAGTCCCGCGTGGATGAATATTTGCCCCTGCGCCATGTCCGCGTTGTTTTCGGTAGCACGTCGTCGGCTTGTGTTTTGTTCGGCCATTTGACCAGCCCCAAGAAGCCCTGCCGTACCAGAGGAGAGGTCGTATCCCACCACTGATAGACCACGGGGTTGTGTCCCTTCACGCGTACCGACGACAAACCAAGGGCTGTCCTGCTTTTTATCACCACCCACAAAGCGAAGGGCAGATTGTTCGCTTGCCCAGGTCATGCCATCACGCTCGGCACTTTCGTGTCCACACAGTGTCGTCTGACGATCCAGATCACCCTGTTGTTTGGGCCTCTCCAGCATTAAACGAGAATCATTTTCTTCGCCATAATCGCCCTGCGACACAGTGCCAGTTTTCCAAGGGTCTGCCATTACCAAAACCGACCCGACCTCTTCATCAACACCTTCACAGGTCTCTTCTGTGCTCAACACATCCCCATTGGCAGAGGGGGAATCCTGCAACTGTGGGCTATCTGTTTCTGATGTCGGGACAACCTCAGTGGTGAGTTCATCACTCATTTCCTGTTGTTCTGCAGGAGCACTCTCAGAGCAAACCACAACAGGTGGTTCGCTTGCCGGGTCTGTTGTGGCTGCTTTGGGAACAACAACAGGCTGTGTTGCTACTGTCACAACGGGCTGGTCTTGGGGTGATGGAGGCTGGCGTGTGGCTGTCGAAGTGGTTCCGGCACCCTCCTGTCCAGTGGGCTGCCTCAGTGTGCTGTAGATGATAAGTGGTTGGGGTTCATTCGGAACCGCGGCCACCAATTCCGTGATTGGCATTAAGAATTCTTGTTGATTCTCATTTGTCTCAAGCTCCTCTTGCTCATCACTCGTCTCCTCTGCATTGTCAGTTTTTAATTCTTGCTCACACTCTTCGTACCAACAACTGGCAGAATAATCCTCGCTGGAAAAACAAACATCGTCTTCACTGTAATCACTTTCGTCCTCAGACCATTCTTGCTCTTCGTACACGTCTTCTTCGTTTGCTACGAGCTCTGCTTTTTCTTCATCTTCTCTTAGCATTTCATGATAAACACTCTCAATACTGTCCCTCACTTCTCGCTCTGCCTTTTCGAACGAAAAATCATCCAGTCCTGTTTTTTGAGTCACTTCTCTGGCCAGCGCCTTGGCACCATCAAGCACCTCATACACAAAACCTTTCGGCTCTTGTGACCCCCACATTGTTTCGTTGTTTGTTGTGTCTCTATCGGCCGACACATAGTTCCTGTATCCCCGCAGAAGGACATTGGCGACCTCTTGCGCTGGGCCGTTGCCCAATATTTTCATCAGCGGCGGTTTGGTGATTGCCAGAAATTGATCCTGCGCGAAGGATGCGTTTGACACGTGTTCTGCGCTCATCAGTGTTCGCCTCGCGACGTTATCTTCTTTAAAGTACACATCATCGTCAACTCCGAAGGCTCTCGTAGCGAGCAAACACGATTTTTCGGCATAGGCCTCTGAAGCACAAGCTTCGAAATCAGATTCCTCCGCCTCGCATGTGTTTTGCTCACCCAGATCATCATAGTCATCATAACAATAGTCAGACTCTATGTAGTGTATCTCGTTGCTCATCGGGTCTTTCTTTATTATCGGTTTAGATACCTTGAAAATCCTTTCATTGTAGTCTTTACAATTCAATTTTGCCACGCCAACAATGACAACAAAAGAATTAAAAATGGGGTAATATATACCTGTTTTACAAGCATGGCTTTGTAGCCTGAATCATGAACTGTTTTATGGTCTGTTCAAGAATTTTTTCTATTGTTGGTGGGGTGTTCTCGTTTTGACAATAATAACAGTGGTCAAGAGACACTGGTTGCGTCGTTTTTTTTATGGTTTATCAGGCGTTTTGCCCTGATGACGTCCCGTTCAAGGGTCGCCAGACCAAGAAACTTTTTATCATGAAAGACCTTACACACATTGTTCGTCAGCCCCTGAGTGGCAGACATTGCTGAAGGAGGCAGCTCTGAAATGACACATTCCCTGCCGATCAGCTTACCTTGAAAAAGCCTCTTTTCACCTTCTTGATTCAAATAAAGACTTCGATATTGTGACAACATGTCTGCTATCGCAATCTGCTGGGACAACAAAACTTCTTCCTGGTCAAGAGACATCGCCTGTTCCAGGCCTGCACCACACAAACCCGTGCGTGACAATTCGGACAAATACCCCATCGTGCCAAGGACCTTGGCCAGATCACTGGCCAACACACGTATGTAAGTCCCCCTGGAAACTGTAGTGACTATTTTGAGCACCGGGGATTCCCAAAACAACACATCAAGCTCAAAAACAAAAATCCTCCTGGCTTGTCGAGGAATAGCAACGCCCTGTCTGGCAAGCTCATATAATTTTTTCCCATTAACCTTGATGGCCGAAAACATGGGGGGCGTTTGCTGGGACTCCCCCAAAAAAGTCGCCATAGCCAATACAATCTGTTCACGCGACAAGTATGGAACCTCTCCTGATGCCACCTCGCGCCCTGTCACATCCAGAGAATCGGTCTGTTTGCCAAACACAATCGTGGCCTGATAGGTTTTCTTTTCGTCATCGATATAGCAAAAATACTTTGTTGCCTCGTTCACGCCAACAAGCAACAGACCTTCTGCGAAGGGATCAAGGGTCCCGTGATGGCCAATTTTTTTGATTTTGTGTTTTTTTTTGAAGATGGTCAAACACGCCTGGGAGGTCATCCCCTTGGGTTTGTGTAGAAAAAGAAAATAGGATGGTTCACTCATTTTCGTAGAGAAAAAAGAATCTCCGTCAGAATCTGTTTTTTGATCTCTGTCAGGCTTCCCTCTATGGTACAACCACTGGCCCGCACATGACCTCCCCCGCCAAATTTTGCGGCGATCGCGGCCACGTCCACAAACTCTTTTGACCGCATGCTGACCTTATAGACCCGAGAGCTCTTCTGCTTGAACAACACCGCCACTTCAACCCCTTCAATAAAACGGGGATAATTGATAAATCCCTCAGCGTCCTCAGACTTGGCACAAGTCACCTTGAAATCATGTTGCGTCAATACGACCCAGGCAATCTTGCCGCAGGGGTGCACTTCTATCTTGGGCATGAGCCGCTTGAGCAGGGCCATACGTGGGAGCGAGTACATTTCAAAACAATTTTGCGACACCTGCCAAACATCCACACCCAGCGCCAGCAAACGGGCCGCCGTTGTGAGTGTTTGTGGTTTTGTGTTTGAGTATTTGAAAGACCCTGTGTCCGTGGCAATGGCCGTGTACAAATTCGTGGCCATCTCTTTGGTGATCTGGACAGGCAATTTCGCAAGAAGGGAATAAATCAACTCGCCACACGAAGCCTGTTGCGGGCGTGAAAAAATATAATCAGTATCGGGGCTGCCTGTAACATGGTGATCAATGCTGATGACGGTTCCCAGAAATCGATGCGCAAGAAAAACATCACTCACGCGTTTTCTCTCGGCCACATCCAACACCAAAGTGAGATCAAACTTTTTGTGGAGATCCAATTTCTGACAGACTGACTTTTGCCCAGGCAAAAATTGATAGATCCGCGGCACCCCATCTTTGGAATAGAGACATGTTTTCTTGCCCAATTGAACCAGCCCCTGACCCAAAGCAATCATCGCCCCCAGCCCGTCTCCGTCGATATTCTCGTGGGTGGTGACAAGAATCTGTGAGGCACCCAGAAGGGACGAAATGATTTTTTTCTGACTAATCTTTTTGGTTTTGGACGTCATTGTTGATCAGGGGACCTCTTGACTTCCGCAAACAGTTGATCGACGCGTTCTTGCAACGCAGCCGTTTCGTCAAAATAAAACACAAGATCGGGCATGTATTTGATGTTGACCCGACGAGCCAGTTCCTTTTTGATATACCCTTTGGCTTTTTGAAACCCTTTTTCTACAGCGACAACACGTTCACGCCCACCCGGAATGTCGTAATATACCTTGGCCAACCGCAAATCGGGCGTAATCACCACATCGGTCACACACAGACCATCGAGCCGAGGATCACGAACTTCGTAGAGCAAAATGCTCGTAAGCTCCTTCTGGTAGGCCTGTGAAATCCTGTTTTGTCTTTTGTCTTTCATGTAAAAAAAGGCCCTATAGCGTTTTTTGAACTTTAGTGAGTTCAAAAGCCTCAAGCACATCACCCGGTTTGATGTCGCCATAACCTTCAATCCCTATGCCACACTCAAACCCCTGTTTGACATCCTTCGCGTCGTTCTTGAAACGCTTCAACGACATGATCGCTCCCTCAAATAAAACCACGTTGTCTCTCAACAACCGCAAACGCCCGGCCCTGGTGATCATGCCATCGGTCACCATGCAACCAGCGATGGTGCCCACTTTGGATATCTCAAAGGCTTGTCTGACTTCGGCTCGCCCCAAATAGGTCTCTTTGATGTCGGGAGCCAGCAATCCCTGCATCGCCAGCTTCACTTCATTGACCAGATCGTAAATCACCTTGTACATCTTGATATCCACATGATGTTCTTTGGCCAAGTGTAAGGCCTTGATTTCTGGTCGGACATTGAAACCAATGATGATCGCTCGAGAGGCCATGGCCAATTGCACATCTGATTCATTCACACCACCAACGCCAGCATGAATGATCCTCGCCCTGACTTCTTCGTTGCCAATTTTGAGAACGGCATCACGAATGGCTTCGAGCGAACCCTGAACATCTGTTTTCAAGATCAAGCTCAACTCGCTGATCTCCCCTGCCTTCATCTTGGTGAACATGTCCTCCAGAGTCACTTGCGTCTGTGCCTCCTGAACCTTGCGACGTTTTTCGATAATTCTGTTGTCAACAATATCCTTGGCATCTCTCTCCGACTCAACAGCATAAAATGCATCACCGGCATCAGGAACACCTTCCAACCCAATGATTTCAACGGCCACAGAGGGCGTCCCTTTTGCAACAGGGGTCCCCATCCAATCAGTCATGTTGCGCACTTTACCGGAAAAACAGCCCGCCACGATGTGGTCCCCTGCCATCAGGGTTCCCTCCTGCACCAGGAACGTACACACAGGCCCTCGCGCGCGATCCAGTCTGGCTTCAAGCACGACCCCTCTGGCACGTGCCTCTGTGCTCGCGTTCAACTCCAGGACTTCCGCCTGCACCAGAATGCTCTCCAACAAAGCCTCAATGCCAATTCCCTGTTTGGCAGACACATGATTGAAAATCACATCGCCGCCCCACTCTTCCGACACCAAACCCTTTTCGGACAGCTGTCGCTTGATTTTTTCGGGATCTGCTTCGGGTTTGTCGATTTTGTTGACGGCCACAATGATGGGAACTCCAGCCGCCTGTGCGTGTCGGATAGATTCCTCGGTTTGTGGCATCACACCATCATCTGCAGCCACAACCAGAACAACAATATCGGTCGCTTTGGCTCCCCTCAAACGCATGGTGGTAAAGGCTTCGTGCCCTGGCGTGTCCAGGAAAGTGATCTTGCCTTGAGGAAGAACCACCGTGTAGGCACCAATGTGCTGAGTGATGCCACCCGCTTCGCCACTGGCAACATTGGTTGAACGGATTTTATCCAACAAGGATGTTTTGCCGTGGTCAACATGGCCCATGATCGTCACCACAGGAGGCCTCGAGGGATTACCATTTTCATTTTCTGCAACTGACTGCTTCGCCATGAGAAGCTTGTCTTCCTTAAAAGAGATATCCCTTACCTCATATTGATATTCTGCCGCGATGAGTGTGGCGGTCTCTTTATCGATTTCTTGATTGATCGTGGCCATGACACCTAAATCCATCAACCTCTTGATAATCTCCCCGGCCTTGACACCCAGCCCTTGCGCAAAATTGCCCACAGTAATTTTCTGATCGATCTCAACGTAGCGCTTCGATGTTTTCTTTTCGGTCAGGACTGTTTGTTTGAGATTCTTGCGGGACACGACCTTCTTTTTCTTTCGCCCCATATCCGAAGGACGAAAAATCCGTTCGGCCGGCACCAATCTTGATAACTGAGCCAGGGTTTGGGTGCGCCCGTAACCTTCAATGTCAAGATCCCCGCCGATGGCCTTGACACCCTTGCGTGACCTGATGAGCTTCTTTTGTTTTTCTGCCTTCTCCTCAGCTGTTTCGTTGCCCGCATCAACATGTCCTGCGAGGCCCGGTTCACCGGCAACACGCAGTTTCTGCTCTTTCGCGACATCTTCTGGTTTTGTCTTTTTGAGATCAATGTGTCCCCTGATTCTGTCTTTGAAAGAAAGAATTCTGGGTCTTTCCTCCTCTTTGGGTTTGGGTTTCTTCGATGCCTTAAGTTCTGCCTCATCGATGATCCTGGCCGTAGTATCGAACTCTTCCTTCTTCTCCGGAACAGCAACCGACACCTCTGGGACAGGCGGCTTGATGTGTCTTTGAACATTTTCCTCTGCACGTTTGCGGGCCTCATCGCTCAAAACAAATCTCTTTGTTTTGGACTCCGTCGTTTCTTTGGTCCCCTGCGCCACAACGGGCACCGGTTCTTTTGGGGGTAGCACGGTCTCTGCTTGCTTTGTAACCAGCTTAAGGTCTTCTTTCCCAACAGGCCTGGTGGCCTCTCTTTTTTTGATCCTGAGTTCCGGTTTTTCTTTTTGGCTGTCAACTGGTGCTGGTTCGGCGTGGGAATCAGGCATTTCTGATGCACGCGTGCGACGACGAATAACACCCCGACTCAATCTCTGTTGGACAATAACCGTTTTTTCTTGTTCTTCCATAATAGTATCTGAATTCGATGATTAAATAATCAAGCTGACAAAAAAGAATAGCCGGCATTTTCTTGCCGTTAGACTTCATCGTCTTGCATCACTTCTTCTTGTGCAGGCTTGCCTTCCAAAACCACCGTGATTTCTTCACCACCACCCAGCTCTGGCTGATTCGGTTGTTCACCATATTTCACAACAGCAACCGCTTTGCGGTGAATCATGCAAAGTGTTTCTTTATCCATGCCTGGAATCCCCGTGAATTCATCGATGTCGGTCTCTGCAATCTCTTCGACTGACCGGAAGGCATGCCCATAAAGCACTGTCGCCAGTGAATCACTGAGTCCCAGCACCTCCACAAGTTTTCCTTTGGCAAATTTTGCCATTTCATCGACCTTCGTTTCGCTAAAGACATCGATGTTCCACCCTGTCAAGCTGGCCGCCAAACGCACATTCTGCCCCTTGCGCCCAATGGCCAAAGATAATTGATCATCTGGAACAATGAGTTCCATGGATTTTCTTTTCTCAATGATGATGACCTTGGCAACCTGGGCTGGCGCGATGGCATTACAGACGAATCTCGCCGGATCATTATCCCACAAAACGATATCGATCTTTTCCCCGCGCAGTTCTTGCACAACAGATTGAACACGGGACCCCTTCATGCCCACACAGGCCCCCACCGGATCCACATCACTGTCTGAAGAATACACTGCGATTTTGGAACGTACGCCAGGGTCTCTCGCCACATTTTTGATCTCGACAATGCCCTCGGATATTTCGGGAACTTCCATTTCAAAAAGCGATTTTACAAATTGAGGATCTCTTCTAGACAAGATCAGCATTTGAGCCCGAGCCCGCGTGTCGATCTCGATAAGCAGGGCTTGTATGCGATCACCTGTTTTGAACGTTTCCCCCTCAACCAGTTCCCGACGATAAATCACAGCTTCTGTTTTGTTGAGATCAATCACCAGGTTCCCTTTTTCAAAACGTCTCACCACGCCGGAAAGGATTTGTCCCAGCTTGCTCTCATACTCATTCACGATAACGTCTTTTTCTGCCTCGCGTAATTTTTGAATGATGACCTGTTTGGCCGTCTGTGCGGCAATGCGCCCCAGATCTTTTTGGTCAATTTTAACGCCAAAACTGTCTCCCACCATGGCTTCACCATCCAGCTTTCTGGCGGTAATCAAGTCCATTTCGAGTTGATCATCTTCCACTTCTTCGGCGACAGTTTTATACTGAAACAGTTCCACCTCGCCCATTTCGGGATTGTATTGTGCCTCAAGGTCACCGTAGAATCCTAATTTTTTTCTGGCCGCTGACATCATAGCCGCTTCAATGGCTTCGATCAGCGTCTCTTTTGCAATGCCCTTCTCTTTCTGAATTTGCTCAAGCACGTGATTGAGATCGACTATCATCTTCCTCTCCTTTTGTATCAAGACACCTCTCATTATACTCGCGCCTAACCCCCTCCCGCTTCGCAGTGATTAAGAAGAGGGCGTTAGAGCTGTCTTAAAATGATAATCCAAGTTTGCCTTGGATAGTTTGTTCAAAGGGACCTTAAAGTCCTGATTATCAATTGTGATGACCAGCGTGTCACCCTCAACTTGTTTTAACACGCCGCGGTAACGTCGCCGCCCATCAATTTTTTCTTCGGTAGAGACAGTGACTGTTTGACCAATCACCGCCTCAAAATGTTCCTTTGTCCGCAAAGGGCGATTCAGTCCGGGAGAAGACACCTCCAGATGGTAAGCCCCGCTGATCACGGCTTCTACTTCCAGCACATCTTCAACAGCATGTGAAATCGTGGCACACTCGCCCAGGCTGATCCCGCCTGGTTTGTCTACAAAAAGTCTTACAATCTTACGCCCGCCTTCCTGCGCCAATTCCACATCCACCAGCTCATAGCCTGCTTGGGTCACAAGCGGCATAACAAGGCTGCGCAGGACTTCTCGTGTGTCGTTTTGCATAAGCACCCCCGACAGTGTGCGGGTAAAAAAAAGGGGGCCTTCCGTGTAAGCCCCCAAAAGATATCGCCAGATTGAGCACGGACCTTATAGGAAAACCCTTTGGGAAATGCAATAAAAAAGCCACTCTCCTGTAATTCATTGCAAACAGTTGCTCTTGTTGCCAGGCAAGGCTACAAAACCCTCTTTTCCTATAGAAAGACATGCTCAGGCAATTTTTTCCTAGCCAAAACAGTCATTCGCTCACAAAACACAATAATCTCTTGCTGATATCAACGTGTTAGCCGACAGGCTCTCTGGCATTATTCTTGCTTATAGTGTCTGTAGGACACAGGGGGAGTGTAAACAATGAGACTCACACAACAAGAGTTTGCTACACTGAGACAGAGCATCATTGATGGAAACGGGGCAACTGAACTATCCAAAATGCTGTGTTTGTCGGAGACTCATCAACAACAGTTGATTGAGGCGCTCTTCACCAGCGCTCAAGCACAAACCACGTCAAGTGAGCCCACCATCTTGTTCATTGTTTCGGCCTTGCCCTTTGTCCCTCAGTCGCGGCAGTTTGCCTACCTCATGCGACTTATTCCCTTGTTTGGCAAAATCAAGGATGCGCACAAGGCCAATTTGCGGAACCTCATTGATGAAGAGGTTGCGAACAATTTAAGGCCGCTCGAACAGATTTCTCTAGCACACGAACTGTCAAATCTGCTCAAAGACTCAAACCCCATTCAGGTTGAAATCGCCTTAGGGGGGCTCGTCAAGATCATTCCCCAGCTGCACCTTGTGAATCAAAAAGAATTTTTGCACGACATTCTCGATCTCAGCCAACAGAGTGCTCTGCATGAGCTTACGAGGGAGGCCTTAACAGCCCTCCTGCTCTCGCTTGAGTCCAGCCATTGTGCTGACCTGGCACTCTTTTTTGCCGATCTTCTCAAAAAAGAAAATTGGCTCTCGCGCAGGTATTTCATCATCGATTTGCTCAAACAGATAGTATCGCTCCTGCCCGAAAATGATCGCCTCATGCTGGCAGACCAGGTCGCGCCCATGATCTATTTTTCCGACATGACGTTGGTCAAAAAAACCATATCTTTTTTTGCCACGACCATCAGTCTATTGCCCATCACGCAGAGGTTTTATTACGCCCAGATGATCGCCAGCCTGATCAATGACTACAACATGCGTGCTGACGTCATTGATGCCGTAGAAAAAGCGATTCCCCATTTGGCCAACGAACACGAAAAATTATTATTTCTTGAACTATTATCCCAATTCCAACCCGGACAAAGCGCCCTGCTGGAAACAGATCACGCGTACATTCCCGTGTATTACCGCTCCGGGGACTAACCTCTTCCCCAGTATCCTTTTGACTTTACCGTTTATCGGACATAAACCGAAGGAAACAGGAGGTGCTTTTGGCAGAATTGACCGTCTACCAAAAAAACAAAAAATTTTTTTGTGTCCCCTTGGATTCAAGCCAGCTCACGATTGGAAGGTCCTCAAAAAACGATCTCATCCTCACAGGTGACCAGGTTTCGCGTCATCACGCTGTGATTGAAAAAATGAATACTGTCTTCTGGCTTCGCGACATGTCTACAGCAGGAACTTTCCTCAACGATCATAAGCTTGTCGTCCCCACACAGTTGCAACCTGGCAACACAATTGCCATCGCAGATTGGCAACTTGTTTTTGCATCAGACTCATCAGTACAGGCCGCCGAAACGGAACGCAAAGAAACACAAATCACCAAGCTCACAGAAGAGCTCCCCGGCGACACAACACAAATTCTTAAATTTGAGCCCGACGCCTTGTTTTACAAGCAACTCAAGCCCTGTCTGATCATTGAAGATGCCAAAAACGGCAATCGCACCTGTCTGGTCAAAAAAAACCGTTTGGTGGTTGGCTCCGCAAAAAACTGTGACATTCTTTTGGATGACGAGTTCGTGTCGAAATACCATGCGGAATTTCGTCTTTCCGATCTGGGGTTTCACGTGGTCGACCTTGATTCAACCAACGGAACGTTCGTCAACAACTTCAAAATCAAAGAGTGCTATCTCAAGGGCGGCGAGAAAATTGAGTTGGGCAATTCCCGCATCGTCGCTGTGTTCGAAGAGGGTTCCTCGGTGACCTTGGATCCTTTTCACGATAATCATTTTTGTGGCATTTATGCACAGTCACATTCCATGCGGTTGCTGTTTTCCAAAATTCAAAAAATTGCCGCTACCGACATGACCACCCTGATCGTTGGAGAAACAGGGTCTGGCAAGGAAATGGTCGCCCGTGCCCTACACGATCTTTCTGACCGTCGTCACAAACCCTACTTGGTCATCAACTGCGGAGCCATCACAACCACCCTCATCGAAAGCGAGTTGTTTGGTCACGAAAAAGGGGCCTTTACCGGTGCCGATCAAAGACATCTGGGTGCCTTTGAACAAGCCAATGCCGGCACTGTGTTTTTGGATGAAATTGGAGAGTTGCCGTTGGAACTCCAATCAAAATTATTGCGCGTCCTGGAATATCAAACACTCAGACGCGTCGGTGGCAGTCAGGACATTAAAATCAACGTCCGCATCATTGCGGCCACGCATCGTGATTTGCCTTCCCTGGTCGAACACAAAGCCTTTCGTGAAGACCTTTTTTACAGGCTCTACGTCATTTGTCTCAAGCTTCCTCCCCTGCGAGAAAGAAAAGAGGACATCCCGTTGCTCACAAAGGTCTTTATCGACAAATGCTCTCCCGACAAACTTTTGTACCTGGATCAGTCCTCCATCGAAAAACTAAAAAATCATTCCTGGCCTGGCAATGTTCGTGAACTCAAAAACACCATCATGCGCGCCATTGCTTTTTGCCAAAGCAACATCATCACAGCCAGTGACATTGAGTTCTTGCTGCCTCACAAGGGGCCTGCTATCGAGATGGCAGAGAACGCCGATCCGGCGACTGCGCTGCCGCAAACTCGGGAAGAGGTCATGGCCCCTGAGGCACTTCGGGCGCAGGAAAAAAGTCGGATCGAAGGGGTTCTAAAAACCACAAACCACGATAAAACACGTGCCGCAAAACTATTGGGAATGGGAAGGTCCACCCTGTTTCGAAAAATGAAAAGTCTGGGCATTGCGCTTGACGACACCGACAAACAGGAATGAGTCCGGACACCACCCTTTCAACGGTTTTGCCCAAGAGGAAGATATGAAAGCCAAGGAACGCCTGATTAACGCCTGCCTCAACAAAACCGTAGACCGCCCGCCCGTTTGGGTCATGCGCCAAGCCGGACGCTATTTGCCGGAATACCGTTCTCTCAAGGCAAAACACAGCACCAAGCACATGATGACGACACCCAGCATTGCTGCCGAAATCACGACACAACCCGTTTCTATTCTGGGCGTGGATGCCGCCATTCTTTACAGTGATATCCTCATGATCTGTGACGCCATGGGTCTGGGGTTGCACTTCATCACGGGAGAAGGGCCTCAATTTGATTTTTGTGTGCGAGACTGTGACGCCGTCAATAGACTGCACACCGACAACATCAACGAGAAGCTGTCTTTTGTGTTCGAAACGATCAAACTCTGCCACAAGAAACTCCCCAAAGACTTCCCCATCATCGGCTTTGCGGGGGGGCCTTTCACTGTGGCAGCCTACATGTTTTCGGGAAATCATCAGCTCAATTTTTCGGCCATCAAAAACTTTGCCTGGACGCAGCCGAAGGTTTACGAACAATTGCTCGACATCATCACGCAACTGACCATCGATTATCTGCTGGCGCAGTCTCGTGCAGGGGTGGCTGTGGTTCAGGTCTTCGACACGTGGGCAGGGCAATTGTCTTGTGATGATTATGCGCTCTTGGCGAAACCCTTTTCACAAAGAGTCTTTCGTGCCCTGCAAGAGGCCTACGTCCCGTCAATTCATTATGTGCTTAATGGATTTCATTTGCTGCCAGAAATGATTCACGTGCCGTCAGACGCGCTGGGCATTGATTGGCGAACCGGCATCGACGTGTGGAAAAAACACTCACACGAAAAATTTGCCATTCAGGGCAATTTTGATCCTGATGTGCTGTTAACCACACCCGCTCTGATAGAAGAACGTCTGCAAAAAATGGCCGACTCAGTCAAAAATCCACGCAAGGGTTTCATTGTGAACTTGGGACATGGTGTGAAGCCAGAAACCCCGGTCAGGAACATGCGGTTCTTTGTGGAGAAGGCAAAGACGTTTTTTTGACAACCTGCCAGAAAACACATCACTTCATCTTGGTTTCTTTAAACGCAACGTGTTTGCGCACAACGGGGTCGTATTTATTCATTTTGAGTTTCTCGGTCGTGTTTTTTTTGTTTTTGATGGTCGTGTAGAAATAGCCCGTATCGGCTGTGCTTTCGAGTTTGATAATTTCTCGCGCTTGAGTCTTTTTTGCCATAACATCTCCTTTTAACACGCCATAGCATCCCACAACACCGGCACATGCCTGGCGCGTAGCGAAGGCGGTTTTTAACGTCGACAATGCAACGGGGCGGCTGTATAGCGTCAACAGATCAGGAAAGTCAATTCAAGGGAATATCGTGTATCATTTCATGCGAGTATCCCTATGCCACAATAACAGACTGTACCAAAACCTGTTTTAACAAATCTTTTGGATAGGTTTTTTATATGGTGAAGCTCATATCGCACTTACTCGTTGCCCTCGTTTTTTTCGTAGCGCTTGTCGGTGCCGTTGTCTATTACGCCTGGTTACCAACTGGCACCATGACAATTCATAACGAAATCGTTTCGCAAGATCCCCTCTCTTTAAAAAAACCCGATCAACGCATCAAGCAGCTGACAGTTGTCACATACAACATCGGCTACGCCTATGGTCTGGAGAACAATAAAGGGGGACGGCTGACCAAAAGCGATGTCACGCGTAACCTGTTACAAATGATCGACGCTTTGCGACAGTCAAATCCTGATATTTTATTTTTGCAAGAAGTGGATTTTCACTCTCGACGCACGTATGACATCAATCAAGCCGTACTCATCGCCAACGCCCTCAACATGCCTTACTCAGCACACAGCCTCACTTGGGACCACACATACCTCCCGTGGCCTTTTTGGCCAATCTCCTCACACTATGGCCGGGTGGTTTCGGGTCAAGTGGTCATGAGCCGATTTCCCATCGTGAGCCAGGACGTTCTTGTCTTCGATAAACCTCAAAGCAATCCTTTTTGGTACAATTGGTTTTATCTTGATCGCGTTGTGCAAAAAATCACCCTGCTCATCAACAATCAACGATATTCTGTCTTTCATGTTCATCTGGAGGCGTTCGACGAGAAGGCGCGCCAACAACAAACCGCACGGCTATCCCGTTGGGTATCAGAAAATCGGGAAACCGCGTTGCTGGCGGCCGGTGATTTTAACAGCACGACTAACATTGGTCCCTCGTTGTCAATTAGGGAGGCAAACGAGTTGCTGGCCTCAAAAGTTTTTTTAAAAACCCTCGAAAAGGAAACCCTTTTAACAAACGCCGAAACGGCCAACCTGCTCACCTACCCCAGCGACCTACCTCAAATGAAACTGGATCACATTTTTTATTCCTCCAAACTCAAGCCTGTAAAAACGACTGTCCTGAATTCAAACGCAAGTGACCACGCCGCCGTCTTGTCCACATTCAAACTAAAATAGCATGATAATTTTTTCTGAGAATATTTTGACACCACATTCAAAACAACAGCCTGTGGATAAGGCACAAACTACTTTATTATGAATTACGCGCTGTTACAAAACATTGTCCACAACCACAGACAAGCTTGCTTTGACCACACAATAACCAAGTCGACTCAAGGAGTTAGGCTTGGAGGCTTTGCCATACACAACAACGCTTCTGTGGATAAGTTTTTTGTAATGTTTTTTCCTCAATGATTCCGAGAATGAAAAAAATGTCATTTTTTTTTGTTGTCTCTGAGAAGAAAAAAACATTTAATGGGCCATGGCATAGCGCCAGATAAAGATTGACAGAGCACAAAGACCCGGCGTCGGTAGGGGCACTTATGAAGCGCCCTTACAGGCCCGGGCCTTTGTGTTTTAAAACGCATTGTTTCCCGCCATGCGGTCAAAACTGCGGTATTGAATCGCCTCCAACAGATGATCCATTTTTATTGCCTCACTTTCTTCCAGATCGGCAATCGTCCGCGAAACCTTGAGAATCCGGCTAATCGCCCTTGCGGACAAATGAAATTTTTCCATGGATGACTTTAGGATTTTTTCGCCAGCGACATCCAACTCACAGTGTTTTTCGATGAGCTTGGTTGTCATCTGTGAATTCAAATAAAGGTCGCTTCCCAGAAAACGTTTTCTTTGAATCCCCCGCACTTTTGTAATGCGCTTGGCCACAACACATGAGGTTTCAACATTGTTGTTGCGTCGCCTCATATCCTCATAAGCCACGGGTGGTACATCTACATGAAGATCAATCCGGTCCAGTAACGGTCCGGAAAGTTTGGCTCGGTAGCGTTGTACCTGCTGTGGCGTGCAGGAACATCCAATTTTGGGGTGTCCCAAATACCCACAGGGACAAGGGTTGCAGGAGGCCACCAATATGAAACGTGCCGGATATGTTAAACTCGCAGCGGAACGCGAGATGCAAACCTCGTGGCTTTCTAATGGTTGCCTCAGCAACTCAAGAACATTTTTTTGAAACTCAGGCAGTTCGTCCAAAAATAGTACCCCATTATGGGCTAGGCTCACCTCTCCGGGACGAGGGAATGTGCCCCCTCCAATCAACCCCGCATTGGATACGGAATGATGGGGATCCCTAAAAGGTCTTTGTGACAGCAACTGGTGTTTTCTTTTGAGAAGCCCCATCACACTGTATATTTTCGATGTCTCCAGAGATTCCTCAAATGTGAGTGGAGGCAGAATGGTGGGAATCCGAGAGGCCAACATCGTTTTGCCTGATCCTGGGGGACCACTCAACATGATATTATGGCCACCACCAGCGGCCACCTCGATAGCCCTCTTGGCCTGGTATTGACCGTATATGTCGGAAAAATCCCTGCTCCAGGCTCGCGGGAGTGTTTCTTCGAATTCATTATTGGGTTCCGTCTTTTCTATCTTGAATTGGCCCGTGAGAAAACCCACAACCTCACTCAAATGAGCAAACCCAAGTACATTCAGGCCTTTGACCATGCCCGCTTCTCCCTGATTTTCCTTTGGTAAGATGATGTTGCTTATCTTAAGATCTCTCGCCAGTATGGCCATCGGCAACACTCCTTTTATTGGTCTGAGGTCTCCTGTCAGACTCATCTCTCCAATAAAAAGAGAATCATTAATAAGCTTGGTGTGCAAATTACCCGAAGCCGCCATCAACCCTATGGCAATGGGCAAATCGAAAGCAGTACCATCCTTTTTTGTGTCGGCTGGTGCCAGATTGATTGTGACACGACGAAAAATAAAATCGTAACCCGCATTGCGTATAGCGGCTATCACCCTATCCTTGCTTTCTTTGACCGCTGAATCAGCAAGTCCCACTGTGCTCCATTGAGGCAATTGCGACATACGAATATCGACCTCAACATTAATAAGATAGGCCTCAACCCCAAACAACCCCGCACTGAAAATTCTTGCAAACATAATCGCTCCCATTCCGTGTTACCGTTTTCCATTCAATTTTCATGCCAAAGGCTTCATGTTTTAGTGTTCGATTATCACTTGCTATTTTTTTTATCTCTCACAATAAAGATCGTGCGTCCCGTCCGTGGGACGCATTGTGGGACGAATAGAGAGTTTGAGTGGGATTTGCAGCGGGACTTTTTGGCCAAATTTGACCTTTTGTAAACTGTGTGCTAACCGGCCTCTCCAATTTTTGGTTGTTCTTTTTTTACATCCGCTAGGTAGCAGGTGGGTGAGGGG
>AMFJ01002335.1_pt1 | contig 36796 bp, 29 predicted proteins | sample 427208 | NCBI WGS metagenome assembly AMFJ01 (sample SAMN02954298, study PRJNA114691) | groundwater metagenome | biome: aquatic; feature: subsurface aquifer; material: sediment; isolation source: subsurface aquifer sediment | place: USA: Rifle, CO | collected 2008-08 | reverse complement strand
ATCCCGATATATCGGGATGGTTTTTTTATTTTTAAGACTTGCGCTTAAAGTATTATTCTTATTTTCCTAAGATAATTGCCACATCTCCCTCAATTTCTTTATTTGAAAGCGCCAACTTTATTTCTGATTTAGCATTATTTGTTTTTAGAATATCCACAATTTTCTGAGCGGCATCCTTGAGCCCATCTTCTTTATAAAAAACTATTATGCCGGACATATTATCTTGGGAATAATTTTTAGCTTCTACATTTTCATATTTATTGCTTGCCAAAAAATCTTTAATTTTGCCAGCTGCCCCGGCTACGCCGCTAGCATTAAAAACCTCTATTTTTATCTTCAGAGAATCTTCTGAGGGTGCAGACAATTTTTCTTCCGATTCGACGCCATTTTCTTCTGCGGGAATATCCGCTGTTTGGATTAGCTCTTTATTGATTCTGTCTACAGGATCCTCCTGCTTGATTGCTGTTTTTTCTTCTTTTCTGTTATTCAAAAGAATATAGCTGGCAGAGCCAATAATTAATAATATCAAAATAGAACCAATCATCTTCCATTTGAAATTACGTGCGCTGTCTCTTTTACTAGCCTTAATAACAATAATATTCTCATCAATGATTGGTAGAGTTTCCCCTTTTTCGGAATATCCCTTCCTGATAGATTCGCTATTTATTGCTTCTGGCTTCCTAATGTCCGCATTTTTATTCATTTGCGCCGAAAATTGCATCTTATTATCTTTGGTGTCTGGGTTTAAATCTTTATCTTTATTTCTAACACGATCTTCTTTTTGGAAATCATCTGCCACAAATAAAGAACTGTCTACAAAATCATTTGCTATAACCCTCTCCTCATTTGATTTATTTACCGCTATCTCAGTGGTATCAGTTGGATTTTCCTCAAAACTAACCTCCTTTAATATATCCGCATCTGTCAATTCATCTCTGTTATTCTTTTTGTTTAACATTTTATTTTACACTAACATAATTTAAATTTAATTGAATTATACCACAAAAAATATTATCCTAAAACATTTCGCACACATTTCGCACACATTCATTAAAATTTCTTGCTAAAACCTCATTTTTCCGCCATAATAGAATGTAATGATTTTAAATAATATACTAATAAAAAATTTATGATTGATAATAAGATATTTGAAAAATTTACTATTCACGCTAAAAGCAGTCTCAATGAATCTCTAAATATCGCCAATTACTACGGTAGCGATTCTATCTGCCCTGAGCATTTGATGTTTGCTATTTTTTTAGAAAAAGGCAGCCTGGGGAGCAACGTCCTAACTGATCTTCATATAAAAAAAGAGTCCTTCGACAAAATTTTCAAGTTTAAAAATAAAAATAAGAAAATAATAAAAAATTTGGAGCTTTCTCCGGAATTAAAAAAAAATATTACTAGAGCCTATCTCTTGGCTAGTAATTTTAATTATTCTTACATCGGAACAGAGCATTTAGTTTTTTCTATAATAGAAGCTCCCAATCCTATGGTTACAAAAATACTAGACATCAATGCCAAAAACTCTTCTTCTTCTTCAGCTACTTCTAACAAAAAACTATCCGATAAAATTTTAAACCCTCATCTTAAAGGAAAAAATATTTTAGACAAAAGTTTTCTATCAGGAATTTTTAAAGCTCTAAACATCCCAGAGGCGGATTTCCCTGCTTTTTCGAATAATTCAACAAAAAACAATAGCACTCCTAATTTAGATTACTTTTGCAATAATCTAAACGCTAAGGTAAAAAATGAAGAAACTCTCTTGATAGGTCGCGAAGCGGAAATGGAAAGAATTTTTAATTCTTTGGGAAGAAAAAGCAAAAACAATCCGCTCTTGATTGGAGATCCAGGAATTGGCAAAACTGCCCTTATTGAAGGATTAGCTCAAAGAATCAACTCTGAGCGAGTTCCTCAAAATTTAATCAATAAAAAAATATTAGCACTTGATATTGCGCTAGTAGTAGCTGGCACAAACTTCAGAGGAGAATTTGAGCAAAGGCTTAAGGACATTTTGCAAGAAGCTGCTACTAATAAAGACACTATTCTTTTCATCGATGAAATTCATGGCATTGTAGGGGCCGGGAATGCTTCTGGCGGATTGGACGCGGCGAACATCTTAAAGCCCCTTTTAACTCAAGGCACCATCAGGTGTATTGGCGCGACAACAATAGAGGAATACAAAAAATACATAGAAAAAGATTCTGCGCTAGAAAGGCGTTTTCAGCCCATCATGTTGAAAGAACCTTCCGCTAAGGATTCTTTAAAAATAATCAAGGGTATCAGAAAAAATTACGAAAAATTTCACAACGTAGATATTTCCGATGGCGCCCTAGCAGCGGCCGTAGACTTAAGCTCTCGATATATTCAAGACAGATTTCAGCCTGATAAATCTATCGACCTGATTGATGAAACTTCCTCCCGCATAAAAAATAAGCATAATGTTTCTCCTGCCATCAAAGAGTTGCGGATGGCTGAAAAAAAATTAGACTCCTTAATTGAACAAAAAAACTTTTTAATTGCTGAAGAAAAATATGATGAAGCTATTGCTTTAAGAAAAAAAGAAGAATTATTGCTTGAAAAAATCTCTCAACTTAAAAATAAACAACAAAAATTTGAAAAGGATAACAAGCTTGTTATTGAACCTGAAGATATTGCGCAGACTATTTCATTGGGAACTAATATCCCTGTCCAAAAAATATTAGCTCAATCTTCAGATAGAAGCAAAAACATATTTGATAAATTGAATCACATTGTAATCGGACAGCCGGAAGCTTTGAAAAAAATATCTCAAGCAATTTTAAGAGCCCAGAGCGGAATTGGAGATACCGAAAAACCAATCGGGTCTTTCCTTTTCCTGGGACCCAGCGGAGTAGGAAAAACTCTTTGCGCAAAAACTCTAGCTCAAGAATTTTTTGGAGACACACCCTCTTCTTTGATAAAAATAGATATGAGTGAATTTGCCGAAAAACACAATGTTTCCAGGCTAATCGGCGCCCCGGCTGGATACATTGGCTATGGCGAAGGAGGCAAATTAACAGAAAAGGTTAGGCGCCAGCCCTACAGTTTGATTCTGTTTGATGAGATAGAAAAAGCCCACCCGGATGTATTTAATATCTTGCTTCAATTATTGGAAGAAGGCATTTTGACTGATGCTGAGGGCAGGAAAGTAAATTTCAAAAACACGATAATTATTTTGACTTCCAACATTGGAACCAAGGAATTTACCCGAGCTACCTCCATTGGATTTTCTTCTCGAGAGAATAAAAATCAAATGGAAAAAAAGTTTGCACACATCAAGCGAAAAGTCTTAGCTGAACTAAAGGAGAAGATAAAACCTGAAATACTAAATAGATTGGATGAAATCATTGTTTTTGACGCACTCAACAAAAAAGATATAGAAGAAATAGTTGCCTTAGAACTAAAAAAATTAAGCCTGCGGCTATATACTGAGAGAAAAATTAAATTAACTTATTCCAAGAATTTAGTAAAATTTATAATCGACAAAAGCTTTTCCACAGAAAAAGGAGCTCGCTATATCAAAAAAAATATTAGAGATTTTGTTGAGAATGAAATTGCTGATAAAATTACTTACGCCCAGATTAAAAATAACGCGCTCAAGCTTGATGTCAAAGATAAAAAAATATCCAGCCACTAAAAACATCCTAAGGCATCTGGGCTTAAAAATTATAAATTTTAAGACTTTGATGACACCGTTGACTTGATGACTAAACGGCTATTTTACTCTTTTAACTACTATTATGGGTATAATAAAATTTATCTTAGACATAATTTTTCCCATCTATTGTATTTCTTGCAAAAAAGAAGGCCCTGCTTGGCTTTGTGATAAATGTCTGAATAAAATAATATTTAAAGTAAACCAAACCTGCCCAATTTGCAATAAAATTATTACTCCCAATGGGGAGACTTGCTTTAATTGCAAACACCAAAGTGCTATTGATGGAATACTGGTCGCATCTTTTTATAGAAAAAACAAAAAGAAAACCGTTGTAGCGGCCCTCATCCATTTTTATAAATACCGCTTTGTCGATACTATTGGATTATCTTTAGGAAAAATTTTAGAAAGATCAATTTTGCGTTCGACATTGCCATTGCCCGAAATAATAATTCCTGTTCCGCTCCATCATCGCCGTTTACGCTGGAGAGGGTTTAATCAATCCCAGCTATTAGCTACTTATTTAGGAGAAAATCTAACTCCTGGATTTGGCATTCCTGTTGCTACTGATGCTTTGCTGAGAAACCGCTATACTAAACCTCAGATGGAAATAAAAAATCGCCAGAAGAGAGAACTTAACACTCAAGATGCCTTCAGTTTTAATGAAAAAAAGATTACCTCCAAAGAGATACAAGGGAAAATAATTTTTCTCGTTGATGATATCGCCACCACTGGGTCAACTTTATTCGAATGCGCTAAGGAATTAAAAAAAACCGGAGCTAAAAAAGTTTATGGCATAGTTCTCGCCAGACAATGATGGAAAACAAGAAACAATTTCCAAACAATGTTCAATTTACAATTTTCAAAATAAAAAGTACTCGTGGTTTGATTATTTTAATTTGAGATTTGTTTGTATCTTGTTTCTTGTTATTTGTATCTTGAAATTATAAATCTTACAAATTTATAATTTCATCCCCATTTAATTCCAAATCGAAATTTTTAATTTCTCCGCCAGGTAATTTCACTTCTATTTTGGCAGGCACTACTCCGTTGCCGGATTGTTTTTGAATTTTTAATTTGTATTCCACTGTCTTTAACTCTTTGGGTAAAATATATTTAATTTCAACAGTTTTAACAGAGTTGATTGGAACTTTTACAAATCCTCCCGCAAATTTTTTATTGAATTCTTCCCCATAGGCGATTTCTCCACTTTCCGAAAATTCATTAATTCGAGAACCTTTGGGCACATATATCCTAAGATAAGTTAAATAATCTCTCGTCATCCAATTCTTTTCTTTGCCTGTATGATTATAAGTTATTTTTAAAATAGCCTCTGGAATTTCTTTGGTAAGATCTACCGCATACATCAAGGAGCGTTTTACATAATAATCGCTCTTATAAGCACCCAAATTAGCATCTACTACCATTAAATAATCTTTATCCCAAGAAACATCCATTGCTCCGTCCCATTGCCCCTCTTGCGCTAATTTTTGCAAATTGCTGTTAACAAAATAAAGCTGGATATTTTTATTTTTCAGTTGACCAATTAATTTCTTGGCCAGTTTGAGCTTATCCAGTTTAGAAAGTTCCACGGATTTTTTTAACAATTCTCTGAGAAAAACATTCATTACATCTTTTCTTTCTCCCTGCTCGATTCCTTGCTGCGCATAATCTATTTCCACTTGTTTTTCCAAAGTAAGCAAGGCGCTATCTGCCTCAAAAATATTAGGATAACCCGCCAATCGGATTGGTCCGGTTATTTTTAGAATACTTTCCAAAACAGCAGCATTAACCGCAATTACTCCGTCAAATTTTTCCTTTCCTTGTCCTTGATAATAAAAATCTAAAGCTTTTTGCGCATTAGTTGGATAATCTGGAGAATAATTAGAATCTCTCAGCTTCCAAGCATTGATTTTAAATATTTTTTTCATTGGGGCCGGCATCTGGTCATTTTCCGGAATTCGTCCATCAAAATTAGAAGTATCATGAACAGCATAGGATTTTACTTTTCCATTTTCTGTTTTAATTATAGCAAAAGACCCAATAAATCCTCCTCCTGGACGCAATTCCATATTGTTTTGGAAAAGCACCAAAAAAACTTTTTCTCCGGAAATAATTTCCTTTGCCAATTTGGTCAAAACACTGACTGAAGGATGCTCGCTATTTGCTAAATCCCATTTGTCTCGAAAAAAGACATATCCCAATGAAAAAAGTAAACCAACAACTAAAACAAGTCCTGCAAATTTTTCAATTTTTTTAGCCATAAAATTATTTATTTCCTAATAATTGATTTAATCTTTTCTTAAAATCTTCCTCAGTTGGTTCCCTTAATGCATCTTTCAAATTATTTGCTTGAATTTTACTTGCTTCTTGAATGGGTACAACTCCTTTATCTGAAATCTGTTTGTTTAAAAAATTACTCGTTTCAGTTTCTGAAAATATTCCCAAATCATTTAATATTTCTTCTCCATTTAATATTTCTCTTTCAACTTGGATTATTCTGTTCAAATCATCTTCGGCAATGGGTAAATTTGCTGGGGAGGCGACTTTTTTAAAATAAACATGAGATTCTATGCTTGGTGAATAAATATCTTTTTTCTCCACATTACTTTCACTGGATCTCTCCACTGGCTTGATCCTACTGCCTTGACCTTCTAGAGGGAAAGAGGAAGAAAGTTTTTGGATTTTCTCCCTATTAGTTTTAAAAAAATCCCCCAAATACTTTTCTGTTTGGGCGCTTTCTTTTTTATTGCTAATTTTTATGTTTATGAAAAATAAAATGGCATTTTCCAATAAACTTATACCTACTTGCACCACCAAAGAAAGAACCGCCCCAATCACAATGCTCCCAATTAAAATAATAATTTTGCTATAACTCTCCTGAAATATTTCTCTTGAAACAATCTCTAAGCCTATGTCATTTTTTACATCATAAAATTTACTGAATAAATTAGACAATTTTAAGATTGAGCTGTTTGATAATTCAATAGATTCTGACCTACTGTTCCCATGACTCTGGATTTCAATTAAATTATCCTCAGGATCAGATACCAATGCGACCCCCTCGTCCAAAGTATTGCTTTTTTGAGCAACTACTACGATTCCTTCTTTTAACTCGCTTAGATAAGCAGCCGTTTTTGTATTTTTAGGATAGACTAAAATATTAACGGTTGAAACATAACCGCCAAAATTATCCAATAACAAAAGATATGCACTTCCAGCAAATGCTAGCGCAACAAATAAAAAATAGATATTAATTTTATTCCAGAAACCTCTTTTTGCCATATTTAATACAAAAAATTTAATTTATTTCAATCTTCAGGTAACTTGAAATAATAGCAAATAAAAATACTCTTGTCAATGTCTGCTTAATGCGATATAATTTAACTATAAAAATAAAAACACACATAAAAAATTGAAAGATTTTAATAAGCGTTTGCGTTTTATTAGGTAAAGCTTATTTAGAAATTTTTAAAACAAAAAAATGACAAAAAAAACTATTAATGAAGACAAAATTTTACAAATAGAAGCCCTTAGAAAAACCATCTCCAGTGCCGAAGAGACCATCCAGAGTGCTAAGGCAATGCTTTTGCAACTTGAAGGAAAAAATAAGATTAGCCGAAATAAAAAGATTGCTGAAGATGACAAAGGTAATGTTGTTTATGGCACCTTTGACGGACAAATAATGGTTGGGGATGACGGCAAGCAATATCCTGTTCCTGCTAATTACGCTTCCAAATCAAAATTAATAGAGGGCGATATGCTCAAGCTATCCATTGACAATGGCTCTTTTATGTATAAGCAAGTCGGTCCCATAGAAAGAAAGAATTTAATCGGAGTCGCAGGACAAGATGAGGGTGGTAATTATTTTGTTATTAGCGAAGGCGTGCCTTATAAAATACTACTAGCTTCTATTACTTACTTTAAGATAGAACCCGGCGATGAAGTAGTTATTACAATTCCTGCTGAAAATTCCAGCATTTGGGCTGCCATTGAAAACGTTCTGCAAAAGAACTCTGAAATAAAAGATTACGATTCAATTGCTATCCACAAAAAAGATTTTTCCAAGCAAGAAGGAAATCTAGAAAAGGAAGATGAAAACATCACAAATGGGAAAGATCTAATGATAGATGAATGGATGAGTGATATTGAAGAAATCAAGAAAGAGATTCAAGAAGAAAAGACTAATATTCAAGCTTAAAAATAAACATTAAAACAAAAAGCATTAAAACAAAAAGCATTAAAGCATTTCTTGCTCCAGTGTTTCTTTGTTTCATTGTTCAATCGACCAAATTTATGTCAGAAAATGTGAACTTAAGCCACAAGGATTTAAAGTTTAGCTTCATTGCAGGTCTTCTTATTGGTTTATTGTCTATGCCAGTTATAAAGGCCACTAACTCCAATCTTTATGAATCAATTTTCTTCACTATTGTCCCCTTTTTCTTAATTTCCACTCCGCTAGGAACAATTATAGCCTTTAGAATCGGACAAAAAATAAGAATTGTTTGGCAAATTGCTAAATTTGGGGTTATTGGGGTTTTAAATACTGTAGTGGATATAGGGTTTTTAGCTTTAATAATTTTTTTAACAAAAAGTTATTTGAGCATAAATTCCACGGATACTCTTTTTACTTTGGGAGCTTGGACTGTAACTTTCTATTCTCTTTACAAAGGACTTTCTTTTATTGTAGCTAATATTAACAGTTATTATTGGAATAAATATTGGACTTTTCAAGAAAATATCAAAAAATCTTCCTCAGAAATTATTCAATTTTTCATAGTTAGTATTTTAGGCTTTGTTATTAACATTACTACCGCTTCCTATGTTTTTGGAGCAATCAAACCCTTTGGCGAACTTAATCCTGATCAGTGGGGTTTAATTGGAGCCGCTGTGGGAAGCATCGCCGGACTGCTTTGGAACTTCATTGGTTACAAACTTTGGGTTTTTAAAAAGTAATATTCTTTAGAAAAAGCATTTAAAAAAACTTTGACCGCAAGTCAAAGTTTTTTATTAACCAAAACAAAAATATCTAATACCAAATAAACTAAATCTATCCTACAACATTTGTCATCTTGAGCGGAATTGAGATCAGCAGAGCGAAATGAAGTCGAAAGATCTAGACTTAGATTCCTCGATTTCATTCATCCTCTTTGAGGTCGGATTCATTGCACTCGGAATGACATGCTAGAAGTAATTAAGTTAATCTGGTATTAATATAAATTCTTTACTGCTAACCGCGCCACCTTTCTCCTGCGTAAAGCGGAAAGGGCGAGATTCGAACTCGCGGTGAGTTGCCCCACACACGCTTTCCAAGCGTGCGCACTAGACCAACTATGCGACCTTTCCGCTTTAAGCGGGATTTTATTTATCTTATTGAATTCAATAATGTGCTGCACTTCTATCACCATGCCACCCCTCCGCGCAAACGCGGAATTAGTATAATAACAAAAGAAAACTAAAAGAGCAAATATTTGAATCATGTTGACATTTTAGCACGCTAACATATTAACAATAGAATATAAAGACACTCTAGAAAGATTTATGATATATGATTTAAGATTTATGAAAAAATAATATCTTTAAAATTTTATCAATTCTCCTTCTTGAATCTTACATCTTAAATCTTAAATCTACCAATTATAATTAATTTAATCATTTTGAATTTTGTTTGACATTTAAAATTGGAAATTTGAAATTTCCACAGTTTATCCTACTTTCTTCACTCCAACCAATCTCATCTTCTCCCCGTCCACTACCCTTCCCATTACCACCACCACTTTATCATTTTTCTTTAATTTTTTTTCTATCTTAGCTTCCGCCACCGCTTTGTCAATTAAATTTTCTAATTTTTTATCTTTAAAATAATATCCCTCCACTCCCCATAAAATTGATAACTGGTTAAAAGTTTTAGGATTATTAGTAGCCACAATTATCTTTTGAGTCGGACGAAAATGACTAATTAATTTAGCTGTATAGCTACTCACACTCACGGCGCAAAGCGCTTGGGCATTAAAGCTTTTGGCTAGTTCATAAGCGCTTCGAATAATTACGATGTAATCGGCACAGGAATCTTTTTCGCATTCCAAAGTTTCATGCACATCATCATAAACCGATTCCTCTGTTTTTTCTATAATTCTAGTCATTATTTCTACAGTTTCAACTGGATATTTACCATTGGCACTTTCTCCCGAAAGCATCACTGCATCAGCATGATCAATAACCGCGTTGGAGACATCTCCCACTTCCGCTCGAGTAGGGCGAGGGTTATTTATCATACTATCGAGCATTTGAGTCGCCACGATTACTGGCTTTAAATAATGGATGCTTTTAGCAATAATTTCTTTTTGCAAAATCACTACCTGGCTTTCATCCATCTCAATTCCCAAGTCCCCCCTGGCGACCATTACTACGTCAGTTTCTTTCAAGATATCTTCTAAATTATCAATCGCTTCCTTTCTTTCTATTTTAGCAATAATTTTAGGCTGCGCAGAAGCATCTTTTATTTTTTTAGCAATTAATTTTCGTAAATTTCTAATATTTTCTCCGTTTTTCACAAAAGAAATTGCTACAAAATCTACATCGTTTTCCAAGGAAAATTCTAAATCTTTCTTATCTTTAGGCGTAATAATTTCAATATCCAAATCGGCTCCAGGAATGTTAACTCCTTTGTGGTTTTTTATTATTCCTCCATCTATCACTTTTGTCACCAGATATTTTCCCTTATTTTCTAAAACTTTTAATTTTATCAATCCGTCTTCAATTAAAATTTCCTGTTCCTTTTTTAAAACACTAACAATATTTTTTTTGTCTAGAAAAATAAAAGGCTTATTATTTTTGTCTTTCACTATTTCCCCTACTTCATAAAGCAATAATTCTCCTCCATTTTTTACCGTTACATCTTCTTTGGTGTTAACTCTTATACGAGGACCCTGCAAGTCAGCTAGAATAGCCACATTGAAATTATTTTTCTTGGCTATTTTTCTTATTCTTTCTATAACCATTTTATGCCATGCATGTTCTCCGTGAGAAAAGTTCAATCTTGCTACATTCATTCCGGCTTTCATCATTTTTTCCAAAACTTTTTCACTTTCTGAAGCGGGACCGATAGTGGCTACTATTTTTGTTTTTTTCATAAATTTAATTATTTTATTTTCCACTGATTTAAACTTTACGCGATTGACTAATATATTCTTAGTAAAACAAAGCTTAAAAATATACGCTCTAAATTTATTATAAACTAAAACAGGCGACTTTAACAGAAGCCTGTTTCAACTTTAAAAAGTAGTATTAATACTAATTTATAATTTTAAATCCTCCAATCATTGGCAATTCTTTCATTTCTCCCTTAGCGGCATTAATAAGACCAATGATTGCAAATACAAAAATCGCTATTGTACCCAAAGGTAAAATTAAAAACCATCCGATAATAGGAATAATAGCGCCAACTACATTAACTGCAATAGCTCCAATTAGCAAAATCAATTGCTGATTTGCATGAAATTTTGCAAAAGGGCTATTCTTAGCATCTGTTACCAAAGGAATGAAAAACAATATAGGAATAATATATCCGATAATTGCCATTGCTTTGTTTTGGTTAACATCATTATTGGCAGTTGGTTCTACTTTAACTTCGGTTGTTTCGTTTGTTTTATTTTCTTCCATAGTGCACCTCCCTTCTTATTTATTTTATTATACACACGTTATCTTTGTTATTTATTTAAATTCTCTAGAATTTTTTGTTGCGATTTAAGCATTTCGCATTGATCAGAAAATTTGATATCGTCAGGAATTGAAAAATCTACATCACCAGCATCTTCGCAATTAAGATTTTCTGCGCCTGATAAAGCATCCGCAAAATTATCATCATCCTTGTTCAGAGATGCCTCACCATCAGCTTCTTTAGTTGCCTCATTCTTGATATCCAAGCTATTGATACAATCCATAGCCATCTTTGTCCCAACCTTTTGCCCGGCTGACCAACTATACATCACATCTCCATCAAAAACGGACACAGTTTTCATTTGCCCCAAATTAACTTCCGTTTTATATTTTTCTCCTTGTGCATAAGTAGTTACCTCAGTAGCTCCATTTTCATCACTTATCTTGTACGTGCACTTCATTTTCTTTCCTTTAGAAATAGAATTTTTAAGTTTTTCCATCATCCCGCTTTTATTTTCACCAGTGTCTTCTTTCGGCAAACTCTCTGCTGATTCTTTAGCTAATTTCAAATCAACCTGCTCGCCACTATCACTTTTTTCATTTTTCCCGCAACCCGCTAAAACTGTTATCAAAAATAAACCACCCAAAATTAAGCTTACTTTTTTCATATTTTTGTATTTATTAATTAACTTCATTGTAACACAGCCTCATTTAAAATCAATTAAATAACTCACCAATTATCTTATCTCTATTTATCTGGCTTTTTGAGGAATAAGTTATTATTTTTATTCTATCATCACTTATTTTTCCTTCTGTTTCTCTAATAGCTTTAACAACCTCACCTTGTTTTAATTTATCAATCTTATTCAATATCACGATAAAATCAATTCTCTCTTCTTTTAGCAAATCCATCATTTCCAAATCAAAATCCTGTATTCCCGCTTTAGCATCCACAATTAAAACAATTTTTTTATGTTTGATTTCTGAATAAGTCAAATACCAAATTATCATTTTTCTGATTTTTTCTCTTTGTTTTCCCGGAGTTTTGGCATAACCATAACCAGGCAAATCCACAAAATAAACTTTTTGATCAATAATGAAAAAATTTATTTGTTGGGTTCTTCCTGGCGTTGAGCTTGAACGAGCCAAGCTTTTATTTCCCACCAATGAATTCAACAGTGTAGATTTCCCCACGTTGGAGCGACCCACAAAAGCAATTTGGGCTTTGGTGTCATTAATAATATCATTTGTTCCTACTATTCCTCTGACAAACTGGGCATTGCGTATATTCATAAGCTTAGTTATTAGGTTTTAGTTTACAGTTTTTAGATATATCTTACATATTAGCACGTTAGCATATTAACATTTCAGCATTAAAACATTTTAAATCAGTCAGCGTCTTCGCGAGGTACTCCGCGGCGATCCAGTATTTAATTTGACCTTAAGCTATTTGAATTTAATTACTGGACTGCCACGCAAATTCTGAGTACAGAATTTACTCGCAGAGACGAAGAAAATAATTTATCATTCCCAAAATCCTAAATTCTCATATTCTCCTGCTTTCAATTCGTAAATTCGTATTAATTCGTAATTCGTAGAGAAATTCTACAGCTCTCCCCAATTCTTACCTATTTTAACATCCACTGTCAATGGCACAGACAAAACATAAACTTTTTCCATGAGTTCTTTAGTTTTTTGCGCTACTTCTGGCGCTATATTTTCATCAACCTCTAAAATAATTTCATCATGAATTTGCAGAATCATTTTTACTTCCTCATTATTTTTGAAATGATCATATACTGCTATCATCGCCAATTTCATAATATCAGCCGCTAAACCTTGGATGGGCATATTAATAGCCATTCTTTCGGCTGCTGACTGAACCATAAAATTAGGTGAATTTATTTCCGCCAAATATCTCCGGCGACCAGTTTCTGTTTCGACAAATTCATCTTTCTTAGCTGACTCTTTGGTATTTTTGATAAATTGAGCCACCTGTGAAAAATTTTCCATATATTCATCAATAAATTTCTTGGCCTCTGCTCTTGAAATATTGGCTGATTGAGCAAAACCGAATGTTCCCATTCCATAAATAATTCCGAAATTTAAAGCTTTAGCTTCCTGTCTCATCTTTTTAGTTACCTTTGAAATAGTAGTATTATTCACTTCCATGGCTGTCTTGGTATGGATATCCTCTCCTGCCCAAAAAGCTTCTTTCATCTTTTTGTCGTTGCTCATATGCGCCATTACTCGCAAGTCAATCTGCGAATAATCGGCCGACACAAAAACTTTTCCCTCTTGGGCTTCAAAAGCCACGCGAATAATTTTTCCAATGTCACTTTTAATAGGAATATTTTGTAAATTAGGATTTTCCGAAGAAAGTCTACCAGTGGCCGCTACTTCTTGTTTGAATGTGGTATGAATTCTCCCATCTTCTTTTATGAGCAAGGGGATGTTATCCAAGTAAGTTGTTTTAAGTTTAAACAACTCGCGATAAGTTTCTATTTTTTTAATTATTTCATGCTGGCCCTTTAATTTTTCTAATTCTGGCGCAGCAGTTGAATAACCGGTTTTATTTTTTTTAATCCCATCTGTGGGCAATTTCAAATCTTCAAAAAGAATTATACTTAATTGCTGAGTAGAATTAACATTAAAATTTTTCCCCGCTAATTCTTGAATTTTTTTCTCCAAATGTTCCAGCTGGACGCTTATTTTTTCGCTAATCCCTCTAAAGATTATTTCATTGATTTTTATTCCATTAATTTCCATCTCCGCTAAAATTTCCGCCAGCGGCATCTCTATTTTTTCAAAAACATTTTTCAAATTTTTAGTTTGAGAGTAACCTTTTTGGTTAGCCGAAACTTCCTCAATCTTTTTAGCTAAAATGTCTTTTAATTTCCAGATATAATCTACTTTTTGGCATAGCTTTTTGGCTTCCTCTTCTCGCGAAAAACCCATCAAACTAATTTGACCCGTTCCTTTGTCGCTAAATTCTTCCCCTAATTCAGCCAAGATTAGCCTTTCCAATTCTATCTTTTCTCCTGACATTACCAGATAATCCGCTAACATTAAATCAAATTCGAGACCTTGCAAATTAATATTTTTAGTCTTAAAGAATTTATAATCATTTTTTAAATTCCAACCTATCTTTTTTATATTTTCATCTTCCAGAGCAGATTTTAATTTTTCTAAATTTTCCTCACTTACCTCCAAAGAGTAAGCCCGACCAGTTTTCCAAGAAAAAGCGATTTCATTTTCTCTGATGCTTAGAGCGATTTCCTTTTCTTTTTTTAACTCTTTTATAAAATTATCCACTTCATCATTTTTTAGAATTTTATATTTAAAATCTTTCACTCCTGCATTATTTTTTATTTTTTTTTCTTCAAAACTACTTTCTCCTCCTTGCAAACGTTTAATCAAACTATAAAAACCCAACTCCTGAAAAAGCTTAACTAATGTTTGCCTATCAAAATCATGTGTCTGGCAAGCCTCCAGCTTAAATTCAAAAGGTACATCAGTTTTAATCGTGCCTAATTCTTTAGAAGTAAAAGCTAGCATTTTATCTTTTTCTAATTTTTCTTTTATCGCTCCTTTAATACTGGTAATATTTTTGTAGACCCCTTCTAAACTTTGGTATTCTTTGAGTAAGTTTATAGCGCCTTTCTCGCCAATTCCTTTGACTCCTGGGATGTTATCACTAGTATCCCCTCGCAAACCTTTATAATCTTTAAGCTGCTCCGGTGTCAATCCTCCATATCTAGTCGTCACAGCTTCTTGGTCATATAAAACAGCCTTGCTTAATCCTCGACTCATCGTATAAACTTTAGTTTTATCATTTACTAACTGAAGCGTATCTAAATCTCCGGTTACAATAATTGATTCTATATTTTTTTCATCACTTACAATTTTATGCGCAATTGTTCCAATCATATCATCAGCTTCAAAACCTTCTTTTTCATAAATTGGAATATTAAAAGTTTTGACCACTTCTTTTACCCTTTCAATTTGACTGTATAATTCATCGGGTGCTTTTACACGAGTGGCTTTATAATCTTCAAATTGTTTATGTCGAAAAGTCGGGCCTTTCAAATCGAAAGTAGCCACGATATACTCGGGCTTAAATTTATCAATTACTGCCAAGAGAGTCGAGCTAAAACCATAAACTGCGTTAACTAATTCTCCCTTTTTAGTCGTAAAAGGTGGCAAAGCGTGAAAAGACCTATGAATTATCGCATTTCCATCCAATAGCACTATTCTCTTATTTTTTTCTTGATTGTTTTTCATATATCTTAAGTATAATCATATTTCACAAATAATACAAAAAATAACGACGGGAAGCACATTGTACTTACCCGTCTTATGTAAAGATATTTTTTGTTTTCATATTAGCCTAGGCACGCACCTCGATTCCGAAATTGATAGAGCCCAGGCTCTGAAATGCGCCTGCTCTATCGGCAGGAATTGAGAGGAGAAATTCAGACCGTTTACTTAAATCTTTAACTGCAATCCCCCATTTTTCCGCTGCGTTTAGCGCTGAGCGCAAATCTCCTCTACTCTTGAATTTCAAAGTGCATTTTTTCCTATCATCTTTTACCATTTTTCAGACCCTCCCAATTCATAGGTTAAGGTTTGCAAAAAATATTTTTTATATCTCCAACCATTCTGCCTCAAATTTTCCAGCCATACCTCTATATGGGTGACAGAATCTTTCAAACATATTATCTGGAATCACGATTGTCCAAGGAACTACATCATTTTCTTTTTTCACATCTACATATAAAATTTCCCATGGAATTCTCCAAATGGTATCCACCCAGTGAAGTGCGTTCATATGAGTATCTCCATCTTCAAACTGAAGAATGCAGATACCTTTGGGTTTTCCCAAGTACTCCCATTGTAATTCTGTGATGTTATTTTGCATCATCTTCCTCCTCTATACACTTAAAATACCAACAGTTAACTACACAATTAATTAAATTTTATCACTCTCAATCTATCATTCTTTTAAAAACTCCGCAATGAAACATCGTCATATTAACATGAAAACATTAAAATAATTTAACAATATAGCCATTTAACAATTTATTTTTCCAATTCAATCCCCTCAATCACCACATCCTGAGTCGGATGATCTTTTTCATTAATCCGCACTTTTTCTATTTTCTCTACTACATCCATACCCTCAATCACTTCTCCGAAATTAGTATGCTTGCCATCCAGATGCGGAGTTGAGTCAGCAGTTACAATAAAAAATTGCGATCCATTGGTATCTTTACCGCTATTAGCCATCGCTAGCGAGCCTTTAATTAATTTATGCTGATTAACTTCATCTCTAAATGCATAACCTGGACCACCCACTCTATCGTCATCCCAATTTCCGTCTTTGGAGTTAGGATCGCCCCCTTGGATCATAAATCCGCTAATTACGCGATGAAATTTTGTTTCATTATAAAAACCGCTCTCGGCTAATTTAATAAAATTTCCTACTGCCATTGGAGCTTCGGATGGATAAAATGTAACTTTTATATCTCCCTGATTAGTTTTAATAGTGGCTTTAGTGTATTTATTAGTATAATTTAATAACTCTTTTTCTATATCTGTCTTTTCTGTTACGACGGGAGCGGTTTCTTTTTTTAGTTTTTCCTCTTTTAATCGCATCTCGTAATCTGCTTGGTTAACTGCTTGCTCCAATTGTTGCATTTCACTGTCTCCCTTGGCTGCTTGAGAACCTTTTGCATAATCTTCTTTTACATTTATCTTGTTTAGAGGATTAACTTTTCCATTATTTCCGTTTAAATCGTCTTTTGGAGTAATAAAATTACATCCGCCAAGAAAGAAAGGGACTGAGGTAATTACTAAAAATAATTTTATCTTTTCATTTAACATATTTGTTCAAATAACACTTATTTTTCTACTTTTTTCATCTACTATTTCAAAATTTATCCAAATTGAATACTCGGGCAAAATATCTTTTATTTTTTCCGGCCATTCTACCAAAACAATATTTTGTTTATCCTTAATTATTTCCTCCCAGCCTAAATCTAAAATATCTTTGCTTCCTACTCGATAAGTATCGATATGATAAATACTTTTTAAATTTAAAACATTCTTTTTTATCGCGTATTGTTTCATCACCACAAAAGTCGGACTAGTTAACGCCCCTTCTGCGCCAAGTTCTCTCAAAAATCCTTGAGAAAAAGTAGTTTTTCCTGCGCCCAAATCACCCTTTAAGCAAATAACCTCTCCACCTTTGCAATTACTTGCCATTTTCTTTCCCAAATCCCTGGTTTCATCGGCACTATTCGTAATCATTTCTCTTAAGTCATTTAGCATATTAGTATTTTAGCACGTTAATATATTAACATTAAAGCAAACATCTGACGTGTGTCATCTCGACTAAATAAATTTCTGTACTCGGAAGTTTATGCATGGAGAGATCTCAAACTTAATAATTTAGCATACATTAAGAGATTCCTCCACTTCCAAATCTTTGAGTACAAAGATTTGTCCGGCCCGCTTCGACAAGCTAGCGAGGCGAGTCGGAATGACAGCCCCACTTTATAAACTTTAAGAACTTTACAAACTTTACAAACTTTCATCATTCATTCTTAAACCGATATTGTATACTCTCGGCAATATGCATTGGTAAAATTTCTTTCTCCTGAGATAAATCCGCGATAGTGCGAGCTATTTTAATTAGGCGATAATAAGAACGAGCGCTCAACCCCATTTTAATAACCGCGCTTTTCAATAGTACCAAAGAATCACCTGTCAAAGGACAAAAAGTTTTTATTTCATTAGATGACATTTCGCTATTTGTTATTTTACTTGAATCTTTAAATCTTTCTTTTTGAATTTTGCGCGCTATTTCAATTCTGGCTCTTATCTCAGCGCTACTTTCCCCAGAATTTTCTTCTTGAAGCTTATCAAATTTTAACCGAGGAACTTCAATTTGCAAATCTATTCTGTCTAAAATTGGTCCAGATATTTTTCGCTGATAATTTACTATTTGAGAAGGTGAGCAAGAGCACATTTTTTCAGGATCAGTTGCATTACCGCACGGACATGGATTCATGGCGGCTACCAAAGTAAAACAGGCTGGAAAACTAAGAGTGCCTTTGGCTCGAGAAACTGTCACTACTCCATCTTCTAAAGGTTGGCGCAAATTTTCCATCACATTTTTTGGAAATTCAGCAAATTCGTCTAAAAATAAAACTCCACGGTGAGACAAACTTATCTCTCCTGGCTTAGGATAGCTCCCTCCTCCTACGAGAGAAATAGCACTAGCGCTATGATGAGGCGAGCGGAATGGTCGCTGGGTTATCAGAGGATTGCTCTTGGGCAAATTACCTGAAATTGAAAATATTTTTGTAATTTCTAGCGCTTCAGGCAGAGTTAACTCGGGCAAAATTGAAGCCATAGCTTTAGCTAAGAGAGTTTTACCACTTCCGGGAGGACCATTCATTATGACATTGTGTCCGCCAGCTGCCGCAATTTCTAAAGCTCGCTTAGCATGCTCTTGCCCCTTGATATGAGACATATCTACTAAAAATTCACTTTTTTTGAACAAGGCTTCTTGATCAATTTGAGGAAAAGGTTCAATAATTTTCTCTCCAATTAAATGAGCGCATAAATCATGTAGAGTACCAATAGGAATTACGTCTATCCCATCAACCACGCTGGCTTCTCTGGCGTTTTCTAGCGGGACATAAATTTGGGTGAAATTTTTTCTTTTAGCCATAAGTGCTATAGGTAAAACTCCTTGCACGCAGCGAGCACTTCCATCCAATGATAGTTCTCCGATAAAAATTTTATTTTTAAAATTAAAATTTATTTGACCAGTAGCCAAAAGAAACCCCAGCGCAATCGGAATATCATAAATAGGACTATTTTTAGGCAAATCAGCTGGTGCCAAATTAACGGTTATCCTACCACATTGATGCGGAGGCTTAAATCCACTATTTTTTATGGCACTGCTTACCCTATCTCTAGATTCTTTAATAGAAGTGTCTGGAAGCCCCACAATAGTAAAATTATGCAAGCCCTGACTGAGAGTATCCACTTCAACTTCTACTATTTCGCTATCCAGTCCGATAGTGGCGGCTGAAAAAACTTTTGAAGACATTTTATTTTTCAAATATTACACACTTCTAAATATTAACTTAATTAAGCAATAAATTGTCGTTTTTATTTTAAATCAGAACTACCTCTAATCCACAAATCTATTACAAATCTACAAATCTTGCAGGAAATAAGCTTTTTCACATTTGTAAATTTGTAGTTGATTTGCCTGTCTCGCTCTGGCTTGCCAAGACGGGTGGATTCGTGGGAGAAAAGCTAGAGTTATAATCAGAAACCCAATTAATGCCTGGAGTAAGTCAAAATATTAATGTGCGCAACACCTGCTTATTTAAGAATTACTTTTAAAACTTTTCATTATAATTATTATAGCACCAATTGTGATAAAAATATCGGCCAGATTAAAAACGGAAAAGAAATTCAAGTCAATAAAATCTATTACGCACCCATAATTATATCGATCAATAAGATTAGCCACAGCTCCGCCTAAGATAAAAACAATTCCAATTTTATTTAGGACAAAATTTTCAAATTTTATTTTCTCCAAAAGATAAAGCAACGCTAATAAAAAAATAACAGCTACGATAAAATAAAAAAACCAACTGGGGAATAGAAAACCGAAAGATATTCCTGGATTACAAATATAAAATCCGTCATTATGACGGATTAAATATTTAGACAATTGGTCGCCTACTGCTAGAAAAGAAATTAAAAAAATAAAATTGTATTTTTTGATTATTTTTTTCATTCTCTTATTTTTTCTATTCGAGTTATCGGGGTGTTATTCGTATCATTAGAGTCGCATTACGGAAGTTTATTTACCAGCGCATTTCATACATTTTTCAGCTGATGGGTTAGCTTCCAATCTTTCGGGAGAGATATCTACTCCGCATTCTTCGCAAGCTCCATAAGTTCCATTTTTTATTTTTTCTAAAGCATTGTTGATTTCCTTCAACTGTTCTTCTAAATTGCTCTCCAAAGCGACGTTATCCACATATTCCTCAACCTCAGAAGCATTATCTTCTCTGTCACTGCCTATTTCTTCATGCTTTATTTCATAATCCCCGTTATCAGAAGTTGGATTAGCTATTCGGCTAAGTTCTTCTTTCAATTTATTTTTTTGTTCAATTAAAATCCCTTCAAATTTTTTAAGATCTTTTTCATTTAATGCCATATTTTTTTATAATAACACTTAATCCATACGGATAAATTAAGGCTATGTCTGTTTACTGCTTATATATCTATATTATCAATTTAACCTGAAGATGTCTAGGGCACCATCATAGAACATGAGCCATGAAACACATGACATACTGGCATCAAAACAAATGAACATTAAAACACTTAAGGTCATCAGTCATCTGCAATCAGTCACCAGAATAATTTTTAACTCCGATGACTGATGACTTTTGACTTGATGACTGTCTCTTCGCTTTATAAACTAGCTAATTTTTTTCCTCAACAAATCCATTTCCGCCACATCTTTTTTCTCAAACAAAAAATAATAATTTTTGCCGTGTCCACCATGAGCCGAAGTAACCTCTTTTATTTGATCATCCAGCATTTTTAGTATTTTTACCGGATAATTTCCCTCTCTTCCCACTATTTCAATTTCATCCGTACTATAAATCGCATTATGCACTTTCACTTCAAGTAAACTAGCATTTTTCGTATTCTTCCCTTTTGTTTTTTTTGTTTCATGTTTCATGTTCCATGTTCCATGACCTACGACTTCTCCGACAAACTCAAACTCACTCTTATTATGAGAGTTGGCGAAATTATGCTCCGGCTCAGTTCCTAAAAGAAACCCCGTCGTGTAACCGCGATGAACCAAATCACCGAGATTTTTCTGTTCTTTTTTAATTATCTTTTTTAAATTTTTATCTTTGCTGCTAATTGCGTTGCTAACATTTCGATAAGCCCTGACCACTGTGGCTAAATAATAAACACTTTTATTCCGTCCCTCAATCTTAAAAGAATCCACTCCGGCTTTAACTAATTCATCTAAATAACTCAGTAAATTTAAATCTTTACTATTAAAAAAATAAGTCCCCTGTCTATCCTCTTCCAAATCAATTTCAAACTCCCCCCGTTTATCCACCACAGTCATCTCCTTAATTTCATTTTTTGTATTTTGATTTTTTAATTTTGAATTCTTGCCTGCCGGTAGGCAGGGTGTTTGGAAATTGGAAATTGGAAATTGGAAATTGCGTGTATACTCCCATCGACATGGTTGCGAGCAATCCCCTAAATTAGCACTTTTATTGCTCATCCATTTGCTCAAGATGCAACGCCCCGAATAACTCATACACATTGCTCCGTGCACAAAATATTCCAATTCCATCTTAGGGACATTTTTTTTAATTTCTTTTATTTCAGTTAGTGTTACTTCTCGCGCCAAAACCACCCGACTCACGCCCTGAGTTTCCCAAAATTTTACTGCCTGCCAATTAGTGGCATTGGCCTGGGTAGAAAGATGGATTTCCACTTTAGGCAAATATTTTTTTACCAACATCAGAACTCCCGGATCGCTTAAAATTATCCCATCTATTTCAATGTTTTTTAACTTTTTTAAATGTCCTTCTAACTTTTTTAGATGCACATTGTGAGCATAAATGTTAAGCGTCACATAAAATTTCTTGCTCAAATTATGTGCCAAATCTACTCCTTTTTTAAGCGATGCAAAATCAAACTCATTAATCCGAGCGCGCAAAGAAAAATCCGGCACCCCCGCATAAACCGCATCCGCCCCGTAATGCAAAGCATATTTCATTTTGCTCAAGCTACCAGCGGGAGCCAACAATTCTATATTTCTCTTTTTCATATATAAAAATTAATCTAATTTTAAAAAAGAATGAATCAAAATTCATTCTAATAACCAATCTTACACCAAAACCCACAAAAAATCAAAGATTATTCTCTAGTCTCAATAAATAATTCTTCAAGTTTTAATTTAGTTTTCTTCCCCCATAAATCTCTTCTCATGGCTCTTGCTGTGCAAATAAAATTTTCCTTATTTGGATTTTTTATAAATTTCTTTAATTCGATAAGAACAAAATCGGGAGAATACAAAATGCTCTGATAATAATATTCTTTTACACAATTAAGGTAATAATCTTTGCTAGATGTTTCGAAGTCTTTTTGTATAGAAAAATATTTACGATTTTCATAATCTAAAGAACAGGACATATGTATTAATATTGTTCTATATTTGTCTTCATTAATTTGATTTAACTTAATTGTTAAATCTTTTTTATTATCCAGCCAATGTTTAACAAGTATTCCCAAAATTCCTCCGAGTCCAAATGTTGTTATTATTGTTGTAAAATCCATATATTAATATTTGTAATTTTAAATTTGAAATTCGTAGAAAAAAAATAGTATATTTGCACTTATTCATAATTCTTAATTCATAATACACTATTCATATCGCAAAGCATCCAACGCATGAATCGTCGCCGCACGTTTGGCTGGCATAATACCAGTTACCAGTCCCAAAAATCCAATAAAACACACCAGAGCCAAAACAAAATATCCAGGAATGTAGATAAAATCAATGGGGGCCATTCCTCGTCTAGCTGAAATAAAATTAAAAACATAATTTATCAACTCTGCCATTCCGTAACCGCCAAAAAATCCCAAGGCCCCTCCTACAAAACTAATAATGGCCGCTTCAAAAACAAACATTCGAAAAATATCAATTCTTTTAGCGCCTAGGGCCTTTAAAATTCCCACCTCTTTAGTTCGTTGCAAAAGTGAAACACTCAAAGTATTAAGCATTCCCATAGCCGAAATTGACATAATAATAGTTCCAAAAACAATTAGCACAATTCTGACCACCCAAAAAAACATATTTATATCCGTTACAATATCTACGACACTCTCTGTTTCAAATCCTAAAAATTCAATATTTTTTCTTACTTCCTCAATTGATGTCATATCCATATTAACTACGACTTTACCGGTTTGTGCCAAATCTACTCCGAATTTCTCTCCTAACCAAGAATAAGAAAGGTAAGCGATTATATCGCTTTCATTATCTGTAATCGCCACAATTTCTACTTCATTATTTTTTATTTCTGTTTCTTCTTTTTTTTCTGAATTAGTCTCATTGGAAAGCAAGATATCAAAAGAAATCTTCTCTCCCACGGCATCATTTCTGTTGGTAAAACCCAAAATATTAGCTAATTTTCCAGAAATCATAACCTTATCCCTCTCATCTTCATAATCTATTGTTCCATATTTTATATTAACTTCGCTTAGCTCAATAAATTTTTTAGTAGTACCAAAAACAATAGCATCCGTTTGGGATTCTTGATGATAAAATTTTCCTCCAGCGTTAACTTGAACTGCTACATCTTGAACTCCATTTATTTTTTTTATCTTTTCTACATTTTCTTTTCCCAAAGAAACAAAATTATCCAAACTACCATTATTAACATCTACGATGTTAACTGGGTTATCTTTCGTCACTTCGTCAATCACCATTTTTTGCATCCCAAAACCAAGGCAAATTAAAAAGGTTACCACTCCGATACCGATCGCTACTCCACCAATTGTCAAGAATGAACGAAGTTTATTGACAAAAATATTTCTGTAACCAATCAAAATAATCGAGGAGAAATTCATCCTCTTTATTTTTATTTTTTTATCTGGTGTTTTATTTTTAGAAAGACTGAACATTTTTTATTTATTTACCCCGTTAAATTGCAGTAATCTGCATTATTTAACTGGGGCTACTCCGTTAATAATTTTTTTATATACTAAATTTTAATACAAATATCCGCAAAAATAAATCTGCATTATTTTTCTAAAACTAACTCTTCCATATTCACTTGCCCAAGATTATCCATACTATGTTTATTTTGATGATCTGAAGTTATTTTTCCATCCACCATATTAATAATTCTTGAAGCAAATTTATATTGATCTTGATCATGGGTAACCATCAGGATAGTAATATTGAATTTTTTATTTATTTCTTGCAACAATGTTAATAAAGTATCTCCCGCTTTTTGATCGAGATTTCCAGTCGGCTCATCAGCAATGATAAATTTCGGATTTAATAGAAGTGATCGCGCCAAAGCAATTCTTTGTTGTTGTCCTCCGGAAAGATCGTTTGGTCGATAGTCCGCCCAACGACTCATGCCCACCAATTCTATGAGTTTAGCTGCCCGCTCTATTCCACTATGAAAAGATTCGCCAGCAATCACGGCCGGAATAGCCATGTTTTCTATCACACTCAGAGATTTAATCCAAAAAGTTTGCTGTGGAATAAATCCCACCTTCTCATTTCTAAATTGCGCTCTCCAGTTTTTGCTGTAAGCCCAAATATCCTCATTATCAATGATAATATTTCCTTCAGTTGGTTCTTCCAACCCATAAATAGAATGCAACAATGTTGATTTTCCGCAACCACTAGGGCCTACAAGCATCACAAATTCTCCCTCATATATTGTTGCATCAATTCCAAATAAAACCTGGATATCATTTTCTCCAACATGAAAAAACTTCTTCACTCCTTTTATTTCAACTGCTATGTTTTTATTTTCTATTTGTTCCATATTTCTGACAACCATCCGAATTGCTTGGTCGTTGTTCCAATAATTATTTCTGAAGCTGATGATTTCGCATCCTCTACTATAATAGTAGAAACTTTAGAATTTGTTAGATTGCCCGCTTCGTCAACGACTTCTGCTTTATAGCTATACATCTGCCCTACTTCAGCCGGAATAGTTATCAAATGATAAGTGTTTAGCGGATCTTCTCCCGTTGATTGATCAAAGCCACTCACTGAGGCTCCTTTGGTATATTTAATTTTTAGCTTGGTCGCTTCATTCGTTTCTATCTTAACATACAAGTTGGCTTGTGAGCTAGCTCCTCTACCTAGAACTTTACCCACAGCTCTATTGATTGTTACCTCTGGTGGGCGAGAGTCAGATTTGGTAGTTATTTTTTGTTCTATTGGCTCAAGCTCAATTCCATTTTCATCTGTTCCTAAAATTGTTAGAATATATTCCTTGGCAGGATCTAAGCCTTTTAATTCTGCTTTGTGCTCAGTTATTTTTTCCTCAGTCAAAAAGTGGTGGGGAGTACCTTCCTCGGCATGCTTAAAATTAACTCTGGTTGTAGCCTTAATATTAGTTTTATATTCTACCAAGATAGTTGGCAAATCAACATTTTCTATATTTTGCACAGTAATATCAGTGGCAATTGGTTTAATAGGCGTATTAAAATTATATTGATCTGAATTAAAGTTATTCAAATCACCATCAACACAATCTACCTGAGCTTGATAACCAGTCTCTGCTACTAGTCCAGTTACTTTTTGAATATGGCTTGAAGCTCCGCTAGTTTCTTCTATGCTATTAGAAAGACTGCCTATCCCATATTTCAAAATACAAGTAGCAGAAGTATTGGTTTTCCAAGAAATCAAAGCGCTGTCAAGTTTAATATCGGTCACTGTGAATTCTGATACTATTGGTGGAGGCAAAGTTGTAAAATTACCTATTTCAGAAATTCCAATATTTCCATCAGGATCAATATATTTAACTTTGTAAAAATATTTAGTATCCGCACTCAAACCATTTACAATTACTTCGTGATCTGTCACGCTGTCCACTTGTCCATTGGTCTCCCCCAGAGAGATGCTTTTTCCATATTCAATAAAAGAGCTAGCGACACGACTGGTTCCCCAATTGAATGTAGCAATAAATGATTGCGTTTTAACGCTTGGTTTTTGAATTAAAACTGGAGCAGTCGTATATCTCCCAGTAGGAATAATAGTTACAATGCTGGATGCAATTGATAAGTTATTAGTATTATCTTTAGCTTTAATGTAATAATAATAATCCTTGCTTTCCAGCCCAGTATCCACATAAGCCGTTCCTGAAGTAGTTGCCACGTTAGTATACGTTCCGCCTAATTCAGTCGATCGATAAATTACATAACCTTCAAAATTATCGCTACTTGCTCCAACTGGAGGAGTCCACTTAGTAGCCACACTATATTCTGCATTTTCCCTATCAGATGTGTCAAATATTTGAATATTAACTGGCGCCCCTGGAGCCGAAGTATCTGCTGTAAAATCTATATGAGCGGCTAAATCATAATCAATGTTTCCCGCTTCATCCATTGCTACTACATAAAATCTATTAGCACCTTTTTGCGTCGCAAACGGTCCAGGCCCAGCAAAAGTCGAAGTAGTTTCAATTGCATTGTAAGCATTAGGTAAAGTATTGACTGAATAAAAATATTTTAATTTAGAAGCTTCACCAATAAATGACAATGGTTGCTCCCATTCGAAAGCAAAGGAATTTCCCGTTGAATAAGCGGGTGTTACTACCAAATTTTCTGGAGGGCTAGGCGCATCCGCACTATAATAATATTCCTGGCTAATGGGCGCTGAAACATTTCCAGCATTATCAACCACTCTTAAATATAGCCAATTTTTCCCTGATTGATAAGCGCCTGTTACATGCATCGCATTGGGTATAGTAACAGAAACATCTGTAATATTAGGCGCATCTACCCAAGTGTCTGCTACATCTCCACCTGTTCTATATTGTATTTTTTGCACTCCTGAATGAGCATCGGAAATATTATTTTCCCATAAAAAAGAATAATTATCTACCGCTGTAAATCCTGCCGGAGTGACAGAAATATCTGTCGGATTATTAGGAGGGGTATTGTCAAATCGATAATTAAAAGCATTGAATGAAGCTGCCGGCAATATATTGGCATCATCTGTAGCTTTAATCAAAAGATAATAGTTCTGGCCTGAAACTATATTGTTTGCGGTATAATTAGTGCCAGTTTGATAAGCACCGTCTACAAATGCATCTGCGCTGGCATTGGTTCCAAAATAAACCCAGTAACCTTTAACTCCTGAACCTCCTATTCCATCGCTAGCTCCACCGGCTAATTCATCGGCTGGCCACTCAAAATAGGGATTAAGATGCCCATACCAAGAGGCGGCATTAATAGCTACTGTTTTATCTGCTGCACTATAAGCATTAACCGCGCTAGGATTGCTTGGCGCCAAGACGTCCTGATAATAGTTAATTTTATAATCACTAATAGATGGAGAGAAAATTTGGTCACCTGAAAATAAATCCACTTTTACTTGGATATATTCATTGACAGGGCTGACAATATCATATCTATAATTATTTAAACCCAATTCTTTTTCATTATTTACCAAATCCCAAGCCGACCAATCATTTTGATCGCTTGAAGTTCTGGTATAAATATTTACTGAGGTATTGTTGGGCTTGGTATAATTAATTTCTAAATTAGCCCATCTGTAAACTGAAAGTAAATCGATTGCTTCCGAGATATAATTTCCTCTTTTTTCAAAAGCAGTGCTATTGCTCTCTGATCCCACCACATAACTATATAAACCATCATTATAGGAATTGGTGCCATTTCCAGTTGTTGACCAGATCCTATTTCCAGCTGAATCTCCAGCACCTCCAATATTGATTTGTCCAGGAACATTGGAAATTGTCTCCCACGTATTACTATCAATATTGTATCGATAGTAAGTATTAGTATTAATTCCTCGAGTCAAATAAAGATAGCCATCATTTCCATCAGTCAATGATGCTCCAATTCCAATCGTAGCTGGGGTATTAGCTCTTTGTAACCAAGTTCCCGCTGTTACATCATAACGCCAGAAAGTATTTTGATTTTGAGCGCGAGTAGAATAAACATATCCATCTTTATAAAGAATTCTTGAACCATCTCCTTGGTTCCAGTTCGCAATTGTTGGCAAAAGTGCTGACCAACGAGAACCTGAAACAGCGATTGTATCATATCTCCACCAATTATTATTTCCTGCAGTTCCACGAGTTAAATAAATATAACGACTGCCATCATAAGTCATTGTTGAACCAGTTCCTGTTTGCAATGGAATCCTGTCGGTGGTAATTATTTCCCAACTATTTGAAGAAATAATATATTTCATAAAATAGTTATTAATACCTCCGCTTCGTACTGTTCGAATAGCTCCGGGGGCAAGATAAATTGCGCCTTCGTCTTCATTATAGACCATCGCGGAACCATTATATATTCCTACAGGAGTTTTGGCTAATTGAGTAAATTCCCCTGTTTGATAATTATATTTTCCAAAAGTATTGTCACTACTGCCCCTAGTCAAATAAATATTTTCATTTTCATCCTTGACCATATTGGTCCCATAAGAAAAACTAAAACTGCTTCCTCCACCAACGTCCGATGGTCCAAAAAAACCTTTTTGCGGGACCTCCCATGAATTTTCGTCTGTATTAAATCTATAAAAAGCATTTGAACCCTCTCCTCTAATAGCATAAATATATCCATCAACTGCCTTAATGGAACCTCCGTAAGCTACATAAGATGGGATCAATGGCATTTCTGTCCAAGTGTTAGAATCAATATTATATCTAAAGAAATTTTGGCGATATTTACCACTCAACATATACACTGCATTTGTAACACTATCATAAGTCAAGCAGCCTCCTTCATAAATTCCCACTGGGGCTTTCTCCAGAGGAGTCCATTGTCCACTACTGATTGAATACTTTGAGAAATAAGGATAATTATTTCCCTGCGCAACATATAAAGTATCATTTTTATCATAAGCGTTGTCTGATCCTTCATACAATCTTTGCCCATCACTTTCATTGGGATTTCCAAATTCAGCGTTCTCCAATGTTGTCCAAATATTATTTTGAGTATCATAACGGAAAAAAGCATCATCATTTCCAGGTAAACCATACACATAACGACTGCCATCATAATTGATTGAACCTCCGTAAGTAAATACTTTTGGAGCACTGCTCATTACTTCCCATAAATTATTAGCTATGTCATAACGCCAAAAATCAGCCGTGTTATTTCCTCGCGAAGCATACAAATAACCCTCCGGACCATTAATCATTGAGCTTCCGAATCTTACTGTCGCCGGAGCCACTGCTAAAGTACTCCACACATCAGTAGCAATATCATAAGAATAAAAAGTAGTCGTATTATCTCCCCTTAAGATGTAAATTTTGTCGCTTGATTCAATATAAGCCAAATCTGCTCCATAACGAAATCCAGCAGGAGCATAAGATAATCTCTTTTCATTCCAAAAGCCAGCAATTGAATCCAATCTAAACGAACCATCACTTTTGATGCTAGTTTTATCAAATGTACCTGACAAAAAATCTGCCTCACTGGTTTTTTCTTCAGTTAAATATGGGGCTACTCCACTATAGCTGTATGTAAAAGCATCCCAAACTGAAGTTGATACATTTCCATCGCTATCTTGAGCCTTTATCTTTAAATAATAATTTTCATTTATCATCGCTAGATTAACTGAATAATCATTATCTTCCTGATAAGTTCCTACCAATTCCGGATCCGCCTCATCATCATTTCCAAAATAAACCCAATAGCCTGCTATTCCAGATTCACTATCACCCCCATCATTCCAGCTAAAGTAAGGATGAGCATACTTATAATCGACACTACTTGTTAAAACTTCTCCACTTATTTTTTGGGAGTAAGCAGTTACAGTAGCTGGATTGCTAGGTGCATTATCTTCACTATTATAAGAAATTGTAAAATCATAAACTGTCGGTGTGCTGATACTATCCGTTGTGCTTAAAGTAAGCTTGACTTGGATATAACGATTTTCAGGAGATGCAATATTGCCACCACTAACCGCTTCCCAGCCAGACCAAGTCTCTCCGTCGCTACTTGTTCTGGTTTCAGTTATTATATTTGTGTTAGCTGGCGTAGACTGATTAACATTCAAAGATGTCCAAGAAGAGGCATAGGACAAATCAATTTCTTCACTAATATATATACCGCTGTTTAAATAATTATTTGTTCCCAACGTGTAGCTCCATACATCCACCAAACCAAACCCAGGCATAGCCAAAAAAGAATTATTTCCTATATATTCAAAAGATGCACCATTGTATGGTCCTCTTTCGTAAACATATTTCTGATTATTAGGAAGTTGTCTCCATGCGTTAGCAGCAATATTATATTCCCAGGTCTCATCTTTATAATAACCAGCTATAGCATAGATCTTACCATCATAATAAGATATATCTGTTCCATAATATTGAGCAAAAGAAGTAGCTGTAAGCTCAGTCCAATTATTTGCTCCTGCATTGTAGCGCAAAAAAGCAGTTTCTCCATCTCCTGGCATCATATAGAGATTAGTTCCATCTGATTCTATTCGGCCTCCGGTATAAACTCGGTAATCAGCGCCTCCTGCGATTGCCATGTTCGCCATGGTTGTCCAACTATTGCCAGCAATGTTATAACGATAAAGATTATTGGTACCGTTGCCTCGAGTTACATAAATATAACCATCTCCACTATTATAAACAGCAGCGCTTCCTCCACCCAGCGTTCCAGGAGCCACGGTCATTGTACTCCAACTATTGCCTGCTACATCATATCGATAAAAAGCAGTGGTATTATTTCCCAATGGAATATAGATATAGCCGTTATAATAAGTTCCTTTGGTGTCCCAACTAAAACTAACCGGAGCATTGGTCATGGCTGTCCAAGTATTCGTAGCAATATCAAAGCGGTAAAAACTATTGGCTCCACCTCTCAAGGCATAAACATAAGCGCCTGCTCCCGTTACTTTATTCCAAATAAAATCTCCTCCCGTTCCAGCTGCAGCTGGTAAATCTTGAGGGCCAAGCCATGTTCCAGTTGCACCCAAATCAGGATCAAATTTCCATAGATTATATGTATAACTTCCTCGAATAGCATAGATGAGATTGTCAGCAGAATTAAAAGTGAGCGAAGAAAGATTGTTGGTCTGAGGAGAAGTAGCTAAAGTGACCCAGCTATTACCCGCAATATCGTAACGCAAAAATGTATTAGTGGTGTTGGATACTAAAAAATAAACAGAATTATTATAAAATACTCCCTTTTGTTCTCCATTAAAATTATTTGGGGTGTTAGTTAATGTCGACCAATTATTTGCTCCTATATTATAACGATACAAAGTATTAGTATTGGTACCTCTGGTTACATACATATAACTATTATTACCATAAACCATACTACTGCCGGTATTTAATGTCGCTGGTACAGGAGCAGTGTTATACCATGCGTTTTCACTGATATCAAATTTCCAAAAATCCGTAGAGGATTGGCCACGAGTGATAAACATATCAGTTCCATCAAATTCTATAGCTGCTCCCGTATAAATAGTGTCCAATAAATTTGGAAGTTGAATCCAAGTAGCATCTTCGATGTTATACTTATAAAATTCCTTAGAAAATCCTCCAAAAATAAAATAAATATTACCCACTCCATCATATGCCATATCACAGCCATAATGAGTAGCTTGAGGTAAATCTGCTAAAATATCCCACTTGTTTTCTTCTATATTATAACGATAAAAAGATTTATCTGCATAACCCCTAGTCACATACAAATAATCACCTACCAACGCTGAAGAAGAACCAAATGCAATTGTATCAGGGGTTGGAGCCCAAGTTCGAGCATTCCAGGTACCGTCTGATTTTAATTGAATCGCATCATTACCGCTCGTAGTGCTGATGTTATCCAATGCACCCTTTTCCCAATCTGCTTTATTGGTAACCGTAACTGCTTTGGGCGCGCTTAATACTCCTGAATTAGAACTAAAAATTAAAACAACCAAGAGCACCATCTCCGTTACTCGAAAAAAAGACCAAACTGATATTTTCCAAGTTATTTTTATTGATTTTTCTATTAAATCAACTCCTCTTAAAATTATTTTTCGAAAACGATATTTTCTACCCAAACTTTTTTTGTTTTTCAACTCATACTTGTCTAAAAATTCAGCAATTGATTTAGCTTTGGTATTTTTTAATTCAAATACTGCCTCTTTTTTGGATTTTTTCTTAAACAAAGATGTAAAAAAACTTTTCCATAGAGAAATCTTCTTGGGGGTTTTTAATTTTATTTTTATTTGTTTTTTATTTTTTTGCATCTTTTTAGACATTCTTCAATATCCCTTAATCAATTTTGCAGAAGTTTTAATTGTACATCTTTACTAACTCGCTAACTAACCTTTTCATTTTTTCTACATCATACTTACTATAAATTCTCCAGCCACGGCTATCCCTTCTCGGCGAATTAATCTTTCCCTCTTTTTCCCAACGAAAAATAGTCGACTTATCTCGGTCGATTATTCTAGAAACATCTTTTACATAATAAATATCTTCAAATATCATCTTGTTTTTTAAATACCTATATAAATATATTCACTATAGGTACTATATGTATGTTAGACAAATAAAAAAGCGAACTGCCAGAATCTCGGCACTTCACCCTATAACATTCTTATTATAGCATGTTTTGAGCTCTAAGTCAAAAAACATGAATCTATCTACAAGTTATCCACAGCTAATCCACAGTTTTAGAAAAATTGAACGTTTTAGCCACTATTTTCGCTATTCTTACTGTTGTAAGATTATCAGAAATGACAGATTTTACAATCATTTTGCTCATATCGCTACTTTTGAGATTATTCTTAACTAAAAGTTTATCGATAACAAACAACAATTTCTCACTTAAATCCAATCGCTCTTTCCAGCTAATCTCATCAACAATCTTATTCTTATCTTTTAATAGCAAATTAATCCTATCCTCTTTTATTTCCAAAATTATATGCATAGCCTTATTTTTCTATTTCTTCCCAATTAATATTCCAAGGATCTGTTTTCCTGCCTGGCGCGATATCACTATGCCCCAAGACATATTTTATTTTATACTCATCTTTCAAATAAGAAATCAAATTATTTACCGATTCATATTGTTCGCTTGTAAATTTGTCTTTTAAATTATTTACAAGCTCTATCCCAATAGAAAAGTCATTTACTCCCGTTCTTCCATCTGGAACCTGACTTTCTCCGGCATGATAAGCAATATTTTTATCATTTACTAATCTGAAAATATTGCCCTTTCTATCAATAATATAGTGAGGAGCCACGCCATAATCCTTGTATTCTTGAATAATTTTATCCAAGTCATATTCGTCTCCACCCAAAACATTATATGATGAATGCAGGATAATTGTATCTATTTTCCTTCCCTTAGAACTGCTAAAACCCCAGGATACTAAATGATCTTTTATATCAATACTATCTTCTCTCATTTCTTTCTGCTCTTGAACTTTTGGATTATCGGTTGGCACTTCTTTGGGCTTATTTTCGGCTGTTTTTTCCTCAACTTGAACGTCTGAGATAGCATTATTTTTTTCAATAACTGCTTCTGGAATATTTTCAGGCTCTAATGTTTTAACATCACTATTATTTTTATAAACCAACGGTTCGCTTTTTTTGTCTTTAAAATAAAAAAATCCCCCCACAACCAAAGCAACCAGGGAGATTATTATTAAAATTAATATTGTTTTTTTTGTTTTCACAATTTTTAACCTTATTTTTCTAAACATTCGCAGTTATCTTCCTCCAAGCTATTTATACCACCTTCCAAAGTGCTCACTTTCTTGCCCATATCACTGAACATTTTCGCTACATAACCACTTCTGCCACCGCTTCTACAAATAAGTATAACATTTTTATCCCAATTAATTTTATCCAAATTATCCATAATTTTCCCCATTGGATTAAGAGTAGAATTTTTTATTCTTATATTTTTAAACTCATCTTCTTCTCTCACATCTATTATTTCTAGATTTTCCCTATCTTTCTCAATCAGATCCTTAAATTGTTTTAAATCAATAGAATTTATCATTTTTTTTAAGAGGCTAGCATGGCTATCCTTTTATAATAAACATTGACATCCGCAATCCATTTATTAGCTGCCGCTTGTCCACCAGTAGCTGCGCAACTTTTTCCACATTTCCAAACAACCATCTCAGCCGGAGTATCAATATTTTGGCTAACTAATTTTTCTATTCTATTGCCAATAGTGGCTACTGCTTCTGCAGGTGTCTCAAAACAACTATACCCCAAAGCACCCCCGCGAGAACCAAGACCTTTGTAACCCCAGTAATTATAACATGTTTTACCATTTTTCCAAGGAGAATGTAGTCCCCAGCTACTTTCTTTTCTAGCGATTCCTACTATTAACGCGGCAACTTTTTTATCATAAGCAGCGATAAAAGGAGCCATTTCCTCTATGGGATGATCTTTAGTTATATCTTTTATTTGTTCCTCAAGATAATTAGGCTCTTTGACTACATCTTCTTGGACATCCTTTACTAGAAAATTATAATCTTCACTATTATTTAAATTCAAATTCTCACCTGTCACTCGCGAGCGACGGGTTTCAGCTAACTTTAAATTGGAAATATCCTCATATCCATTAACTTTTCCGGCTTTAATGCTATTAATTATGGTATTTTGGGCATAATTGCCGTAAAAAAAACAGCCCATAATGATTATCGCTATGGTTGCTAGCTTAGTTTCTCTATTTTTATACTTGTTTATTACTTGATTTACTACTTTTTTACAAAAATCCAAAGGATTTTTACGCATACTCAAATTATTAATAATTACTCCCCCCTCTTTGAAACACAGACTCTATCATATCAAAGGCACAGACCCTGTCAATGAAGTTATGCACAGGGTAGATTCATTAAAACATTTTAACTCCGCCAGCTGGCGGATTAGCATTTTAGCATTAAAAAAATCAGTCATCTGCCATCTTTCATAAATCATCAAGCCCTCCGTCTTTGCGAGGAAGGTACTCCTGACGTGGCAATCCAGGATTTTAGATTTAAATGAAGATTTTCTAGACTGCCACGTAAATTCCGAGTACAAAATTTACTCGCAGAGACGAAGAATATAAGCTTATCTTTACAAACGGATTTTGCTTGCCTAGCAAAAGGAATTTTAAATACTCCCGGATACCTGCTTTAAGCTGTGAGGCAATGTAGATTTTCAATCGCTTTGCGGGAAGCGATGTTTTTAATTCTTTGCAGTTTTCCAAAGAAAATCAAAGTAAGTTTTATAAGATTTAGCGAAAAACGCGTTTTTGATTTCTATCACAAACCAATCTTTTTCAAAGGAAGAAAAACTAATACCGTCTTCCCAAATTTCAGTAGCCATAGGATTTATTAAATCGTTAGGTACAAATTTAATTTTTCTATTTTTTATATTACCCAATTCTTCACTTAATTTTGTAAACTCCTCTCGAAACAATTCGCTGGAAATTATTTTTATATTCAAGTTTCTTTTTATTAATAACTGGTTATATTCCTTTGATAGAAATTCACCCCCTAAAACCTCTTTATATTTATTGGCATAGTTGCTAATAACGCATAATTCAGAGCCTTTCGGCAATTTTTTGTCTCGATTAAAAAAGAAATGCCTAATTTTTCCCCTTCCATCAAAAACATTTATTTCATGTTCGTGTTTGCTTTTTGATAATTCTTCAGAAATTTCTTCGCCTAATTGCTTGGCAATCAGCTCCTTTTTCTTTAAGTTATTCAAAAATTCATCTGGATTGGAAATTTTATAATGATTAGTTCCATTTTTTTTGTTTTTTATAACCAGGTCTTTTTCTTCCAATTCCTCTAGGGCATTGTATACGCTTTGGCGGTGGGCGTTGATATCTTTAATAATATCCCCCACTGATGTTTCTCCTATCTTAATCAGGCTTAGATATACCCTCTGCTCATTGTAAGAAAGGCCCAAGGCTTTTAATTTTTCTCGCATAGTTATTAGATTTAATTCTTATACTCTTTTTTACTGTGTCAAAAACAAAGTGACACAACTACTAAAAAAGGCTTACTTTAAGGTTATATTATATCAAAAATTATTTTATGTCAACTAAAAGTAGTTGACAATATTATATTCATATGCTAAGCTACTTTGTCGTAATAAAAAATAACTTTTATGCGATATGCGCCTTAAAAACTAGACCATAAAGGAGATCATCATGAAAACAATTCTGTGCATCGAAGACAAGCCAACTGAAATGGAAAAGGCTAAGAAGGCCGTTGAAGCAGCTGGCTACAGAGCTGAGACATTATTAATGCCGTGTAGCAAGGAAATAGGAGGGGGCATAGAAATTATCAAAGCTGCCATAGAAAGATCAGCTGGTGTTTTGACCGATCTTCATTTCATTCCATTCGGAGCTAAAATGGCTGTAGAATATAAAGAGGGTGATTTACCTGCAGGTCTTATGATCGTCATTCATGCCCTGGGAAAAGGCGTGCCGGTAGTCATTTGTTCCGACATGGACACGGGTGGAGATGAAAACTATCATCATGGCAAAAAATATTCTTGGCTATCGGATTGGTATTTTTATGATCAATGCCCTTTATCGAAACAATATCCTGACCATTGGGATAATCCTTTGATGCCGACATATCTCATTGGAGAAAAATATTGGGCTAGGGCAATTGAAGTACTCAAATTTCTTATG